>Ga0306920_100008757_pt1 | contig 13457 bp, 11 predicted proteins | sample flu12Cox44000170_FD_204666 | JGI IMG/M metagenome (GOLD analysis project Ga0306920, IMG submission 204666) | Lab enrichment of tropical soil microbial communities from Luquillo Experimental Forest, Puerto Rico - flux4day.12C.oxic.44.000.170 (v2)... | ecosystem: Environmental > Terrestrial >... | reverse complement strand
GCACCGACATTGCCGTCAACGACATTCTTGGCAGCGATGGCAAGTGGCGCAATCTCGCCAAGCGTCAGATCGCCGATTTCGTACCGCCCGCCGATCTCACGCGCTGGCTCGACGGCCGCAAGCTCGAGGCCGTCGTGCATCTGGGAGCCAACTCCTCGACCACTGCGACCAATGGCGATGCGGTCATGGAGACCAACTTCCGGCTGTCGCTGCGGCTGTTCGACTGGTCCGCGGCGACCCGCACGCCCTTCATCTACGCCTCGTCGGCAGCCACCTTCGGGGCCGGCGATGCCGGCTTTTCCGACGCCTACACACTCGATGCGCTCAAGAAGCTCAGGCCGATGAACCTCTACGGCTGGAGCAAGCACATGTTCGACCTCGCCGTGATCGAGCGCGCCGCGCGTAAGGAGCCGGTGCCGCCGCAATGGGCGGGACTCAAATTCTTCAATGTGTTCGGCGCTAACGAGTACCACAAGGGCGAGATGATGAGCCTGGTCGCCAAGCGCTTCGACGACGCCAAGGCCGGCAAAACCGTGCGGCTGTTCAAGTCGCATCGCTCGGGCATTGCCGACGGCGAGCAGAAGCGCGATTTCATCTATGTCGAGGATGCGGTCGCGGTGGTGCGCTGGCTCCTCGCCACGCCGCAAGTGTCGGGCATTTTCAACGTCGGCACCGGCAAGGCGCGCAGCTTCCGCGACCTGATCGCGGCCCTGTTTGCCGCGCTCAATCGTCCGCCGGCCATCGAATATATCGACATGCCGGCGGAAATCCGCGGGAGCTATCAATATTTCACCCAAGCCGAGACCGGAAATCTGCGGCGGGCGGGCTATAATACGCCGTTCACGCCGCTGGAGGACGCCGTCCGGCGCTACGTGACGACCTATCTCGACCGCACCGATCCCTATCGGTGAGGGGGATTTATAGCTTTGGCGAGCGACGCGACGCATGCTTGATTTCGAAGAGGCGCTGAGCCAGGCCGACGAGCAGACCATCCTCTGCATCGGCGATCTCATGCTCGACGATTTCGTCTACGGCGATGTCACGCGCATCTCGCCCGAGGCGCCGACGCCGGTGCTCGTAGTGCGCCACAGCGAGATCCAGATCGGCGGCGCCGGCAATGTGGCGCGCAACATCGCGGCCCTTGGCGCGCAGTGCATCCTGGTCAGCCTGATCGGCAACGACGACGCCGGACTGACGCTGACCAATGCGCTCGGCAAATTCGACGGCGCCATCGTGCCCGACCTCGTCATCGACAAGGCGCGGCAGACCACGCGCAAGGTGCGTTTCGTCTCCGAGCATCATTCCAGCCATCTGATGCGGGCCGATTGGGAGACGACGGCGCCGCCGAGTCCGCAAAGCGAGGCCGCCGTCATTGCCTATGCGGAATCCGCCATGGCGCAAGCCGGCGCCGTGGTCCTGTCCGATTACGCCAAGGGCACGCTGACGCCGCGGGTCATCCGCGCCGTGATCGAAGCGGCGCGCCGCCACGGCAAGCCCGTGGTGGTCGATCCGAAGGGCCACGATTACAGCGTCTATCGCGGCGCGACTTTGATCACGCCGAACCGCCAGGAGCTCGGCGCGGCGGTGCATCGGCCGGTATCGACGGAAGCCGAGATTGCCGAGGCCGCTGCGGAGCTTTCGCATGTCGTCGCGAGCGAGGCCGTGCTGGTCACCCGCAGCGAAGAGGGCATGACGCTGCATCTACAAGGCCACGGACCGATCCACGTGCCGGCTTATCCGGTGAAAGTGCGCGACGTCTCCGGCGCCGGCGACACCGTCGCCGCCGTGATGGCGGTGCTGCTGGCGCTCAAGGCGCCGTTTGAATCCGCCATGCGTGCCGCCAATGCCGCCGCCGCCGTCGTGGTCGGCAAGCGCGGCACGGCGACGGTGTCGCTCGCCGAATTGCGCCACCGCATCCTGCCGGCCGCGGCGCTCGCGCCCGAGGACAAGATCGTGTTCGACTGGTCGCTGCTCGACGAGCGCTTCAAGGAGTGGCGCCGGGCGGGCCTGCGCATCGGTTTCACCAACGGCTGCTTCGACCTCCTGCATCGCGGCCATATCCGCCTGTTGGCGGAAGCCCGCGCCGCCTGCGACCGCCTCGTGGTCGGGCTCAACAGCGATGCGTCGACCAGACGCCTTAAGGGCAACGGCCGGCCGATCAATCCGACGGAAAGCCGCGCCGAGGTGCTGGCGGCGCTGGAGGCCGTCGATCTCGTCGTCGTGTTCGAAGAGGACACGCCGCTCGAACTGATCAAGCGGGTGCAGCCCGCGGTGCTGGTCAAAGGCGCCGACTACAAGCCCGACGAGGTGGTCGGACGCGAAGAAGTCGAGGCTTTGGGCGGCACGCTGGTGCTGGTCGATCTGGTGCCGGGGCACTCGACCACGAATATGGTGCGCCGCTCAGCCGAATCCGCATCGTGACCGGAGCGGCGTCCTAATGCCTGCAGGGCAGCGCGTGATCTTCCCCGATACCGCCGAGACTGAGCTCAAGGAGACGTTCTTCGGCGAGCGGCCTGGATATTTCGTCGAGGTCGGCGCCAACGACCCCAAGGACATTTCGCAGACCTGGCACTTGGAACGGCGCGGCTGGAGCGGCGTGCTGATCGAGCCGCAGCCGGCGCTGGCGCAGAAGCTCAAGGAACGGCGCCGCGCAAAGGTGTTTGCCTTCGTCTGCTCGTCGCCGGCGAACGCCGGAAAAATGTTGCAGCTGCACGTCGCCGGCATCCATTCTTCGCTTAATCCGGATTTTTTCGTCGCCGGCATGCGCAGGGAAAACGTGGTCGAAGTCCCGGCACGCACGTTGGACGATATCCTCGAAGAGGCCGCCGCGCCGACGCAGATCGACTTTCTGTCGATCGACGTCGAAAATCACGAGATCGAGGTGTTGAGCGGCCTGACGCTTGAGCGCTGGCGGCCGCGGCTGATCCTGATGGAGGATTTGGCGCTGAACCTGCACATCCATCGGGCGCTGACGGCGCGTGGTTACAAGTGGGTCCGCCGCACCGGCCTCAACAGCTGGTATGTGCCCGCCGATTCGCCGATGAGGATAAGTCCGTTCGGGCAGTGGCAGTTCGTACGCAAGCATTATCTCGGCGTTCCGTTCCGCCACCTGCGCGAGGCCAAGCGCAAGCATCGCGAAAAACTGCGCGCAGCCCTCGGCCGCGGCGGCTGATCGGTCGGGAGCGCTGTCGTCGTGGCCGAACCCATCTCCGTCATCGTCGCGACCTACAATCGGCCCGACGCGCTCGACGCGGTGCTGCGTTCGCTGCTCCACCAGAGCGATCCCGATTTCGAAGTGCTCATCGCTGACGACGGCTCGACCGAAGCGACCAGGGGTCTGATCGAAGAGTGGAAACCCCGCTTCCGCGGCCGGCTCGCCCACGTCTGGCAGCCCGACGACGGCTTTCGTCTCGCCGAGATCCGCAATCGCGCGATCCTTGCCGCGACCGGCGACTACTGCATCTTTCTGGACGGCGACTGCATCGCCCGAAATAATTTCGTCGCCACGCATCGCGCGCTGGCGCAGCCGGGCTGGTTCGTGACTGGCAATCGGTTGCTGATGTCGCACGCGCTGTCGGAGCGTATCCTCCGCGAGAAGCTCACGCCGGAAAATTGGGCGCTCGGCGATTGGTGGCGCGCGCTGCGGGCGGGTGAGATCAAGCGCCTTGCGCCGCTCGTCGTCCTGCCGCTCGGCCCGCTGCGCCGGCGGCGCGCCGGCGACTGGCGCGGCGCCCAGGGGTGCAACCTCGGTATCAGGCGCTCCGACATCATCGCCGTCGACGGCTTCGAAGGCGCCTTCAAAAGCTGGGGCCGGGAAGACTCCGACCTCCTGATCCGGTTGATGCGCGCGGGCGTCCGGCGCAAGGACGGCCGCATGGCGACCGGCGTCCTTCATCTGTGGCACCCGGAAGCCGATCGGTCGCGGCTCGACGACAACGAGCGCCGCCTTGACAATATCCGCACCGGCACCCGTATTCGCGCCGAGCGCGGACTTTCGGCGCTGTGCGACGAGATCAAGGCCGCCGCGCCCGCGCGTTAATGCGAGAGACGAGAGAGCACCACGTGCGACCGACCGATCATGCCGACACCATCCCGTTCGGCGCCCTGACGCGCGGCTGGCTCGACCGGGCGGTCATGGCGATGACCGAGTCGCTGCCCGACACTTACGCCGGATTGCGGCTCGCGATCTTGCTGCGCCGCGCGGTCACCATGCGGCTTGCCTATCCCGACGACGCGTTGGACGTGGAGCGCTGGGGCTTGCGGCCACGGCTGCATCCACGCGACAACGGCTGCGAGAAGACTTTGCTGTTCACGCCGCGCCTGTACAAGCCGAAAGAACTCGCCGCGCTCGAAACCGATATCGCGCGAGCGAGAGCCCAAGGCCCGCCATTCACCTTCGTCGATATCGGTGCCAATGTCGGGCTGTTCTCATTGTTCGTCGCGGCGCGCGCTGGAGCGCAGGCGCGCATTCTCACCATCGAGCCGGAGCAGGCAAACCTCGAGCGGCTCCACTTCAACATCGGCGCCAATCCCGGCGTGCCGATCAAGGCGCTTGCGAAGGCGCTAAGCGATGAGCCCGATGTTGTCGCTGTCGAGCTCAACCACCGCGACCGCGGCGGCACTCATGCCAAAAAGCTCGATCAAGACGGCGCGCGACGGGAGACCATGCGCGTGTCGTCAGCGACTTTGCTTCAGCTTCTGACCGACGGAGCGGTCGATACTGTCGACGTGCTCAAGATCGACGTCGAAGGCTTGGAGGATGTGATCCTGCAGCCGTTCTTTCGCGACGCGCCGCAGCGCTTGTGGCCGCGGCTCGCGATCATCGAAGATTCGCGCGCGAGCTGGCCCTCCGATCTCATGGCCGCCGTGCAGGCGAGGGGTTATCGCCTCGTGGCGCTGTCCCACCACACCAACTTGATCATGCGGCGCGCGTGATGAAGCTCGACCGGCCAACATTGCAGCAACTGGCCGACTGGCTCGCCATCGCGGTCGTTGTCTCGCTGCCGTGGTCGACGTCGGCGACGCTTGCGCTCATTGTCCTTTGGCTCATCGCCGTCCTGCCGGCGTTGGATGTCGCGAGCATCCGCCGCGAGCTGTCCACGGCCGCCGGCGGTCTACCGGTGCTGCTCTGGGTCCTCGCCGCTATCGGCATGCTGTGGGCCGATGTGAGCTTCGCCGATCGCATCGACGGCCTCGGCGGCTTTCATCGCCTGTTGGCGATCCCGGTGCTGCTGGCGCAATTCCGTCGCTCCGATTACGGCCGCCGCGCTTGCAGCGCTTTTCTCATCTCAGCGATCGTCATGCTGGCGCTGTCGTGGATCTTGGCATTGATGCCGAAGGCGGCCGCCGCTTCCGTACCGGTGTTTGGCCGCCACTTCGCGCTCTATGGCGTCCCGGCCAAGGACTATATTTTTCAGAGCAGCGTCTTTCTCATCTGCGCCATGGCGCTGATCGCCGCCGCGTGCGAGCGCTGGCGCGGATGGGGCTGGCGAAACCTCGTCATCTTGCTCGGTCTCGCCGGCTGTTTCCTCGCCAATATCGCCTTCGTCGCCACCGCCCGAACCACAGTGCTGGTCGCACCGTTGCTCGCCATCGTGCTCGGTCACCGGTTGTTTGGCTGGCGCGGCGTCGTCGTGGGCGGCATTCTGGCGGCGGCGCTCATCGCTGCGGCAGTATTTGTTTCGCCGTATCTGTACCTGCGCGTGACGTATACGTTGACCGAGCTGCGCGGCTATCTGAACGCCGATGCGGCCACCTCAGCCGGACTACACCTCGACTTTTTGAGGAGGTCGGCGGAAATCGTCGCAACCGCACCGGCCTTCGGTCACGGCACCGGCTCCATCGCCGAGCAGCTCCGCCTCGCCGCCTCTGGCTCGAGCGGCACGGCCTCGGCGGCGGCGGCGGTCAATCCTCACAATCAAATCTTCGCCGTCGCCATCCAGCTCGGCATCGTCGGTGCCGGGGTGTTGCTCGCCATGTGGGCCGCGCATTTTCTGCTGTTTCGCGGCGCGGGCCTGCTGGCGTTGATCGGCACTTTCATCGTCGTCGAGAATTTCACCTCGTCGCTGGTCACCTCGCATTTGTTCGATTTCGGCCAGGGCTGGCTCTACGTGTTCGGCGTCGGCATCATCGGTGGAACCGTGCGACGCAACGATGCGCCGCGAGTTAGTGGCGGCTCCGCCCTGAAGAGATTTTCAATAGTTTACGTTCGTTCGGGTGGCCCTGGCCGCGACCCGAAGGGGTGGCGCCACGGGCTAAAGCCCGGTAATGACATGCCGGGATAGAGGGGCCGCTACGGATCGCGGCCCGGCACGGTATCACGGATGGCATCGCACTTCTTTAGTCCGCGCCGAACGCTGGTCATTGCGCATGACCTCGTCATGACCGCGGCCGCCATCGTCGCGAGCTTCTACATCCGCTTCGAGGTCGTGGGCCTCGACGAGCGCGCCAAGCCGTTGCTCATGTTCTTGCCCGGCTTCGTCGCCTATGCCGGCGTCGTCTATTACTTGTTCCACCTCTACGAGGCGAAGTGGCGGTTCGCGTCGCTGCCGGATCTGATGAATATCCTGCGCGCCTCGACCGTGCTCGCGGCATCGCTGCTGGCGCTCGACTACGTCCTCGTCGCGCCCAACGTGCTCGGGCAATTTTTCTTCGGCAAGATCACCATCCTGCTCTATTGGATGCTGCAGTTCGTCTTTCTCGGCGGACCGCGGCTCGCCTATCGTTATTTCCGTTACACGCGCACGCGGCATCACGCGCTCGCCGACGCCGCCAATCCGACGCTCGTGCTCGGCAACGCCGCCGACGCCGAAGTACTGTTGCGCGCCATCGAGAGCGGCGCGGTGAAGAAGATCTGGCCGATCGGCGTGCTGTCGCAGGCCGCGAGCGACCAAGGCCAGTCGATCCGCGGCATTCCCGTGCTCGGCGATTTTTCCGCCCTTGACGCCGCGGTCAACGACTTCGGCCAGAGCAGCACGCCGATCTCGCGCGTGATCTTCACGCCGTCGGCGTTCGATCCGGCTGCGAAGCCGGAAGCGACCCTGATGCATGCACGGCGGCTGGGCCTGACGGTCAGCCGGCTGCCCTCGCTCGACGACGGCGGCGAGATGCCGCGGCTCGCTCCAGTCAATGTCGAGGATTTATTGCTGCGGCCGAGCGTCAAGATCGACTATGCGCGGCTGGAAAGTTTCCTCGCCGGCAAATCGGTGGTGGTGACCGGCGGCGGCGGCTCGATCGGGGCGGAGATTTGCGACCGCGTCATCGCCTTCGGCGCGGCGCGACTCTTGATCGTAGAGAATTCGGAGCCGGCGCTGCATGCGGTGCTGGAAACGCTCGCCACCAAACAATCGAAGCCGGTCATCGACGGCCGGATCGCCGACGTCCGCGACCGCAAGCGTCTATTCCGCCTCTTAGCTGATTTCAGCCCGGACATCGTGTTTCATGCTGCAGCGCTCAAGCACGTGCCGCTGCTCGAGGCCAACTGGGAGGAAGGCGTCAAGACCAACGTGTTCGGTTCGGTCAATGTCGCTGATGCGGCTGCGGCCGCCGGCGCCGCCGCCATGGTAATGATCTCGACCGACAAGGCGATCGAGCCGGTCTCGGTGCTGGGCGCCACCAAGCGCTTCGCCGAAATGTATTGCCAGGCGCTCGACGCGGAGTTTGCGCACCGCGCCGACGCCGAGCGCCGCGCCATGCGGCTCATTGCTGTGCGCTTCGGCAACGTGCTCGCCTCCAACGGCTCGGTGGTGCCGAAGTTCAAGGCCCAGATCGACGCCGGCGGACCGGTCACCGTCACCCACCCCGATATGGTGCGCTACTTCATGACCATCCGTGAAGCGTGCGATCTCGTGGTTACGGCGGCGAGCCATTCGCTCGGCCCCAATCGCACCGACGTCTCGGTCTATGTGCTCAACATGGGCCAGCCGGTGAAGATCGTCGACCTTGCCGAGCGCATGATCCGGCTCGCCGGCCTGGAGCCGGGCCGCGACGTCGACATCGTGTTCACCGGTGCGCGCCCCGGCGAGCGCATGCAGGAGATTCTGTTCGCCCGCGAGGAGCCGATGGTGGACGTCGGTGTCGACGGGGTGGTCGCGGCGCGGCCGGTGCAGCCGCCGCTCGATGCCATGCGCGGCTGGCTCGCCGTGCTGGAGCAGGGGCTCGCCCGCGAGGAGCGCGAAGCGATTTATCGCGCGCTGCGCGATGCGGTGCCGGATTTCCGCGGCGCCGCCGCCTGAGCCATCGATTTAAGTCCTGCGATCGTATCGTGAACCGGGTGCCAGCCGGCGGCGATCAGCTTGCCGGGGTCGACACGCAGATTGCCGCCGATACGGTCCCACATATCGCTGCGGCGAATGAGCCGCAGCGGGATTTGCAGGTAGTCCGTCGGCATCGGCAGGATGAAGGACCAGCGACGCCGCTCCCGGCGCAGCGTCCCGATCACGTCCGCCAATCGCGGCGGAATTCCCGGATCGGCGACCACGTAGGTCTCGCCGATGGTGGCGGGCGTCGCGAGAACGAAGCTCAAAGCGGAGATGAAATTGTCGATGCCGAGCAACGAGCGGCGATTGCCGAAGTCCTTGACCGGCAGCGGCAGCGGCGACGCCGCGGCGCGCGCCAGTAGCCTGAAATATCCCTTCACTCCGGGGCCGTAGAGCGCGACCGGGCGCAGGATGGTGAACGGTACGCCGGAAGCACGCACCGCCGCTTCGCCGGCAAGCTTGGACGCGCCATAGGGATCGATCGGCGCCGGCGAATCGTGCTCGGTGACGGCGTGATCCGCCGCCGGCCCGCATTGCGCGCGGATCGAAGAGATGAAGACGAACTGACCGACGCTGGCCCGCGCCGCCGCATGGGCGAGCTGCGCTGTCGCCTGATGGTTGATGCGATCATAGAGGCCGGTGCCGCGGCTATGGGCGACGCCGGCAAGGTGGACGACTTGATCGATGCCTTCGAGCAGCGGCCTCCAATCAAACGTCTCCGTCAGATCCGGATGCTGCACGACCTCGACGCTGGGCCCGAACGTCGGGTCCGACCGCCGCATCGCGGCGCGCACGTGATGGCCGGCGTCCGCCAACGCCTTGACGGTGGCGCTGCCGACAAAGCCCGAGGCGCCGGTGACCAGGATGCGGCTCATTGCCGGCCCCGCGTAAAGGCGCCGAGCAGCCAGCCGACAAGGATCACGCCGACTGCAAGGGCGGCGAGGGCACTCGTGCGACCGGGCACGATCACGGTCAACGTGGCCAACACGCCAAGGCCGACATTGACGGCGAATACGCGCGCGATCAGGCCCATGGTTGAGAAGCCCTTGTCGGTGGCGCGCTGATAAAAATGGCTGCGGTGCGCTTCCCAGAACGGCTCGCCGCGCACGATACGGCGGAACAGTGTGATCGTGGCATCGGCGAGATAGTAGAGCGGCGCCAGCACGGCCGCGGCCAGATGACCGCCACCGGCCGTGAGCAGCAGCACAAAGCCGAGGATGAGCCCGATCGGCAGGCTGCCGACGTCGCCGAGAAAGAGCTTTGCCGTCGGCCGATTGAAATAGGCAAATCCGATCATGGCGCCGCCGAGCGCGAGCGCCAGCACCACCGCGTCCGATGGCAGTGCGCCCAGAAAGCCGAGCGCGGCAAACGTAGCCGCGATCGGTATCACTTCCACGACCGTCATCCAGTCGATGCCGTCCATGAAGTTGACGAGGTTGACGAACCACAAGCCGCCGATCAAAAGCAAGAGCCGCTCCAGCCACCACGGCAGTGTCGGCACGACCCGAAGCGCATCGGGCGCGGTGTATATCACGCCGGCAACAACGATCGTCTGCAGCAGCAAGCGCGGCACGACGGGCAAGGGGCGGATGTCGTCAATGGCGCCGAGTCCGGCCATGATCAGCGCCGCGACGATGATTTTCGCGAGCTGTGAATCGAACGCGATGCCGAGCGCACCCACGGTCGGCGCCAAGCCGACGGCAGCGACGGTCGCGGCAACGACGGCGATCCCGCCGCCCTGCGGCGTCGGCGTGCGATGCGATGAGCGCGCGTTCGGCTTGGCGAGCGCATAGCGCTTCAACCACGGATACGACACGACGATCAGCAGCGAGCAGACGATCGCCGCGAAGCCGACGATCGCCGCGCCGCCCACGATCCACAGTGTACCGCCACCGGCGCTCATGGCGCCAATCCGTCGCCTTGCATCATGTGCACCTAATAGAGCGGTCCCGGATCACCGACAGAGCCCGGTCTCATGCTGCCCGATCCGGGATCGAATCCGGAATAGGTCTGCGCACCGCAAGCGTCGGTTTGCACCGCGTATCGCTCATCGAGGAATTCATTGCGATCGAAGATCATGACATATGTACGCTGGTGCCCGCGATCTTGGAAGCGAATGCACACGATCCAGCCCCAGCCCTTGTTGGCTTGCACCCAGCGCGGATCCGAAATCTCGATCGGGCCGGTCAGTGGCGTCTTGCTGAAGGTCGTGCGCAGACGCTTGGCGATCGTCTGGAGGTAGTCCGGATTGAGCGCCGGCGTCTGTACGGCGTCGGTCGCCAGGCTGCCGCAGGCCGCGGTCAGCGTCAGGCTCAACAACGCCGCTGCACGGCACGCGGCGCCAACACGCGATACGATACCTCGAAGCTTCATCGGCAACATTGACGGCGGCTTAGGAAATCGTTCACACCGAGACCTTAAAGCTTTGCCGTTTAGTGGGCGGTTTGGAGGCCATTTAAGGTTTCCCGGGCATCACAGTCCCGCCACGAAAGCGGCGCAGCTGAAAGGCGAGCAAGCGACAACCGAGCGGGTGCCCGTGGGTGCCGAAGTGGGTGTCATGATAGTCCAACGGCTTTGCCTGGTCTTGCTCGTGCTTTGTCTGGGGCCTGTTCTCGGGTCGTGCAGCGGGGTCGCCGGTCTCGCGTCCGATATCTGGCCGCATTGGGCCGGCGGCGAGCCTGCGGACATCCCGCCGCGGCCCGGTAAGCCCGGTTATGACGACTATATCGCCCATCAGCAGGGTACCCCGCCGCCAGCAAGCCCCGCCGAGGCGGCGCAACCCGCGGTCGCCGCCGCAGCTGCCCCGGCCGCTCCTCCGCCCGCGGCCGAGCCCACCGCTGAGGAAAATGCGACCGTGAGGCGCGGCGGCCTGTATTAGCCGCATCGGCGCGCAGCGGCGTTACGCCAAGCCGGCGCGCAACAGATCGTGGAAATGCACGATGCCGACCGGCTTGCTGTGTTCGACCACGATCAGCGCCGTGATCTTCGATGAATTAAGGATTTGCAGCGCTTCGCTGACCAATTGATCCGGCCGAACGACCTTCGGCGCCGTGGTCATGACGTCATCGACGCGCGCCTGCAGCAGGTCGCCGCGCATGTGGCGGCGCAAATCGCCGTCGGTGATGACGCCGGCGAGCTTGCCGCCCGGCTCGGCGACGGCGACGCAGCCGAAGCCCTTGGCCGACATTTCGACGATCGCTTCCGACATCGGCGCGCCGCGCTTGATCAGCGGCACGGCATTGCCCGAATGCATGACGTTGCGGACGAACTTGAGCGCCGCGCCCAATTGGCCGCGCGGATGAAACACCCCGAAGTCCATGGCGCTGAAGCCCCTGCTCTCGAGCAGCGCGATCGCGAGCGCATCGCCGAGCGCGAGCTGCATCAGCGACGACGTCGTCGGCGCGAGATTGTGCGGACAGGCTTCGCGGGTCGCGGGCATCGCCAGGACGACGTCGGCGGATTTGCCGAGCGTCGAGTCGGCGATGGCGGTGACTGCGATCAACGCGATGCGGAAGCGGCGTGAATAGTTGATCAGGTCCTTGAGCTCTTCGGTCTCGCCGGACCACGACAGCGCCAGCATGACGTCGTCCGACGTGATCATGCCGAGGTCGCCGTGGCTGGCGTCGGCGGCGTGCACGAAGAACGCCGGCGTCCCGGTCGAGGCCAAGGTCGCCGCGATCTTGCGGCCGACATGGCCGGATTTGCCCATGCCGGTGACGATGACGCGGCCGCGGGCGTTGCGGATGGTTTCGACCGCGGCAACGAAGGCCGCTCCAAGCCCGTCGCACATGGCCCCCGCCAAGGCGGCCACCCCCTCGCGCTCGGTGTTGAGCGTGCGCAGCGCCGAGGCGATGTGCGGGCTTGCGGCCTCTTGCATCGCAGCGTCCGGGGAGCTCTTCGCACGCGTCGCCAAAGCGTTATTCCTCGCGCCTGCTATTGCTTGGCCCATGCCGCGAACGCGTCGGCAAAGGCGCGGTCGCCCGGCGGCCCCTTCTCCACCGCCATTATGGCGCGGCCGTTATTGGTATAGACGATGGGAATGTCGAACCATGCCTGGTCTTTGAGCAGCTGGATGTTTCGCTGACGGTCGGCGTCGACTGCCGACAGACCGATCAAAAAGAAGCCGTTGGTGACCTTCACCGCCAAGCCCGCGAGCGGTGTGCCACGGGCCTGCTCTTCCTTCTTCATCAGGACGCCGGGCACGCTGGCGATGCCGCCGCCCGGGAAATCGGCCGGCAGGTTGAACATAATCTCGATGGTGTGGCTCGCCGGCAGCGCCTTGTCGGTGTTACGCCGCAGCGACCAGGTCACGGTCATGCGCCGCTCCGGTATTTCGATGTTGGCCCGCACCGCAAGCTCGGGCGCCAATCCGGGGCCGGGCGAGACCGTCTCGGTGCGCCAGATGGCGGAACCGACATAGCGCTTGCCTTGCGCGTTCGGAGCGCCCGGATCCTCTTCGTAGAGCACAACGCGCTGCGCCACCGCTGGCGCCGCCTGATTGCTCGACGATTGCCCCGGCGCTTGTTCCTGCGGAACGCGGCCGTCGAATTTCGGGGCGGGTGCCGGCGCCGGCGCCTGGGTGGTAGTCTGCGTCGGAGACCGCGCGGTCGTCTGCGCGATGAGGCGTTTGATATTGGGAAATTGCCAGACGAACGCCGCGGCGACGACACCGATGATGCAGGCCACCGCGGCGATCTTGATGAAGCCGCCGCTGACGCTCGTTGCGATCGAGGGGCGCGGTAGCTCGTGCTCGTAGTCGTCCTCCGCCGCTGGCCGCGACGCCTGCCCGCGGGCGGGCGACGCCGGGAACGGCGCCTCGTGATCGAGCTCGAAGGATTGCGCCAGATCGTGCGGGCGCTCGTCGAGATCGTGGGTGCCCAAGTCCTCGAGAGCGAGCTCAGGCTTGATCTCCTGATCGGCGGGCTCGTCAAAATCTTCGGTGCGCTCCAATCGGCGCGGCTGCGGCTCGTAGGTATCGCGGGTGTCACGCGCCGACTGCGCCGCCTTGGCGCTGGCGGAGCCGAGATCGTCCACCTCGCTGACCACGTCGCGGAAGCCCCTGAGCCCTTCGGGCCGTGGCGGCGAGGGTCGCGCGCCCAACAGCCGGCCGCGCGCCGTGGTCGGTGGGGGCGCCGGCTCGGCCGTTTTCGCTTCGTCGATATCCGGTCCTTCGTACGACGCGGCGGCGCGTCCGAACCG
>Ga0306920_100008756_pt1 | contig 13458 bp, 11 predicted proteins | sample flu12Cox44000170_FD_204666 | JGI IMG/M metagenome (GOLD analysis project Ga0306920, IMG submission 204666) | Lab enrichment of tropical soil microbial communities from Luquillo Experimental Forest, Puerto Rico - flux4day.12C.oxic.44.000.170 (v2)... | ecosystem: Environmental > Terrestrial >... | reverse complement strand
TTCGCGTTGCGTCGAATTAAACCACATGCTCCACCGCTTGTGCGGGCCCCCGTCAATTCCTTTGAGTTTTAACCTTGCGGCCGTACTCCCCAGGCGGGACACTTATTGTGTTAACTGCGGCACAGATGGAGTCGATACCACCTACACCTAGTGTCCATCGTTTACGGCTAGGACTACCGGGGTATCTAATCCCGTTTGCTCCCCTAGCTTTCGCTCCTCAGTGTCAGGTTAGCCCCAGATGATCGCCTTCGCCACTGGTGTTCCTCCCGATATCTACGCATTTCACCGCTACACCGGGAATTCCATCATCCTCTGACTACCTCAAGGTTTGCAGTATCCACACGGATTCCCGAGTTGAGCCCGGGTCTTTGCTTGCGGACTTGCAAATCCACCTACGAGCGCTTTACGCCCAATAATTCCGGACAACGCTTGCCCCCTACGTCTTACCGCGGCTGCTGGCACGTAGTTAGCCGGGGCTTCCTCCAAGGGTACCGTCAATATCGTCCCCTTCGACAGTGGTTTACGACCCGAAGGCCTTCTTCCCACACGCGGCGTCGCTCCGTCAGGCTTTCGCCCATTGCGGAAAATTCCTCACTGCTGCCTCCCGTAGGAGTCTGGACCGTGTCTCAGTTCCAGTGTGGCTGGTCGCTCTCTCAAGCCAGCTACCCATCGGAGTCTTGGTAGGCCGTTACCCCACCAACTAACTAATGGGACGCAGTCCCCTCTCCGTGCGGATTGCTCCTTTCATCGTTCGAAGATGCCTCCAAACGATCGTATGCGGTATTAGCTAACCTTTCGGCTAGTTATCCCCCACACAGAGGTAGGTTGACCACGTGTTACTCACCCGTCTGCCACTGGGTATTGCTACCCCGTTCGACTTGCATGTGTTAGGCACGCCGCCAGCGTTAGTCCTGAGCCAGGATCAAACTCTCCATATAAAACTTATGGAGCCCTTTGATCGGCTCTCAAACTCTAGATTTGTACGAAATCTCGCGACCAAAAAGGTCGGAGACCCACAGACTTATGCGCTTGCTGCACTGTTCAGTTTTCAAGGAGCGAACGAAAAAACTCGCAATGACCCAGGAGCCGCCCACCGACCGCGCCGGGCCGCGTGCCGCTCAGGGCCGACGGCTATCATATCGCCGGCCCTAGGGCCTGTCAAGGAAAGTACGCGTCCCGCGGATGCGCGGGTGCAACCGACAGTGGAACACCGCCTTCCGCGGATTGGTTGCGGCGCTTCCTCGCCGCCGCCTCCCGGCTGAAAAAGCCGACAAAAGGCGGCCCAGGTGGGCCCTCCGCCGGCGCACAAGAGCGGGCCATGCTCTTCGATCATGTCGACCTGCGTGTCAGCGACCTTGGTAAGGGGCGCCCTCTCTATGACGCCTTACTCCCCGCAATGGGCTACTCGCGAATCTCGGAGGACGCCGAGTCCATCTGCTACTATGCTCCGGAGGACGACCGAGCGAAGCCGTTCTTCGGGATCATTCTCGACGAACGGCACCAACCGGACGGATCACGCATCGCCCTGCGAGCTTCAAGCCGCGCCGAAGTCAACCGGCTCGCCGCCATCGCGCAGGGGGCCGGCGCCGCTGCATTCGAGCCGGCGCATCTCTGCGAGGAATACACGCCACATTATTACGCGACCTTCTTCGAAGACGCAGACGGCAACAAGCTCGAGATCTGCTATCGGGAGAATCCGATTTAGCGGGCGTGATATTAAAGTTTGCGTGAGATCGACTTCGCCTGCATGAAGAGGAGCAGATAGTCGCGGCCGCCGGCTTTGCTGTCGGTGCCCGACATATTGAAGCCGCCGAAAGGATGCACGCCCACCATTGCGCCGGTGCTCTTGCGATTGAAGTAGAGATTGCCCACGAAAAAGTCATGGCGCGCGCGGTCGATCTTCTTCTCATCGCTCGTGTAGAGCGATCCGGTTAATCCGAACTCCGTGTTGTTCGCAATCTGCATCGCATCTTCGAAGTCGTTTGCTTTAATTACCGCAAGCACCGGTCCGAAGATCTCCTCTTGTGCGATCGTCGCTTTCGGATCAACGTCGGCGATGACTGTGGGCTCGAGGAAGTATCCGCGCTCGCCGATGCGTTTGCCGCCGGCAATCAGGCGCCCCTCGTTGCGCCCTTTGTCGATGTAGCGCTCGATCGATTTCAATGCCCCTTCGTTCACCACGGGGCCCATGTAGTTCTTCGAATCGCTCGGATCGCCGACGGTGATGCGCCCGACGCGCTTCTTGAGTTTCTCGATGAATTCGTCGTAGACTCGCTCGTCCACGATAGCACGCGAGCACGCGGAACATTTCTGCCCCTGAAAACCGAATGCGGAAACGGCGACGCCTTCGACGGCTGCATCGACGTCCGCGTCCGCTGCGACAACGATCGAATCTTTGCCGCCCATCTCGGCGATGACGCGCTTGATCCATTTCTGTCCGCGTTGCGGCTTGGCCGCGAGCTCGTTGATCCGCAAACCCACTTCCTTCGAACCGGTAAATGCAATGAAGCGGATCTGCGGATCTGTCACGATGACGTCGCCGATCTCAGCGCCCGATCCAGGGATGAAGTTGACGACGCCGTCGGGGACGCCGACTTCGTGCAACAAATCGACGAACCACGCCGCGATCACCGCCGAGTCGCTCGACGGCTTGAGCACCACCGTGTTGCCGCTGACGATCGCCGCGCACGTCATTCCAATCATGATTGCACCGGCGAAGTTCCAGGGAGGAATAACTGCGCCGACGCCCAGCGGGATGTAGATGAGCTCGTTGCGTTCGCCTTCTAACGGGACGACCGGATGCGGATGAGCGTATCGGATAGCCTCGCGTGCATAAAACTCCACGAAGTCGATCGCCTCGGCGATATCGCCATCGGCTTCAATCCAGCTCTTCCCTACCTCGTAGACCAAGAGCGCATCGTATACGAATCGTCGTTGTCGCAAAAGCTCCGCTGCTTTGAACAGATACGCCGCGCGTTCGGGAAGCGTTAAACGCTTCCACGATTCGAAGGCGCGAGCGGCGGCATCGATGGCTTCCGTCGCCTGCTCTTTTGAAGCCGAGCTAACCAGGCCGATAACCTGTTCGGGGTTGGCCGGATTGACCGAGCGGATCTTCTTCTCCGTCTCGATCTTGCGGCCGCCGATAACGAGGGGGTACGACTTCGCGAAGTCGCGCTTCACCGATTCCAGCGCCGCTTGCATCGCCGCTGCGTCGGCCGGGTCCTTGAAATCGTTGACTGGCTCGTTGGTAAAGGGCGCCACGGTATCGGGCGCTTGCGTCGTCATCGTCGTCATATTCTAATGATACCAGAGAGCTGCGAGGGCCTATGGTACTCCAGGCACCCGCTTGCTATGCCACGAACTCCGGCGCGTGACGCAGCTGCGCGCGGTCGCCATCGCCGCTTTTTTCTTGGGAATCGGTATGGCCGGGCACCCATTTGCGCCTGAGAAGGCCCTGCTCGCGGCCGCCCTCCTGTTGCTCTTCGCCGTTGCCTTCGAACCGCGCTCGTCGCCGCTGGTAACCTTTTTATTTGCGCTCGCCGGCGTGCTGCTGACGTGCAATCTTCAGCACACTGAGATCTATCCTGTTTGCGATCAGCGTACCGGAGTCGTAGGGGTGGGCCTTGGGGCGCTCGCAGCCGCATCCTTCGGGAGACATTACGCGCCCGCGGCAGTCGCCGTTCTCGGCACCCTGGTCGGCACCGGTCTCTTCTTCTTATTGTAACGAGGGCGTGGGAGTGGCGCCGCGGCGCAGCGACGCGATCAATCCAGAGCGATCCACGGACTGCATCAGGGCTTCGCCGATCAGGAAACCGCGCGCTCCGGCGGCACGCAGCCGCGCAACGTCGGAAGCGTCGCGCATCCCGCTTTCGCTGATCGCAAAAACGCCGGATGGAACCTTCGGCAGCAGGTGCTCGCTCACGGCGAGATCGGTCTCCAGCGTCCGCAGATTTCGATTGTTGATTCCGACCATTAGCGCTCCGCCGGCGACGGCGCGGCGCAACTCGGGTTCATCGTGTACTTCAGCGAGCACGTCGAGCGCATACTCTCCAGCTTCGGCGAAGCACTCTGCAAGTGCAGCGTCGTCCATGCCGCCGACGATCAGCAGAATGCAATCTGCACCGTAGGCGGCCGATTGAGCGACCTGATAGCGCGTCCACATGAAGTCCTTGCGCAGCAAAGGGCACGATGTTACCGCGCGCACGTCATCCAGATACGAAAGCTCACCGAGAAAGTGATCCCGCTCGGTCAGCACGCTGATTGCGTCGGTTCCGGCTGCGTCATAGGACCGAGCAATCTCCGCTGGATCGAAGCTGCGCGCAATCAGCCCTGTCGCAGGCGACGCGCGCTTGATTTCTGCGATGATCGCACCGTTGGGCGCCCGCTTCATGGCCGAAAGAAAGTCGCGCCGCTCTACCACTCGCTCGCGTGCACGATCGCGCAGCGACTCGTAACTTTCCCGTTGTCGTTCGATTTCCAACCCCGCAGCTTTCGCTGTGTAGATCCTCTGGAGCATGTCGGCCATCGGTTTTTAGTCGTTTGTGGCCGCTACGTCGGCGAGGTCGTTGGGCTGGGCGATATGCTCGGCGAGGCGCTCGGCGTAGGAGTCGGCACAATTGCCGGACCGACGGTAACGGTCGAGCCAATGGCGTTGTGCAGGATCGTAACGTTCTTTCCCGCCGCACCAGCCGCAAAGACCAGACGGCGAAGGTATTGTCCGTTCCGGTTGGCTCGCTGCTGCCTTGGGTTCCAGGTATCGTCGAGCGCGAAGACGGTCGCGCCTCGGCGAGTCACTGCGATTTCGCTTACGCGTGCGCCAAGGAAGACGTTACGGCCCGTCGAGCTACCCGCGCCGCCGCCAAAGTCAACCGCACCAGGTGTGAGCACGGTGAACACCGGCCGCAGCGTGTCGGAGAAAGCGAACTCACCGAGTGCGAACGTCTGATCCGACGCGGTGACGTTCGCGCTGCCGTCGGTAAGCAGGTCAACGAGTCTTGCTGCGATAGTGCTATCGCCGGTCAAATGCGTCAGCGTGACAGTCGGAACCCCCGACGGCGGCGGCGACGCACTTGACGACGGCGACGTGGCCGGCGACGCGCTCGCCACCGGAGCCGCAAACGCTGCGATTCCGAATTCGTTGCCCACTACCTGACAAGAGCTGCAGGCTAGCGAGCCGCCTGCCACCAGGACGCCTCCGATGTGCTGCAACTTGGAAACGATGCCGGCGGCAAAGCCGGAGTTGGTCGCGGTCACGGTCCCTAAGACATCCACTGCCGAGTAACCCGCGCGACTGCTTGGCAACCGCAACTTCGAGGCGCCGGCGTAAAGACCGGTGAGACTGACGCTGGCCGGCGGAACAACTTCCAGCGTCGTATAGAACGTCTGAGCAGGCGCGTGAATGTCGCTCTCGAGAATCGTATCCTGTCCGACGCCGTCGATAAACGAACCGCTCCTTGGGCCGGTACCAAAGTTCGTGCCCATAATCGTCACGTTGGTCGGCACCACGATTGGAAATTTTTCGCCGTTCGCGGAACTATAATCGCCGATAGCCAAGAAGATCGTCACTCCGCCGGTAGCGACAGACTTGGCTGAAGTCAGCACCGTCACAGCTTTTGTGAGCGTCTTATACGGCTTGGTAGAACTACCGTTGCCGACATTATCGCTTCCGGTGACGGGATTCACGTAGAGCGATGAGAGCGGCGCAAGTGACGGCACGGCCGGACCCGGCTGGCCCCACCGCGTGCACGCGCTGCCGCCGACGATACCCGCAATGGCCAACGCACCAACCATTACGAAGAAGAGGCGCGACAGCCAAGCTCTCTGCATTATCTCGCCCCTTTGCCGTACCGCGCGCCGGAACCTCGGGGAGACCTGCGCTAAGCTCCTGAACAAATCAAGCGATGATTAAGGAGCCGGTTCGCGTGATCGTGGGAGCAATCGCGTCGGCAGCCACGCGCTGGATAAAGCCGAGTTTCGGCCAACGGCAGCGCTCGCTTGCGGCAGTTCGTGCGCGGACGGGTTACACGACCTCGATGGTCGAGTATGCGTTCGATCGGCTTTTTGGCGCGCTCACGCGCAACGCGATCGAAGCCGTTATCGTCGACGAGCTCGGCTCGCTTGACGTTCTCGACGATTTTGTCGATCGCCCGGGAAGACTGCGAGCGCGCGCGCTGCCTGCAGGCCGAGTCTGCATTATTTCCAGCCGCACGACGATCGGCGTCGCCATCGTACCGGCGGTCTTTGCACTCTGTGCAAAGTGTGACGTTCTCGTCAAAGACCGCGAGGATAATCTGACCGCCGCCTTTTTTGCGACGGTGGCCGATGAGCTGGAACCGATGCGCGATGCCGTCGCGGTGCGAACGTGGTCCAGTGAAAGCGATGGCATTTCTATGCATGGTTTTGACGTGGTCGTGGCATTCGGGAGCGATGAAACTCTCGGCATGATTTCGAGCGGCCTTCCATTCTCGACGCGCTTCCTTCCGTTCGGATCGAAGGCCAGCGCCGGCTACGTGACGCGCGAATCGCTCGAGAGCGCGCCCGCGGTGCGGCGGATCGCTAGCCACGCAGCCACCGATCTGCTCTTGTATGAGGCCGAAGGTTGTCTCTCGCTCCACGTCCTCTTCGTCGAACGCGGCGGCTTAGTCGCTCCGGAAGAATTTGCACCAATCGCAGCTGAAGCGATTCGACAAGAAGCTCGCAACTTGCAGCTCAAACCACTCGACGGCAGGCGCGCGGCCCAGCTTGCAGCGGCGCGCGATCGCGCGACCTTCCACGCACACGGCAACTCGGGCGTCTATTCAGATCCCGATGCGAGCTATCTGGTCGTGGTGAATCCACGGTCGGACCTGCCTCCTTTTTTTCTTCCGCGGACCCTCGCAATATATTCCGTCGATCACCCGGCTCAAGCGCAGGCCTATTTGAAGCGCCACAGTATACCGCTTGAAGCGTTCGCCGTGACCAGCCCTCGCGCCGATCTCCTCGACGTTGCGCAACTGGCCGGCGCAGCGCGCGTCGCCACGCTGGGAACCCTCCAATCGCCGCCGGTCGGCGATTTTCATGGAGGAAGACCGCGCATCGCGGAGTTCGTTCGCTGGATCGCGGACGAAAGGATCTCGGTAGGACGTTGAGCAGCCGCGATTTGGAACGGCTTGCCGGGCGAGTTCCGGGCGCGCGCAGCCGTGCGCTGCGAGCGCGGCTGCGCGAGTACGAGTCGCATAACGTTACCTATTTGGCGGAGGATTTTCCGGTTTTCTGGGAATCGGCAAACGGCTCGACGGTTACCGACGTAGACGGAAATCGCTATATCGACTGCACCGCCGCGTTCGGCGTTGCGAGCCTGGGACACTGCAATCCGCGCATTGCTGAAGCAATCGCACGGCAAGCCGAACTACTTACGCACGGCATGGGCGACGTCCATCCGACTGCCGTGCGCGTCAAATTTCTCGAGCGGCTCGCGTCGATTCTGCCCCGAGAGCTCACGAAGTCATTTCTCGCGACTACCGGGTCCGAGGCAATCGAGGCGGCACTCAAGACGGCGATGCTGGCCACCGGCAAATCGCGATTCGCCGCTTATCACGACGCATACCACGGCCTTTCGTTCGGCGCGCTACTCGTCGGCGGTGTTGAACGCTTCCGCGCGCCGTTCGCTCGCGCGCTTGGCACGGCACCGCTGCTGCTCGAATATCCGCGCGTGGGCAAAATCGACGCGCGGTCCGCGGCCGCTCGAGTACGCGAGGTACTCAGTGCGCACGACGATATCGCAGCTCTGCTGATCGAGCCGATACAGGGACGCGCCGGCTGCGTCGTTCCGCCGCGCGGATACCTCGCGGCGCTGCGCGCCATCTGCGACGAGCTACACGTCGTGTTGATCTTCGACGAAATCTACACCGGCTTCGGCCGAACCGGCAGCTGGTTTGCGATGAACCGCGAACCTGCGGTTCCTGACATTCTCTGCCTCGGGAAAGCAATGGCCTCGGGATTTCCGATGAGCGTTGCGGTCGGACGCGCACCGATCATGGATGCCTGGCCGCTCTCAACCGGCGAAGCGTTGCATACGTCGACGTACCTCGGCAATCCGCTCGGCTGCGCCGCTGCACTGGCGACGATCGATGAACTCGCGCGCCGCAAACTCCCCGCACGCGCAGCGCGGCTCGGCGCCGCACTCGAAAGCAGACTCGCGCGGCTACGCCGTCAGCCCGGCGTAGTCGAGGTTCGCGGTTGTGGTCTGCTTTGGGGAGTAGAATTGCGCGATGCAGCCAATGCGGCGCGCGTCGTCAAGTGTGCGCTCGCGCGTGGTCTTATTCTGCTGCAATCCGGAAGCCGCGGGGAAACGATCACGATCGCACCGCCTCTGGTCATCGACGCGGCTCAGCTGGCGCGCGCGACTGATATTCTCGAGGAAGCTATCACCGCACAGTCCTGAGATGCCGCCAGAGAAGTCCAAGCGCGATGGTGGTTGCGCGTTGCGCGATCGCTTCGCGCTCGCCGGCTAACTGAAACTGCCACGTTTGCGGGTCGGCTCGCCGCGCGTCGACCGCAAACCAAGCTAATCCCACCGGTTTTTCAGGTGTGCCGCCGTCGGGCCCGGCAATGCCGGTGGTTGCTAGCGAAACGTCCGCGCCGAAACGCGTTCGCACGCCGCGTGCCATTTCTGCGGCCGTTTCACTGCTCACTGCGCCTCTTTGCGCTAGCGTCGCTTCGCTGACGCCGAGTTGTGCGATCTTGACGGCGTTATCATAGGCCACGATCCCGCCGAGAAAGCTGCGCGAGGATCCCGGTACGCTGGTCAGCGCCGCGGCGACACGTCCTCCCGTGAACGATTCCGCTACCACGATTTTAAGATCCTTCGCAGCGAGGAGCTCGTGGATCGCGCCGGCCGGCGTTACCTCGTTGTGGCCAAAGACATACCCATCCAAGCGCGACTCGAGCTCGGATTGCAAGGGTGCGATCATCGCTTCCGCAGTTTGTGCGGAATTTGATTTCGCGGTAATTTTTACGTCGGCGCGATAGTCGTGCGCGAGAACCGCGATTTTTGGGTTCTCGGAGATGCGAAAGAGGTCGCCGATCCGATGATCGATCTCCGATTCACCGATCCCGATCGTGTGGAGCATGCGCGTATAGATCGCCTCTCCCGTTCCAAGGCGCTCTCGTAGAAACGGCACCACCTGTTCGATCAGCATCGGTCTCATCTCGCGCGGTACGCCGGGCATGCTTACCACGAATTTTCCGTCGGAGGCGAAAACGATGAAGCCCGGCGCCGTCCCATTCGGATTGGGTAGCGGGCGGCTTCCGCACGGCAACTCTGCCTGCTTTCGGTTGTTGGGGCGCATCGGGCGGCCCAGAGCGGAGAAGATGCGCTCCATTTGCTGCAGCGCCGGCTCGTACAACTCGACGCCGAGACCGAGCGCTTCGCAGACTCCTTCTTTCGTCAAATCGTCCACGGTAGGCCCGAGCCCGCCGGTCGTAATTGCGCCGTCCGAGCGCCCCAGTGCGCTCTCGATCGCCGCTGCGATGCGCTCGCGGTTATCTCCGACAACGTGCGTAGCGCGTACATCGATGCCGTTCTCCGCCAGCCGCTCCTCGATAAACTTGGTGTTCGTATCGAGGAGCTGGCCGAGCAGCAATTCCGTGCCTACCGCAATGAGCTCAACGCTCCCCATGCTCGAACCATTCCGGATATTCGAAGCGCACGTCGGCTCTGAAACCTCGGGCGGCTTCGATCATCGACTGACGGCGAACGCTCGATTCGTTTGGATTCGGATGGGCCGCGCGGGTAACTTCGCGGCGTTCTGCCAGCAGCTCCACGAAACGCGCGAACTTCGCGTCCATGACGCGTTGCAACGCGTTCTTGAGCGCCTTGCTGATGCGTGGAGCCAGCCCGGCCGTGGAGATCGCTACGCGCACCGGACCGGCTTTTGCGATCGCCGCCATAGCCACGAAACCGTAGCGCGGCTGATCGATGCAGCAGAGCAGAAAACGATGGCGGTCGGCGAGTTCACGCAGGTGCGCCGAGAGCTCGGTATCTTGTGGAGTCGATATCACGAAGAATGATTCTGCGAGTTCCTCGTCGCGTAGTGCGCTTGGATCGTAGATGCGTCGCACCTGTGCGCCGGCTTCGCGAAGCGCCGCCTCTTTCTCAATGGCCTCGCGGTCGTCAGCGGCACCTATGACGACGCACGGCCGGCCGTCGAGATTGAGACCTACGGGGAAGAAGGGTTTGCGCATAGTCGTCCTTCCCTTCGACTTCGCTCAGGGCAGGCTGGCTCAGGATGACACTGGACGAGTCGCATGATCAGAAGTCAACCGGGCGGAGGTAGAATTCGTTGATTGCGGTGTTCGTCAGCATTGCGGTGGTCGGCAAATGGCGTTTCCAATGCGTGCCGTCGACGCGGCGGCGAACCAAGACGACGTCCTCTCTTTTAAACCCGCGTTCGACGAGCATCGCATCCGAGTACCCGAGCAAGATTTGTGCGAGGATTGCATCGGCCAGCGCATAGCTGATACCGAGATCGGCCTCGTCGGTTTGGTCGGCTTGAAGGTCGGCAGTCGGCGCTTTTGCGATCAGCCGCTCCGGTACTCCCAAATATCGCGCCAAGGCCCAGACTTGGCTCTTGAAAAGATCCCCGATAGGGTTGATTGGCGGCGTATCGTCGGCGTGCCACGTGAAATACCCCAGCAAGCGCTCTGTTTTGTTACCCGTGCCGATCGGCAACGCATCGAGTTTCGCGGACTGGTCGAAGAGCACCACCATTCGTATGCGTGCCATGACGTTGCCGCGCCGGCGTGCGTCGGCATCCTGCTCGTACTGCAGATATCCGTCAACTGCCGGACTGATTTCGATCGTGCGGCAGTGGATGCCCAGCGCGTCAACGACGAGTTGGGCGTCAGCGAGGCTCGATGGATGCGAAGTCTTGTACGGCATGCGGACTGCATAAACGTTTTCCCGGCCTAAAGCGCGCGCACATAAGAATGCCGTCACGGCAGAATCCACGCCGCCCGAGAGCCCTAGAACGGCTCGCGGAATATTCCGCCGGACGACGAGCTCGTCGCGCAAGAACGAAACGAGCCAGTCCGCCGTCACCTGCGCGTCGATCTCAGGTGGGCCTGGAACACCCGGCGGCGCTTCAATGATCGGGAGTATCACGTCCGCCTCGCGGTAATGGCAGGTCGTCGTCCAAGAGCAGATCGGCGAGGACCGAACCCAAGTCGCCAAGCAGCGGCAGACTCGCGCGCGCCAGCTCGATCTCGCGCAAATCGAGTTCTGCAGTAACGATGCATGCTTCGGAGGGCGGAGCTTGCACTAGGACCCGTCCGCGCGGGTCGATCACGAACGACGAGCCGGTCATGCCCTTTCCGCCTTCGAATCCCGTAAGGCCGGCATAGATCACGTAGATGCCGTGTTCGAGCGCAGCGAGGCGCAGCATCTCGCGCCACTGCGCGATGCTGGCGAGCTCTCCGGCATTCTCGATTCCGCGCCCCGGCGAGGCGCTGGGCACTATTAGCACCCGCGCGCCCTTGATCGCGGCCAGCGTAGGAACGATCGCATGGCTAGCGTCTTCGCAGACCGCAAGCGCCATCGGAGCAAACCGCGTCTGGAAAACGCCGAGCTTATGACCGCGTGAGAGAAATCGCTCTTCGTCGAACACACCATAAGTCGGCAAGAACATCTTTCGATGGAGATGCAGAATCTGCTCGTCATGCCGTTCGACGTGCAAGTAGAGCGCGCTATTGTAATAGGTGCCGCCGTCGTTTTCGTAGAAACCGCAGACGAGGTCGACGGTTCGATTGCCGCCGGCCAGCCGCCACGTGCGAGCGAGGTCGGCCGCAAAGTCCGTTGCGCTCCGTGCAAGATCGTAGACCGCGCCTTCGAGAAAATATCCCGTTAACGCGGCTTCCGGGAGCACGATTAAATCCGGCGGATCGTTCGCCATCTGCGCAAATGCCTCGCCTGCGCTGCTGAGGTTGCGTTGGTACTGCCCCTTGAGTGGTTTCGTCTGCAGAATCGCCGCGCGCAAATGAAAAATTCCGTCAGTCATCCGGACCCTTACTGCTGAACACTCGTCGCCAATTCGATCTGCTCGTCACCCGGGATCTTCATGCCGAGCCCAGCCGCGCAGGTTTCGGCCGGGTAGGTCCAAATCTCTGAGAGCGTAGGATGAAGGTGCGGAATTCGCATGAACTGATCGACGGTTGCGTCAAAGTTCATCGCGACGATCACCTCGTGAATTAGCTCGGACGCTTGCGGCCCGATTGCGACGGCGCCGAGGATCGCACCGTCACGCCGCCCGGCCATCATCTTTACGAAGCCTTGTGTCTTTGCCAGGCATTGCGCTTTGCCGTGCTCGGCGAAATCGTAGCGCCCGCTCACATAGGCAGCCCCTTCGCGGCGTAAGTCTTTCTCGCTCTTCCCGACGCCCGCCACTTGCGGATCCGTGAACAACGCATACGCGCTGACCAGGCGGTAATTGGCCTTCTCATCCAGATTCATGCAGGCGTTCCGCGCCGCAACCTCACCTTGATAAATCGCGACGTGCACGAGCATATACTCTCCGGTCACGTCCCCAACCGCGTAGACGTTTGGATTGGTGGTGCGCAGCCCGGCATCGACCTCGATGCCGCTGCTCGTCCCGTACTCGATACCGGCGCGCTCGAGCGCAAGGCCGGCGACGTTCGGCGACCGTCCGAGCGCGTAGAAGATCTCATCGCCCACGGCTTCGTACTCTTGCCCATCGGCGAGATACCGTACGACTTTTTGCGAACCTCGCCGAGTTGCGCCGAGGAGCGTCGCGTGCGTCACGACGCCGATGCCCTCTTCCCGAAAATAATGCGTGAGGGCATTTCCGACGTCGTCATCGCTGGGAGTGAGCAGGTGGCCGCTCCGAATCAGAATCGTCGTCCGGGCGCCCATTCGCGCGAGATACTGGCCGAGTTCGCACGCCGTGAAGCCGCCGCCGAGTACGATGACCGATTTGGGAATCTCCTCGAGCTCCAGAACCGCGTCGCTGTCGACGTACCCAGCTTCGGCCAAGCCCGGGAGGATGGCCGGCGCAACGACGCTTCCGGTCGCGATAATGAACTTCGGCGCTTCCAAACGAAGATCGTCGCCGACGCTGATCTGACTCGGCGAGAGAAAGCGCGCCTCGCCGTGATAGAGCGGGAACTTCTCGATTCCCGCGATGCGATAATCGGCAAAATCCTTGACTAGGGCCCGCTTTCGCGCTGCAATGAACGGTACGTCGACCGTGATCTCGCCGACTTCTACTCCAAGTGCGCGAGCCTCGCGCGCGTCGTGTAAAGCATCGCTGCTCGCCAACAATGCTTTGCTGGGCATGCATCCTCGCAAAATGCAGAGCCCTCCAAGTGGTCCGGTATCCACGAGCGCAACGTTGCATCCGACGTCGCGGGCAGTCCGAGCGGCGGCATATCCTCCCGAACCCGCTCCGACGACGATCAGGTCGT
>Ga0306920_100008755_pt1 | contig 13458 bp, 11 predicted proteins | sample flu12Cox44000170_FD_204666 | JGI IMG/M metagenome (GOLD analysis project Ga0306920, IMG submission 204666) | Lab enrichment of tropical soil microbial communities from Luquillo Experimental Forest, Puerto Rico - flux4day.12C.oxic.44.000.170 (v2)... | ecosystem: Environmental > Terrestrial >... | reverse complement strand
GGCGATCGCCGCCACGAACGGCAAGTCCAACTCTCCCAACATAGCCACCGTGCGCTCCGGCGGCGGCGGGATGAAGCGCGCCAAGGCGCACTGAGACGGCGGCCTCACGGGCCTAGCGCCCGACGCTAAGGCGCTCCCTGACTCGCGCGCCTTGCGACGGTGCGCCGGGTGATCAAGTTGAGTCCATGGCGGCCGCGAGGTCGCGGCTCATCCGGCGGTGCGGTCCTCTCATCTTGGGGGCCGCGCTCGCAGCGACCACGGTGATGGGCGCGGCGCTGGAGAGCAGGGCCGGCCCAGGCCCGCCCGCGGGAGCCGCGCAGGCCGACGTCGGCCCGGCTGAGGTGGGCGCGAGCGGCCCCGACGGCGGCGCGCCGGCCGCGGGCGAGGCGGCGGACGGGGGCGCGCCCGGCCGGCCTGACGGCGCCGCGTCGGACGACCCGCGGGCGCAGGCGCGCGCCGCGATGCGCGTGATGGCCCATGCGGTCGAGACGATTCAACGCATCGGCGCCAAGGCGCGGCGCGACCCTTACACCGTCGACTGCGTCGCCGAGCGGCTGGCCGAGGCGCGCATCGGCGTGCGCCTCGGCGATCAGGAGTCGGCGCGGCTCGAGACCAGCCTCGCCCGGCACGATCGCGACGAGGCGAGCTATGCGCTCCGGCGCCTCGCGCTGCTCGCGGCGCGCGCCGCTTCGGTCGTCGCCTCGGCGCGGATCTGCGCCGCCGACGACCCCGGCGGCGTCAGCGCGACGAAGGTCGAGGTGGAGATCTCGCCGGCGATCCCGCGCGGCGATCCGACGGGACCGCCCCCGCCCCCGCCGGTCGAGATGCGGCCCGCGAACGACGGCCGCCCGTGAGCGTCGCCGCGGCCGGAAGATCGACTAAGGCGCGGCCGCGGGCGGGCCGCCCGCGAGGGTCTGGCGCGCGATCGACCGGAACGGACCGAGCGGGTAGAGCCGCAGGTAGCGGGCGCTGAGCGCGGCGGCGTCGGCGTCGTGGTGCGCGACCGCGGCCTCGATCGTCATCGCCAGCGCCTCCTCCGCGAGCGTCCCCGACGGGTGACGCTCGAGGTAGCGCGCGAGCAGGGCCCGGGCCCGGACCGGGTTGCGCTCGAGGCGCAGCGCGCGCATCGCCTCGAGAACCGGCGCCGTGTCCTCCGTCGCGGCCGGCGCGACCGCCGGCGCGGCCGGCCGGCGCGAGCGGTCAGCGGGCGCCTCGCGAACGGCTGCTGCGAGCGCGCGGCGCGGCGCGGGCGGGGGCGCGGCCTCCATGGCGACCGCCGGCGCGGGCCCAGGCGCCGCCACCGGCGCGGCGGGCTCGAGATCGGCGATCTCGGGGCGACGGACGTGGGCGCGCGACGCAGCGGCCAGCGGACGCGGGGCCGCCGACGGCACGAGGCGCTCGTAGGCCCGTTCCATCCAGCCCGGCCAGCGCGCCCGTCCGAGGGCGGCGCTGGCGATCGCGCCGCAGCCGAGCAGGACCACCGCGGCCGCGGCCACCCGCACGAGGAGCGGCGCCCGGCGCGGCGGCACGTGGCCGAGGCTCAGCTGCACGCGCTGCTTGCGCCCGGCCGGCGCCTGGTACGGGGCCTCGCTGCGCAGGAGATCGAGGGCCCAGGCTTCGGACTCCGAGGCCCCTACGCTCTCGACGAGGCGCTGCGGCGCCCCCTGACCTGGCTCTACCCCTCGTGCCCCTCCTGCCCCTCGGTCCCTCATCGCCCTCGCTCCCGAGCCTGGAACCTCTCCGCCAGCCTGAAGAACTCCTTGCGCGCGTGATGGAGGCGCGTCCAGACGGTGTTCACGGGGATGTTCTGGATGCGCGCGATCTCTTCACCGCTGAGCCCGTCGATCTCGAACAGCACGAACGCGCCCCGCCGGTCCTCGTGCATCTTGTCCAGGATCGCGTGCAGGATGCGCTGCTTCTCCTTGTCCTCGAGGGCGGCGGCCGGTCCGCCACCGCCGCCCGGGAGCGCGTCGGGCTCGGCGAAGCGCCGGCGCGTGAAGATGTGTTTGACCCAGCTCCGGCGGCGGAAGTCGCGCACCTGCCGGCGCGTGATGCGATACAGCCAGCCCGCGGGGTTGACGCCGTCGAACGCGGCGAAGCGGCGGCGCACGACCAGGAACACCTCCTGGACGATGTCCTCGCGATCGGCCTCGAGCCCGCCCAGCGCGCGCGCCCAGCGCGAGACGTCCTCGAACCAGGCGTCGTAGAAGCTGCGGAAGTCGGCGCGCGCGCGATCCCCGCCGGCGCCCGGGCGCGGGTGAGGGAGGGGCCGGGCGGGCGCGGAGACGAGCTGCCGCATGTCCGCCCTAGGGCGCGGGTCGGGCGAAACCTTCATGAATTGGTGATTCTATCCCCGCGAGCGCCGGCAGGCGCAACGCCCGCTGCGAGCGGGCTTTTTCGGCTTGTTTTTCGGGTATGTTGGCGCCGTGCGCGATCGTGTTTCGGGCGGCGCGCGCGTCGCCGCCGCCGCCGCGCTGCTGGGCGCGGCCCCCTCCGCCTGGGGCCAGGCGCCCGCGGCCGTCAAGCCCGCCGGCGCCGAGGCCCCGGCGCCCGCCGACGCCTCCAGCCTCGTGGCTGGCCCCAGCGCCTGCCCGGCCCCCGAGGCCGTCTGGGCCGAGCTCGGCACGCTGGTGCCGCGCGAGCGCTTCGAGGCCCGGCTGCGCGCGGCGGCGGGCGCCACGCCGCCGGTTGAGATCTTCGACCTCGGCGCGAGCTACCGGGTGATCGCCGCCGGTCGCGTGCGGCTGTACCGCGACGACGCCCGCGACTGCGCCAACCGCGCGCGCATCGCCGCGCTGTTCGTGGCGCTGGCCATCGATCCCGTCGACGTCGTCCCCGAGCCGGCGACCGCGCCACGCCCGGCGCCGCCGCGCCCCGCGCCACCGCGCCCGACGCCGCCCGCGCCTGCTCCGGTCGCGGCGGTCGCGGTCGCGACCGCGCCGGAGCCTCCGCCGCGAGTCCGGTTGGACGTCGGCGGCGCCGTCGACCTGGGCGTCGGCACGGCGGCGACCGTCACACAGGGCGGCCTGTCGCTCGCCGCGGTCGTCGGGCGCGGCCCCCTGGGGGCGGTGGCCGGCGCGGTGCTGCTCGCGCCCGTCGACACCGACCTCGGGGGCGTGCGGCTGCATCAGTGGCGCGTCCCGTTCGTCGCCGGCGTGCGCGGACGGAGACTCGGGCGGCGGCTCGAGCCCTACGCCGACCTCGGCGTCGAGGTCGCGCTGCTCTCCGAGCGCGCGCCGGATCTCGCGACGCCCCGGTCCGAGACCAGCGTCGAGGTGGGGCTCGGCGCCTCGCTGGGCGCGCGGCTCGAGACGCGCCTCGGTCCGTTCGCGGCGCTGCACGCCGAGCTGGTCCCGAGCCCGCCCGAGGTCTTCGCGCTCCCCCAGGGGAACCTGGGTCACACGCCGACGTTTTGGCTCGGAATGTCGGCCGGCCTGTCGCTAGGCTTGCTGCGATGAGGCGGCTCCCCGCGCTCCTTGGCACCATGGCGGCGCTCGCGGCGGCGGGGTGCGGCCCGCGCCTCGACGTCGGCTCGGACGTGCTCTGGTCCGCGCGCTTCGAGGACGGGACGCTCGACGAATGGACGGGGACGCCCGGCGGGCTCGTCTCCGCCAACCCGATGCCGCCCAACATGGTCGAGGTCTCGAACAATCCCACGCACCACGAGAGCGCCTACGCGGCCAAGCTGACCATCGACGCCGGCCCGGACGGGACGCAGGCGAACGCGGCCCTGTCGCTCAAGGGGAACCTGCCGACCGAGGCCTACTACAGCGCCTGGTACTACCTCCCCCACAGCGTCACCGTCGGGACGTTCTGGGTGATCGCCAAGTTCAGGATGCGGACTGTCGCCGACGATCCGACGACCGAGGCCGAGCTCTACGACCTCGATCTCGTCAACCTGCCGACCGGCGAGATGTCGCTGCAGCTCTTCGACCATCGCATGGGGGGCTTCGTCGTCCCGCTCGACGTCACGAACCTGGTGGTCCCGGTCGACGTCTGGTTCCAGATCGAGGGCTTCTACCGCAACGCCCCCGACACCACCGGGCGGGTCACGTACTGGCTCGACGGGCAAGAAGTGGTCGACGTCGCCAACCACGCCATGGCGCCGACCCCCTGGGTGGAGTGGAGCGCGGTCAGCATCGGCGTGAACCTGACGCCGAGCCAGGAGGTGCTGTACATCGACGACTGCGCGGTGAGCCTCACCCGCGTCGGGCCCAACGGGATCATCGCCCGCTGACGCCGCTCGGCGCCCGCGACCGTGACCTGGGTCGCGGCGCGCGGGGACCTGACCTGTTCGGAGGAGACGGGCGCATTAGACTTGCCCGCATCATGACGACCATGACGACCGCTGCTGTGCTCCTCGCGTTCGCCCTCGGGGCGAGCGCGATCGATCTCCCCGGCGGGCCGCCCGTCGGCACGGACTACCTCGCCTTCGACGCGGCGACGGGGCGGGTCTGGGTCCCGGCCGGTAACACCGGCAACGTCGACGTCGTCGACGTCGCCACCGGCAAGCTGACGCCGCTCGGCGGCTTCGCGACGCGCCCCTCGCCGCGCCCGGGCCGGCCGAACATGGGCCCGAGCTCGGTGACCGTCGCCGACGACCTCGTGTGGGTCGGGAACCGCGGCGACGACAGCTTGTGCGCGTTCGACCGCCACACGCTGAAGAAGGGGGCCTGCGTGAAGCTGCCGACGATGCCCGACGGCCTCGCGTATGTTGCGCCCACGCACGAGCTCTGGTCGACGACGCCGCGCGACCGGTCGATCACCATCGTGGACGTGCGCGGCAAGACGCCGAAGCTCGCGGGGACGATCAAGATCGACGGCGAGCCCGAGGGCTACGCCGTCGACGCCGCGCACGGCCGCTTCTACACCAACCTCGAGGACAAGGACCGGACGCTGGCCATCGACGTCGCCACCCGCAAGATCGTCGCCAACTGGCCGACCACCTGCGGCGGCGACGGCCCGCGCGGGCTGGCGCTCGACGGCGCGCGCCGCCTGCTGTTCGTCGCCTGCACCGACGGCGCCGTGGCCCTCGACCTGGCCCACGACGGGAAGGCCGTCGGCCGCCTCAAGACCGGCGGCGGCGTCGACAACATCGACTACCACCCCGGGCGGCGCCTGCTCTACGTGGCCTCCCCCAAGGACGGGAAGCTGGTGATCGCGCGCGTCGCCGAGGGTGGCGCGCTGAGCCCGCTCGGCGACGCGCCCACCGCCAAGGGGGCGCGCAACCCCGTCGTCGACGGCGGGGGCGTGGCCTACGTCCCGAGCGGAACGACGGGGCAGCTGCTGGTCGTGCCGCCGCCGGCGCCCCAACCGCGTTAGGCGGTCACCAGAGCTTCGAGGCGATCCGGGTCTTGAGCGTGCACACGCAGCGGGCACAGATGGGATCGGTCGCGACGTCGAGGCGGTTGCGAAATGCCGGCATGGCGCGCTCGATGAGCTCGGCGAGCGGCCGCTCCCGGATGCTGCCGACGGACGGGTGGAAGAAGCAGGGGCGGACGGCGCCGTCGGCGGTGATGAAGACGCTGGCCCACGGGGCGTTGCAGTCGACGGCCGGAAACGGCGCGTGCCCGAGGTGAGCGCGGTAGTAGCGGGCGAGGCGGCGTAGCCCTTCCGGGCCGGGGACGATGCGCCGGGCGGCGAGGTCGTCGGCGCGCGCGCGGATGGTGGCCTCGACGACGGCCTCGAATTCGGCCACCTCCGCGTCGTCGAGCAGCAGGCGCGCGGCGCCGGCGCCGTCGGCGCGCGGCAGGCCGGCGGGCCGGTTGAAGGCGTCGGAGGTGACGTCGGCGGCGAGGAACGAGACCTGGTCGACGCCCGCGGCCAGCGCCGCCGCGGCGATGTCGGGGAGGTGGCGGAAGTTGTGGCGGTGGATGGTCCCGCGCGCGCGAAGATAAACCCGCGGCGCCAGCCCGCGCAGCGCGCGCACCCCCGCGGTGACGGCGTCGTACCCGTCGACGCCGCGGATGGCGCGGTAGAGCGCCGGCGTGTGCCCGTCGAGCGAGACGGTCACCTCCTGGAACCGGGCGGCGACGTCGGCGGCGTGCTTCTCGAGCGCCAGGCCGCTCGTGAGCAGGTGCAGGGCCATCCCCTGGGCGCGGAACAGATCGGCCACTTCCATGACGTCGGGTCGCACCAGCGGCTCGCCGCCGGTGAGCACGACGACGCGGGTCTCGAACCGGGGGAGGGCCGCGGCCAGCGCCGCGACCTCGGCGAGCGTCAGGTCCCCCGCCCCATCGGCCCGCCACCAGTCGCACGACACGCAGCGCGAGTTGCACCGCGCCGTCGGGGCGTAGAGCACCATCGGCAGCGCGTGGGTGCGGCCCGTCACCTCGCCCAGCTTGACGAGCAGGTTCGCGCGCAGATGCGAGGCGGTCAGCACGGAGCCAAACCTAGCACCAGCTCACCCGGGCGGGGCGCGCAACCCCAGCTAGTCGCTGCCCTGGGCCCCCCGTCTGCGCAGGTGCATCCCGTAGAGCAGCGGCGTGCCGCGCATGCGTTCGAACACCGCGCCCTTGCCGGCGCGATCGTAGTGTTGACGCAGGGGCTCGTCGATCACCCGCTCCTCACGTTCGAGGAGCTCGAAGCCGCTCCGACCGAGCGCCGCCTCGAGCGCCGGGAGCGGATGGACGTGCTTCTCGACGGTGATGAGTCGCCCCTGGTGAACGAACGTGGTGTCCGCGATCGCGGCCGCCGCGGGGTGAAAGTCGGTGAGGAGGAGGTCGCCGCCCTCCCGCAGCACCCGGGCCCATTCGTCGAGCACGGGGTCCGCCGACGGCACGTGCGAAAGGGCCAGCGTCGACACCAGGAGATCGCAGCTCTGCGCGGCGCTGTGCGAGAGCGCTTCGGCGCTCGCCAGGTGGACCGCGGCGCCGGGGTGCTTGCGCCGGAGCCGAGCGAGCATCCCCGGGGAGACGTCGTAGCCGACGAGCTCCAGGGGTCCGTGGGCCAGGATCTTGGTCCAGTGCCGCCCCGTCCCGCAGCCGACGTCGATGACCCGTCTGCCGCGCACCTCGACACGTCGGAGCAGGCCTTCGAAGAGCTCCTCGTCGAGCAGCACCAGGAGGTTGTCGGGCTCCGCGTCGTAGGTGGCCGACCAGAGGTCGTAGGCCTGCGCCGCCGCCCACGGACCGCTTCCGACGAGGCGTCGCAGCGCTCGCCGCAGCAGGTGGCTCCACGGGCTTCCGCTTGCGTTTGCCCTGCGATTTGACATCGTTCCTGGACCCCACCTGATGCGGGAGGCGCCCTGTCATGTTGGACCGGCGGAAGGTCGTTTTCTATCAGCCTTACTGCTTCGACGGTTTCCCGCGCATGCCCCTGCCCCTCATGGCGGTCGCGCGCATGGTGGATCGCGAGCAGTTCGACCCGGTCATCATCGACGCCAATCTGGAGCGGGACGCGCTCGATCGCCTGCTGCGGGTGGCCGCCGAGCAGCCTGTCCTCGTCGGGATGAGCGTGATGCCGGGCGATCAGGTCCCCAAGGCGTTCGAGGCGAGCCGGCTCCTCAAGGCGCGTTTCCCGGGCCTGCCTATCATCTGGGGCGGCTACTTTCCGTCCCTGTACCCCGAGAGCTGCCTCGAGACGGGGGTGGTGGACGTGCTGGTCAAGGGGTACGGCGAGCAGACGTTCAGCGAGCTCCTCGCCCACTACGCCGCCGGTCGCAGCAGCGCCGACCTCGCCGACATCGCCGGCACCCTCTACAAGCGCGACGGCAAGATCATCGCCGAGCGCAAGCGGCCGCTCCAGGACCTGAACCGATACCCGGCGCTCCCTTACGACCTCGTCGACGTCCCACGCTACGTCGCCCCCACCTGGCACGCCAAGCGGAGCGTGTTCTACGTCTCGAGCCAGGGCTGTCCCTACGGGTGCGGCTTCTGCGCGATCCCCGCGGTGGGCGGGCGCAAGTGGACCGCCTACAGCCCCGAGCGGGTGGTCGGGGACGCGCTCTTCTTCGCCGCCGAGCACGGGGTCGACGGCGTCACCTTCGGCGACACCGAGTTCTTCGTCAGCGAAGAGCGGGTCCGCGGCATCGCCGAGGGGCTCATCGCCGCCGGAAGCCCGATCACCTGGTGGGCGATGGGGACCATCGCGCGGCTCGTCGAGTACCAGGAGAGCACCTGGCGGCTCATGGAGCAGAGCCGCTGCGTGGGCATCTTCGTCGGCGCCGAGTCGGGCTCCGACGAGACGCTCAAGGTGATGGGCAAGCCGAGCACGGTGGCCGACACCATCCGGCTCGCCGAGATCTTCAACCGGCACAAGATCCTGCCGGAGTTCTCCTTCGTGCTCGGTTACCCGCCCCACCCGGAGAAGGACGTCGCGGCGTCGCTCGAGCTGATTCGTCGGCTGCGCGACATGAATCGAACCACCCACTTCATCCCCCACGTGTACACGCCGCTGCCCGACACGGGCAACTACGAGCTGGCGACGCACAACCGCTTCGCCGCGCCGACCACGCTCGAGGGGTGGCTGCGGCCAGGCTGGATGGACTTCGGGCGCATGCACCACCCCAGCACGCCCTGGCTCGAGGGCGAGCAGGGCCGATTTCTGCACGACTTCGAGCGGTTCATCGACTACAGCAACCGCGTCTGGGCCAACCGCGCGCCGGGAACGGTGGGGCCGATCGCCTCCCGCCTCCTCAAGGCCGCGTGCGTGCTCCGCTGGAACGCGAACTTCTTCCGATACCCGTACGAGCTGCAGCTGATCTGGAAGGCCGGGCGGGCGGTCGCGCGGCTGCTCGAGGGCGAGATCCCGATACCCGGACCGCGCCCACCCTGGAAACGATGGCGCTGGCGCCCCAAGAGCCAAACGAAGGCCGGCCGCGAGCGGCCGCTCCGTCCCAGCCGCGGCGACCGGCACATCGGGTTCATGCCCGCCACCCCGCCGTTCGGCCCTGTCCCCGCCGAGGCGGAGGTGTCCGTCCCGGCTCCCGCCGACGGGAAGCGCCGCCTTGACGTCATCCAATAGCCGCGCCCTGTCCCGAAACGACGTCTTCTCGGCCACGAGGAGCCTGGCGACTCCGGCCATCGTCCGCCGTGGCGCCGTGCTGTCCGCGCTGGTTCTCATCGAGCGCCTCCTGGTGCCGGTCGCCGCGTGGTCGTTCTTCCGCCATGGCCTGACCCAGCAGATCACGCTCGCCGTCGCCGCCGCCGCCGTCTTCAGCGCCCGGACCTTCCTTCAGCACGCGTTCCGTGCGCGGACCGAGGTCGACCTCCTCGAGCGCGTGGCGTCGCGGCTCATGGGCGGCGACGTGCTCCGGGCGAACGTGCTCGGGGACGAGGACGCGCGCGCCGAGCTGGGCCAGGCGATGTATCACGCCTCCCAGAACGTCTCGGTCGTCCTCCCGCACCTCCTCGCGGACGGCCTGGCGGCGCCCGTGCTCGCCGCCGTCGTCGTGGCCCGTGAGCCCGAGCGCCTCGTCGGGATCGTCGTGGCGATCACCGTCGTCGCCGGGGTGGTGCTGCTGGCCGGCCGCCGGTCGATCGAGCGCGCGCTCGCGACGGCCTGGACCGCGCAGCAGGAGGCCTTCGCGGCCTTCATGGACGCGCTGGAGGGGCGCCTCGAGATCGTTGCTTCCGGACGGCGCAGCGCCTTGCTCGCTGAGATGCGGGTGCGCGCCGCTGCCTGGGGGAAGGCCGGCGCGCGCGTGGCCGCGGGAGCGCTCGTCTCCGGGAAGCTGCCTTTTCTGGCGATCGCGGCCATCGTGGCCGTCGCCATCGCGCTGGCGACGGCGCGGGGACGGGGCGGGCTGGGCGTGACCACGGCCGACATCGCCCTCCTCGCCAGCATGACGCCCGCGTTCTCGGGCGTCGCCCAGGAGCTCTTCGCGCTCGCCCGCACCGAGCGCTGGATGGGGGTGGTCGCCCGGACCCTTGCGGAGCCCGCCCTCGACATCGGCGGTCGGCAGGCGCCGCCCGACGTGCCGGCGACCATCTCGTTCGAGGGGGTGTCCTTCTCCTACGAAGGCACGACGACCCCGGCGCTGCGCGACCTCTCGTTCACCTGGTCCGGTGAGCGCGTCCTGGCCCTCACCGGCGAAAACGGTTCCGGTAAGAGCACGTGCCTGAGGCTGCTCCTCGCGCTCGGCACCCCCTGGGCCGGCGCCATCCGCGTGAACGGGCGTCGCCTCGACGAGCTCGACGCCGACGCCTGGCGGCGCACCGTCGCGTTCCTGCCGCAACGCCCCTACCTCCCGCCCCGCTCCGACGTGCGAACCGCCGTGCACGTCCTCGTCCCGGACGCCGCGGACGACGCGATCCTGCGGGCGCTCGATCGCGTGGGTCTGCTCTCGATCCTGGAGCGCGGTGGCGGCGACCCGCTGGCCGTGCGCGTCGGTGCGCTCTCGGTCGGGCAGCGTCAACGCCTGGGTGTGGCGCGGCTTCTCTGCCAGCCAGCGTCGCTCGTCCTCCTGGACGAGCCCGACGCCAACCTCGATCGCACCGGGATCGCCGTCATGGCCCGCCTGGTACGCGAGCTCGCCGAAGACAAGAGGGTCGCCCTGGTCGCGCACCACGACGATCTGCTCGAGGCCGCTGACCGGATCCTCGTGCTCGACGAAGGGCGCCTCGCCGGCGACGAAACGCCCCGGGCCCGGGTCGCTCCGTCACGGGCTGGCGCCGGCCCACTCCCTCGCTCCTGAGCCAGCGGCGGCGAGAACGCACAGCGCGCCTCGACCAACGGCCCGCCCGCAGTCGGAAGCGTAGACGATCCGCCTGGAATCAGCGGCCCACGCCGGCTCGACGCTGTTGCAGTCACCGTCGGTGACCCGTGCCTGACGACGCGTGGCGAGGTTCATGACCCAGAGCTGCCAGGCTCCCCTCTCCTCGCGGCTGTAAGCCAGCCATCTGCCGTCGGGCGACACCGCGGGATCCTTTGCCCGGTGCGCCGAGGTATCGACGGGCTCCGAGGATCCGGTCCTCGGGTCCAAGATGAAGAGCTTCGATCCTCCCCCCGCGGCCGAGGCGACGACGATGCGACCGTCGGGACCGAGCGCGAACCCCCTGACGTCGTGGCTGACGTCCAGCACTTCCGCGGTCGTGCCGCTCCGTCGATCCTTGATCCACAGGCTCCCCCGCCCGCGTTCCTCGCGGATGAACCCCAGCCATCGGCCATCCGGAGAGACCCCCGGCTGCTCCCCGGATTCCACCTCCGTCTGCCAGGCGGCCGCGGTCTCCGTACCGCCCCGAGCGTCGAAGCGGGCGATGCGTGACGTGAGCGACGCGATCTCGACCCATCCTTCGTCTGTCTCGGACGCGAGCGCGGGATGAAATACGTCCTCGCCGGTTCCGACGGGCCGAGCCCGGTCCCCGGGCGCCGCATCGAGCAGGTAGGCGGTGTCGCCCATCCGCGAGAAGTAGACCCAAGGCCCGGCGAGAGCGGGCTCGGCGGCCATCGGAGGCGGGTTCTCGACGGGCAAACGTGATCCGTAGCTCGCGGCCTGAGCCCGGACGTGACGGTAATTCCCGATCGCTGCGACGGCGACGACCGCAACGAACGTCGAGGCCCAGAGGGCCGGTCCCTTGAACGTCTTCGTCGTCCGGCCCACGAGAGCTCCGGCTGGCGCCGACGCCAAGATACGCAGGTAAACGACGAGGTAGACGATCGTGGCCCACAGGCGAGGCACCGCCAGCAGGCTGCGCCAGCCCCAAGGATCGGGCGGCAAGAAGCGATAGTAAGGCGCGGCGATGAAGGCGTGAAGCGCCACCACTCCGAAAGCCGCCCGACGTCGATCGGCCGCCAGCAGGTAGTCCACGAGGAGCACCGTCGACAGGATGATCGGACAAAGATGATACGTCGCCGGCAGCGTCGAGAGCACGAGCAGCATGAGCGTGAACGCTCCGAGCTCGACGCGCGCGCGCCCAGGTTCGGCAGGTTCGGATCGACGACCCCCCACGCACCAGAGCACCGCGAACAGGATGACCGCCTGCGTGGTCGCCGCGAGCACCGCATAGAGACCCGGCGCGTAGAGCGCCGGGTTCGGGTCGAGCTGCGGCTCGAACAGGAACAGCCTCCGGAGGAGCGCGGTCGACGAATTGTATTCGATCAAGTACGGATGGTTGCCCTCGCCCGCCAACGAGCGCGGCAACACCTCGAAGGCATACACGCGCCAGGCCTCAGCACCGAAGAGCGCGAGGCCCAGCGCCACCGCCGCGATCGTCGTCACCGCCAGCGCTGCGAGGGCCGCCCACCGGCGCTGGCGCAGCAAGTACAACCCGAAGATCGCGGGATAGATCTTGAGCACGGCCGCCACCCCGATCACGGCGCCGGACGACACGGAGCGGCCACGGACGATGAGCAACCATGCCGCGAGCGCCAGCAAGAACAGGATCAAGAGGTGCTGCTGGCCGAACAAGAAGTTCGTCCGCAAGGGAACGACGGTCAAGAACGTGATCAGCGCGATTCGGCGCAGCCGGAGCTGCGTGAGCTCCCTGAGCACGAGCACCGTGCCCGCGAGGAGCCCGAGATTCAGCACCAGCCAGACACGCTTCGCGCCGAGCGCCGACAGCCCCACCAGCGGTGTCACGAGCAGCGCCGAGAACGGGCTCAGCGGGCCGTAGCCGACGACGTTGCTGGTGAGGACGCCCGCGTGATCCTTCTGGCGCTGAAACCAAATCCAGTCGTAGACGCGCTCGAAGGGATAGCCGTCACGAAACAGCCTCCCCGCCACGTAGTAGTTTGGAAAATCGGTGTTGAGGCTCCCCCAGGCGGGAATGAAGGTCTTCCAGAAGAAGAGCGCGACCAGCAGGGCCAGGGCTGCCCATTCGAAACGTGCCACCTCCGCGTCTCGCAGCCTCACGCCTCACCATGCCCAGGTCCGCATGCGGCGCATCTTACGCGGCGATCATCAGAGAGGGTAGGATCGGCACCTTGGACCTCTGATGGCTGACGACCTGCGGACAACGATTCGGCGCTTCGTCGAGGACTATCGACGGGTCCGCCTCGAGGAAGGGTTTGCCTCCACCGACCCCGACTTCTGCCGGAGGCTCCCGTTCGTCGACACGACCGGCCGCAATCGAGGCATCTGGCGCCTGCGCGCGCTTCACTACCTCGTCGTGCGGGCCGGGATCGCCGCCCTGCCGCGCGTCGAGCGCATCCTCGATGTCGGGGCGGGCAACGGCTGGCTCGCCCGGCGCCTGGCCCGCTCGTATCGGGTCACGGCCCTCGACGTCGACGCCGCAGCCACGGGACTCGGCGGACTCAAGGACCCGCGGGTTGGGGCCCTGTGCGGCGACTTCGAGGCGCTGCCGCTCCGCAGCGGCAGCTTCGACGTCGCGGTGGCCGCCGCCGTGCTCCACTACGCGCTCGACCTCGGCCGCGCGCTCGCCGAGCTTGCCTGCGTCCTGCGCCCGGGCGGCGTCCTCGTCGTCGCCGATTCCCCCTTCTACGAGAGCGCCGGCGCCCTCGAACAGGCCTGGCAACGCACGCAGGTCCACTACCAGCGCGCGGGCGCCGGCCACCTGG
>Ga0306920_100008752_pt1 | contig 13460 bp, 9 predicted proteins | sample flu12Cox44000170_FD_204666 | JGI IMG/M metagenome (GOLD analysis project Ga0306920, IMG submission 204666) | Lab enrichment of tropical soil microbial communities from Luquillo Experimental Forest, Puerto Rico - flux4day.12C.oxic.44.000.170 (v2)... | ecosystem: Environmental > Terrestrial >... | reverse complement strand
CGGATCGACGCGGAGCGGTTTCGACTCGAGCTCGCAAACCGGCAGTGGTTTCCTGATCCGGCGCTCAACGTGAAGGCGCAACGCTATAATTCGACGGCCCAGGCGGTCAGCGAAGTAGATGTCGGCGTTTCGATTCCGGTTCCGTGGTTAAACTGGAAAAAGTATTCGGCAGGAGTTTTAGAAGCCCGGAAAAGCGTAGAAGACGCGGAGGGGGAATTTGGCGCCGCCCGTATCGAAACGCTTGGTCTGGTGCGTGATCAACTTAAAAAGATTCAGACGTCGGCAGATCAATACAAGCTTTACCGCGACAATATTTTGCCTTTGGCGCGGCAGACCATTGATGCGACCCGAGCTGCCTATGAAGCCAGCACGGGCGGATTTCTGGAGCTGATCACAGCGCGTCGCACCTTGCAGGATGCAGAGTCTGCTGCGCTAAATCGTCTCGCCGAGTATGAAACCGCGATCGCGGAATTGGATGCAATCATCGGACGAGCAGGTCCTTTCATTGAGAGAGGAGCTAAACGATGAATTTACGTTTCATTTATCTCATCTGCCTTTTGGTGACGGCAATATTCACGGTGTCGTGTTCGAAACACGAACCGGTTACGCCTGCAGAGAAAACGCTCTACACGTGCAGCATGCACCCGCAGGTGATTCAGGATCACCCGGGCGATTGTCCAATTTGCGGGATGAAGCTTGTGCCGGTGCGCAAAGAGACTGCATCGGCCGGAAAAGGTCGGCAGGAGAGCGGTCGGAAAGTCAAATATTACAAATCGACCATGATGTTGGGCGAGATCAGTCAGACGCCGCGAAAAGACAGCATGGGCATGGATATGGTTCCCGTCTACGAGGGCGAGGAAGAGACGAATCGGATCAGTGTCGATCCAGCTACGGTGCAAAAAATGGGCGTGCGCACGGCGGTTGTGACCAAGGGACCAGTGCGGCGCGTAATCCGGACTGTTGGTGCAATTGATTACAACGAAACCGCGCTGGCTGATGTGACCACGAAGTTTCGCGGCTGGATCGAGAAACTTTACGTCGATTCCACCGGCAAACAGGTGCGCAAAGGCGAGCCGCTCTTTGACATTTACTCTCCAGAACTTTACACCGCCCAAAACGAGTATGTGCTTGCTCTCAATCAAGGCAGCGGTGGACTGAAAGCGAGTGCGCGGCAAAAGCTGAAGTTGTTCGATATCTCCGACGATCAAATCGCCGAGTTGGAAAAGACACGCCAACCGCAACGAACCCTGCGTGTCAATGCCCCCATTGACGGCATCGTGGTCGAGAAAATGGCGGTGCAAGGGCAGATGGTGGAAGCCGGAATGAAATTGTACCGGTTGGCCGATCTCAGCATCGTCTGGGTGCAATCCCAGATTTACGAACAGGACCTCGGGCTCCTGAAACTTGGACAAGAAGCAGAAGTGAGCCTGTCGTATTTACCCGACCGTAAGTTTCGCGGCCGCGTAACTTATATCTACCCGACTGTGGACGAGAAAACGCGCACCGCGCGTGTGCGAATGGAATTTCACAACCCTGGACTGTTCTTGAAGCCGGGAATGTTCGCGACGGTGGAGCTCAACGCCGAAATAGAACCATCTGCTTTACTCGTACCCGACTCAGCGGTGCTGCGAAGCGGAGAAAAGAACACGGTGTTTGTCGCGCTGGACAATGGCCATTTTGAACCACGCGAGGTAACACTCGGTCCGCGAGCCGAGAATAATACCTATGAAGTTCTCAGTGGTCTAAACGAAGGCGAGCGCGTCGTCACATCAGGCCAGTTCATGCTCGATTCGGAAAGCCAGCTCCGCGAAGCGATCCAAAAGATGTTGAATCCAAATGCGAGCCCGACGCCCGTACAAAATCATGTGGCTCACCAACCGCCAGTAAAGAAACCGGTAACGAGTTTAGTAGAAGCAGCACCCACGGCGTACGTCTGTCCGATGCCGGAGCATGCAACGATCAAATACAATCATCCTGGAAAATGCCCGATCTGCGGAATGACCCTTATTCCCGCTCCGATCGATAACGCGGACAATCCATCAGCGACGCCGACTCCGACGCCGCACAACCACGGAGCATAACCGATCATGCTTCGCTCCGTTATCGACTTTTCGCTGCGGAATAAATTTTTTATTCTGCTGGCAACGGTTGGGATCACGTTGGCTGGAATTTTTGCCATTCGCAACATTCCGCTGGATGCCATTCCCGATCTATCCGACACACAAGTCATCATCTACACCGAGTGGCCAGGGCAGGCTCCGCAGATTGTGCAAGACCAGGTCACGTATCCGATTACCACCAAGATGTTGTCTGTCCCGCGCGCCAAGGTGGTTCGAGGCTACTCGTTCTATGGATTTTCGTTCGTCTATGTGATCTTCGAAGACGGCACCGATCCCTACTGGGCACGCAGCCGCGTGCTCGAATATCTTAGCGGGTTGAGCGGGCGTCTGCCTCAAGGCGTCGCGCCGTCGCTCGGGCCAGACGCAACAGGCGTCGGCTGGGCATTCATGTATTCGATCAATTCGAAACAGCGCAGCCTCGCTGAGCTGAGGTCCATGCAGGATTGGTATCTAAAATACCAACTAACATCCGTCGAAGGCGTGGCTGAAGTCGCCTCCATCGGCGGCTTCGTGAAACAGTACCAAGTCACTGTCGATCCGACGAAACTGCGCGCTTACAACCTGTCCATCGCCGACGTCAGCATGGCGATCAAAAAGAGCAACGGCGAAGTTGGTGGCCGCTCGATTGAGATGGCTGAGAAAGAATTCATTTTGCGCGTTCGCGGATACGTCAACTCGATCGAAGATTTGAAAAAGGTCGCCGTCGGCACGGGCGCGAATGGCGTTCCGATTCTGCTCCGGGACGTTGCGAATGTGCAGCTCGGTCCTGACATGCGTCGTGGCATTGCCGAACTGAATGGTGAGGGCGAAACGGTCGGCGGGATTGTCGTCGTCCGTTACGGTGCCAATGCGCGTCAGGTGATCCAGCAGGTCAAAGCTCGGCTGGATCAGGCGATGAAAGGTTTGCCGACGGATGTGAGCTACACGATCGCGTATGATCGCACCGCGCTGATCGATCGCGCAGTTGCTATCCTTGAGCAAAAGCTTGTCGAGGAAAGCATTGTCGTTGCGCTAGTGTGCATTGCGTTTCTGTTGCATTTTCGCAGCGCGCTGGTGGCGATCATCATTTTGCCGATCGCAATTCTGATCTCGTTCATCGTGATGTATCACCAGGGTATCAGCTCTAACATCATGTCGTTAGGTGGCATCGCCATCGCCATCGGGGCGATGGTCGATGCAGTCATTATCATGATCGAAAACGCGCACAAGCACATCGAGCGCGACGGCGGCAGGAAGCCTCACTGGCAGATCATCCGCGACGCTTCCATCGAGGTCGGTCCGGCCCTCTTCTATTCGTTATTGGTCATTACCGTGTCGTTCATCCCGGTGTTCGCCTTGCAAGCGCAGGAGGGCCGACTGTTTAAACCGCTAGCTTACACGAAAACTTATTCAATGGCCGCGGCTGCTCTGCTTTCAATCACGCTCGCGCCGGTTCTCATGGGGTATTTAATTCGAGGCAAATTGCCGCCGGAAGAAAAGAACCCGATCAATCGCTTCCTCATCAGGCTTTATCATCCGGTAATCGATTTCGTGATCCGCTGGCGCTGGTGGGTTATCACAGCTTCCGCCGTCGTCGTCTTCTGGGTGTTTTTCCCGTGGAACTGGCTGGTTACAAATCGTCTGCCCGAAGGCAAGCTGCGTGAACTCGCTGGGCAGGTCGGCAAACTTTTTCCGTATCAAAGTCTCGGCTCCGAGTTCATGCCGCCGCTTTACGAAGGCGATTTGCTATACATGCCTACGACGTTCCCTGGAATCTCCACGACCAAAGCACGCGAGATTCTCCAGCAGACGGATCAGATCATTAAGAGTTTTCCCGAAGTGCATCATGTTTTTGGAAAGATCGGCCGAGCCGAAACCGCCACCGATCCCGCGCCGATGGATATGGTTGAAACGACCATCATGCTGAAAGACGAAAAGGATTGGCCGAAAGTCGACATCAAAGATCAGAACGGCAAAACGATCGCGCATCGCAAACGCAGCGTTGACGAGCTGACCGAAGCGATGAACGCGGCGATCCAGTTCCCCGGTTTGAACAATGCGTGGACGATGCCGATCAAGACGAGGATAGACATGTTAGCTACCGGCATTAAAACGCCGGTCGGGATTAAAGTCGCTGGCCCGAATCTTGCCGAGCTTGAACGCATCGCCTCGCAAATCGAGACGGTCGTGCGACAAGTGCCAGGAACGTCGAGCGTTTTTGCTGAGCGCGTGATGGGTGGCAATTACATCGAGTTCAACATTAACCGTGACGAGATCGCTCGTTACGGTCTCGCGTTAGGCGACGTTCAGGAAGTGCTCGAAGTAGCGCTCGGTGGCATGCCGCTGACGACGACGGTCGAAGGTTTGGAGCGCTATAGTATTAATCTGCGCTACGACCGCGATTTTCGTGAAAACCTCGAAGCGCTTCGTGAAATTGTGGTACCCACGCCAAGCGGCTCGCAAATTCCGCTGGGTCAACTTGCGAAACTGAACGTGGTGCGCGCGCCGATGGGGATTAAAAGCGAAGGCGCGATTCCCAATGCATGGATTTATGTCGACGTCAAAGGCATCGACATCGGCACGTACGTGAAAATGGCGCAACGCGCAGTCAACGAAGCCATCGCGACCAAGCGTGTTTCCATGCCGAGCGGCTACAACATTTTCTGGAGCGGCCAATATGAGTACATGCTGCGCGCTCAGCAGCGACTCATGATCGTTGTTCCGATCACGTTGCTCATCATCATCCTGATCATTTACCTGAATACGCGCTCATTTGTCTCGACCGCTATCATCATGCTTTCTGTTCCACTCGCTCTGGTCGGTTCGTTTTGGATGCTTTATCTCTACGGCTACAACTTGAGCGTGGCTGTCTGGATCGGTTTGATCGCGCTGGCGGGTGTTAGCGCAGAGACTGGCGTCGTGATGTTGCTCTATCTCGATCTCGCCTACGATGAATGGAAACGCGAAGGCAAGATGAGTACCGCTTCCGAGTTGCGTGACGCAATCTATCACGGCGCGGTCAAGCGCGTGCGTCCGAAAGCGATGACTGCCGCGGTGATCATCGGCGGTCTCATGCCAATTCTGTGGAGCCATGGCGCCGGCGCAGATGTGATGAAGCGAATCGCTACACCAATGATCGGCGGCATCGTTACTTCCACGATCATGGAGCTAGTGGTTTTTCCCGCCATCTTTTTCCTCTGGCGCTCGCGCCGGTTGAAAGATTCCGCCCCGGATAAAATGAACGCTCCGGCGCTTCCGGCTTTTCAGAAAATCACCTAGACCAGAAATCTACGATGTGTTCGCGACTGAAACCACGCCTGCTCAAAATGTGGCGACAAATCAATGTATTGCTGCGCTACAGAGCGCGGTAAAAAGACGAAAGGCATGTGAAAGGCCTTTGAAAACAAATCGAAAACGTCTCGACACATCTCACGGTGTAAGGGTATTAGTGCTGGTTGCGAGTGTGCTCTTGGAAGGATGCGCTTCCATCACTTCAAGTGGCCGAAGTCAACAGGTTCTGGTATGCCCGCAATGCAAGATGGTCAAAACGGTAGCTTGGTTACCGGCTGGCCCGTCGTTCTCACGGGCGGGAGTGAGTGCGTATGGTGTCAACGGGCTTTATCCGAGCCCCACCATCACTAAACACAGTTGCCCTGGATGCCAGGGCACGCTGACCACGTTCACACGCGAAGGGAAATGGGAGCACAAATGCAGCATTTGCGCGCAGCGCCCGTTTACCTGTCCTATGGTACACCCTGATTAGAAAGTAGCTTAATCCATGTTCGCGATGCCGATGATCTAAATGGACATGAAAACGCACTCGTCATCGATCTCGTCCTCGTCCGCGAGACAGCTCGGCGCAACAGAGAGAATACAGTGTGCGGGTAAATTGGTTGATTTCAAACGGGGGACTGTAGCGCTAGCGGTAATCGCCTTTTGGCTAAGCGCCCCTGGACAACTCGAGGCAAATAACCCATCAAGGCGGCATGAAATGTCAGGAACGGTGCAGCGAGTAGATCGCAAGACGATCACGATTATACCAAGAGGTGAATCGCAGGCAGTGGTGTTCGATTGGGACCGAGACACGCGCTTCGTCTACAATGGCTCACCTGCAACCGTCGATGGGCTGCGCAGTGGCACTTGGGTAACGGTTCGTTGCATTCATCCATTTTTCGGGTCGCCGTTCCTTTATCGCGTTTCATGGGAGACGACGGCTTCAACGAGCAAAACAAGTAACAAACGCAAATGATGTGAAAGTAAAAGTGGGTCCAACGACCAATTTCAAACCAATCGCTGTGGCGCTTGTGGCGATCGCGGTTTGGCTGAACAGCGTTGGGCAGCTCGATGCCGTGCCGTCACCGGAACAACACGAAATGTCGGGAACGGTGCGAGGAGTTGATCCCGACACGATAACTATTGTGCCGGCTGGTGAATCAAAGCCAGTAGTGTTCGGATGGAACAAAGACACCAAATTTGTTCGTAACGGCGTTCACAAGTGCCGCCGCGCTGCATTCGGGTACGCAAGTTACAATTCATTGCAGCCATCCAATTTTTGGCTCGAAGCCGCTGCTTTACCGCGTGACTTGGAAGACAACGGCTTCCACGAGGAAAACAGGTGACAAGCAGAAATCATCGCCAAGCCGGTAAGGAAAAGGGAGGCGCTGATCCGAAATCCTTTTATTGAACGGACAACCGATAACAAGAGCATACAATGAAGAGAACAAACCTATTAGTAATCGCAATCGCAGCGGCGCTTCAAAGCGCGACATTGCTTGCTCAACAACCGAGCGCAATGCCAGGGATGGATAAACAAAAGCACCGCGAGATGATGCCGATGCACTCAAAGATGATGGAAATGCAGAAGACGCAGGATGCGGAAATCGACAAGCTGCTTGCGGAAATGAACGCCGCCACCGGTGAAAAGCGCGTGGACGCGATTGTAGCGGTTATAAACAAACTGGTCGAGCAACGGAAGACCATGCACGCCGAGATGGCGGCGCACCTCGACAGGTGAGATAACAAGGCAGCCAGCACCAAATGCCTGCTGATACTCGATGTGCCATCGCGCAGGACCCTCTTACGGGTACGCAGATTCGCATCGGTGTAATGGGATCCGCTGCAGCGGACTTTGAAAGCCGCGTCGCACAAGCCTGTCGGCGCCTTGGTCGCGCGATCGCAGAGCAGGGATGCTGCCTGTTGACCGGCGCATGCCCGGGGCTGCCTCATGAGGCTGTGCTCGGCGCAAAGGAAGTCGGCGGTCATGTGATCGGCATTTCACCTGCACTTAATCTGAAGGAACACGTCGAAACATTCACGTCGCCTTACGAGCAGTACGACGTGCTGATCTACACCGGCCTTGGCCTCATGGGACGCGAGCTGATCAATGTTCGGAGCAGCGACATCCTAGTAGTCATTGGCGGCCGCTGCGGAACGCTCGGCGAGTTCTCCATTGCCTATGAGGAGGGCAAATTAATCGGGGTGCTGACCGGCACAGGAGGAATTACCGCAGTGCTATCAGACGTTGAGAAGTCGTTAGGCAAAAGAACTGGCGCAGAAGTGATTTATGGCACCGAGCCGGAGCTATTGATTGGCAAGCTGATTGAGCGCTACAAAGCAGACAGCTACAAGTGCCCTTGCCAGCCTTCCAGGTGCCGTTAATCATATGGCTGGTTCGCGCCGCCGAATGATGAGGGCAAGTTGACGACCGCATGGGCGAGCTCCGCAAAGATCCGATCACACGCGAATGGGTGAATATCGTCGTAGAACGGGCGAAGCGTCCTTCCGATTTTTATCACCAGGAGGAATCGCGGTTCGTCAGGATATCGGACCATTCGCGCTGCCCGTTCTGTCCCGGCAATGAGAGCCAGACCGAAGCGGCTTTGCTGGAGTATCCAGCCGATGAAGCCCGCACTCGTTGGTTACTGCGCGTCGTGCCTAACAAGTTCCCGGCTTTTCACGGCGAGAGCGACGCCCGGCGGACTGCACACGGCGTTTATTTCACTGCCGCGGCCGTCGGCGCGCACGAAGTTGTCATCGAAACGCCGGAGCATGGCAAGAGTCTCGCCCGGCTCGATCTTTTTCAGGTAAACCTTGTTCTCTCTGCGTGGCGGGAGCGTTACCTCGCGCTTCGCCGGGACGCACGGATCAAATACATCCTGATCTTTCGGAACCATGGTGGAGTAGCAGGCGCATCGATTGATCACGCGCATTCGCAGATCATTGGGACTCCCATCATTCCGCAGATGGCGCTGACGAAAATCCGCGGTCTTGAGCGGTTCGAGCGTGAACATGGCCGCTGTATTTATTGCGACATTATCGAACAGGAACAACGCGATGGGCAGCGCATCGTCACGCAAAACCGTTCCTTCATCGCTTTTGCCCCCTTTGCATCGCGCCATCCGTTTGAAATCTGGATTCTTCCATTCAGACGCGATGCGCACTTTGTGAACATCTCCCGCGATGAGCAACGCGACCTCGCGGCAATTCTTAAAGAAACATTACTGCGCCTCGATCTTTGCCTCAGCGATCCTCCGTACAATCTGATGCTCTTGACCACTGATTTCTCGGACCAATTTCACTGGCACATTGAGATCATTCCACGCCTCTCGATCGCCGCCGGCTTCGAGCTCGGTACCGGCATTTTCTGTAATGTGACTGCGCCTGAACAAGCAGCGCAGTTTCTTCGTGAAGTTGTAGTCAGCACCAGTAGCCTTGAGACGCGCCATCTTGTGATGCGGAGAAACTAAAATGCTGCCTCTTGTCACCCTCGGCCGGCATTGTTGTTCGCTAGCCACGAATCTGGAAAACTATCGTTCGTTCGTCGGCGACGAGATGACAGACGAAATTCGTGATCTCGCGCAGCGGCTCAAGGGTATTCGTATTTGCCATCTCAACGCGACTTCGACTGGCGGTGGAGTCGCGGAGTTGTTGACGCGATATATTCCGCTACTGCGCGCTTTGGGGATCAAAGCAGACTGGCACCTAATTCATGGTGAGCCGGAGTTTTTCATCGTGACCAAGCGAATTCACAATGCGCTGCAAGGAGCCGGCTATGAGTTGACCGATGCCATGCGCGTGACCTATCTCGACGCCAACGCTCAAGCCGCGAAGATGCTCGAATCGGACTACGACGCCTTTGTCGTACATGATCCGCAGCCCGCGGCGATCCGGCATTATGCAGGAGCGCGTAGTGCTAAATGGATTTGGCGGTGCCATATCGACAGCTCGTCGCCGAATCCGCAAGTGAGCACGTTTATTCTGCCATTGATCCGTGAGTATGACGCACTCGTATTCACGATGCGGGAGTTTGCGCTCCCGGGACTGGATGATATGCCGCTTGCAATTATTCCGCCTGCCATCGATCCACTGGCGACGAAGAATACCGAGATTCCCCTCGACTTGTGCAAACACGTCATCGCAGACGCCGGGGTGAATCTAAAAGCGCGGATACTGCTTCAGGTATCACGCTTTGACCCTTGGAAAGATCCGATGGGTGTGATCGACGCTTACCATTTAGTGAAGAACGAAATCCCAGGTGTGCAGCTTGTCTTGATCGCTGGTATGGCAGCGGACGACCCCGAAGGCTGGGGTATCCTTGATCAAGTTCAGGAAGTCGCTGCACGCGATGAAGATCTTTACGTGTTTACTAACCTCGGCGGCGTGGGCAGCATGGAGGTGAATGTCTTCCAGCGCGGCTGCGATGTAGTTATTCAGAAGTCCTTGCGCGAAGGCTTCGGTCTGGTTGTTGCGGAAGCCTTTTGGAAGGAGCGCCCTGTCGTCGCCGGAAGAGCGGGTGGCATACCGATGCAATTCCCCGCTGGATACGAAGCCAACCTCGTTGAATCGGTCGAAGCCTGCGCCCAGCGAGTGACCGCTCTGCTGCGTGATAGTGAGCAGCGCGAAGCATTTGGCCGCGCAGGACGCGAGCACGTGCGTGCGTCATTTCTGTTGCCACGTCTTCTTCGTGATGATTTGCGGCTAATTCAGGAGCTTGTCGGAGGGTAATCGCGGAACCCGGTTTTCGTTTGATTTTGCACGAAGATTTTGCGAGGAAGGAGGCTAGAATTTATCTCAACGAAAAAAAGACAAATATGAAAACTGAAACCTTGGAATCTGTAGCAAGAAAACTGGTCGCACCTGGCAAGGGGATTCTCGCGGCTGATGAAAGCTCGGGGACAATCGAGAAGCGATTGAAAAGCATCAACGTGCCTTCGACCGAGGAGAACCGGCGGATGTATCGTGAAATTTTGTTTACCACAAAGGGTGCCGGCGAATTCATCAGCGGCGTCATTCTGTTTGACGAAACGATCCGGCAGAAGAGTCGGGATGGGCGGAGTTTTGTCGAAGTCCTGGAGCAGCAGGGGATCGTTCCCGGCATCAAGGTGGACAAAGGCGCCAAGGCTATGGCCAATTTTCCTGGCGAAAAGATCACGGAAGGTTTGGACGGACTGCGCGAGCGGTTTACGGAATACCGGCAACTTGGTGCGCGCTTTGCCAAATGGCGCGCAGTCATCACGATTGGCGACGGAATTCCCACGCGCACGTGCATCGACTCGAACGCCGAGGCGCTGGCGCGTTACGCGGCGCTTTGTCAGGAAGGTGATCTGGTGCCGATCGTCGAACCGGAAGTGCTTATGGACGGCACGCACACAATTGAACGGCATTTCGAAGTCACCGAGCAAACCTTGCGCAGCGTTTTCAATTCTTTAGCGGCTCACCGCGTTCTGTTTGAAGGGATGTTGCTGAAGCCGAACATGGTACTTTCGGGCAAAGAAAATCCACAACAGGCTTCGGTGCAGGAAGTCGCTGAAGCCACAGTTCGTTGTCTGAAGCGCGTGGTGCCCGCGGCTGTGCCGGGAATTGTGTTTCTCTCGGGCGGACAAACCGACCGGGAAGCGACCGAACATTTAAACGCGATGAATCTTATGGGAAACCTTCCGTGGCAGTTGAGCTTTTCGTACGGGCGCGCCTTGCAAGCTCCGGTCCTCAAAGCGTGGAAAGGGGACGCTGCAAACATCAGTGCTGCGCAAACCGCATTCCATCATCGTGCATGGTGCAACAGCGAAGCGCGCTTCGGCAAATACACCGAAGACATGGAAACTGCGAAAGCCGCATAATGTTTGGCGCAGCAATCATGCGTCAGCGTTCGTTAGGCGCAACAGCTCTGCTGTTGTTGGCCGGAACGTCCGGACAGTCAGCTCCACAAGTCTCGTCGACTGGCTTTCTCGTGAAGCTGGAAGCAAATATAAACGCACCGGCAGCGAAAGTGTACGACGCGGTGGTTGGACAAGTTGGCTCGTGGTGGAACCCTGAGCACACGTATTCGCATGACGCGAAGAATCTCTCGATCGACGCGCGTCCGGGTGGTTGTTTTTGCGAAAAGCTGCCTAACGGCGGCGGAATAGAACATCTTCGCGTGGTTTACGTCGCTCCGCCTCAAGTTATCCGGTTCTCAGGCGCGCTCGGCCCCCTGCAAGCCTCGGGTGTTGCCGGAAGCATGACATGGAAGCTAACCGGCGGGCCTGGCAGCACGCGGTTCGAGCTCGCCTACAGTGTTGGCGGATTTATTCAGGGCGGCTTCGAGAAAATTGCACCAGCTGTGGAAGCCATGCTCAGCGAACAGCTTGATCGACTGAAGCTATTTGTTGAGACCGGCAAGCCAACGAAAGGGTAAATCGCCGGTTGCGCAGACACTTCTGTCTCGAGGGTTTGTCTAGTGTAGGGCGTTTGACTCATTCGCTCCCGCTCTCTCGCCCGAATGGGCTCTCCGTCCATGTCGCTCGCGTCCCCGCGGCTCCATTCTGTGAACCCCGAAAGTGTTCGGATTTGACACAGACGCCCCACAAAAATGCATCACACGTAGTGAGCACAGGTCTGTTCGTCATTCGACATTCGGGTTTGGTCATTCTATAGACCTCAAAGCTTGGCGTACGCAGCAGCAACGAATGTTCCTTAAATCATTCAACAATCTCCCATGATCTACACCTGCCCGATGCATCCGCAGATTCAGCGGGATCGCCCGGGAAATTGCCCGATATGCGGCATGACCCTGGAGCCCCGCAATCGCGGGGCTGCGGCAGGGGATGAGGAAGAGCAACGCGAGATCAAATCGCTATCGCGCAAGTTCTGGATCGCGCTCGTGCTCACCATCCCGGTGCTGATTCTTGCAATGGGCCATGCAATTCCCGGACTGAACACTGATGCGGTCATTCCCAGGCAAATCGGCAAATGGATCGAGTTTGGCCTAACGACTCCGATAGTTCTCTGGGCGGGCGGCTTTTTCTTCACCCGGGCCTGGCAATCGATCAGCAACCGCAGTCTCAACATGTTTACGCTGATCGCTGTTGGCGTGGGCGCGGCTTATGTCTTCAGCGCAGTCGCGGTAATCGCGCCCGGAATTTTTCCCGAATCCTTCCGGCAGCATGGCGAAGTCGATCTGTATTTTGAAGCAGCAGCGGTAATCACGACGCTGGTGTTGTTAGGCCAACTGATCGAAGCGAAAGCACGCAGCCGTACTGGTCAGGCAATCAAAGCCTTGCTCGGCCTTGCGGCGAAAACCGCGCATCGAGTCCGTGATGGCCAGGAAGAAGAAATTCCGGTGGACGCAATTCAAAAAGGCGACCTGCTGCGCGTGCGTCCCGGTGAAAAAGTGCCTGTCGACGGTGGGATCGTTGAAGGCCAAAGCAACATCGACGAATCGATGATCACAGGCGAACCGATGCCGGTAAGCAAAGGGGAAGGTGACAAAGTGGTCGGCGCCACGGTGAATCAGACCGGCTCGTTTTCGATGCGTGCCGAGCGAATCGGGTCGGAAACGCTGCTGGCGCAGATCGTTCAAATGGTCGCGGAGGCACAGCGCAGCCGCGCGCCCATTCAAAAACTAGCCGACACCGTTTCAGGTTATTTCGTCCCTGCGGTCATCAGCATTGCAGCAATTACCTTTATCGTGTGGTCGATTATCGGGCCGGCACCTGCGATGGCTTACGCGCTTGTGAATGCCGTATCCGTGTTGATTATCGCATGTCCATGCGCGCTCGGGCTTGCGACACCGATGTCGATCATGGTTGGGGTAGGACGCGCTGCGCAGGCGGGAATTCTGGTAAAAAATGCCGAGGCCATCGAGGTCACCGAAAAAGTCACGCACCTGATCACGGACAAGACTGGCACGTTAACGGCCGGTAAACCGGAGGTCGTCAGCCGAGTGAGTAACGAAGGGACGAGCGAACAAGATCTCTTACGGATCGCCGCATCAGTCGAAGCGCAAAGCGAACATCCGCTTGCTCGCGCAATCGTGGGAGCGGCGAAAAACGAACAAATCGTGTTGCGCGACGTATTGGATTTTCAGTCCACGACCGGCGGTGG
>Ga0306920_100008751_pt1 | contig 13460 bp, 12 predicted proteins | sample flu12Cox44000170_FD_204666 | JGI IMG/M metagenome (GOLD analysis project Ga0306920, IMG submission 204666) | Lab enrichment of tropical soil microbial communities from Luquillo Experimental Forest, Puerto Rico - flux4day.12C.oxic.44.000.170 (v2)... | ecosystem: Environmental > Terrestrial >... | reverse complement strand
CGACGCAGTGGTCACGTCCGCCAACTTTCTGATCGATGCTGAAAGTAATCTGAAAGCTGCGCTGAAGAGCTTCGGCGAGACCGGTGCGGCCGCATCGCAGTCTGACTCAGCAACGCCCTCGGGCATGGGAGGCCACAAATGATCGCCCGGGTCATCGCCTGGTCGGCACGCAATCTGCTGCTCGTTTTGTTCGGCACCGGCTTCGCCGCTGCCGCCGGAATCTACGCGCTCGTTCACTTGCCCCTCGATGCAATCCCGGACCTCTCCGACACCCAAGTGATCGTCTACACCGAGTACCCGGGCCAGGCGCCGCAGGTGATCGAGGATCAGGTCACCTATCCGCTGACGACCGCGATGCTCACGGTGCCGAAGTCGAAGGTGGTGCGCGGGTTCTCGTTCTTCGGCGTGTCGTTCGTCTATGTCATCTTCGAGGACGGCACCGACATCTACTGGGCGCGCTCGCGCGTTCTGGAATTCCTCAACAGTGCAGCCTCGAGACTTCCAGCCGGCGTCACCCCGACCATTGGGCCCGATGCAACGGGCGTGGGGTGGGTCTACCAGTATGCCGTGATGTCGAAGGAACTCAGTCTGGCTGACACGCGGACTATCCAGGACTGGAATCTGAAGTTCGCGCTTGCCAAGGCGGAGGGCGTGGCCGAGGTCGCAAGCGTCGGCGGCTTCGTCAAGCAGTACAACGTCATACTCGATCCGCCACGGATGAGGGACCTCGGCATCACCATGCAGAAAGTGCGCGAAGCTATCCGCGCCAGCAACGCGGATGTCGGGGGCCGCACTGTCGAGCTTTCGGAGTTCGAGTACGTCATTCGCGGTAAGGGGTATCTGAAGGGCATCAACGACCTCGGGAACTTGGTGCTCAAGAACGAAGGGGGCACCCCTGTCTTGCTGCGCGACGTGGCGCGCGTCGAGCTCGGTCCAGATGAAAGACGAGGGATTGCCGAATTGAACGGAGAAGGGGAAGTCGCAAGCGGGATCGTTCTGCAACGCTTCGGTGTGAATGCCCTTGACGTCATCGAGAACGTCAAGAAGCGCTTCAAGGAAATCGCCAGCAGCCTGCCGAATTCGGTCGACATCGTTCCGGTCTACGATCGCTCGAATCTCATCTATGCCGCCATCGACACACTGAAGCACACGCTCATCGAGGAGAACATCATCGTTGCGCTCGTATGTATCGTGTTTCTGCTTCATGTGGGCAGCGCCCTCGTTGCGATCCTGATGCTGCCCGTCGGCGTGTTGATGGCGTTCGGCGCCATGAAGCTGTTGGGACTGGGTTCCAACATCATGAGCCTCGGCGGCATCGCGATTGCGATCGGCGCCATGGTCGATGCGGCGATCGTCATGATCGAGAATGCGCACAAACACCTCGAACGGGCGAAACCCGATCAGTCGCGCGTCCAGATCCTGATCGACGCGGCCTCCGAGGTTGGGCCGGCGCTCTTCTTCAGCTTGTTGATCATCACCGTTTCCTTTACGCCGATTTTCACGCTGGAATCGCAGGAAGGCCGGCTCTTCAGTCCTCTCGCGTTCACCAAAACGTTCTCCATGGCTGCGGCGGCATTGCTCTCGGTGACGCTGGTGCCAGCACTCATGGTGATCTTCGTTCGGGGCAAGATCGTTCCGGAGCACAAGAACGTCCTCAACCGCTTCCTGATCTGGATCTACCGCCCGGTCATCCGGGGCGTGCTGCGCGCCAAGACTTTTGTCATCCTGCTTGCGCTCGCCGTGCTGGTCGTCTCCATCTGGCCGGCTCGGCAACTCGGCACTGAGTTCATGCCCGCGCTGAACGAAGGCACGCTGCTCTTCATGCCGACCACCTTGCCCGGCATTTCAGTCACCAAAGCCGCCGAACTGATGCAGACCCAGGATCGGATCATCAAGTCGTTTCCCGAAGTCGCTTCTGTCTACGGCAAGGCCGGCCGGGCTTCGACTGCGACTGATCCGGCGCCGACCGAAATGTTCGAGACCGTCGTAAACCTGAAGCCTAAGGAGCAATGGCGCTCAGGCGTGACCGTCGACAGTCTCATCGCCGAGATGGACAAGGCACTGCAGTTTCCGGGCGTCTCCAACGCATGGACCATGCCGATCAAGGCCCGCATCGACATGCTTTCGACCGGAATCCGAACGCCGGTCGGCGTCAAGGTCATGGGCACGGACCTCGTCGAAATCGATAGGCTGGCCAAGCAGATCGAGCGCGTGATCAGCACCGTGCCTGGTACGTCATCTGCCTACGCCGAGCGTGGTATTGGAGGCTATTATCTCGAGATCACACCGGATCGCGAGGCGCTCGCGCGCTACGGAATCCTGATCCAGGATGTCCAGGATACGATTGCAAGCGCTTTGGGCGGCCAGACGGTCACAACCACCGTCGAAGGCCGGCAGCGTTTTACCGTCAACGTGCGGTATCCGCGCGATTTGAGAGACAATCCCAAGGCCATCGCCAGCAACATTCTGGTGCCGATGCCGGCGGGAGGGGCCGTCCCGCTTGGAGAGGTTGCGAAGGTCGAGCCCGCGCGGGGGCCAACGTCGATCCGCACCGAGAACGGACAACTTGCAACCTACATCTACGTCGACATCAGAGACCGCGATATCGGGAGCTACGTGGCGGACGCGCAGCGCGCCGTCAGCGAAAGCATCGAGTTTCCTGCCGGCTACTACGTGATCTGGAGCGGGCAGTACGAATACCTGCAGCGTGCCGCCGCCCGCATGAAGATCGTGGTACCTGTGACGCTCACGATCATCTTGCTGCTGCTGTATCTGAACTTCCGGTCCATGACAGAGACCTTGATCGTCATGTTGTCCCTGCCGTTTGCGCTGGTCGGCGGGTTTTGGATGATGTGGTGGCTTGGCTTCAACCTGTCGGTGGCCGTCGCAGTCGGATTCATCGCGCTGGCGGGCGTCGCCGCGGAGACCGGCGTCGTGATGTTGATCTATCTCGACCACGCTCTCGCCGAGATGAAGGCGCAGCGAAACGCCGAGGGCCGCGTCCTGACCCGCCAGGACCTCCACGACGCCATCATGGAGGGCGCCGTCGAACGGGTTCGTCCCAAGATGATGACGGTGGTGGCGATCATGGCGGGACTACTGCCGATCATGTGGAGCACAGGAACCGGATCGGAGATCATGCAGCGGATTGCGGTTCCGATGATCGGCGGCATGATCTCATCGACACTACTGACGCTGATCGTGATCCCGGCTATCTTCGGACTGGTGAAGGGACGCGGGCTTGCGCGAGGGGATAAGGATTCGGCGAAACGACAGCCGACGGGTAGCGCCCTCGACGCTTCCAGGGCAGCGTAATCCATGGATTCTTGAACGAGGAGCAAGGATGAGGAATTTGGCGGCAACCGGACTGGCGGTGATAGCAATGGCAATGTTGGCATCAGCGCCGGCGCGCAGCCATGGACACGGGCACCACCAATCCTATTCGGCCGGAGAGCCAGCCGATCCGAACAAGCCGGCTCGCACCATCGAGATCGCCATGAAGGAGATGATGTACGAACCCAGCAGGATCGAGGTGAAACGGGGCGAGCAGATCCGATTCGTGCTGCGCAACGTTGGCTCGGAGGACCACGAATTCCTGCTCGCCACGACGAAGGAGAACCTGAAGCACGCGAAAGTCATGAAGAAGCATCCGCATATGGAACACGACGAACCGAACGGCGCCCGTGTGCCGCCAAAGAAAACGGCAGAGATTCTCTGGAAGTTCACGAAGGCCGGCACGTTCGAGTATTCCTGCCTGATATCCGACCATCGTGAATACGGCATGACCGGGCACGTCACAGTGAAAAAATGAGCAGCGCAGGCTCAAGCGCGCTTCACTTCTCCTGATCTAGATCAATAGCTCGATAGCCGATTGCCACAACATGATGCTACAGCTTATGCGGGAGACCGCAAATGATGGGACATTGGATGTACGGATATGGTCCTTTCCATTGGCTCTGGTTCATCGTGATGATCGCGGTGGTCATTTATCCGGTGGGCCGTATTCTCAACCGGATAGGGTTCTCGCCGCTTTGGTCGATCGTGATGTTTATCCCTGTAGTCAATCTCATCGCGCTCTGGATTCTGGCTTTCACAGAATGGCCGCGCGGAGGGGAAGAGTAGATGCGCGAGGCTGTCGTGTCAGGCTCCGCAGCGACTAGCCTGCAGGAGGCCGACCGGCGCTCAGGTGAGCAAGGACACTGTGATGCGATAGCAATTCGGAGTCTCTCTGATCGCGACTTCCGAATCGATTTGTTTCGCGGTCTCGCCTTGTGGTGGATTTTTCTCGACCACGTCCCCGAAACCTTTCTCAATCACTTTACGCCCAAGAACATCGGGTTCAGCGATGCGGCCGAGATTTTGGTATTTCTTTCAGGGCTTGCGTCCGGAAGTGTCTATGGCGGCGTCGCCCGTCAATCGGGTGTGGCAGCCGCGTCGCTGCGGGTGTTGCGGCGCGCGTTCCAAATCTACGCTGCGCAGATCGTCACAATCATTATCCTCTTAGTCGAGATCAGCCTTCTTGCCATTTGGCAGCCCAGTCTGCTGGATCACGCCAATCTCGCGGTCTTTGTAGAGAATCCCGCCGAAACCATGTTCCAGGCGATGATGTTGAGGTATTCGCCGGTCGATCTCGATCCGTTGCTACTGATGGCGGTTCTCCATTTTGGTCTTGTGCTGATTTTGCCAGCGATGGCTCGCTGGCCGACTCTGGTCTTGATCGTCTCGGCAACGGTTTATTTCCTCGCCCATTGGTTTGATTGGTCGATTCCGGCCTATCCAAAAGGTGTGATCTATTTCAATCCGTTGGACTGGCAATTGCTGTACATATTCGGAATCTGGTGGGGGATGAAGCCAGCCAAGGAACGACCGGCTATCCTCAGATCGAGGTTTCTTGCCGGGCTGGCTGCGATCTACCTCTTGTTTGCCCTCTTCATCACTCTGGGCTGGCACTTTCATTCGCTCGAGGCATACGTGCCGACGGTGGTTGTCCAGATGATCTACCCAATCGATAAGGGCGATCTCGATATTCTCCGGCTATTGCATTTCCTTGCACTTGCGCTGCTGTGCTGGCGCCTGCTTCCGTGCGACCTGCCGGCGCTGAGGACGCGCTTGTTCCGCCCGCTCGTGCAATGTGGCGAGTATTCACTGGTCGTCTATTGTGTCAGCGTGCTTCTCTCGTTTGCTGCGCATGCGATCCTGAGTGCGGGCTGGAACAACCTGGCATCGCAAACCCTGGTTAGCCTTGTTGGCATCGCCATCATGGTCTCGATCGCGGGGCTGTTTTCCAGCATTAGCCGCGCCGCAACCGGTCATCTTCGCCCTCTATAGGGTAGTGCGTTGCGGGAGCGACATATCGGCCTTTTTACCGTGCGAGCCTGCCGCCGTGGGCACGCGTCGCATCGTAGGGGAATACGATGCTTCGGTCGGGCGAAGCCAAATGCTTGTCCGTCTCGGGGCAGGCCAGGCGTGAGATGAGATCGCGAATGACGTTAAGACGGGCGGCTCGCTTGTCGTCGGCGCGAACCACGATCCACGGCGACAATGTGCTGGAGGTCGCAGCAAGCATTTTGTCGCGCGCCTTGCTATAGCGGTCCCAGTGCTTGATTGCGACGGCATCGATGGGGCTCGTCTTCCACCGCTTCAGAGGATTTTTCTTGCGGTCCATCAGTCGGGCCTTTTGCTCTTTCTTGCTGATGTCAAGGTAATATTTCATGATCTGAATGCCGGAGCCGATCAGCATATGTTCAAACGGCAGCACTTCACTGAGAAAGTGTTCATATTCATCCGTGGTACAAAATTTCATCACATGTTCGACGCCGGCCCGATTGTACCAGCTTCGATTGAACAGAATCATTTCCTGCGTCGCCGGAAGGTGCGGGGCGTACCTTTGAAAATACCACGACGCACGATCATGGTCCGAGGGTGTGCCCAGAGCGACCACGCGGGTCTCGCGCGGGCTCAGATGCTGGATGATTCGCTTGATCGTGCCGTCCTTACCGCTGGCATCCCGGCCCTCGAAGATAACCAGCACCCTGTGACCGTGCTTGATGATGTGCCGCTGAACCTTGACCAGTTCGATCTGCAAGGCGCGCAACGCGACGCGGTAGCCCTTACGTCCATCGGGATCTGTGGTTCGCCTGTTACCTGATTTCGACATTTACGACATTTGGCGTGGATTTCGGTTCACTCCCGATCCTGCGATCGCCCAATAGGCCCATTGCAACATTTGGAGCTTATTGCTTGTCCCCCATCTGGTGCGGAACCGTCGTGCCAGGCCCACCGTTGTAGTGGTGACCACCGGACTTGCTCTTTGTTGAGGCGTCGACCGTCGTGTCCTTCTTTCCCATGTGGTGGGGCACTACGGTTTTCGGACCGCCCGAGTAATGGTGGCCGTTCATTTCGCTATCGACGCTGGTCTGTGCCATCGCGGGCAGCGCGATGAGCGATACCGCGGTAACGGCAACGAGGAGTTTTTGACTGACCATGTCTGTTTCTCCGATTGAGGCAAAACTCAGTCAATCAGGTCCGTGGTTTTCGCTCGTTGACGCAAATCAAGCGTACGCGTTGCGGATGCATGACATGTTGATCATCAGGCTTCCTGCACACCGGAATGTGAAGCCGGCTCCAGCGATTATTCGTGCTGCGCTTGATCTGGGTCAATGACGAAACGCCAAGATCGGCGATTGTTTGTCGAGCTGACACGAGAAGATGTGTCATGTTCGACAGATCAAGAGCGATGCCGCAAAACGCAGGAGTTGCGCGCCGCATTTTCGGTGCAACGCTGGTCGCTGTAGCGGTCGTCTTGATCACGCTCTTGTCAGGCGCGGATGCGCGTGCATGCCCAAAGGATGTGACCTCCACGGCTCCCGCAACCATCTCCGACAAATCCCACCAAAACGCGAAAATCGCTACCGGGCAAGCACAAGTCCTGTCCATTTCGATGAAATACAGCGCGGTGCGATTGATCGAACTGACGCATTGTTGCGGGATGACCTCGCAGTCGGGTGACTTCGGCTGCCCGGGGCAGTGCTGTGTGGCTTGCTCCGCAGCTATCGGCGCAACAGCTTTGAGCCTTCCGTCTCCTGACCGGTCGACGGACCGCGTTTCCCTTCTTGCGGACTGGGCTTTTTCGCTGAGGCCGCCCCCACTTTTTCGACCCCCCAGAACCTTTGCCTGAGTTGGCGTCGCTCCGTCGAGCCGGCGTTGAACTAGCCCTTAGTCAGGCAGGTCCGCGTTCTGTCGGCTGAGCCTCGCGCATCCGCGCCGGCAGCCAAGGAACAATCGTTCCGGAACGTACAAATAGATTGGTGGATCATCATGAGTACGCGCCTTGCGATCGTGCCGCTGGGATTAAGCCTCAGCGCCTTCGGCGTCATCAGCTACGTGTTGTGCATCCTGTTCGGCATCTTGGTGTCCGAACGGGGAATGCACCAGTTGCTGCCTCAACTGCTTCCCTGGTTCACCTGGATTACCTGGCCGAGCTTCTTCATCGGCCTCGTCTGGAGTTTCCTTTGCGGCTGGTACGTCGCCGTATTGTTCGTGCCGCTGTTCAACTTTTTCTCGACTCGAACGAAATGAATAAAAAATGCCCGATGCTCAGGAGAAGATCATGAAATCGATGACTATGGCGACACTCCTGCTTGCCGCAACGAGTACGCTGGCCTTGGCCCAGTCGCCAGCAGACCACGAAGCTCATCATCCACAACAGAGTGCCCCACCTGCTGCGGCACAGCCCGCCCCGCCGCCAACCCAGCAGGGTATGGGTCCATCGCAAGGCATGATGGGCGGCTCTGGGATGATGAACATGATGAGCGGCAACATGATGCAGATGATGGGCTCGCGGCAATGCGGCATGGGTGGCATAGGCACGATCGACCGTGTCGAAGGCCGCATCGCCTTCCTGCGCACCGAACTCAAGATCACGGATACGCAAAGCGCGGCTTGGAATGCTTTCGCCGATACGCTGCGCAACAACGCGAAGAGCCTTGGCGAGGTGCGCGCGTCGATGATGTCGCAGGCCGGCACTGCGCCGCAGACCCTGGTCGATCGCCTGACCCTGCAGGAGAAATGGCTGGCCGCGCGGCTCGAGGGTACGCGCGCGATGAAGTCCGCATTGATCAATCTGGTCGGCACTCTGTCTGACGACCAGAAGAAGACGGCCGACCAGTTGCTTGGGCCTCATATGGGCATGAACGCGATGATGTGCGGAATGCAGTCCGGGCAGATGGGCGGTCAGATGCAACCTGGAATGATGATGCAGGGGCAAGGTCGGTAAGGCTCAAGCTCCCAATAGTTTAGAGGTCAGTCATGAACCATGCCTTTCTCCATGAGCCCATCCGCGAACGAGCGTCGCAGGCAGGTCCTCTAGTCAAGCCGCCGACTGCTGCTCCGACGACCGCAATTGGAGTGTGGCCCGGGGGCCAGTCATCCGACTCATTGGCTCTGGATGACATCGTTGCCTATCGACGCGACGTCTGGGAGCGGACCATCCTGTTCTGGGACACGTTGCGGCAGCGCGCAGATAACATGATCGCGCACGATCGCGCAGGGAAGCCCCCGTTGCTCGATTTCGATTATGAACTCCTTATTGACGCGCGTCGGTACGAGAGACCTGTCAACTATGCGCTGCTCCGCATTACGCGCTACGGCGACAAATGTCTGGAGGACTGTCTTGATCCGGCAAAACCGCCGGTCCTGATTGTTGATCCTCGCGCCGGCCACGGCCCGGGGATTGGCGGCTTCAAGCGGGTTTCCGAAGTCGGGATTGCCATGCATGAGGGCTATCCCGTCTATTTCGTCGTCTTTTTTCCCGAACCGACACCGCGCCAAACAATGGCGGATATCCTCCACGCGCTGCGGCGCTTCGTGGAAGAAGTTTCGAAACGCCATGAAGGTAAACCGCCAATCCTCTACGGGAATTGTCAGGCAGGCTGGGCTATCGCGATTCTTGCGGCCGATTGCCAGGGTCTTGCGGGACCGGCCGTTCTCAACGGCTCGCCGCTGTCCTACTGGGGCGGGGAATCCGGCATCAATCCGGCGCGCGTTGCGGGCGGCCTCTTGGGTGGAGCATGGCTCACCCACTTGACATCCGATCTCGGCAATGGGCGGTTCGACGGTGCATGGTTGGTGCAGAATTTCGAAAATCTCAAACCGGAAGGCGTCTGGGAGAAGTACGCCAACCTGTTTTCGCACCTGGATACGGAACGGGAGCGATTTCTTGAGTTCGAGCGGTGGTGGAACGGCTTTTACTTCCTCAGCCGCGAAGAGATGCTGGCGATCGTCGACAATCTGTTCGTCGGAAACCGATTGGAGCAGGGGAAACTCAAGATCTGCCCGGGCTGCTTCGTCGATCTGCGCCGTATTCGCAATCCGCTCGTCATCTTCGCATCCTACGGCGACAACATCACGCCGCCGCACCAGGCGCTCGGCTGGATACCGAGCGTCTACGCCAGCACGGACGATCTGAAAAAGGCGGGCCAGCGCATTGTTTACCTGACCAACCCCCACGTCGGGCATCTCGGCATTTTCGTGTCGGCCAGCGTCGCGCGGCTGGAGCATCGGGCGATCCTCGACAGCTTGAGGAGCATCGAGGCCCTTGCGCCGGGTCTTTACGAAATGAACATCGACAATCCGACCGGCAATCCCGATTGCGGGCGCGAAGGTTATTCGGTCCGCTTCGACGAGCGTCGAGTCGAGGATCTGACATTTCCGGAGAACCGGGCCGCGTTCCGTCGCGTCGTCGAAGTCTCAGCGCAACTCGATGCGCTTTACGCGGCCACACTTGGTAAATGGATCGAGGCGATCTCGACGCCCCTGTCCGCGCAATGGCTGGAATGGCTGCATCCGATGCGGGTGAGCCGTTACATGTTCGGAAGCGACTTCAATCCGTGGCTGCGCGCCCTCGCGCCGGTCGCGGCATCAATTCTGCGGGACCGCAGCTCGATCCCCGATACCAACCGGCTCAAAGTTCGCGAGATCGAAGCATTCGACGCGGTTCGTCACCTCATTACGAAAGGGCGCGAAGTCCGCGACCAGGGTTACGAGTTCTGGTTCGAGGCGCTGTATGGGCGGGATCCTGCCACAAATGTTGTTGCCTCAAATCCTGAGCCTCAACCAGCGTCTCAATCAGCATACGGGAGACCAACATGAGCGCAGTTGTGACAGAATTACATGCGCGGCGCCCAGATGCTCCAGCGCAGCAGCGAGCTCTGAACGAACACATCGAACTTCGCATCGGTGGCATGACCTGCGCATATTGTCCGTCGGCAATTGAAAAAGCGGTTGGCGCGGTCCCCGGGGTAACGTCAGCACAAGTTAACCCGAGCACAAAGGTCGCGAGAATTGGCTATGACCCTGCGCGAGCCAAGATTGCTGAGATTCTGAACGCCATTCGCTCCGTTGGCTATGCGGTCGGTACCGCAACCATGCGCGTGCCGATCAAAAATATGTATTGCGGCTCGTGCCTGCTTCGCATCGAAATCGCGCTGCAAATGGTGCCGGGCGTCATCTCGGCCCGTGCGAGCCTCCAGACCAACGCAGCCGATATCGAATATCAACCGGAAAAGGTCGATTTCCCGACCATTCGGAAGGCGATTGAATCCGCCGGGTATCGCCTCGCCGAGCCGACGATCGAACCTAACGCCGAGGTGCTTGACCCTGCCGAAGCCGCTAACCAACAAGAATATCGCACATTGATGCGAAAATTCTGGTTCGCAGCCGCCATTTCCATACCCGTGATGGCCTTGAGCTATCCGGATCTCGTGCCAGGCTTGCGCGACTGGATGCCGATGGGCAGCGAGACGCGCCGAATCGTCTGGAGCTTGTTGGGTGTAGTCAGCTTGCCAGTGATGGTCTGGGCGGGTTCGCAATTTTATACGGGCATGTGGGATGCATTAAAGCACCGCGCAGCGAATATGCACACGCTGATTGCGATCGGTATCAGTGCCGCCTTTGCTTATTCGGTCGTCACTGTGGCGTGGCCACAATTTTTCCCGCGCATGGCCCTGGCCGAGGTGTTCTGGGATGTCACCGACGTCGTTATCGCGCTGGTGGTCCTCGGCCTCGCGCTTGAGATCAGGGCAAAGGGCAGGACCTCTCAGGCAATCAAAAAGCTGGTCGGCTTGCAGGCCAAGACGGCGCGGGTCGTTCGTGAAGGCGCGGAGCGCGATATTCCGGTGGAAGAGGTACTGGTTGATGATGTCGTGGTGGTCCGGCCCGGCGAAAAAATCGCGGTCGACGGAAAGGTGACAGCTGGAGCGAGTGCGGTCGATGAATCGATGATCACGGGCGAATCGATCCCGGTCGAGAAGCAGGTCGGCGACGAGGTCATCGGCGGTACGTTGAACAAGACCGGCAGTTTCAAATTCAAGGCAACCAAGGTCGGCAAGGATACCGCGCTCGCAACCATCATCCGTATGGTCAAGGATGCACAGGGCTCAAAAGCGCCGATCCAGCGCGTCGTCGATACGGTCTCCGCTTACTTTGTGCCGGCAGTCATGATCCTGGCGATCCTGGCGTTCATCGCCTGGTATAATTTCGGTCCGGAGCCGCGTCTGGTCTACGCGACTATCGTTTTTGTGACCACTTTGATAATCGCTTGCCCGTGCGCACTTGGTCTCGCCACGCCGACCTCGCTCACAGTCGGCATCGGCAAGGGGGCAGAAAACGGAATCCTGATCCGCTCCGGTGACGCCCTGCAGGCTTCGGAGAGGCTGGACGCCATCATCCTGGATAAAACTGGCACGATCACCAAAGGCGAACCTTCTCTTACAGACGTTGTCGTAACTCAGGGCAACAGCGAGGCAGATATCCTGCGCCTTACGGCTTCGTTGGAGCGAGGTTCGGAGCATCCACTCGGAGAGGCGATTGTAAAGGGAGCCGACACGCGCGGCTTGACGCTCGCTGAGGCCGAGGGTTTTGCGGCCATTCCTGGCCATGGCGTCAGCGGCCGGATTGACGGGCGAGAGGTGCTATTTGGCAACGCCAAACTGATGCGGGACCGCGGCATCAGCATCGACAAGCTGCAAAAGGACTGGGAGCGTCTCGCAGAAGATGGCAAGACGCCGATGTATGTGGCTGTCGATCGCAAGTCGGCCGGTCTGGTGGCGGTCGCCGACACGGTCAAGCCAGATTCAAAAGCCGCGATCGATGCCTTAAAGGCGCTCAGGATCGAAGTCGTCATGCTGACCGGCGACAATGAGCGCACTGGCCGCGCGATTGCTCGCCAGGTTGGCATCGAGCGGGTGCTGGCCGAGGTGCTGCCCAACGACAAAGCCCACGAGGTTCAAAAACTTCAGCTCGAAGGCAAAGCCGTTGGAATGGTGGGCGACGGAGTCAACGATGCGCCAGCGCTGGCACAGGCTGATGTGGGTTTCGCGATCGGCACCGGCACCGACGTTGCTATAGAGGCGAGCGATGTCACCCTCATCAAAGGCAGCCTGACGGGCGTGGTTACGGCGATCGAGATTAGTCGGGCGACCATGCGCAATGTGCGCCAGAACCTCGTCGGTGCTTTCGGCTACAATTCACTCGGCATCCCCGTCGCGATGGGCGTGCTCTACCCGTTCATCGGACTGTTGCTGTCGCCCCTGATCGCTGCTGCCGCAATGGCCTTCAGCTCGGTGACCGTCGTCACCAACGCCAACCGGCTTCGCCTGTTTGAGCCTCGGAGGACTGCATCATGACACCTGATCGTTGGATAGTTACCGTCACCGGGCTCGCGCTGATCGGGTTCATCGTCTGGTTCTTTTGGCTCAAGCGCACGACAGGGTTTCGTGCCAGCGAAACCAGCGGCGGATACCAGGAAGCAATGATTCTGGTTAAGGGGGGTTACACACCCGATACCATCATCGTCCAGAGTGGTCGGCCAGTGCGGCTGAATTTCAGGAGGGAAGAGACCGCTTCGTGTTCGGACAAAGTGATCTTCACCGACTTTCAGAAGAGCGCCGAACTTCCGACCGGTCAGACGGTCGCAGTCGAGCTGCTGCCAAAGTCACCCGGCGAGTTCGCCTTTGGCTGTCCGATGGGCATGTTCCGCGGCAAGCTCGTCGTGGAATAGCTCTGAGGTTTTCTACGAAAGCCGGAACGACTCTATGTCGTTGAGCAAATTTAACGTTTAAGCAAGGAGTGTACCGATGTCGGTGCAAGATCATTTTGGAAACCATGAACCCGAAGGAGCGGGCCCGTCCGCCAAGTCCAGGGCCCCGCTGGTGCTGATCGGATTCCTGATTGTCGCTGGTGCGCTGCTGTTTACCGAGCATCGCGCACATGTGCTTGGCCTTCTCATCTGGCTGCCCCTTCTCGCTTGCCCGCTCATGCACTTGTTTATGCATCATGGGCACGGCCATCACGGAAGCGTCGATCAACAGAATAGCGACAGGAGAGCGTCATGAACGACGCCACGCCCGCCTACGGCTCGTGGAGCCTTGTCATTGTCAACTCAGCTGTCTTCATCTTCTTTG
>Ga0306920_100008750_pt1 | contig 13460 bp, 9 predicted proteins | sample flu12Cox44000170_FD_204666 | JGI IMG/M metagenome (GOLD analysis project Ga0306920, IMG submission 204666) | Lab enrichment of tropical soil microbial communities from Luquillo Experimental Forest, Puerto Rico - flux4day.12C.oxic.44.000.170 (v2)... | ecosystem: Environmental > Terrestrial >... | reverse complement strand
GGAAGCTCGTTCCAGTTCGTTCCCGGTGACGGCTCGACGCCGACCGTCCAGTCGCTCAACTTCAACGGGACGTGCAAGACCCCGAGCTTCTCCCCGTCGCCGCTGCTCGCCCTCGGCGCAAGCGCATGGCTGAGCCCGGTGAACGGGGTCCCCTACACCGGGCCGGTCACCGCTGAGTCGGTCGGGACGAACCAGGCGAGGACCGGCGTCTGCGAGAAGTCGCCGGGATGGTCGATCAGCGAGAACCAGTCGATGACCTTCGCGCTCGGCACGAACGCGCTCGTCTCGGCGCGGACGCTCACCGAGGGCAAGTTCCCGATCCAGATGAACGGCGCCGACAACAGCGGCAACGACAACACCGTCACGCTCACGATGATCGAGCGGAGCGGCACGACCGTCGTCGGCACGCAGTCGCTCGTGATCACCGGGACGAACGGGACGACGGTCACGGCCGACACCGGACCCATCGCCACCGGCTTCAGCTCGGTCGAGCTTCGGATCACGCACCCCAACGTCGTCAACGGCAAGCAGTCGAACGTCTCGATCATCGGGTCGACGACGTTCCTGCTGCAGCGGTTCCCGCAGACCATCACGTTCACGAACACGCCGCCGCCCGCACCGGTCGTCAACGACTCCTACACCGTGACCGCCACGGGCGGCGCGTCGGGGAACCCGGTGACGTTCTCCGTGGACCCATCCTCGACGTCGGGCTGCCATGTGAACGCCCAGGGCCTCGTGAGCCTGCTCGGTCCCGCGGGGCTCTGCGTCATCGACGCCAACCAGGCAGGGAACGCGACGTACGCGCCCGCGCCCCAGGCCCAGCAGCCCGTGACGGTCGGGCTCGCGCCTCAGACGATCACGTTCACGTCCACCCCGCCGCCGACGCCGGTCGCCGGCGACCAGTACACGGTGACGGCGACGGGCGGCCCGTCGGGGAACCCGGTGACGTTCTCGATCGACGGCACGTCGACGTCGGGCTGCACGATCGCGGGCAACGTCGTGACCTTCAGCCCGCCCCCCGGCAGCTGCATCATCGACGCGAACCAGGCCGGCAACTCGAGCTACGCCGCCGCACCCCAGGCGTCGCAGCCCACGACCGAGTTCCAGACGATCTGCGGGCAGCAGACGATCCAGACCCAGTCCACCGACGGCACCACCGGCCAGGTCTCGGCGAGGTTCACGTTCCTCGACTTCAACGGCGCCCCGGCACCGACCAGCGTGTGCAAGACGTACTCGCTGTTCAGCGCGAGCGCGAACTCCCAGGTCCCCGGGCTCACGGGTAACCAGACCGTCACGTTCGACTCGAACCCGCTGGCCACCGCGCACATGACCGCGACGATCTCCTGGGCGCCCCAGGCCTTCTGCACCCCGGACGGGTCGAACAACACCCCGCAGTGCCCACCGACCTCCGTCTCGTTCGACGGTGGCAGGACCTGGCAGGTGCAGACCTACTGCACGTCAGCCCAGGCAGCCGGCGTCGAGTGGTGCACGACGAACCGGTCGTACACGATCACCGCCCAGGGCACGCAGATCACGGAGACCTGGGATGGCTACGGCGACCCGCTCTTCCACCACAACTAGACGGAGGCGAGCGACGGGACGCTGACGATGCCGAGGCCGCTGGCGATCGCCGCGGCCTCGGCACCGCCCTCCTCGCCGAGCCGCTCGGCGAGGCTGAGCAGCACGCAGAGGTCGTAGGTGGCGCCGAGCTCGCGGGCGCGGGCCGTCGCGGCGGCGACGAGGGTGGCGGCCACGAGGCGGTCCCCGGTCGCGACCGCGAGCACCGCCTCGACCCGGTCGAGGAGCGTGGCGAACGCGGACGTCCCGAGCGAGCGCTCGGCGCGGCGGGCCTCCGCGAGGGTCGCGCGCGCCGCGTCGAGGTCACCTTCGAGCACCTGGACCTCGCACAGCTTCGCCCTCGCGTCGAGCGCGAGGAGCCCGATCCCGGTCGCATCGAGCTGCTCGACGGTCTCGCGGAGGAGCCGGACCCCCTCGACGGGATCCCCGGCGAGGGCCGTGGCGCGTCCGAGGTGGATCCGAGCGGTCGCGACGCCGGCCACGAACCCGAAGGAGGTCAGCGTCCGCAGCGCGGGCGTGAGGAGGTGGACGGCCTCCTCCGCGCGCCCCTGGTCGACGCGAAGCTCGCCCAGGTTGACGTCCGCGACGGCCGCGGTCGCGAGGTCGCCCGCGGCCGTGGCGGTGGCGGCCGCCTGCTCGTAGTACGACGCCGCGGCCTTCCACTCCCACTGCCAGTACGCGACCGATCCGAGGTTCCCGAGCGTCATGGCGGCGAAGTCGAGCGCGCCGAGCCGCTCGTACAGCTCGAGGGCCTTGGGGAGGTGCGTCGCCTCGTCCGCACGACCGCCCTCGGCGAGGGCCTGGTCGAGGAGCGAGTAGGCGAGGGCGAGCGTCATGTCGTCCCCGGCGTCCCTCGCGGCCGCCGCGGCACGTCGGGCGATCGCGACCGCGTCGGCGAGCCTGCCCTGTCGCGCCCGGACGTCCGCCTCCCGCGCGAGCAGGGCCGCCCGCACCCGCGTCGCGCCCCTCGGCGCCGCCGGCAGCGCGTCGAGCAGCGCGACGCCGGCGTGCACCTGGCGGATCGCCGCGGCGAGCCGGCCCTGGTACTCCGACCTGACGTACGCGCGGCGCTCGGCGATGCGAGCACGGGCGACGGCGTCCCCGGCCCGCCGGTCCGCCCGCCGGAACGTCCCGTCGGCCTCCTCGTAATCGCCGGTCACGATGGACGCCTCGGCCGCCTGCTCGAGGAGCGAGGAGACCTGCTCCGCCCGGACCGAGGCGAGCTGCTCGCCGGCTGTGATGGCGCGATCCAGGTGCGTCCGGACCTCGCCTGGCGCGTGTGCCCGTCTGGCGTCGTCAGCCGCGAGCCGCGCGTACCGCCAGGTCCGCTCCGCGTCCTGGGCCTCGGCGAAGTGAAGCGAGAGCAGGGCCGGGGCGTCGGCGTACTCGGCTCGTGCCGCCTCGATCGCGAGCCCCGCGCGCCGGTGGAGCTCGCGTCGAACCCGGAACGGGATGCTCGTGTACGCGGCCTCCTGGAGCAGGGCGTGGCGGAACCGGCGCGTCGCGGGACCGTCCTCGAGGAGGATCTCCGCCACGGCCTCGAGGGCGAGGTCCGAACCGCTCTCACCCGCCAGCGCGCGCAGCAGCCGCACGTCCACCTGGCGCCCGAGCACCGAGGCGACGATGAGGACCCGACGTGCGTCGCCGGGCAGCGCGTCGATCTCGCGCATGGCGATGGCGTCGAGCGAGTCGGGGATGGCATCGCTCGCCCCCTCGAGCATGATGCGCAGCAGCTCCTCGACGAAGAGCGGGTTCCCGCCAGCCTTCGCGACGATCGCGTCGCGACGTTGCGGGCGGAGGGGTGTCGCCTCGGTCCCGGCGTCGACCAGCGCCGCGACCGCGGCGTCTCCCAGCGGGTCGAGGGGAACGCGCCACGTGGGGCTCTGCGGCACGAAGCCCGACGTCGTCGGTCGCCTGGTGACGCAGACGAGCCATGGTCGAGCCGAGCTGGCGGTCGCCAGGCCCCCGGCGAGCTCCGACGACGCGCGATCGAACCAGTGGGCGTCCTCCATCACGATGACGAGCGGCCCTGGTCGGAGGACGTCGAGGATCCTGACGAGCACGTCGGTCGTCCGCGCCCCGACGAAGCGGTCGGCCAGCGCCTCGGTCGCCGAGGTCGACGGCAGCGCGGCGCCGACCATCGGGGCCACGAGGGGGGCGAGCTCTGCGAGCTCCGGTGCGGCCTCCTTCACGGCGCGGAGGAGCTCTGCGCCCGCCTCGTCCGGACGCTCGGCCGAGACGCCGAGCAGCGCACGGACCGCGTCGCGGAACGCGTGGTAGGGGAGCCCCGCCGCGAACGACTCGCCCTGTGCGCGAAGCGCCTCGCGGCCGTCGGTCACCGACCGTAGGAGCTCGCTGACGACGCGGGTCTTGCCCGCCCCGCGGTCGCCCTCGATGACGGCGACCCCGCCTGCTCCTGTGGCCGTCGAGTCGACGGCCCCGGTGAGCGTCGCGAGCTCGACGTCGCGACCGAGGAACGGGAGCGCGCTCGTCGCGCGGTGCCGTACCCCGGTCGGCACGCCGACGCGCCAGGTGGGGACGGGGTCTCGCCGCCCCTTCACCTCGAGGACACCGAGCGCGACGGCGTCGAACGCCGTCCGGGACCGCTCGAGGACCCCGGCGGACGCGATGACCGAGCCAGGCGGCGCGGCGCCCGCGAGCCGCGCGGCGACGTTGACGGCGTCGCCGATCACCGTGAACGTCCGCCGGTAGGCGGTGCCGACGTCGCCAGCGAACACCGCGCCGCGGTTGACGCCGACGTGCACGGCGAGGGGGGATCGGAGCGACGCCACCTGCCGAGCTGCCTTGAGGATGCGCCCCTCGTCGTCCTCCTGCGTGATCGGGACGCCCGCAGCGAGGATCAGCTTGCCGCCGTCGACGTCGGCGTCCGAGCCGAGGACCGTCACGCCCTCGGCCCCCGCGGCGAGCTGCGCCGTGGCCACGAGCGCCCCGAGCGCCTCGGCGACCGCGTCTCCGCCCGCCCGTTCGAAGAGCCCGTCCGCGCCGCTGAACCGGACGAACGCCAATGACGCGGTGCGGTGCTCCGACTCGCCGGCGCGTTCCGTGAGCCTGGTGCGCACCTGAGGAGGCAGCCACGCCTCGACCTCGCCCGCGGGGACCTCCCTCGCCGGCAGGAGCCCGGGTCCGCCGGCCGGGACGTGCCGCCACCGGACCCGGAGGCCGTTCGGCGCGGCCGCCACCGCCGCGCGGGGGAGCCGAGCGGCGAGCGCCTCGCTGACGAGGATCTCCCCCGAGCTCGCTCCTCGCTCCAGCAGGATCGCCGTCGAGCAGTCCGGCCCCATGACGAGCAGCTCCCGGCTGGTCTCGCCGACGCGGTACAGCTCGACGGTGCCGGTGTGCACGCCCATCGACGCCCGCAGCGCCACGCGGCCGACCCCCGTCTCGGCGCTGGCCTCGGCGAGCGCGTTGCGCATCTCGACCGCGGCCTCGACGGCCAGCCGGGGATGGTCGTCGCGGACGAAGGCGAGCAGGAGCGCGTCCCCCCCGAACTTGAGAAGCGTCCCGCCCTTGTCGTACGCGACGGTGAGGAGCCGTGAGAAGACATGGTCGAGCAGGTCGGTGAGCTGCTCCGCGCCAAGCCGTCCGAGCGCCGCGAGCCGCTCGGAGATGGTGGTGAACCCGGTCACGTCGACGAAGCAGATAGAGGCGTCCAGCGCGTACCACCGCTCGCCCGCGTGATCGAGGTCCCACTCGGCGGCGAGTCGCGGGACGTAGGGGGTGAGGGGGGAGCGCCGCTGCGTCCCACCACCGGCATCGGTGCCCGACCGGAGCGCGTCCGCACGCACGGGTGCGAACTCTACGACCAGCGGCACCACGAAGCGCCGGCCTCGGAAGCGCCGAGACCTCGAGCTGATCGAGGCCCGGTCGACCGCGGCGTCGGTAGTGTCGCGGACCGTGGCCGGGCACGACGACGGGATCGTGCCTGACGGCGTCGCGCTGCCGGGGTTCGTCGAGCACCACGCGCACCTGCTGCGCGCAACGTCGGCGGCGAGCCCGCCTTGGTCGGATCGGTCGGAGGTGCGGCGGTTCCACGAGCGCTGCGCGACGCGAGGCATCTCCCCGGTGGACGTCCCGGATCCGAGCGAGCCAGAGGGGCTCGCTGCGCGCCTCCTCGGCGCGCTTCAATCCGCCGCCGACCTCGGCATCTGTGAGCTCTGGGAGGCCGGGATGCGGGACTGGGCGGACCTCGACGCGCTGCTCGACGCAAGAGCAGCTGGGGTGCTGCCGGTGCGGGTGCGGGTGCTCGCCGCGGCGGGCCTCGCCGAGGAGGGGATGCGGTCCAAGGTGGGCGATCCGTGGTGCGATCTCGCCGGGGTCAAGTTCTACGCCGACGGGTGGCTCGGGACGCGGACCTGCGCGCTCTCGCACTCGTTCTGCGACGAGGACGGCAACAGCGGCCTCGCGTTCGAGTCACCGGTCTCCCTCGCCAGACGCGTCGAGCCGTTCGCCGAGTCGGGCTGGCTGATCGCGACCCACGCGATCGGGGACCGCGCCATCGAGACGGTCATCGAGGCGTACGAGCACGTCTGGGGGGATGACTGCGCCGCGGCCGCCCCGCGGATCGAGCACGTGCAGGTCCTCCGGCAGGACCTCGTCGAGCGGATGGCGTCGCTCGGGATCGTCGCGTGCATCCAGCCGGGGTTCGGCTCCGACGACTTCGACGAGTCGAAGCTCGCGCTGGAGGACGAGTGGCCGCTCGCGTACAGATGGAGCGCGCTGATCGACGCGGGCGTCCGCATCGTGTGCGGGAGCGACTATCCGATCGACGCGCTGGATCCCCTCTCCGGCCTCCGCAAGCTCGTGCAGAACCCGTTCGATCCGATGGCGGTGGAGGTCGCCGTCGATCTGATGACCGATCCGGTCGTGGGAACCGTCACGGTGTCGGAGGACCCGAGGGCGGTCGAGACGGATCGGCTCGAGGAGATCGAGGTGCTCGCGACGTCCCCCTCCGCGGCGTAGGAGCTCGTGGTCGCGATGCGGCGGTGCTCCGCCGCTGACGCCGGTTCGAGCGTCGTCCGAGTGGCCGCGCGATCTACCGGGCCGCTCGGGCGCTCTCGGCTAGAACGGGTCATGCGTCGTCCGATCTCGATCGAACCGATGTCGAGCGATGCGGCAGCGTCACGCCTCTGCCAGCGTGTCGCCCGTCTCGAGCATCGTCTTGAGGCTCGAGAGGATCGCCGGCCAACCCTGGCTGATTCCCTCGAGCACCGAGCTGCCGGCCTCGAACCCGTCGTGCAGCACGAGGAGCCTCACCATGTCCCCGAGGTCCTCGATCTCGAAGGTCACACGCGAACGCGGCTCAGTGCGAACTCGAGCGAGAAAATCGTCGTCGAACTCGTACGCGCGAGCCCACTCGTCCGTGAACGAGTGCCAGGTGTAGGAGAGGCGCCGGTACGGGTCGGACTCAAGGACGACCTGCTCGGGATCCTCGATCCTGAGCCCGAGCCGGTCGTTCCGAAGGGTCATCGTCGAGCCCTTCTCCCAGTCGGTCTCGAACTCGATCCCCTGCCAGTAGCGGCGCGTGAACGCCGGCTCCGTCAGCGCCTGCCAGCACCGCGCGGGGGTCGTCCGGATGTAGGTCGTGTAGGCAAAGCTCGGTGTGGTCATGGTTGACTCCTCCAGTGCTCGCCGGAGGTCGGCGAGCGCCTCGACTCGGTGTCGCTGGTAGCGGCTGATCCAGCGGTCGGCGATGTCGCCGATCGGTGCGGTGTTGAGGTAGTGCAGCTTCTCCCGGCCCCGTCGGACCGTCGTGACGAGCCCTGCCGCCTCGAGCACGCCGAGGTGCTTGGTCACGGCCTGGCGCGACATCCGCTTGCCGGTGCAGAGCTCGCTGAGCGTCCGCCCGCCCCGCTGGTTCAGCTCGTCCAGCAGCTGGCGTCGGCACGGGTCCGCGAGGGCCCTGAACACGTCCTCCACCCTGATCAACCCCCATATGCAGCCGGATGGCTGCCCAAAGGATATGCAACTGTGAAGTTGCCTGTCAACCGGCTGCAGCTCCTGGAGCAGGTGCCGCCGGCGGGCGCGTGGGTCCGGGCCAGGGAATGGCGGAGGTTCCAGTCCCGTTCTTGAGACCAGGAGGGAGCTCCCCATGCGCATCGCCGTCCTCGGCACCGGCGTGGTCGGGCGGACGCTCGCGCGCGGCTTGGCGCGTGTCGGACACCACGTCGTGATCGGTACGCGTGACCCCGAGTCGACCCTTGCGGCCGCGGAGACCGATCAGCACGGGAGCGTCGCGTTCGCGGCGTGGCTCCGGGAGAACAGCGGGATCGGTCTCGCGACCTTCGCGGACGCCGCCGAGGCGGCTGAGCTCGTGGTCTTCGCATCGGCAGGTGCACGTGCCATGGACGTGCTGCGGGCGGCGGGCGCGAGGAACCTGGAGGGGAAGGTCCTGCTTGACGTCTCGAACCCGCTCGACTTCACGACGGGCTACCCGCCGACCCTGTTCGTCAAGGACACCGACTCGCTGGCCGAGCAGATCCAGCGCGCCGTCCCCCGAGCACGGGTCGTGAAGGCGTTGAACACCGTGAGCTCATACGTGATGGCCGACCCGACGGCGATCGACGGTGGCGATCACACCGTCTTCGTCAGCTCGGATGACGGCGACGCTGCCGAGGCGGTCACCTCCCTGCTCCACGAGCTCGGTTGGAAGGACGTGCTCACGCTCGGTGGGCTGAGCACCGCCCGCGGACCGGAGATGTACGTCGGGCTCTGGCTCCGGATGCTCGCGGCCATCGGCAAGCCCGAGTTCAACGTGCGCGTCGTGAGGTAGGCGGCACCACGTTCGAGCCTGTCACGCCCCGGACGGACCTCTACTCGGGCTGCTGGACGGTCCGCGCGAGGATCCCGAGCGTCGCCCGAAGCGCCGACTCGGGGACCACGGGGAATATGTCGAGCTGCTTCCAGTTGTCGCCGATCGTCGACCAGTCGTAGTAGGAGGTTACGAGCGCCCCGCCGTCCGCGGGCTCGAGGCGGTAGCCGTAGACGTGCCCGATCTCGAAGTTGCCCGTCGGCGTCCAGGCGATCTCGCGATCCTGCTCGTACCGGACGATCAGGACGGTCACGTCGTACTCGCCGAGGGGGAAGTCGTTCAGCGCCTCGCGATCCATGTGCACCACGAACGAGTCTCCGACAGCGTGCACGGGATCACCTGTCGCGCTCATGAGCATTCCGGAGCTGTCGATCTTCACGTGCCCCTGCGGATCGCGAAGGACCGCGAAGATCGCGCTCGGGCTCGCCGCGATCGTCCGCTGCACCTCTATGCGCTCAGCCATGCAGCCATCCTTCCAGGACCACACGACGCTCGGTTGCCGGTCTCGAGCGTCGGGCTCGATCGAGCACATCACCCCGCTGACCGTGCGGCAACACGTCGGCCGGGCGCCGGGGCGATCCTCGTCGTAGGATCTCGAGCCCGGACCGAGGACCCGAGATGCCCGCTCTCTCCATCATCGTGCTCACGATCGTCGGGGTGGCGGTCATCGCCGGCATCGTCTACCTGATCGCGATGCGCGGAAAGGGCAACTATCCCTTCAGCATGGGTGTCCCCGTCGTGGGGAACGAACACAAGGGAGAGGACGTCTGGTACAGCCCCCGCGCAGCGGGCCTGTGGACCCGGCCGCTCGAAGAGACGTTCAACCCAACCGCGGAGGAGCAGACCAGAGAGACAGTCCGGCGAGAGACGACGGAGTACCGCGACGACCTGACGGATCCGAGGAACCCGCGGCATGCGCAGTGGGAGGAGCGCGAGGATGCGCGCGCCGAGCGCGCCGGCCCCGGCGAGGCGGATCCGCCGAGCACCCCCGGCGTGCCGACCCCGTCCTAGGAGCCTTCCGCTCCGACATCCGACGGTCGCACCTGCTCCTGACGGTGAGCGGCGCGGTGTCGCGTGGGACGGACGGCTAGAGAAGCGTCTGGACCTTGGCCCGGACCACCTTCGCGAGGAACTCGCCGTAGGTGTAGGTGAAGTGATCGGTGTCGGAGTACACGATCAGCTTGCCCACGATGGGCGAGCAGCGAGCGTCGCAGAGCCACTGCTCCGTCTTGATGTACGGGGCTCTCAGGGCCTTTGCGGCTGCCGCCTCCGCCGGCTGGAGGGAGTGCACGACCGGATTCGGGTTTGGTGCGCCACAGGACTGGACGTTCGATGGGTTGGCCGCGAGGCACTGAGACGGCGGCAGGTTGAGCGGGGTGATGTCCTCGAACACCGCGACCCTGGTCCGTGGGGAGCGAAGCTCCTTGATCGTCTTCTCGAGCCCGGCGGTCCAGACCGCTGCGGTGATGGCCTTGCTCGGGTTCGTTGGCGACAGCTTCCTCGTCGTGGAGTCACCGAGCATCACCAGCTCCGGCTGCAACGAGCGGATCGCCGCGATCGAAGCCGTCCGGAAGCTGTCGCAGGCCGTGTACGGGCCGTTGATCTTGAAGTACCAGATCGTGACCGATGCCGCCGGACACGAGGGATACCAGAAGAGCACGATTCGCAGCCCCAACGACCGCGCCATCGGAAGCAGAGCCGGGATCCAGGTGGCGACGTGCGAGTCGCCGAGCAGCACGAGGATGTGGTGGGAGGACGTGTCGCCGAACACGCACTGCGCGGGCGTGGTGCAGCTCGGCATGGTGGACGGCTCGTAGGTCGCCTGATTGTCAGTTGCCGCGGCCGCCAGGCTCGGGACTGTGGCTGCAGGCAGCACCTTGATCCGGGTTGAGGCTGCCACGAGCGCGGCGATCTGCGAGGACGTCCCTGGCGTCACAGTCGGCGGCACCGGAGGGCTGCCAGCGACGACGGGCGTCGCCGAGGTCGTGATGACCGCAGCGAAGAGGAGGGCCACGCCCACCGCTCTCCACGCCATGCGCCATCATACGAGCCGCGCATCGGTCCGAGAGGTGCCGCGTGCGCGACCCAGCCGGAGAGCTCCTTACGAGTGGTAGAGATCCAGCGTGTTCGTGCCGTCGTCGGCGACCAGGAGGGACGTCCGCGACGGCGAGAGGGCGATGCCAAAGAGGTCGCCAGCACCGTTGTGGATCACTGTCTTGCTCAGGAGCTGGACGCCGTGCGGGTTGATCTCGATCGCGTTCCCGTCGTTGCCGTTCACGACGAGGATGTCCCCGTTCGGGAGCGCGACCATGCCGAGCGGCTGATTCAGGGCACCGTGCGAGGCGATCCGTGTCGCCGATGCGCGGAGGGGGGTGGTCCGGGTCAGCGCATGTGGGATCGCCGACACCGAGCTGGTCAAGGTGTCGTCGACGAAGAGCGTGCCGCTCCTGCTCAGCGCCAGGCCGGTGGGCGCGAGGTCGAGCGCGACGGCGTTGGCCTGCCATGGGAAGTCCCGTCCGATCACGGTGACTCGTCGCAGGGAGGGCGGTTGCGCACCTCGAAGGGAGAGATCGAGCCTGACGATCGTGCAGTTTCCCGCGACCGGGATCCCGTGGCGCTCCTTCGTGTCGCCGCCGAGCGCGTTCGAGACGAACACGGATGCCGACGTGGACGAGGTCGCTGACGTGGTCAGATCCCAAGGGCCGACGATCGCTCGGCTGGCGATCGTCCTCACGACGGCGCCGCGATCGTTCAGCACGATCAGGCACCCGGCGGGCTCGCCCCCGGGCAGGTTGCCCGCTGCCGCAGTGGGCAGACTCCCGACGATCACCCAGTTCCCAGGCAGGACGGCGAGTGCCGTGTCAAGGCCGACGCCACCCGGGCAGTGCAGGCCGGCCGGAAGCGAGGCGATCCTCGAGAACAGGCGCTGTCCCCCCGATGGCGTGATCTCGACGATCGTCGATCCGGTTCCCTGGACGTTGATCTTGGCGTTGAAGTTGCTGACGAGCGTGTCTCCGGCGACAAGCTTGCCGCCGGATCGGGTCACGACCGCAACGCCGTACGGGTTGAGGTCCCCGTTGCGTGGGACGGTCGATCCGATGCGGGAGAGCACGTGCAGACGGCCAAGGAAGGTCCCTCCGCGGGACGTCGATGCTTCCGCGGTCAGGGCCAGCGCGCCAACGAGCGCCACAACCGTGAGAACCGCCGCCAGTGATCGCCGAACCATCTTGCCCCCAGAGAACGATCGAGTGTCGCGTGCGCTTACCGAGTGCGTGACCGGAGTGTTCAAAGGATCCGCCGCCGATTTGTCTCAACGTGCGACGCTCCTTTGCCGCGGAGCGGTGTCGGGGACCGGTTGGCCGGCTCGGGTCGGGGGACGCGCCACCACGGCAGGAGCCATCGCACCCCCACCGGGCGTGAGCGCGAGGACGACCGATGGCTGAGCTCCTCAACGTCGGGGTCGTGCAGTGCGACGCACAGCCAGGCGATCCCGAGGGCAACCTTGATGTGGTCGGGCGCCTGGTGGAGCGAGCCGCTTCGTCCGGTGCGGATCTTGTCGTGCTGCCCGAGCTGATCGACGTGGGCTACGACCTTGCGGCCGTCGCTGAGCGCGCTCGTTCCACCGTCTGCACCCGATTCAGCGCTGGCTTGCAAGATCTCGCCTCGACGCAATCCGTGTGGATCATCGGCGGGGTCACCGTTGTGGATGACGACCGGGTGTACGACAGCGCGATCGTCATCAGCAGCGAGGGCGAGGTGGTCGGCTCGTATCGGAAGGCCCATCTGTTCCCACCGACGGGGGAGGACAGGGCCTTCGCGCCGGGATCGGAGCTCGTGGTCGTCGAGTGCCTTGGCACGAGGATCGGCCTCGCCATCTGCTACGACATCCGGTTCCCAGAACTGTTCCGGGCGCTCGCGCGTGCAGGCTCAACGCTGGTGGCCGTCGCCTCCGCGTTCCCCCGCGAGCGGCTCGATCACTGGAGGACGCTTCTGGCGGCGCGAGCTTTGGACAGCCAGATCTTTCTCGCAGCCGCCAACCGGGTCGGTGTGGACGCGAGCATCGAGTTCAGCGGCGCGAGCGCCGTCGTGGACCCGGCTGGGGTGGCGGTCCTACAGGCGGACACGGTCTCGGAGGACGTCCTCGTCGCCCCGCTCGACCTCTCGCTGATCGACCGGGTCAGGGCTGAGATCCCGGTGGAGGGGTCGAGACGCGACGACCTCTATGCGACCCGGGTGCGCATCGTCTAGCGCCGGGACGCTCGACCTCTTAGCCTGAGGCGAGAGGTCGAACTCCGCGGTCGGGGGAACGCATGCCGTGCTCACCGTGACGAACAGGCGTGCGGCCGGAGTGCGAATGACGTACGACCCTTCCACGGACACGCGGCTGGATCCACGGGCCCGCGACGCCCTGACACGGCTCCCCCCCGACGCGTCCGGCGACGTGGACAGCCGTGAGCAGCTGCTCGCGGAGGCGAACTCCCGAAGAGGTCTGGAGAACCGTGCGCTCTGGCGGCGGATCTTCGACGCGATGGACGACGAGCGCATCGTGCCTCGGGCCGGCTTGCGGTTCGCCGACCACACGCTCACCTCGAGCCCCGACGGCAACAGGATCAACCTGCAGTTCATCCGACCGGACACGACCGAGGCCCTTCCCTGCGTGTACTACATCCACGGCGGCAGCATGGCCTCCCTGTCGTGCTACGACGGCATGTACCGCGCGTGGGGGCGGCTGCTCGCGTCCATGGGCGCCGCGGTCGCCATGATCGACTTCCGGAACTCGGTGTCCCCGTCGTCGGTCCCCGAGGTCGCGCCGTACCCAGCCGGCCTCGACGACTGCGCCAGCGGTCTCGAGTGGATCCACGAGCACGCCCCCGAGCTCGGTATCGTCGCCTCCTGCATCGTGGTCTCCGGCGACAGCGGCGGCGGGAACCTCTCGCTGGCGCTGGGCATCCGGCTCAACCGCGACGAGCGGCTGGACCTCGTCAGCGGCCTCTACGTCCTCGCGCCGTATCTCGCTGGCATCTGGCCACAGGAGCGCTTCCCGTCAACCTAT
>Ga0306920_100008749_pt1 | contig 13463 bp, 21 predicted proteins | sample flu12Cox44000170_FD_204666 | JGI IMG/M metagenome (GOLD analysis project Ga0306920, IMG submission 204666) | Lab enrichment of tropical soil microbial communities from Luquillo Experimental Forest, Puerto Rico - flux4day.12C.oxic.44.000.170 (v2)... | ecosystem: Environmental > Terrestrial >... | reverse complement strand
CGCCAATAACGACGGCTACACGCTCCTGGTCCCCGCGCTGTCGACCTTGACCTACAAAATCGTGCATCCGGAAGTGCCCTTCGACATGGTCAAGGACTTTGCGCCGGCTGCGTTGCTTGCCAGCGGCCCGCTTGTGATGGTGGTGGGTCCGAAAATCGGCGTGAACAGCGTCAAGGAGTTCACCGCCCTTGCCAAATCCAAGCCCGGCCAAATCCTGTTCGGCTCGGTCGGGCCGGGCAGCCTGCCCGGTCTTTGCGGCCAGCTCTACGCGCAGCGCGCTGGCGTCAAGCTCGTGGAGGTACCCTATCCCGGCAGCCCGCAGATCACGACCGATCTGATCGGTGGCCGCATCATGATGAGTTTTCAGATAGCCTCTTCGGTCATAGGTCAGATTAAATCCGGACAGATCAAGGCACTCGCCGTAGCAACCGGCAAACGTTCCGACCTCCTGCCCGACGTGCCGACCATGGCGGAGGCCGGAATCGCGGACTTCGATACCCCGCTCTGGTTCGGCCTTTTGGCGCCCGCGGGCACGCCGCGTCCGGCAATCGACAAGCTCGCCGCGGCGGCGAAACAGGGCATGCATGCGCCAGATAGCGTGGACTTGCTGCGCAAAAACGGCTTCGCGCCGGAAGACATGGAGCCGGATCAGTTCGGCGCTTTCATCAAAAGCGAAATCGCGCGCTGGTCCGCCGTTGTGAGCGCCGCCGATATAAAGGGGTGAGGCCCCGTTCGATTGAATTTGCTCACATGAACGGTCTGGCGCGCTCGGAGAGATTCGAACTCCCGACCCTCAGATTCGAAGTCTGATGCTCTATCCAGCTGAGCTACGAGCGCCTGCGCGAGTGCGAAGATTATAGCGCACCAAGCACGAACGCAACCACCCCGCACTTATGCCGATGCCATAGGCACTTGCACCACTATGCTAGGGTACCTGTTAGACCCCGACACCCCCCGCCAGCTCCCGACACGCCCCGACTGCCATTCGCATTTGCTTGAGGGCTACGTGAGGGCTATGCTGCTTTTGGGCGACCCTCAGTCATCCCGCTATCGCGCTCAAGGAGTTGAGGGCTAGCCCTCAACGAGAGCATCAGATGGCGATTGCGAAGATCACAGTCAGAATCGTTGAGCAGCTTGAGCCCGGTAGCCGTGTTTGGGACACCGTTGTGCAGGGCTTTGGGGTTCGTCGTCAGACTGGCGGAGCCTACTATTACCTCCGGTTTCGCAGGAATGGTATGCAGCAGATGCGCAGCATAGGGCGGCACGGTTCCCCCTGGACGCCAGACACCGCACGCGCCAGAGCGAAGCAGCTACTTGGGCTTGCCGTTGGTGGCGATGATCCCTTTGCCAAGCCAGTTCCAGCCGAAGCCTTTGGCTCAGAGGTCGAACGCTACCTCAAGAAGCAACACCTTGCTCTGAAGCCCCGCACCTATGTCGAATTAGAGCGTCACCTATGCCGAGACTGCGGCGCCTTCGCCCGTCTACGCCTGACTGAGATCGACCGGCGCACCATTGCCCTGCGCCTAGCTGAGGTCGAAACCGCTAGCGGGCCCACTGCACGGAACCGCGTGCGCAGTTCGCTTTCGGCTTTCTTCAACTGGGCTGTCCGCGAAGGATTGCTCGACGCTAACCCAGTCAGCGGTACAGCCAGAGCCGATGAGCGCGGATCACGAAATCGTGTGCTGGCGCAAGCAGAGCTTGGTGAGCTTTGGGCTGCGCTACCACAGGGTGACTTCGGAGAGATCGTGCGCCTCTTGGCTTTGACTGGCCAACGTCGTGAGGAGATCGGCGGCTTGCGCTGGAGCGAGGTTGACCTTGATCGTGGCCTGATTGTCCTACCACCTGAGCGCACCAAGAACCTGCGCCAGCATGAGGTGCCGCTCTCAATACAAGCCCGCGCCATCATCGAGCGCCAGCCCAAACGCAAGGGGCGCGATCACATCTTCGGGGTTGGGGAAGCTGGCTTCAGTGGATGGAGCAAAAGCAAAGAGCGCCTTGATCAAGCTTTGCTTGCCAAGCGCAAGGCGGCTGATCGCACAACGAAACCCCTGCCCTCTTGGCATCTCCACGACCTTCGAAGAACCGCTGCCACAAGCATGGCCGAGTTAGGCGTGCTGCCTCACATTATCGAAGCCGTCCTCAACCACGTCTCTGGCCACAAAGCTGGTGTGGCCGGGGTCTACAAGCTCGCGCTCTATCGGGACGAAGTACGCAAGGCATTACAGGTTTGGGCTGATCACCTTGATAAGATCACTGTGTGAGTAGGGATGGCACATAGAACTATCTGTGGGCTCTGTGCATCCGAGCCCTACGCCTGAAGGCGAGGAAGGGGCATAATGGTTGATCGCTACGCAGGGAGGGGACGCCATGCGGAAGCAGAAGAAGTCCACCACACAACAGAAGAAGTTCATACCGATGGCCGTGAGGCCAAAGGATGAGCAAGCAAAGGAACGCATGGCGGAAGCATTGGCGGCCTATCGTGGGGCAATCACCAAATGCCCGCCAGGGAGCCTTAAGGACAGGGCGTTATCGGCGTCCAATCGAGTGGCGAAGGGGCTACCGCGGACCTCCTAGAACCCCATCGCATCCTGCGACCAGTTTTGCTCAACTTCGTGAGCGGCCAACACTCTCAGAGCGCATCGCGAATATTTGATCATGTTGGCACTCAATGTCGGCTCATGTCGCTCGCGCCGACCTACTCCCGCCATCATCGTCGTCTAACGTCGACACATTGGCGTCCGCACCGGGTAAGTGACCTCTCAGCGTAAAGTGGGCACCGGGCGACGACAGGGCAGGGTTACTCCCGCTAGCTCTCAATGGCGCCCTGGTGGCAACGATCACTGGCTCGCCAATTCTGCTCGCCGCTTCCAATACATCGCTAGGAGTGTGTCATGACGCTGTTAACCGAGCGTGAGGCGGCATCGCTATTGCGTCTCAGTGAACGGACTTTGGAAAGAAGATATCGCGTAAGCGGGACTGGTCCGAAGTTTGTCCGCTTGGGTCGCTCAATCCGATATTGGCTCACCGAAATCGAAGCCTTCATTGCCTTGCGCACTGTTGGCTCTACCTCAGAACTCCCCGCGCAAGCGGTGCTGTTTGACATCGTGAAGTCCACACCGGGGCGCGGACATTCGCGCCAACAGGAGACTGTTATGCCTACACCAAGCGCACCTAGCGCGCCTACAAAACCGCTCGAAGCCCATCCTCTCGCCGACATCTTCCCGATGCTCGACCAGAAAGAGCCGACGTTCATCGCGTTGGTCGAGGACATCAAAGCCAACGGTTTGCACGAGCCGGTCACTTTGCTGGACGGCAAGATTCTCGATGGACGCAACCGCTACGAGGCTCGAGGCCACTGAAAAGGTTAAGATCGAGTATCAGAAAACCATCGACACCAAGTCCGCCCTCGCAGCCTGCAACCTACTCACAGAACATCTGCTGGATGCTCTGGAGGACTCGAGCGAGCTTTCTTCGCTCGGTCATGCAGAGACATTTGCTGAGCAGATAAAGCAGGCGATCGATAACAAGATCGCTGGACTGGAGGCGATGACTGACGCTGCCCTCGAGATCATGGATCTTCCGAGCAATTGATTAAACCCTCTTCCAGGGAGCACCTCGAAATTCTGGCGTCGCCGTAGCAATCACTGCGCATTTACAATCGAGCGCCGCGAGATGGACGTTGAGGGAACGTACATGGACCCAAAGTTCTTGCTGGAACTCAAGCGGACGAGTGAGGTGGGTTTGTGGGTGTGGGATGATTGGCGAATTGCCATGATGTATAGCGACGAGCTATTCCGAAATGCCGTCGGTCTAACCCCGTAATGATAATGGGGTGAGCCTTGGCGCCGGCTCTTATTCCATATCCTGTATGTAGAAATACTGTGACCTAAGTCAAATTCTTGAGTTGAGATTTCTATAAAACCGGGGCCGGTTCTCCTCCGTGAGAGCCCGGCCCCGGCCTAGTCCCCATCCCCCCAACACCCCGACGAAGTCGGGGCCGACATTATCCACGATCAATTATGGCCTGCACTGGGCAGGAAATGTGATCGCGAATTCTTTCTGAATGTGTTGCTGCAGGAGTACAGTCGGCCCAGCCGTGACATGGCTTTTACTTCTTTTTCCCCCTTGTCATGGTTAGGACTGGCGCAAAGGTTCTCCTCCATACTACTTTGCGCCAGCCCGCTTAGTCCTGCCAAAACCTCGCAAACCTATCCGGCGCTAGCGCGGTGTACCTCGCGGTCCTCTGCAAATTCCCGTGCCCGAGATAGTGCGCCAGCGACCTCGTATCATGCCCATCATTAGCCAGCTTGTACCCACAGGCATGTCTGAGCATGTGCGGATGAACCCTGAAGGGTAGCTTGGCAGCTTCGCCAGTGCGCTGGAGCATCCGCAAGAACCACGCTGTGGTGACCGGCGTACCAGCTTCGGTCGTGAACACATAAGGGCTCTTGCCTTGCAGTTGCCTTAGCGCCCTTAGCTCTGGCCCATAGAGTGGATGAACGCTCTCGATCCCGCCCTTGGCACGATTAACATGCAAGCGCCCATGACGCAGATCGACTTGCGTCCACTTAAGCGAACATAGCTCAGCTGCTTGCAGTCCATGCCGATACGCCAGTAGGATCGCAGCAGCATCCCTTGCACCGTTCCTCCCTCGTTTCCTTGCTGCGTTTATCAATCCTTCGTTCTGTTTCGGTTAAACATTACGAACGGTCCAACAGCCCGCCTTGCTTGCGCCACTTGCGCTCCTGGCGCTATCGCTTGCGCCGTTCGATCTCAGCCATCTTGCGCAGCTTGGGATCATTACGAACACACTCCGCACACTCATCGAGCAGTTCGGGGTGCTGTTCGAGATAAGCCTGCGCCTGCTCCCTGATGCCCCTGATTGGGACATACTGCACCCTTACGCCTTGGCTGCGGAGTTCGTGCTCAACTGCTTTTCTTGCGCGATATCGCGCCAGCGCATAGGCAACGTGGGGATAACGAGGCGGCGGGAGTGGCACTCAGCCTGCGCTTCTACGCGCGCAAGCACATTGACTGCCGCAGTACCGATTTGTTGGAATGGTTCAGCCATAACGATAATTCTCCAGTTGTCGTTGTGGTTAGGCCCAGCCATTGCTGTCAGGGCTTTGGCTGGGCCGCTTTGTTAATCGAGTACGCAGAGGACGCTGAGTGTTGCACAGAACGCAACCACACCCAGCATCGCTAGCAATATTAGTTCTGCCATTAGCCCCTCCATTTGTTAGTTCACACGCAACATGTGGTTGAGCGTCAGTCGTTTTCAAGATGAGGAGCTATGTTTGATTGAATCGCTCGCGCGCAATCTCTGCGCCGAGCGCACCTCTCCACGTTCGATGCGGAGGCCATGCCGGGCGCCAAAACTCGACTTCGCCTCGCGCCGAGTAGCCCTGCGCAAACTTTATATGAAAATTCCTCGACACAAGACGTGCCTTGTAGCGCAACTGCGCCACTTTCTTGCTGGCGACGAGGAAAACACGATTGGGTGAAAAGTCTCGCTCACGGCATTGTGCTTGCGCCTAGCAGTCGCTTGTTAGCAACGCTATTATTGAACGTCTGGGAGGGCGTCGTGAGGGGATTGTTGATAGCGATGGCGGACGCGCTCGCGTTGAGCGCGTGCTCATCTCACAGCAGCGGTTATGCGCGCACCGATGGCGTGCCGGTTGATCCACTGCACCAACAGACAATGGTTGAGCGAGAGTGGAAGGAAGCTGCTGTTGTCAACGCCTACATGGCGAGGAATGGTTACGTTAAAGCGCAGCAGTGAGCGCGGGGGGCTTGTGTACGACGGAAACACTGATGCGCATAATCATAACGGCGGTCCTCAGGCTGTTCGCCACGCTTGCGTCGGCGCAAACAGACGTTGACTGGAAGTACTACGGGCGTGCGGTTCTAAATGAACGGACGGGAAAGATCGAGCTGACTTGCTTTTTCGATGCAAACAGCATTGACCAACCTACAAGTGGGCATGTAAGAGCGTGGACGAAGTGCTTGGACGAAAAGGACGTGAACAAGTTTGATTACAAGTCAGACCTTGGCAAAAAAATTATCAAAGCTGCCGCTCAAAAGGTAGAGGACTATTACGTCCCACCTTACGCGGTTATCGACGACGTTAGTTTCGATAATATGCTGCCCCTGGTAACATCAGAACAGTTGGCGGACCTTAGTTACATCCAGCCGTTCAGTCGCATATTTTACGAACTCAATTGCCCGGGAAAAATGTCCCGCGAACTAAGTATTTCTATGCTCAGTGGTGGAACAGACAGACCAAGCAACTGGCAATACATTCCCCCAGAAGGCAATGGCGCAAACTTAAACAGACTTCTGTGTAATGAGCGACTTCGAAAATTATTGGAGTGAGCCCAGCGTCGGACACAGAGAGGGCATCAATCCTTGCGCGACAAGTCAGGCAGCTTAGCAATGTTCGACGCGATGCGTCTTGCCCCATCAAATAGCCACAGCCGCAGAGATGATTGCGGGGATGATTAGGCGATTGATGAGATATCTATTCCCTCGCAGGGAACCCATTCGCATCCTCTCGCTTGCGGAGATGCGGAAACTTGCGCGGGAGGTTCAGGGGAAGAGAGCGGTCACGACGCCAACAGTGCAATGAATGTCTCGGGCAGTTATTTCCGATATATACTCAGGATATATTGACCCGTTGTCGGCAATGCCAGCATTATCGCCTATGGGTCGGGGATGTCGGGAAGGCATCCCATGGAAACTGGAACAACAAAACGAAATCAGTCTCTTCCCGCCCGCACGCCCAATTTGTTTCACCAAATCTTGTCGCCGAAAGGACTGATCGTGGGCGCTGTCCTTGCGACGGTCTGGATATATTTTTTAGGATTTCAAACCGTCAGACTGGTTGAGGCTGCGCTGCCCTGAGCGTTGGCTTACCGCGCCGATTTGGAAAATCGGTCCAACACGAGCAGGAGGCTTGCCATGAGGCTTTCGCCATTTATCCTGGGGATTTTTGCGGCCATGATTTGCATCGCACAACCCGCTGAGGCGAACTGGTGTGCCCATTACAATATGGGGGGCGGTGCCACCAATTGCGGGTTCAAGACACATCACGAATGCATGGCGACTGTGCGCGGGGTTGGCGGGTCCTGTGCGCCAAGTCCACACCATCATCATCATTGACGCGTCAGGACTTCCGCACCAACTCCGCCAGCTTCGCCACGTTGGCCGCAATCCGTCTTGCCTCCCGTATATCGGCAGATCGGCACCACTAAGCTTTTCGGTATGCCGTTTCGGTCATACCCCCTTAGGCGTGAATACGATATACTTTGTATTGGGGGTGACTTCGGCAACCGTAAGGGCCGATGCCATGGCTGAGGTAAAAAGCCAAGCTGAAACTGACCAGGACATTCTTACTTTCGATATTCCGGACGACGCACTAGAGCGAGCTGCGAACGCCGAGCAAGCGTACACTTTGGTACATTGCACTCACCCCTGGCATCAATGCCCGTGGCCACGATAAGGTTTAGCGTAATAGCTCCGGCAGCTTGGCGATGCTCGCCGCAATCCTTCGCACCTTATCGCGGTGCTTACGCCAGTCTCACCATAGCCACAGCGATTGGCCGATATAGAAAATTACTCCACCAACGATTGGCGGCGACAATGCGTTTTTTAACGGCAACACCGGTTGCCAACCAGACCGTGTAGCCATCGCATCATAGTTTATGATGGCCAACCCGAACCAAATGAGTATGACAAATGGAACAATAAAAAGGATGAACATCAAGAAAAATTGGAGGTCTCCGACCTCATTCGGTAAAGCCTTTTTGCCGAAGTACCAAGCAATCTCCACTGTGGCGAGTGACAGAAACAGCGCAAATAAGTCGACAATTACAATTTTGTCGATAAGCCCGGGCGTCATTGGCTTTCCTTGCGCAACAAGTCAGGCCATTTTGCTATGTTGCTCGCAATCCTTCGGGCCTCGTCTTTGCTGAGCAACTTGGCCGCTGATCGCCGACCAGGTTCATTCTCGTAATAGACGGACGCGAGTTGCTGTCCGCAGGAGGTAGTAGTTCGGTGTGGTTCGGCAGACCAAGTTGCGGGGAAGCGGCGGGTGGGCATCTTTCGATGCGATTAGCTTATTTGAACTGTCGCAAAACCACTTGCTGAGCCGCGGTCAAGTCAGTTTGGTTGGAGGCTCGAAGGAGCGCCATAGATTGCGCCATGAGGGCTCTCGGTGCGAGCGTTGCGATCTTGCGAAGCAAGGATAGTCTCGCGCGTTTCCGCGACGTGATTAGCCCGGCGCGCAAATGGCGTCATGGAATAGACGGTATCGTGTCTGACCGTGACGCGAGTTGATCTAAATCAAAAGGTCGCTCGCGACGTATCTAATCTGCTATCAGCTAGCGGCTGGCGCAGGAAGCGGAAGGCGCAGCGGTCGCCTAATCGCGGCGAGTTTCTTTATTTGAAGTTTGGGCCGGGCCGACGATAGGACTGCTGCTCCGGTCGCGGCGGCGTGTCCCGCACGACCACATAGAGCGCGGCCAGAACGGCGCTGGCGAGTGTCGAGATCGCGACGGCAAAAGCTATAACCTCTGTCATGCCGCGACCCTAAATGCGATTGTGGGTCGACCACTAAGTTCAAGTCTTTTGAAGTAAGTTCATTTTGAATTTTTGTGAGCCTCCAGCCCGAACATTTTGAAAGCCCTTTGATGTTGCTAGCGCAGGAAGGCTGCATCGAGAGCCGCGTTGCATGGCGCGGAAACTACACCCCTGGCGGTAGGACCCCAAGCACTGGAATAATTCTCGCGATATCGATTACAAACGCGCTTCTGGCGGCGACATTGGCAGCAGTGATCTTTCACTCATGATGTCTCGACCATGGTGGAGGGAAGCGGCGCGGGGAGGAGGGCATGCCCACTCCTAGACCGTTGCTGCCCCTTTGCCCTTCCCTGATAATCTCATTGGTAGAACGGAGGAACGTCTCATGCGTACTTTTATCCTCGCTTGGGTGATTGGTGTACTGGGCCTGATAATGATCGCAGGTGGGAGCTGGGGCGTCATCGATTTGTTTAGGCAAGAGGTGCGGGCTCCGCTGAAATCTTATGGCGGGGCAGTTAGCATGGTATGCGGCGGCTTTGTCATGTTGGGCATGGCGCAGGCATTGCGTTTGCTGCTCGTTCTTATTGTGGTGGCCCACCATTGAGGGAGCACAGAGGGCGGCAACGCCTTATTCCTCGCGCAGTCGGGCAAGCTTCGCGATATTCGCCGCAATCCTTCGCGCCTCATCCTTCGTCAGTAACTTGGCCGCTGATCGCCGCCCTGGGCAGTAATTCGGGTGACTGCGCTAGCGGCCTCACGCCATCGAGCCCAAGAAATTCAATTCCGTGCTCTTCAAAGACCTGCCGGACCGCATGGAGATTTCGCACTTGCATCGAAGGTGTACCGTTGACCCGCTCGCCGCGCGTAATTGCTGACTGTGAAATGCCGCATTGGTGAGGCAGTTTGCGCACTGACCATTTCAGCAACGCGCGAGCGGCACGGATTTGTGCTCCGCTAATTGGCGTTTTGGAGTTTAAGTTTCCGGCCACGCGTCTCTTCCAGGCGGTCAAGCTTTCGCAATAGCTCTGGCAACGTGGCAATATTCACCGCGCTGCGCCATGCCTCATCCTGCGTGAGCTGATTGATCGGCGATAGCCGACCGGATTTATCCTCAAAATGGATGTACGCGAGTGGCTGGCTTGTTTTGTCATGCACAACAAAACAGCTTGACCGTTCTTGAACGGTCCAAGGCAATGGAAATTCGCGCAGCGTTTGGTGCGCTCCGATTCAGGGTTTAATTTAACTTTTATAGTCCTATTGCAACGCACAAATATTGATGTGGATCAACAGTCTCAACCATTTTTGGGTTTGATCCTACCGTTGCGCAGCGCTAATCTCTGCGTGCGGGCGAAGCTCAATCGTGGTGCTGCCTATTTTAGGAACAGACGCGAGCCGCAGGGCTAGGGAGCTTCGCTCGCGGGTGAGGCGTCCACATGCGTTTGTTTGAGCGGGCGGCGACACCTTTGGCGCTGTCACTGTCGATGATATTGGTGGTCACGGCAGTTTTTTTATTTCAAAAATAGTCAGCATCAGCATCATCTTGTCTTTTTTTACCTCTTTCCCACGGCGCTTAGCGGCCCAGTTTAGGGATTTGCACCGCCGGGGACGACGAAAGGGGGTACTGAAGATGCCACTCATCCCCAATACTGCCGTACTCCAGCGTATCGCCACGTTGCCGCTTGCAACTTATCAGGCTGACGAAACCGTATTTGCTGCCGGTACGAAAACTGGTCGCTTGCTGATCCTCAGGAAGGGTGCGGTCACAATCGAAAAGGAAGGCACGGAAATTGCCAAGGTGAAGGAACCTGGCGCCGTGTTCGGCGAACTCTCAGCCTTGTTGAATCAGCCGCACACCGCCGACGTGCGAACCCTGGAAACCTCGGAGTTTCGCGTCGCGCGCGCTGAGCTGCTCGAAGAAGATTGCCTCTTACTCTTGTACGTTGCGGCAATCCTGGCACAGCGTCTCAACCTCGCAAATCAAGCTGTTGTTGAACTGAAGAGCCAGATCCGGCTGCCTAACATGATCCGCAGTACAATTGGCAAAGCAGTCATGAAAATCGAAGGAATGTTGAACGCTACCGGCGGCGATCTTGTCTATGCCTCAGGAATATGAATTCTCAAAATAGACAAGCTGTTGTCCGCTGTTCTGGCGCACGACAAAGCATGCAGGCTGTTCTTCGGCAGTCCATGGCGGGGGGTAAGCGGTGGGCCGTCAACTCACATTGCCTGCTTTACGACGTCCAATCCCTTCTTCAGGTCGTCAGCGTTCATCACTGGGAGCAACTGAATTCTTGCATTCAGTCCCCCCTACTTTCGGCATTCCCTTGGCATCGGTGTTATGAAAACTCCCGCCGCAATATCCCGAGTGGGCCTGCCGAGGCTCGCTAATTCGGGCCAATGGATTGCTTATTGCGGCCTGCGATGCCCCGGCACGCCGCTGAATTTTATTCGGTAGATGAAATCAACAAATCGGTCTCGATTGAACAAGATTTCAGCGACCCGTTAGTGCAACTCTGAAGCTTGGCCAGAGGGCGTGGTTAGAGCTGCGTGCCATCTGATACATCGTGCGCAGCTCGCTTTTTCAGCACAGTGATTGTAACACGACGCGAAACTACGACCTAATGAAATCGACTTTCAGATCGGCGACTTTCAGATCGGCGGCTTTCAGATCATTGATTTATTGATCGGCGCTCGCTGCTCATTCATTTGTCGACTTGCCTAGGCCTACCCCCGGGGGGTCCAAAATTCATCACCGCGCGCGGGCGGACAGTCCTGCGCAAATTTTGTGGGGAATTCCTCGCAGCAAATTTTGTGGTTGAAGCCAGGTTGAACGCTCTTAGCTCTCAACTGTTACGTTGATTGACCTCTCTGGCGAGGGAATTACCCTAACAGCTCGAGGGGACAACCGACGACGACTGCGCAATGGGTCTCTTTCGAAGAAAGCGTCAACCCATCTACGGCAAGACGTAAAACTCGAACCGCCCGCGCAGTACAATCATCCGTATGATGGTCCGGTTGTCGAGTACGTTATGCCGGCGGCTAAAGTGCGCGCACTTTGCACGTCACAGGGCGCTTCTCCCATGGGTGTCGCTTGCTCCTGGGTGAGCGAGGGAACCTGCTATATATTGTTTTACCAAGCGACGAACAGGAACCCGTTTCGACTTATCGCCGACACGAAACGGCCCATTGCAATAGTTGGCCGGCGTATCATCCCCGCCGAAAGCTTGGCTGAAGGGCGCGCCAACGCAGTGCGCTGAAGGCACACACATGCGCATGAAGGGAGGACTTTCCCGGCCCATCAGTGAGCGGATTGCGCTGCAAGCCCGGTAACTTCGGCAAGTTGGCTGCGGCCTATGCGTTCCAGCGCACGATTGCGCGAGCCGATTTCATGCTGGCATCGCTCCCCTCGATCACCCGCGTTCGATGGAAAATATCGCCCTAAACGACAGCGGTGCTATTTAGCTCGACGCGGTTGGCATGGATGGTGCCCTTGACGTAGCCGCCGATCGTCAGGTCACGATGCGCCCTCTTGTAGTCATGGTTGCTCCCGACAAATCGGCCCTTTTTAACCCACTACCAGAGTTCGCAAACTCATGGCGTCATTCTGGCCCCCGCACCAACCCCGCAGCTTCGCCACGTTGGGCGCAATCCTTCGCCCTCGTTTAGTCGGATTATAATCAAAGTTGAGGTTGGCGAAGCGTGTTTCAAATGACGCATATTCTTCTTGCCGGATCATCCAATGGCGACTTGGATAATGAAATCGGAAACCAACGACGCTTGCTAATGTTGAGGACCAACGGAGCAAGGGGTACACGGCTTGGGTCGAGGATGAAAACGGCCTTGCCGTTGACGAAAAATTGCTCGGAACGAACGGGTGCGTGCCGACCAAGCGCACCCTTACTGAGACGTTGACGGGGCCGCTTGTCCTTGTGTCATCCGTTGTTGCCGGTATAGTTGTTCTTTACTTGATTGGTTTGTGGGTTGACCGATAACTTCAAGTCTTTTGTAGCAACTCCGGCAGCTTGGCGATGTTCGCCGCAAACGTGGTCTTTCTATTTGGTGGGCATCCATCGCGCAAGCAGCATCGGCGCTGTCTTCGGGTCGCGTATTGAAGGCAATGATGGCACCCGGAGCGCCCCTATGAATCGCGTTGACAACAGCCTCGAATATCTCAAGACCTTGAGGAGGTAGGCGGACACCAGCGCCTATCACAACACAGTCATAGTTTGCGGAAGCCAAGTGACGCTCCGCGGTCTGCCCAGCGGCTTTGTCAGGTCGGATGTGGCAAACATCACTCTCCCAACCTCTGTCTGTCGTCTGCTTGAGCGTGAGAGCGATGCCGGCGCTTACCTCGGCGATCATGCCAGGCGGATAAGCAGGATTGGAGTAATCCACAGCTTCAGGGTCGTAACCGACTAACAAAACTCGCGCCATTACATCACAGCACGAAAAACAGCCACGCGCTAATGGCGATGATGATCGTGCCGACGACTTCGGTTGTGGTGATGTATTCGACGATGTGTTGCATCGACACGAGTTAATCGATTGTCGGGTTAGTGAACAATGCGTCACGATGTGGGCTTGACTACTCGCCCCGCTACTTAGCTTAACGAATCCCAACCACAGGATCGCAATCGGCGTCTTTGATCCAGATCAACAGGCGCTCAAGGGGCTTCGTTACTGTGACTAGGGTCACAGCCAAAGCCTGTGACCCGAAACTATCCTGGGCCCAGCCTTCAGGGGTGGCTGATCATGCCAACGGACTTGCGTGTGGCATCAGAACGCAAACGTAAGGCGGCGCAAGCTCAAGCGCAGACTGAGGTGACGATCCTGCTAGTCTTTGTAATCATCAGTCTCGCCACGCTTGTGTTGTTGGTTGGGGA
>Ga0306920_100008748_pt1 | contig 13463 bp, 14 predicted proteins | sample flu12Cox44000170_FD_204666 | JGI IMG/M metagenome (GOLD analysis project Ga0306920, IMG submission 204666) | Lab enrichment of tropical soil microbial communities from Luquillo Experimental Forest, Puerto Rico - flux4day.12C.oxic.44.000.170 (v2)... | ecosystem: Environmental > Terrestrial >... | reverse complement strand
GCGCCGCGAGGCAACTGACAGCAGAAAGGTCGAGTATAGGCGGCTGCGCCTGGTCTCCATCCGGAAAGGAAGTCTGGTTCTCCTCGGCCTACGAGACAGAGCGCCAGTCCTTGCGGGCTGTCACTCTGGAGGGCAAAGAACGAGTCGTACTGGCGACGGTCGTCGATGTGATACTACAGGACCTCGATCGAGAGGATAACGTCCTTTTGACAACTGTACGGGCAAGTACAGAAATCCTTGTAGGTCGAAAGGGTCTTAATCCCGGCCACCTGCTTGATCTTCCACAGGAACACGCGAGAGTCGCGGGGCTGTCGTACAGCGGAACCCTCATGGCTATTGGTTCGAGTGGTCCCGGCAGCGGCCACGATTATTCAACCTTGGTCCTGAACGAGGGGGATAGTCAGCCGGTACGCCTCGGCGAAGGCGATCCCAGTAGTCTCTCCCCAGATGGCAGGTGGGTTCTTTCCTTGATACCGTCGCAACTGAATCAAGTCGTCCTATATCCCACTGGAACCGGACAACCTCGAAAGCTGGATATAAGTCCGGTGCGTATGCTCGGGGTCACGACTTCCTGGACCAGCGATGGCTCTCAAGTACTCTTCACCGGCACATCTGGAAACCAACCGCCAAGGGCATATCTTCTCGAGGTTGAATCCGGCGCAACTCGCGCCGTAACGCCGGAAGACACCAGTGATGGCATCATATCGCCCGACGGACAACATGTGGTTGCGCGGGGCCCATCCCGCAGTTTCATGATTTATCCAACCACAGAAGGAAACGCTGAACCCGTTCCAGGCCTTGCGCGTGATGAGGTCCCCATTCAGTGGAATTCCGACAGCAACAAGGTTTACGTTTGGAATCGGACGATACCGGCGAAAGTCTACCTGCTCGATACCAAGAGTGGGGCGCGGACGCTGTGGTTGGAGCTTGCTCCTCCGGAAGTATCAGGCCTGCTGTACGGTGAGGTAATAATGACTCCTGAGGGCCGGTCGTATGCATACCGCTATCGCCGGGTACTTACAGATTTGTTCCTCGCCCAAGGACTCCACTAAGCGGTACAGTCAGTACCAGGCCAAGCAGGTTTTAACGAAAATTTATTCTTTTCTCTTGTACTCAATTGGGTCGCTCGTCTAAAGTTAGACCTCCACGGAGGTGCGCTGCTCGTGAGTTACGAACAACCTGACCCCCACACCCTTGAAGTAAGCGTTAGCGCAGACGCCAGCGAGGAGGAAGTTAGGCAGGCAATCGATGACGCTCTGGCTGCAACATTCGTTGAGTTGGTAAAACCAGCCAAGCGCTGCTTTATTCTGCACGTAAAATTTGGCCCGTAAGCCCTAACGAGGTTGAGCTGGTTTTCCTGTCTCTATATTGCTGTAGAAGGCATAGCGGCCGCTTCCGAACCGGCTGCCAGGCTTCATGCATTGATTACGTGTTGCTATTGAGGTGACGAATGTCACAGAACAATCCTCCTCTTAATATCGACGTTCCGGTCAGCAAAGGTGCGACGGAACAAGAGATGGAGAACGCGATCGCTCAGGCATTAGAGAGCAAGTGGACTGACCTTCAGAACTGTGGTGATCAGTTCACCATTACGGTAAAGTTCACTACATCGTGAAAATATGTTTTGTAACAGCCCCGACTGCTACTGAATTCAAGACGGAGGATGAGCTTGCCAGCAAAAGTGTCCTCTGGGCGGCATCGCAACCGAGCCTGGGAATCCTCAGCTTGGCATCAGTGCTGTTAGCGCGTGGTGGGGCCGTTCAAGTAATCGACTTAAACCATGAGTACCTCGAATGGGTGCAGGCGGGTCGGAAGGACTCAGGAGACTTCGCCGCCCATGCCGCTCAGGCGATAGCTGAGATTGATGCAGATCTCTATGGTTTCGGCTCGATATGCAGTAGCTATCCTTTAACGATTCGAATCGCCAAAGCTCTCAAAGCCATCCACCCGCGAAACTGGGTTATTCTCGGAGGACCACAGGCTTCGGTTGTTGATGTCTCCACTCTGCAGGCTTTCCCTTTTGTGAATATGGTGCTGAGGGGAGAGGCGGAACAGACACTGCCGACTCTTCTGGAGCAACTGGCTGGCGACCGTCGGCTGCATGAGGTCGCCGCGCTAACGTATCGAGAGGGCGACCAGATACGCCGCAATGCCAATGCGCCGATCATCGATAATCTGGATACGCTTCCACTCCCGGCCTACCAACTGGTCCATGACTTGCACCAATTTAAGAAGTTGTCGCTGGAACTTGGTAGAGGCTGTCCATATGCCTGTAGCTTCTGTTCCACGAATGACTTTTTCCGCCGCAAGTTCAGGCTTCGATCACCCGAAAGAGTCCTGAGCGATATGCGCGCCATTTATGAGCGATACGGCATAGAGGATTTCGAGCTTGTCCACGACATGTTTACCATTGATCGCCGGCGGGTCGTCGAGTTCTGTGAGGCAATGTTTGCTTCCGGCGAAGAGTTTACATGGTCATGCAGCGCTCGTACCGATTCGGTAGATGAAGAATTACTTGCATTGATGGCTAAGTCTGGCTGCACCGGCATCTTTTATGGAGTAGAAGTCGGCTCCATTAAAATGCAGTCAGTGATCAACAAAAACCTTGATCCTACTGAAGCCCACGAGATCATCGACGCTACAGAGCGGTTAGGGATACGTAGTACGGTGTCCATGATTAGTGGTTTTCCAGAAGAGACATGTGATGATTTGCACCAAACTGTATCCGTCTATATGCACTCGGCGCGCTGTGCACACTCGAACCCTCAATTCAATCTGCTGGCGCCGCTGGCTGATACGCCTATATACACAAAATATAAGCACGGGATGGTTCTAGAGGAGCTGTGCTCCGACATGTCACACCAGGCAGGATGCAATCAGAACACAGAAGACCTGGAACTGATACAAAAGCATCCGCAGATATTTCCGAACTTCTATGCCCTGCCCACCGCACATCTCGATCGCAGCCTGCTGCTTGAATTGCGTGAGTTTCTAGTTGCTGCTATCGAACGGTTTCGCTGGTTGATTGTCGCCATCGATCAAAGTGCAAACGGCATACTGGAGTTCTTTCAGCAATGGCGTTCCTATCGAATAGGCATAAAGAATGGCCAGACACCCCTTGAACTAAGATCATATTACCGCAGTTTGGAATTTCATTGTGATTTCCAGCAATTTGTTCGGTTGCATCCAATTGGTTGCCGGGAAGTGATAAAGGCCTTCCTCGAGTATGAAGATGTATTGTCCCGGAGCTCGTTCGTTGCTCAGCTCTTCCCGTCAAAGGGAGAGATCGTCATCCCGGGATTTCCGATATCACCATCTGACACCCCGGCTAGGAAGCCGGAAATAGTATTCATGGAGTTGTCGTGCGATATTCAGCAGGTTATCGATTGCCTCAAGCGGCGCTCAGAACCGAAGTTGACTCACGGCGCTTATTTCTATATCGCTCGCGCCGCGGACCAGGAGAGCTCCAGGTTCGAGCAGATATCGTCGTGGCTTGGCAAGGTGTTGCGGGCATGCGATGGGAATCACACTGTTCAGGAAATCACAGAGCTGGTTGGCGAGGTGCTTCCGGAAATCGACGTCACTCATCGAGGGTACGTAATTCGGCGACTGCTGGAGGGAGCGCAGTCCAAGGGACTTATTGAAGTTTCCCGAGAGCACGAGGGAACGGAAGACACAGAGGCACAGTCGGCCTTGCTGGCAACGGCCGAACATAAACTGGGCCGCCTCGAAGGCCAAGCACAAGATGGTGTCAGCCATACTGGGTAGTAACCGGCATCTTGGGAGGCATCGTCTGCTGCACGATAGTCAGAGCTACCAATCTCAGTTCCAACTGCATTTGCGGCCAGTTTCAAGGAGTCACCAGTCCACCCCGGCTACAACGATATCTATCCCTAGGTATCTTTCGGCGCGATAATTCATAATTTATTTACAAGATTTTCTGAAGCCGGGCACCTCGCCTTCACATCCAACGGCTATCTCGTCGGGAGTGCTCACCTGGGAGACGTTTAACGCCCGGGGGGTGAATCACGATAGAATCTTTCAAACATGTTGATGGCTTGTCAGACCGTGTGTTGTCAAATCACCTGCGCTTGTAGCGGGTTTACATGGCCTGACGCCAAGGGAGATTCTACCTAGCACTTATTATCTGCAGGTTCCTCAAACCCACCGTCAGGCAACTGATGGTGGGTTTTTATTTGAAGTGGAATCGGAACTACGTATGCCAGAAGCGGCAAAAGAAACGAAGACGCAGCGGATCGAGCGGCTCAAGCGCGAAAAGAATCCCTGGGAGCATCTCGACGAGATTCGCTCCTTCGCGCGTAACGGCTACGCATCGATCCCGCCCGAATGGCTGGGAACGTATTTCCGGGCATGGGGCGTATACACGCAAGGCGATGGCGGCGGCGTTATTGCGGGGGCAGGGGGCGAAGGCAAGTCCGTGCCGTACTTTATGGTGCGTATTCGTATCCCCAACGGCCTGCTGCGGGCACACCAGGCAAGAGCCATCGCCGAGGTCGCCGAAGAATATGCGCGCGGCAGCGCTGATCTTACGGTGCGGCAGAACATTCAACTGCATTGGGTCGCTATCGAAGATCTCCCTACGGTGCTGGATAGCCTGTGGCGCCACGGCCTAACCACAATGGGTTCGTGCGGTGACGACACTCGCAATATTGTTGGTTGCCCGCTCGCCGGAGTCGACGCCGACGAACTCTATGACGCATCGCCGCTCGTGCTCGAAGCCAACGCAGAGTTTGTCGGTAATGCGGAGTTTTACAACCTTCCGCGCAAATTCAAGATGTGCATTACCGGGTGCAGCGTCTGGTGTTCGTATCCCGAGATCAACGACCTTGCACTGACTGCAGTCCGCCGAACCACCCAGCAGGGCGACGAGATTGGGTTCTCCTTGCGAGTTGCTGGCGGACTTTCGACCGATCCGCATTTAGCGCGACGGCTGAATGCGTTCGTCCTCCCGCACCAGGTACTGCCGGTGCTAACGGGCATTGCCAGCATCTTTCGAGATAGCGAGGTGCTTCGTGAGCATCGTGAGCGCGCCCGGCTGAAGTTTCTGTTCCTGAAGCACGGCTGGACCGAAGACGATTTTCTGGCCGAGTTGCACCGCCGCAACGGTTTTCAGTTAGCGCCCGCCGTGCATGAGGATGTTCCTGACGATATCTATCGCGACCACGTCGGCATTCACGCTCAAAAGCAGCCTGGGCATTACTACATCGGAGCGTCGGTCCTCCGCGGGCGCATAAGTGCCCAGCAGCTTCGTACCGTGGCGGACCTCTCCGAAGCCTACGCGGGAGGGGAACTGCGCACGACGACGATGCAGAACCTGCTGATCGTCAATGTGCCCAAACAAAATGTGGCAAATATAGCGGGCAGACTTACGCTTGCCGGCCTGCCGATTGAAGGTTCGCCGTTTGCGAGGGGCGTGGTCGCATGCTCTGGCACCGAGTTCTGCAAACTCGCCATCACCGAGACCAAGTCGTACGCGCGCTGGCTGGTGGAAGAACTCGAGGAGCGGCTTCCCGGCTTCGAGCAAGACTTGCGGCTGAACATTACAGGCTGCCCCAACGCCTGCGGGCAGCACTGGATTGCCGACCTCGGGCTTGAAGGCAAGAAGATCAAGAAGGACGGACGAATGGTCGATGCCTATTATTTCTGCGTGGGTGGAGCAGTCGGCAAGCACCAGGCGATCGCACGTCCGGTAGGCTTTCGCTGCCCGGCCGATGAAGTGCCCGACGCAATCGAGCGGCTGCTGGCGCATTACCGTGAGACAAGAGGCGGCGGCGAAAACCTGCGCCAATACTTTGCCCGGCACACCAACGATGAGATTCGCGCTGTGCTGGCCGGGCAGATGGTCGCCGCCGTGGGACGCGATCCGTCTCCGGGTCGAGTGCCCCATGGAGTGGAAGGATGAGCGCCTCCGCGCCAGGCCTGTTCCCGATGTTTGTGAAACTCCAGGGACGCGAGTGCCTCGTCGTCGGCGGAGGCATGATCGCCGAATCCAAGGTGCAGAGTCTGCTCGCCGCAGGCGCGAGGGTGAGACTTGTCGCGCCGCGCGTCACAACTGCACTCGCTGAGCACGCTCGTTTGAGCTCGATCACGTGGGTCGCTCGCGAGTTCGAAGTGGCGGACCTTGCTGGCGTTTTTCTTGTGATCGCCGCGACGAACAACGACGAGGTGAATGAGCTGGTATTTCGGCAGGCAGATCGCCGCAATGTCCTGTGCAACGCCGTCGATCAACCGCCCCGTTGCCACTTCTACTTCCCCGCCGTCGTGAGACGTGGGCACTTGCAGATTGCCGTTTCGACCTCGGGACTCAGTCCGGCCCTGGCGCAACGCATTCGCAAGGATCTCGAACATCAGTTTGGCGCCGAGTACGAAGAATGGTTGGAGCGGCTGGGGCGAGTGCGCGAATGGCTGATGCGCAAAGATAGAGATCCCGAGAGGAGAAAGCTGCTGCTGCATCGCCTGGCCAGCCGTGAGGCCTTCGAACGCGCGCGAAGGCGGCGCTCTGCGAAAACGTCGATTAGAGGAGCAGTCGCATGAGTGGAAAGGTCTATCTGGTCGGGGCCGGGCCGGGCGATCCCGAATTGCTTACGCTCAAGGCGCTGCGACTGCTGCGTTCCGCCGATGTCGTGCTGCACGACGCGCTGGTTACAGATGAAATTCTGCGTCTGGCACGTCCTCACGCGCTGCTGATCGATGTAGGAAAGCGAGCTGGCCGTCACCGCCTCACCCAAAGTGAGATCAATCAAAAAATGATCGAGGCCGCCCGATGGGCAAACGTTGTTGTGAGACTCAAGGGCGGCGACCCGCTGATATTCGGACGCGCCGCCGAAGAAATGAGTGCCCTTCGCGATGCCGGCATCGAATTCGAGGTCGTTCCTGGGATCACGGCTGCTATCGCCGCTGCAGCACAGGCATGCATTCCGCTGACTAATCGCGGGAGTGCCTCTTCGATAACCTTCGTCACTGCGCATTGTACGGAGGGCGGGTATCCTATCCCTTTCGAAAAAATTGCAGCAAGCGGCGGCACGGTCGCGGTGTATATGCCGGGCGGTCGCTATAGCGAGATAAGCAGGGAAGTAATCGCCGCCGGCGTGGCGGCCGAAACTCCGTGCCTGATCGTTTCCAATGCATGCCGTGAAAACCAGCAGCTGCTTTGGACAGACCTCGGGAACTTGCCGTCGATTGTGCCTCCCGACGCCCCGGCGCTGCTGATAATCGGTGAAGTCGTGCGGTGTCGCGATACATCTGTAGCAGCTGCTGCATTGCTATTGCAGAGCGAAACAGTTCACGCATTTGGTTAACCCTTTGGTAGGTCAAGGAGCAACTCATGTCACAAAAGCAAGAACACTCCGCCGCGCCAAAAGGCCCGGCGATTTCACTGGATACATGGGCTGTCGCGGTTGCACTGGGACTCGCCCTGCTCGTTCGTGTGGGTGTTATCCATCGCATCCCGTGGTAGTAAACAAATTGTTTCAGCATTGCAAGGGAGATATTCATGGCTCAAGGTACGTTAGCTCTTCCCCAAGTTCAAACTTTCGGTCCCGTAAATAAGATCTTACGGACGATCCCCGGAATTCTGCTATTAGCAGCCATCGGCTATCTGGGTAAGTTTGCCGAGCAGTCCATTAACGCTTATGCAAAAGCGCATCATCTGCATGTGCCGAATATCGAGTATGTGCTATGGGCCATCGTGATCGGGCTGGTGGTCTCGAACACCATTGGCGTTCCGGAGGTCTTCAGACCCGGCGTACTGACCTACGATTTCTGGCTTAAAGCTGGGATCGTTCTTTTAGGTGCACGTTTCTTGCTGGGCGACGTGCTGAAGCTTGGAGGCATTAGTCTTTCGCTGGTGATTCTAGAACTGGCGGTTGCGTTCACCCTCATGACAATTCTGGGCCGATGGTTTGGCCTGAAGCCGAAGCTCACCAGCCTGCTTGCCGTTGGATCGGCGGTGTGCGGGGTCTCCGCCATCATCGCTACCAAGGGAGCCATTGACGCCGACGATGAGGATTCTTCGTACGCCATTGCTGCGATCCTCGCTCTTGGCGCTCTTGCGCTCTTCACGTTTCCGCTGATCGGACACGGACTACATCTCAGCGACCACGCCTATGGTTTGTGGGCCGGGCTCGCGGTGGACAACACGGCGGAAGCGACTGCCGCGGGGGCGCTTTACTCTGACGCCGCCGGCAAAATTGCGGTTCTCGCTAAAACCACGCGCAATGCCATGATTGGCTTCGTCGTGCTCGGTTATGCCATCTATTGGGCGAGCAAAGGCCAGGCGAAGGCGGTCACAGGCAAGGCGGCATTCCTGTGGCAGAAATTTCCAAAGTTCGTTTTGGGTTTCCTTCTCGTCTCCTTGCTGGCCACGTGGGGGGTCTTCAGCAAAGACCAACTGGGCAGCCTGGCAAATCTTTCGCGCTGGGCATTCCTGCTGACGTTCGCCGGCGTTGGCCTGCGAACCAACTTCAGGGAACTGAAGGCTCAGGGTCTTCGCCCATTTCTCGTGGGCGCTATCGGCGAGGTTGCGATTGCGATTGTGACGCTGGGTCTGGTGATGGGAGCTGCAAAGGTGTTCCAGCTTTGAACTATGGTCTTAAGAATCGGGTCACCGGTTCATGTTGGCGCTAGGCAGTCGCTGCAACCGGCTCCGGCTTTTCCTGAGGTGCCTCCACATCCGCGACTCCTACGGGCCATAAGAAATGGCATCATCTCGCGCAAGCCGGAACCGGCTCTCAATCAGATGTCGGGTGCTGAACTATGTGCTCTCCGCCAGTAGTATGACTACCCGTCCGGTTGCGGCACGGCACGCCACCTCCACCAACAGATTTCCTCTCCCGGCACCTGGCGTATCAGTTCCCACGCACTCCTTGACAAGCACTTCCTTCGGGGATAGCGTAGCTCCCGCATTTTAGTTGTGGCAGGAGGTTACATGCCAGAGATATCACCGACAGGAGGGATTCACCCAATTGCTTTCCGTACATCAGTCGGACTATTAAACCTCTGGACCGTACAGAGCGCGGCGGCGGGGGTGTGGGGCTACGTGGGACTTGAAGTGACAGCCCCGAAACAAGATTCGACGCCATCCATTAACTGCGGTGTTCTGGGCCAATATGCGGGAAACGGGATCGCTGGATCGACGGGCGCCGGAGTGGTCGGTATCGGAGAAGGCTTCGTTGGTATTCACGGAAAGAGTGACACACAGAATGCAGTGCTTGGCGAGAGCGACGCGACGGATGCAGTCGTGGGCTCAACCCAGGGCAATGGAAAGGCCGGGATCGTTCGTTGGAAGAGTCCTCGTGCAAGGAGATATACAGGTTACCGGCGATATCAACCTGGTGAATGCCGACTGCGCTGAGAACTTCGACATATCGGGCGAGGAGATCGAACCCGGCACCGTGATGGCGATCGGCAATGACGGCTCGCTCGAGGTGAGTCGGGAGCCTTACAACAAACGCGTTGCGGGTGTGATCTCGGGCGCCCGAAATCTGAAACCGGGGATTGTTCTAGGTAAGGGGGAATCGGAAGGTCGAAAGGCTCCGCTTGCTTTACTGGGCAAAGTTTACTGCAAGGTTGATGCAACGGATTCACCGATAGAAGTCGGTGATTTGCTGACAACCGCGGCGACACCCGGGCATGCTATGAAGGCTGCCGAAGGGGACAGGGCCGCCGGTGCGGTTATTGGCAAGGCGCTGCAGCCCTTGCAAGATGGCCAGGGAATGATTCCCATCCTGATCGCCTTACAGTGAGAACGTCGTCCTTCTTGTTTTGACGTTTAAGAGAGGAGGCGTCACATGGCTAGCATGTTCGGGGTTCGAGCATTCTTTCCCGGAGCCAACGGCGGCCTGCGTCAGTTCTTTGGGCGATACAATCTTTCGCCTCCTGTGGGTCTCCGAGGTTTGGCGGCAAACGCCGCCATCGCACAGGAGTATCAGCGATCGGGTAATTACAGTGGCCCTTTTGGTGTGGCGTTGTCCCCTGTAGTACCGGATACAGGTAGGTCCTTCGTACAATCATATGAGGGGGGAAAACTCCATTTCACGGACGATGGACAAGTCAACGCCAGCGACCAGTCCTTCGTGACGATCAGTTACCAGGGAGCCTACTCCTTCGGCAGCCCAAAATTTCCCAAGAGCCACAGCTTGTACTTGATTGTCATCGTGTATGTGGCGAACAAGAAAAGCCAGGCCACCGTGGTCAAAATTCCAGACGATCAGGGGGGAGCCACCTACGATGGCTGGGATGCCGATAGCGAACAGACCGGCGGGCAAGGGATCATCTTCGGTGGCAGCCAGACGGACGCGCCGACTGACATCGTGATAGAGACTCTGGTGATGGGTCACGAACCGTTCGGTGATCCAAAGTCCGTAAAGCAATCTATTCACGATGCAGTGCAGAAGGAAGCTGACGACGCCGCTGCCGCCGAGGGGGTGCCTCCCGACAGTATTCCGCCTGTGGTGATCAACGTACTCACAGAAGGCCTCTTCGCGGTTGTAGACTCGGTTCTCGGTCTAACCGACCAAGTGCGGGGAAAACCAGTGTCCAGAACATTCAAGTACGCGGATTGGTTCAACCTGCCGGCGGCGGATTCACTGAAGTTTCACGACATCACCTACAACTGGGAAACCGAGATCATGACCGATGGAGACGCCTCGTATAAGGCATACTTCAACCTGGTGAAGCATACGATAACTTCGTAAGGGCGGGTCCGGGCAGCTTGCCTCTTGTTACTTGCCCTTGACCCGATTCGCGGTGAAATGAACAGGCGTATGGGACTCAATGCTGCTGTCTGTCACCATGGTGAACTCGATGGTGTCGCCCTTAACCGTGCCCTTGTAGTAGTGCTTGTCTTCGTAAGTTTTCTCATCGCCGGATAGAGTTGTGAGACTCTTTGTCGTGAAACTGATTCGGTCGCCTGCGATCTTGCCGTCCCAAATGGGCCGGCCTTTGCCCTTGCTAGTTCCCAGGAATCCGGCGGTCCCGGAGAGTTCCTGGCCATCAACTTCGAAATCAAACAACTCCTTGTAGGTATCTCCCCAGTCGTATTTCACGGTAGCCTCCCATTCCCCAGCAACGGTTGCCTGAGATTGCGTGGAGCTATCCTTTCCAGGGGCCGCGGGTTTGGATGACGAGCCAAGTCCGGCACTCTGTGTAGCCTGTTCCCTGCCTGCAGCCGGTGCGATTGATGTTCCAACCTTCTGCCGCTGAACCAGCAGCCAGGCGACGCCGCTTATCACGATTGCAATAACGACCAGGAGCGCAGGAATGAGTCGCCTGCGGCCCACTTGTTTCGGTGTGAAGCCGGTACCGTGAAATGTGCGGTGCAGTACATCGATCAGGTCTTTCGTATCGGGATGGAAGTGCGTGTCGCGAACTTCCATCGCCTGCCGCTCGCACAATGCCCGGAGATTGTCGGGCAAGTCGTTCGGGCGTGGTAGCGCCGCCCCGCCTACCAGCACGGGAATTACGCGAATGCCGCGCTCCAACGCCTTCGCGATCTCAACCCGCACAAAATCGCTTGGGTTATCGAGCCTTCGCCCTCCACCTTGCTCAGTCACCGACACCCAGCGGCTGCCGATCACGGCAAGGAGAGCATCGGAAGCGTCGAGATTCCGGTCGATGACCGCGGTGAAGTTATCGCCACCCTTAATGTCGTCGACATCCATGAAGGTGTTTTCTGGACCGAATTCGGTGCTCAGGATGTCGAACAACCGGCCGGCATAGGCGGCGCTGTCTTCGCGGCGATAGCTGATGAATACTCCAGGCACGGTTGACGTCTCGCTTCAGCAGAATAGTCGAATTGTAGACTTGGAACCCGTCAAGAACCAGGGTCGGCTCTTTCAGTGCTCGAGATGAGCGTGAGGAGAGTGGCTTGGACGCACATGCAACCGAATGCCCCCTCTGTGATTCAAACCGCAGGTTAGCCAAAGGACGGCACCCCTGGGGCAGGCCCCAGGGGCGAAGGTTTGGACTTACTGGTTGGGCAGATGGAACGTATACAGACTGCCGGGGCCGTTGACATACAACACGCCATTGGCTACTGCCGGAGAGGACTTGATGGATTCTTCCCAGTATTTCCAGAGGAGGGCTCCCGTTGCAGCATTCAAAGCGTAAATGTTGCCGTCTGTCGATCCTATGTACACCACTCCATTCGCTACTGCTGGCGAAGAAAAGACATATGACCCCGTCGTGTATTTCCAGATGAGCGCTCCCGTGCCTGCGTTCAAAGCGTATACCTTGCCGTGGCCGTGGGTCGATCCTACGTACACCACTCCATTCGCTACTGCTGGTGAAGAAGAGACATATGACCCCGTCCCGTACTCCCAGATCAGCGCTCCAGTGGCAGCGTTCAAGGCGTACACGTTCCCGTCCCCCGACCCGACGTACACCACGCCATTCGCTATTGCTGGCGAGGAATGTACACCACCTTCCGTCGTGTACTTCCAAATGAGCGCTCCAGTGGCAGCGTTCAAGGCGTACACGTTGCCGTCCCAAGATCCGACGTACACCACGCCATTCGCTACTGCTGGCGAAGAAAGGACATTCCATCCTGTCAGGTATTTCCAGATGAGCGCTCCCGTGCCTGCATTGAAGGCGTATACAGTACCGTCGTACGAGTAGTATGCCCCCACGTACACCACACCATTGACTACTGCTGGCGAACTGTCGGCTTGCACCGAGAGCGTCCATAATGGGACGAGGTTTCCTACGTTAGCAGGGCTCAGAATGAACTCGTATGGGTTGTATCCAGAGTGGCAAATATTAAAGTGGAATTGTGGCCAGTCAATGCTCGAACCCTTGGTTGGCCCTGCCCCGCACGGATCGAGCGACGGAGCAGCTTGGGCAAAAGCAACTGACCCAATTAAGATAATCAGGCTTAAGTAATAGATGACTTTGATTTTCATACTGCTCTCCCCAAATTATTCGGTAGGTATATGGATTCTTGATTAGCAAAAGGTCTAGGTGGCCTCCTTTGAGAAAGGCAGCCCGGGTTCGCACAAAAGAAGACGAACCCGGCACTAGGTCTGCTTAATGATTAGGCAGATGGAATGCATACAAGTAGGGCGATCCCACATACACCACCCCATTGACTACTGCCGGCGTTCCATCCCCCGCGTTGTATCTCCAGATGAGGGCTCCCGTGCCGGTGTTCAAAGCGTACACGTTGCCGTCGCCCGATCCGACGTACACTATGCCATTGGCTACTGCTGCCGAAGAAGAGATCCCGCCTGCCGTCGTATATTTCCAGATGGGGGCTCCCGTCCCGGCGTTCAAGGCGAGCACGTTCCAGTCAAGAAGCCCTCCGACGTAGACCACGCCATTGACCACTGCCGGCGAGGCAGTGAAACGGAATTCCGAGTATTTCCATATGAGCGCTCCGGTGCCGGCGTTCAAGGCGTATACGTTGCCGAGGTCGCCCTCGGCCGAGCCGACATACACTACGCCAT
>Ga0306920_100008747_pt1 | contig 13463 bp, 11 predicted proteins | sample flu12Cox44000170_FD_204666 | JGI IMG/M metagenome (GOLD analysis project Ga0306920, IMG submission 204666) | Lab enrichment of tropical soil microbial communities from Luquillo Experimental Forest, Puerto Rico - flux4day.12C.oxic.44.000.170 (v2)... | ecosystem: Environmental > Terrestrial >... | reverse complement strand
CGCCGCTCGGGCTCGGGCATGCGGTCTGGTGCGCGCGCGACATCGTAGGCCAAGAGCCGTTTGCGGTCGTTCTGCCCGATGAACTCGTGCTCAACACGCCGGGATGCCTGGCGCAAATGATTGAAGCAGCGGCAAAGCTGAATAAAAAATCCAACCTGATCGCGGTGGAGGCCGTGCCCGATCATCTCACCCATCAATACGGCATCTGCGGTGTCGGCAAGCGCGACGGCAATATTTTCGAGGTCGACGGCATGGTGGAAAAGCCGAAGAAGGGAACCGCGCCATCGAACCTTTCGATCACCGGGCGCTACATCCTGCAGCCTGAAATCTTCGATATCCTGCAAACGCTGGAACACGGCGCGGGCGGCGAAATCCAGCTCACCGATGCCATGACGGGCCTGGCGAAAAAGCAAAAATTCTATGGCGTCGAGTTCAAGGGCGAGCGGCACGATTGCGGCTCCAAGGCCGGATTCTTGCGCGCCAATATCGCCTACGCCATGGCGCGCCCCGAGCTGCGCGACGGGCTCCGTGCCGACATGAAGAAATATCTGGGCGAGTGACGGCAAGGGCGGGCGCCTTGCCGTGCATCGATACGGGATGCCGCTTCCTCAGGCCACCAGCGACAAATTCGAGACGCCCGCAAGCGCGCATCGATTACGGCCGTCGGCCTTGGCCGTGTACAGCGCCTGATCCGCGGCCTTCAGCAACTGGTTGCAGTCGGTGGACGCCCCGGGCACAAGGCTCGCGACCCCGACACTGACGGTGGTGATCGAGGCTTCGCCACACCACTGCTCGACCTTCAGCCGGATGGTTTCGGCCACCTGGAAGGCCTCGGCGGGCGCAAGACCTGGCAACAACACCGCAAACTCCTCGCCACCGTAGCGCGCGGCACAATCGCCGGCGCGCCGCACCGAATCCGAAATACAGATCGCGATACCGACGAGCACCTCGTCGCCGGCCTGGTGGCCGAACGTGTCGTTGTAGATCTTGAAATGGTCGGCGTCGATCATGAGCAACGCGACCGGTTTCTTTTGCCGTGCCGCGCGCCGCCATTCGGCATCGATCGCGGAATCGAACTTGCGCCGGTTTCGCAGGCCCGTCAGCGCGTCGGTCGTGGCAAGTTCCTCAAGCTTGTCCTCGGCGGCTGCGCGACGGTCGATTTCGTTCGCCAGAAAAAGCGTCACGCCGAGCACGAAAAGAATGAGCGCCGACATAAGCGCGCCGATCCGCGTCGCCTCCATGCGCCAAAGCCAGAAGACATCGCTCCAGAGTTTTCCCACAAGGACAACAAGTGGCCTTGTGCTGTCGCGCCAGACGTAAAGTCGCGGCTGCTGCGTCGAGTAGGATATCCCCGAATACGATCCGCTCGGTTCGGACATCACCCGCTTCACCGTGGGGATGCCGCCGAGATTCTTGCCGATGATGTCAAGGTCGAACGGCGTGCGCATGATCACGGTGCCGTCCTGGCGAAAAACGGTGATGATGTCGTTGGCGCCGAGCTGTAGTCGGCCGAACAGGTCATGGAAATAGCTGAAGCGGATCGAGCCTGCGACCACGCCAAGGAACTTTCCATCCTCGCCAGTGATGCGGCGGCTGAGCACGATGGCATAGGCGCCGTGGTGCAGCATTGGCCGGCTGATGAAAAGGCCCAGATCCGGATTGTCGCGATGTATCCTGAAAAACTCCTCATCGCCGCGATCTTCGCGGATCGGATCAAGCGTCGAGGCGTCGATGGTCAACCGTCCCTGCGCGTCGAACACCTGGATCACGCCGAAATGCTTCGCGGTCGCTGCGTGGTCGAACAGGATCAGTTGCCGGATGGGCTTGCTGATCTCCGCGATTCCCGGCTCGACCATGTTGCTCACCACCGCGCGCAGCGACAGGTCGTAAAGTTCGACGTTGCGGCCGATGTCCGCATCGATGCTAGAGGCGAGATTTTCGAGCGACTGGCGCGCCAGCAGCTCTTCGCCGCGCCGCATCTCGAGTATCACGCTGACGCAAATCGCGGAAAAGCCGATGACGGTGGCGAGAGCGAACAGGATCAGCAGCTTGGCTGACAGCCGCCATGGTTGACTGGCTCCATCTTTGCGCTGCCGCAATTCCATCACCTGCTCCCGGTCCTTTTAGCGCATGCACTCGGAATGGTTGCCGTCGGCTTAAATGGCAATCGCAAGCTCCCTAATTGTGTTAACGCTTCGTTGCCGGGGAATGGCCGGAGGTGGCAGGTCACGATGGCCGCCGGCACCCTCGATTTTGCGGAAAGCCGCGCTCTGAACTATCAATGAGGCAGCGACGACCTCGTTCGAGCCACTCCGACTAAACGTCGGGGATGACCTGCCGAGGCCAGTTCGCCGTGGAAAGCAAGTGAACGACTTCAGCGCGCTGCGCGACTATCTGGCGAATCGGAAGCTCCCCGAACTGGTTCTGAGTTTCGAACAGATCGAGGGCATCATCGGCGGCGCGCTGCCGCGCGCGGCGCAGCGGGCGTCGTGGTGGGAGACCTTGCGCAGCCCGCAGGAAAGGATGCCGCAGCGCGAAGCCTGCCTCGCTGCCGGTTACATCGCGACGCGGCTGCCGGACGGAAAGCGCGTGAGGTTCAGGAAAATGCCGCGGAAACCTTGAAGCGCGTCCGAACCGCCCCGGAGCGTCGCTATAGCGGAATCAGCTTGCTGCCTCGAGGCGGACTTCGGTCAACAGCCGCATCGCGGCATCGGCGTCCATCGGCTCGCCGAACGCAAAGCCTTGCGCATATTCGCAGCCTAGCTGGTAGAGCTCGACCGCATCCGAGTCGGTTTCTGCGCCCTCGGCGACCACCTCCATGCCGAGGTCATGGGCAAGCGCGATAATCGATTTCAGGATCACCGGCCGCGTGCCACGGCTGGTGGTGCGGACGAAAGACTGGTCGATCTTGATGGTGTCGAACGGAAAGCGCTGCAGATAGGCCAGCGACGAATGGCCGGTGCCGAAATCGTCCAGCGACAATCCGGTGCCGAGTTCGCGGATCCGCGTCAGCATCTGGGCCGCGTGTTCGGGGTTCTCCATGACCAGCGACTCCGTCAACTCGAGCTTGAGCGTGCCGCGCGCCACCGAGCAGCGCGACAGCACGGTGCGGACGTCGTGGATCAAATCGTGCCGAAGCAACTGCCGCGAGGAGACGTTGACGCTCGCGAAGATCGGCTCGCGCGAACGCAGCGCGCGCTGCCAGATCGAAAGCTGCTTGGCGGTTTGGTCGAGAACGAACATGCCGAGATCGACGATCAGGCCGATCTCCTCGGCAATCGAGATGAATTCCACCGGCGACATCCGCCCGAGTTTCGGATGATCCCAGCGCGCCAGGGCTTCGAAGCCAGCGATCGAGCGATCTTCCAGCCGCACGATCGGCTGATACAGGATCGTGATCTCCTCGCGCTCGATGGCGCGGCGCAATTCCGACTCCAGCGTCAGGCGGTCGGTTTTTCGCGCGCGCATCGCGGGCTTGTAGACGTCGATGCGGTCGCCGCCGATCCGCTTGGAGTGATACATCGCAAGCTCGGCGTCCTTGATGATTTCGTCGGAGAGCGGAACGTGCGGATCGGAGAGCGCGAGCCCGATCGATGCAGTCAGGAATATCTCGCGGTCGTTGAAGGCGATCGGCGCGCGGATGGTCTTGCGGATGGTTTCGGCGAAGGCCGTGATGCGCCCGGGATCCTGTTCCGACATCAGGATCAGGCCGAACTGGTCGCCGGCGAGCCGCGCCAGCGTGTCCTGCGGCTTGAGGATGCGGGTCAGCCGCCGCGCCAGGGTCAGGAGAATCGAATCCCCGACCGCGATGCCGACGGAATCATTGACCTGCTTGAAGCGGTCGAGGTCGATCACCATCAGCGTCGGCCGCAGGTTCGGCACCGTCCTGGTGAAATTGGCAACCGCGTTCAGCCGGTCGATGAACAGCTTTCGGTTCGGCAGACCGGTGAGATTGTCGTGCACCGAGTCATGAAGCATGCGCTCTTCGGCGTTCCTCGTTTCGGTAACATCGGTGAGCGTGCCGACCACCCGCGAGACCTCGCCGTCGGAACCGACCACCGGGCGCGCCTTGAGCGCGAACCACATGAAATGTCCGTCCGGCGTGCGCAGTCGGAAATCCTGCACCAGGCGTCCGCGGCGCTGATCGAGCACGCTGTCGAGCGCTGCGCGGAAACGATCCTGGTCGAGCGGATGCAGCACCTCCAACCATTTCGCGGCCGGGCCTTCCAGCGCACCGCGTTTGAGGCCGAGAAGGCTTTCGGTCTCGGGGCTGGTGAAGACCTTGTCGGCGGAGACGTCCCAGTCCCAGATCAGGTCGCCCGAACCGGTCAAGGCCAGGGCGCGGCGTTCGACGTCGGAGACGATGCCGGTGGTGGCACCGCCGCCGGCGAAGGCGTGCTGCATCACCGTGAATCCGATCAGCATCACGATCAGCACCAGGCCGCCGAGCAGCGCAGGTCCGACGATGTCATTGGTGACGCTGCCCGCCACCGTCATGCCGGCAGCGATCACCCAGACCACGAGCAGGAACCAGGTCGGGATCAACAGAACCGCACGGTCGAAACCATGGGTGGAGAGATAGACAATCAGCGCAAAGCCCGCGAAGGCGATCAGCACCAGTGATATCCGCGCGATGCCCGAGGCGACCGCCGGATCGAACAGCGCCAGCGCAACCAGAGAACCGAGAAAAAAGAGCCACCCGACCGTGATATGCGAATAGCGCACGTGCCAGCGGCTGAGATTGAGATAGGCGAACAGGAACACCAACAAGGTGGCCGCCAGGATCGCCTCGCCGCCGGCGCGCCAGACCCGCTCGGCATTGTTCGACATGTCGAGCACCTTGCCCCAGAAGCCGAAATCGACGCCGATATAGATCAGCACCGCCCAGGCAAGCGCAGCGGCGGCGGGAAACATGATGCTGCCCTTGACCACGAACAGGATGGTCAAGACCAGTGCCAGGAGTCCGGAGATGCCGATCACGATACCCTGGTAGAGCGTGAAGGAGTTGACCTTGTCCTTGTAGGCGTCGGGCTCCCAGAGATAGAGCTGCGGCAATTTATCGGTGCGCAGCTCCGCAACATAGGTCACGACCGAGCCCGGATCGAGCGTGATGCGGAAAATGTCGGCGGTCGCGCTCTCCTGCCGTTCCGGGCGGTCGCCGATCGAAGGCGTGATGGTCGCAATCCGCGACAGGCCGAGATCGGGCCACAACAGCCCCGACGACACGATGCGGTAGTGAGGCGCAACGATCAGGCGATCGAGCTGGTCGTCGGTGTTGTTGGCGAGCGCGAATACTATCCAGTTCTGGCCACCTTCGCGGGCGCGGACTTCGATGCGGCGGACGATGCCGTCGGTGCCGGGCGCGATCGAGACCTGGATGCGGTCGGTGTCGCTGCGCTGATGATCGAGCACCGCGGTCAGATCGATCGCGGACACGTCGCCGCGCACGCTGACCGCGTCGATGGCCCGCGCCGGGGCCGCCGCGAAAATCACGAGGCCCAGCACCAGCGCCGCCGACTTGAGGTTCCTGCGCCACAGGCGGCGCATTCGCGCCAGGGACGTCAAATCGAAAAGCGGCACCCTGGTCATGTTTTTGCTAGTGCCCATGACCTTCCGAAGTTCGCGAAGCGTGAATGCGGCGACGTCGGGCGAACTTCGGAAAGCGGGCACGAGCCGCTGCGATGCACCTGATCAGACGCAATTTCAGTTCTCCGCAATCAGCATTATTGCCGCCCAAGGCCTTTCGGCCGGCGGTGCCGGATAGATGCCACGAATGCGAAGGAATTCAAAGACTTTCCGACCGGCGATCCTTCGCGAGCGTTAAAGGGTCAACACAATTTTGCCAATATGTTCACCGCTCTCCATCCGTCGATGCGCATCGGCAGCCTTTGCAAGCGGAAAAGTGCTGTCCATCACGGGCTTTATACGCCCCTGGCGCACCAGCGGCATTACCTTGGCCTCGATGGCGCTCACCATCGCCGCCTTGTCCGCATTGCTTCGGGGCCTAAGCGTCGAGCCTGTATGGTGCAGCCTTTTCACCATCAGCTTGGCAAAATTGACGGTCCCCTTCGCACCGCCGAGCACCGCGATCTGCACGATGCGTCCATCGGTCGCGGCAGCGTCGTAGTTGCGTTCGACGTAATCGCCGCCAACCATGTCGAGGATGACGTTGGGACCCATCCCCGACGTCAGCTTCTTCGCAACTGCAACGAAATCTTCGGCCTTGTAATTGATGGCGTGATCGGCCCCGAGCTTGAGGCAGGCGTCGGCCTTGTCCTTCGACCCGACGGTGACGATCACCTTCGAGCCGAACGCTTTGGCAAGCTGGAGCGCCATGGTGCCGATGCCCGACGAGCCGCCATGGATCAGAAGGGTCTCGCCGGGCTGAAGCTGGCCGCGCTCGAACACATTGTGCCAGACGGTCATCAGCGTTTCCGGCGTGGCGCCGGCCTCGAGCATGGTCAACGACGAAGGCACCGCGATGGCCTGCGCATCCTGGGCGATGCAATATTGCGCGTATCCGCCGCCGGCCACTAGCGACATCACTCTATCACCGAGCTTGTGCTTGCTGGCTCCCTCGCCGAGCGAGACTACTTCGCCCGCGACTTCGAGGCCGGGCAGGTCGCTTGCGCCGGGCGGCGGCGGGTAGGAACCGGAACGCTGGGCTACGTCGGGCCGATTGACGCCTGCGGCTACGACCTTGATCAGAATCTCGTTCGGTCCGGGCGTTGGCACGCTGCGGGTTTCGGGCAGCAGCACTTCCGGACCGCCCGGCTTGCTGATCGCGATCACGGTCATTTGCGAAGGGACTTTTTCCATGATTTGTCCTCGGCCAGACGCTAAGCTTTTTGAAAAGGTGGGGCATTCTGATTAGCCAGCGGCATTAGTCCTGGCAACCAGTCGATGCCTTCGTTGACCAGGGAGCAGGGTACATGGCGACCGAGGACGACGACAGGCCGAGAAAGAAAGTCACCCATGAGATCGGGCAGGACCTCTCGCTGCTTTCGGTCGAGGAACTCAACGAGCGGATCGCGCTGTTGACCTCTGAGATCGAGCGGTTGCAGGCGGCGGCGACGAAAAAGCGCGCCTCCAAGGAAGCCGCCAACAGCTTTTTCAAGTCTTAGAGCGCGCGAGTCTCTTCCCTCTCCTGCAAGGGGAGAGGGTGGGCGCGGCCAATGGCCGAAATGGCAAACAATCCCTGAAAAGAATCGTTCGTTTACGATCGATTAAGCTTTCTCAGCTATGACTGGGGCCGTCCTCTTTGGACACCGAGTGGCTCCTGTCCACTCTGTTTGACGCCTCCCTGTTATCAACTTCAAAAGCCGCCGGAAACGGCGGCTCTTTTTTTGCGTCATCGCCGCAGTGATCCCAACGGCTGCGAAAAGCGGCATCAAAGTCATCAAATTGCCGGAACCCTTTGCTTTTCCGAAGCTCGCATTCGGGCGCGGGCGCGTCTGGCGATGTTCGAAAAACAGGACGCTGGAAACCATAAAAATGGTTGCGGCTGGACTCTGGTGCACGAGCGCGCAATGATTTGTTCATCATAAACCGCCGCGTACTCGTCGCCCACGGCGGGATATGTGGGGTATTCAGTGGCGTGAGGCGTTAACGATGTCGGACCGTTCGCAAGGCGAAGCCCCGCTCGTTCAGTTCAGCGAAAGACTGACCAATTCGGCAGCGTTCGGAAACCTGTTCCGGGAGGGCATGGAACTGGTCGAGGAGACCGCCGCCTATCTCGACGGGGTCGGCCGCACCGAGGCCAAGGCGCTCGACCGTGCCGTCAGCCTTACCTACGCCACCGAAAGCATGCGCCTGACCACCCGCTTGATGCAGCTCGCCTCCTGGCTCCTGCTTCACCGCGCGGTGAAGGAAGGCGAGATGACCCTGACCCAGGCCAATCGCGAAAAGACCAAGGTCAAACTCTCTGCCGCCGATCCCGGGCCGCCCGAAACCATCGAAAGACTGCCGCAGCACCTGCAGGACCTGATTGCGCGATCGATGTCGCTGCAGGCGAGGGTGCGCCGTCTCGATGCCACCATCCACGCCCCGCCCGCCGAACGCCCTCCGATCGGCAACCCGCTGGTGCCCCAGCTCAACCGCCTGAAGGCAGCGTTTGAGCAGTAGGGTTTTCGGGCTTGGAAGAGCCGGCTCGGCATACCCCCGCGCATGCGGGGTGTCTGGTACGCCGAAACGTCTCCGACCCTGCGAGGTCCCCTGAAATAATACTGGATCATCCGCTTTCGCGGATGATGACAGAGACCCAAACAAAAAAGCCCCCGGCGAGCCGGGGGCGTTTTGTTTGACGTCTCGAACAACGAGCGCGTGCCGCCTCACTCTTTCTTGAGGAAGCCCGAAAACTTCTTCTGGAACCGGGAAACGCGGCCACCGCGATCGAGAATCTGTTGGGCGCCGCCGATCCAGGCCGGGTGCGATTTCGGATCGATATCGAGGTGCAGCTTGTCGCCTTGCTTGCCCCAGGTGGAACGGGTCTGGTACTCGCTTCCGTCGGTCATGACGACCGTAATCATATGATAATTCGGGTGAATTTCGGCTTTCATGACAGGTCCTTCGGCGCGTCGGCGCCCGTGTTTCGGCAATCGAGGTGACGGATTTGGGCGGCTCTATAGCGCAAGCCCCCCATCAAAACAAGCCGAGGTTGGTCTCCTGACGGGGGCGATCCGGGTTTGCCAGCGCTGAATATGGGGCCTATCTGGGGATGGCAAAGCGAGTGGTGCAGAGATCTCATGAGCGCAGTGGAACGGCTTGAAGACCGCAGCGACGGAACAACGCAGCGGCACGCATCGGAGGGGACTTCTTCGGCGGATGCTTCTTCCGTCGAGACGGTATCGGTGATCGAAGAGGCGCTCACGACATCGCCGGCCAAGCGCGGCGCGCGGCTTCGCCCGCTGCTCGCGCTCGCGCCCTACGTGGCGCGTTACCGCGGTCGCGCCACGCTTGCCTTCATCGCGCTGACGATTGCGGCGGTGACCACCCTGATCGTGCCGGTCGCGGTGCGGCGGATGATCGACTTCGGCTTCACGCCGGAGGGCATCGCGAAGATCAACAGCTATTTCAGCGTCATGATCGCCGTCGTGGCGGTGCTCGCGATCGCCAGCGCCTCGCGATACTACCTGGTGATGACGATCGGAGAGCGTATCGTCGCCGACGTGCGGCGCGACGTGTTCTCGCATCTGATGTCGCTGTCGCCGGCGTTCTTCGATTCCTCGCGCAGCGGCGAATTGATTTCGCGCCTGACGGCCGACACTACCCAGATCAAATCCGCCGCCGGCGCTTCGGTCTCGATTGCGCTGCGCAACTTCATGCTGTTTGTCGGCGCCACGACGATGATGGTGATCACGAGCCCAAGGCTTTCCGGCCTGGTGCTGCTGGCGATTCCCCTGATCGTGCTGCCGCTGGTCGCGTTCGGGCGATGGGTGCGGCGGCTGTCGCGCAACGCGCAGGATACGCTGGCGGACGCCAGCGCCTATGCCGCCGAGCTGGTCGGCGCGATACGCACCGTGCAGGCCTATACCGGCGAGCGGCTCGCCAATGCGCGCTTTGCCCGCGAAGTCGAACAGGCCTATGAGGCTGCCCGCAATTCGACGCGTGCTCGCGCCGTGCTCACCGCGATCATCATCTTCATCGTCTTCACCAGCGTCGTCGTGATTCTCTGGATCGGATCGAACGACGTGCTGACCGGGGTGATCAGCGCCGGCAGGCTCGGCCAGTTCGTGCTCTATGCGGCGTTCGCTGCGGCTGCGCTCGGCCAGCTCAGCGAAGTCTGGGGCGAAGTCTCGGCCGCTTCGGGCGCTGCGGAGCGTTTGTTCGAAATCCTTCACGTCAAGTCAGAAATATCGGCGCCGGCCTCGCCCCGCGCCTTGAGCGAGCCCGCGCGCGGCGATGTCGGCCTGGAAAACGTGCGCTTCGCTTATCCAGCGCGTCCCGGCACGCTCGTCGTGGACGGCGTCTCCTTCTCGGTACGCGCGGGCGAGAAAGTCGCGATCGTCGGTCCGTCGGGAGCCGGCAAGAGCACGCTGTTTCATCTGTTGCTGCGCTTCTACGACCCGGCCTCCGGCACCATCTCGTTCGATGGCGTGCCGATCCGGGAGGCCGATCCCACCGAGGTGCGCAAGCACGTCGCGCTGGTGCCCCAGGAACCGGTGGTTTTTGCCGCGAGCGCCCGCGAAAACATCCGCTTCGGCCGTCCCGAGGCGAGCGATGCCGACGTCGAGCGCGCCGCCGATCTCGCTCATGCCAGCGAATTCATCCGCCGTCTGCCCGGCGGCTTCGAGGCGCCGCTCGGCGAGCGTGGCGTGACGCTCTCGGGAGGCCAGCGCCAGCGCATCGCGATTGCCCGCGCAATCCTGCGCGATGCGCCGCTGTTGCTGCTTGATGAAGCGACTTCCTCGCTCGATGCGGAGTCGGAAACGCTGGTGCAGACCGCGCTCGAGGAATTGATGCGTCACCGCACCACGCTCGTGATCGCGCATCGCCTTGCCACCGTGCTGTCGTGCGATCGCATCATGGTGATGGATCAGGGCCGCATCGTCGAACAGGGCACCCACGCGTCGCTGGTTGCGGCAGGCGGGCTCTATGCGCGGCTGGCGCGGCTGCAGTTCGAGGGCGCGTGAACCCCGGCGACGCTCCCCACGCGCTCCGCGGGGGAGGGAAGAGGAAGTCGTTACTTATCAGGCGGGCATTTCGGCGAAAGCATCGGCACGTTCGCCCAGATCCAGTTTTTCCACGAGCCGTCCTCGCTGACGCAGGCCGATGCGGAAGCCGACGGCACCTGTGCGGCTCCGCTATAGTGCCGATCGACCCACGTGCTCGACAAAACTCCGGCAACAAGTACGGCCAGGAAGGTCGCCGAGCCCGTCAAAAGTTCGGTTCGCGTCATCGTTCCCCCGCTCATCGCACTCAGCTCGCCTTTGCCGTCCACTCCATCTTCTTTACCGGGTGGCCCGAGACCGGGTTGACGTCCTCGCCCTTGTGAACAAAGCCGTTGCGCTCGTAGAAGCGGATCGCGCGCGCATTATCCGTATTGACGAGCAGCGTGATCGAACCGGGCGAAAGCCGTTTTGCCTCGTCGACCAGCATCGTCGCAAGCTCCGAACCCCAATGATCCGGCGCGACCACGAGCTGGTCGAGATAGCCTTGTTGGTCGATAGTCACAAATCCCTGGAGTCTGTCCTGTTGCTCCGCGACGATGACCGCCGCATTCGGCACCAGTTCACCACGCCAGCGCTCGCGCCACCATGGCAGGCGGGCGGCGAAATCGATTGACGGATAGGCCTGCTGCCAGGTCGCCAACCACAGCGCGATCGCGGCGTCCTCGTCGGAAGCGCGATAGGGGCGCAGGGTGAAGGGCAAACTCATCGTGTCCCGGGCGAGTGGTGCGAGGGCAAGCCCGAGCGAAACGAGACCCGGGACCCATCGAAAGAATCTTTTTCAATGCATACATCTGGGTCCCGGATCATCGCTCGCGCAACTCGCTTGTCCGGGACATGAAACTTACCGTTCCGTCAACTTCAGCTCGATGCGGCGGTTGCGCTTGTAGGCCTCTTCGGTCACGCCGATATCCAGCGGCTGGAATTCGGCAAAGCCGGCCGCGACCAGCCGTTGCGCGGGCACGCCGAGCGAAATCAGATATTGCACCACCGAGATCGCGCGCGCCGAAGACAGCTCCCAGTTCGATTTGAACAGCGGACTGTTGATCGGCCGCACGTCGGTATGGCCGTCGACCCGCAGCACCCAGGCGATTTCGCCCGGGATCTGCTTGTCGAGGTCGATCAGGGCAGCCGCAACCTTGTCGAGTTCGGCGCGGCCTTCGGGCAACAGCTGCGCCTGCCCGGTGTCAAAAAACACTTCCGACTGGAACACGAAGCGGTCACCGACGATTCGAACGTCGGGTCGATTGCCGAGAATGGCGCGAAGGCGTCCGAAAAATTCCGAGCGGTAGCGCGACAATTCCTGGACGCGCTGCGCCAGCGCGACGTTGAGCCGCTGGCCGAGATCGGCGATCCGGGTTTGCGATTCCCGGTCGCGTTTCTCGGAAGCATCGAGCGCCTCTTCGAGCGCAGCGAGCTGGCGACGCAACGCGCTGATCTGCTGATTCAACACCTCGATCTGTGCCAGCGCGCGCGACGTCACCTGCTTTTCGGATTCCAGCGCCTTGTTGAGCTCGCCGGCGCGCCCCGCGGCGTCGTTGCCCGCTCCCGCAAGGCCTTCGTAAAGGCCCTTGACGCGGTCGCGCTCGGATTCGGCCGAAGCCAAGCCTGCCCGCATCTGCGTGAGCGTGTCTTCCAGATTGATCTTTCCGAGCTTCTCCAGCGAAAGCAGATCGTTCAACTCCGCGATCTTGGCATTGAGTTGCATGAGCGCCTTGTCCTTGCCGCTGACCTCCTGCGACAAGAAGAACTGCACCACCAGGAATACCGAGAGCAGGAACACGATCGAGAGCACCAGGGTCGACAAGGCATCGACGAAGCCTGGCCAGTAATTGAAACCGGATTCGCGTCGCGCACGTGCCAGGGCCATCAGTATTCATTCCTTGTTAAATCGGGCATGTTTGGGCGCTATCCCTGCGGGGAGTTGCAAACCGCCTCTATATTGTGACCGTCAGGATCGAGTACGAACGCGCCGTAGTAGTTCGGATGGTAATTCGGCCGTATTCCCGGCGGCCCGTTGTCCTTGCCACCTGCCGCGATGGCTTGTTCGTAAAACCGGTCCACGGTGGCGCGGTCATTTGCTGCAAAGGCTATATGTGCGCCGGTCTGGGAACTTTCGCGCATTCCGATCCAGAAGAAGGCCTTGGGGCCAATGCCGTAGCCGGCGAACCGATGCCCTTCCGCATAGAGCCGCGAGATCCCGAGCGGACGCAGCGCCCGATCATAGAACCTCGTCGACTGCTCGATGTCTGTAACGCCAATGGTGACATGGTCCAGCATGTCGGAGCCCGTCGCTAACTCTTCTCAGGCTGCCGCGCGAGCCGCTCCAGGAGCCGCTTGATTTCCCGGTTCTGCTCGCCCTGTCCATCGGCCCATTCCCGGATCATCTGCTGCTCGGTGCGCATGTGGGTGACGAGGCCCTGAATGGCTTCGGCCAGATTGGCCATGGCTGCCGTGGTGCCGCGGCTCGCGCCACCTTCTTCCAGCGACTGCCGCAACCGGTCGACCGAAGCCTGCAATTCGCCGCCCGTTCCCGTCTCGCCGGCGTAGCTGCGTACCGTAGAAGCCAGCCAGTCCTCGAGATCGGTGTAGAAGCGGTTTTGCGCCTGGCTCGACTGCAGATCGAGGAAGCCGAGGATCAACGAACCGGCAAGACCAAACAGCGAGGACGAAAAGGAAATGCCCATGCCGCCGAGCGGCGCGGCAAGACCTTCCTTGAGCGTATCGAACAGCGCGCCCGCGTCGCCGCCGACCTTGAGCCCGTCGATCACCTTGCCGACCGAGCCCACGGTCTCG
>Ga0306920_100008746_pt1 | contig 13464 bp, 9 predicted proteins | sample flu12Cox44000170_FD_204666 | JGI IMG/M metagenome (GOLD analysis project Ga0306920, IMG submission 204666) | Lab enrichment of tropical soil microbial communities from Luquillo Experimental Forest, Puerto Rico - flux4day.12C.oxic.44.000.170 (v2)... | ecosystem: Environmental > Terrestrial >... | reverse complement strand
CTCTTGGCATTCCGGCACGCCCTGCAACAATTGGGATGGAGCGACGGTTACAATATGCGGATTGAAACCCGCTGGGGCGAGGACGATGTCGAGCGCGAGCGCAAATACGCGGCGGAACTGGTCGCGCTCGCGCCGGATGTCATCTTGGCCAGCGGCACCCTGAGCGTGGCGGCGTTGCAACGGGTCACCCACACCTTGCCGATCGTGTTCGCGGCCGTCACCGATCCGGTCGGCGACGGCTTCGTTGATACCCTGTCGTCGCCGGGCGGCAACACCACCGGCTTTATGCTGTTTGAATACAGTTTGAGCGGGAAATGGCTGGAGCTCCTCAAGCAGGTCGCGCCGCGGGTGACACAAGCGGGAATCGTGCGCGTCCCAAACTTACCTTCGGCAGCCGCTGAATTCGCCTCCCTCCAGGCCGCAGCCCGGTACATTGGGGTGGAGATCACCCCGCTCAACATACGCGATCCCGGTCAGATCGAACGTGCCGTCGCGGCTTTCGCCCGCTCTGCGAATAGCGGCCTGATCCTGCCACCGAGCGCGTCGGGGTCAGTTCATCGCAATCTGATTATTACGCTTGCGGCACGGTATAAGTTGCCCGCGGTCTACACCTATCGCTTCGCCGTCACCGAGGGTGGCCTGATCTCCTACGGGCCTGATGCGGTCGACCAGTTCCGTCGGGCGGCCGGCTACGTCGATCGCATCCTCAAGGGCGAAAAGCCGGGCGACCTCCCTGTGGAGGCGCCGACCAAGTACGAACTGGTGATCAATCTCAAGACCGCCGAGGCCCTCGGTCTTGATGTGCCAACAACTCTGCATGCTAGCGCCGACGAGATAATTGAATAAGCGACGCGATGTCCGCTTTTGGCCCAAAGCGGACATTCCACCATGTCGCATTTGATGTCGCTTTCGGGGGTAAAGCGGACATGAGCTTGTGCGTTGCACCTGTCTGCTTTTGACCCAAAGCGGACATGCCAGGGAATCCTCCGTAACTTGGATACGTGACAATGTCTGTTGATGTCCCTAAGGCTGAGCATACCATCGAGTCCTGGCGTGGAGCCGATCTGCCTGGCGGAGACCGAGCGGTATGCAGCGATTGGGCTACGGCAGACTCATCGTAGGACTAGTGGCGTCGGCCGTATTAATCGGCATCAGCTGGATCGTACTGGAATATCTTGTCCCCTCGCCGCCATCGCGGGTGACCATCGCAACCGGTCGGAAAGGAACCACGTTTGATTACTTTGGCGAAAGATATCGACAGCGATTCGCCAGCGCGGGAGTAGAGCTGCACGTACGCGAAACCGCGGGCGCCCTGGAAAATTTTCAGCTTTTGCGGGACCGCAATTCCAACGTACAGATCGCGTTCTTGACGGGTGGTATCTCCAACAAGACCCAGGCGCCCGAACTGCGATCGATGGGACTTATCTCCAATGTTCCATTTTGGATCTTTTATTCATCCAGCCAATCTCTCGGTGGCCTCCCGGAGCTCAAAGGAAAACGCATCGCTGTAGGACCGGAGGGCAGCGGCGCTCGATACGCCACAGAACGCATTCTTAAGAGGGCCAACATAGACAGCACAACCGCCACGTTACTCCCACTCGCGGGTGATGCTGCAGTCGAGGCACTAAAAACCGGCAGGGCAGATGCGGCTCTCCTCGTGGGCGGCTCGAATGCGCCCTCCGTAGAAAGCTTGCTGAACAATCCGAATGTTCGACTTATGAACTTTTCATCGGCCGATGCCTTTACGCGAGTCTTCCCAGATCTCGTCAGACTCACATTGCCGAAGGGGGTGGTTCAGCTCGATCCCCCTAATCCACCAGATGAGATAACGTTGGTGGGGACTACAGCTAAGGTCCTAATCCGTGAAGATCTTCACCCCGCAATCATTCAGCTCCTGGCCGAAACGCTAAAGGAAGAACACAACGAAACAGGACTCTTTCAGCGCAGCGGCGAATTTCCGGCAACCGATGATCCCGAATACCCAGTATCGTCCGTCGCAATTGAGTATTACAGGAATGGTCCTTCTCTGTTCGCGAAATATCTGCCTCTCTGGACGGCCACATATACACAAAGGACGATTGCGTTTCTGGTTGCCGCACTAGCGATCGTTTTTCCGGCTTTTGGCTTTGCGCCAAGGCTGTACGAATGGTTTGCGCGACGGCGGGTCCGCCAGTTTTATCAGCGGCTCAGAGCCATTGAAAATGCACTCCAAAATGGGCTCACAGCCGAAAAAGCAAAAGCACTTCAGGCCGAACTTGATGATATCGGGAGATCAACAAGCACTGTTCCGATGCGTCACTCTGACCTTTATTTTATGTTGAGATACCACCTCGATCGGACGCGTTCTCGTCTAATTGAAGCGTGCCGTGAAATTCAAGCAAAGGTCCAATAAGGGACCCCACCACGGTAGGTAGAACGAAGCAACTTCCGGAATTGGCACTTAGCGGACATCAAGATCGTGCCTAACCACGTCCGCGTTTTGGAGTAAAGCAAACATGACCTTTTGCGGGAGTCCGCTTTCGCGGTCGCTATTGGGGGTAAAGCGGACATGAGCTTGTGCGCTGCACATGTCCGCTTCTGACCCAAAGCGGACATTGCTAACTCGACCTGATACGGTGCCTTGTCCCGAGCCTTGGGGAAGGCAATGAGACGGCGCGATTTCATCAAGGTCATTGGTGGCGCGGCGGCGACATGGCCAGTTACAACGCATGCGCAGCAGTCCGAGCGCATGCCCCGCATCGGCGTGCTTATCGGGTTAGCTGCGAATGATCCGCAAGGCCAAACCACCCTAACAACGCTTCTTCAGGCTTTGCAGCAATCCGGCTGGATTGATGGCCGCAACGTGAGGATCGACTACCGCTGGGGTGGCTTCAACGCCGAGGACCTGCGCAACCACGCGCTGGAACTTGTTGCCCTCGGTCCGGACGTCGTGGTGGCCACCGGTGGCGCCAGTATGACGGCATTGTTCCAAGCGACCAGAACCATCCCGATCGTGTTCGCAAATGTCCCCGATCCGGTCGGCTCCGGGTTTGTCGAAAGTCTTTCCCGCCCGGGTGGTAACACCACAGGTTTTTTGCAGTTCGAATATAGCTTGGCCGGAAAGTGGCCGGAGTTGCTCAAGCAAATCGCGCCAAGCGTCACGCGAGCGGCAGTGCTTCGCGATCTCGCAATAACTGCCGGGATTGGGCAGTTCGCCGTCATCCAAGCCATGGCTCCGTCGCAGAGCATTGAAGTGACTGCCATTAACGCAAGCGACGAACAAGAAATCGCACGAGGCATAGAGGCCGCTGCTCGCTTACCAAACGGAGGTTTGATCGTGACAGCGAGTGCGTCGAACATTGGCAATCGCCCACTGATCGTCGCGCTTGCTGCCCGGCATAAGTTGCCTGCAGTTTATTTCCAACGGTCCTTCGTTACCGATGGTGGTTTGGTTTCCTATGGTGCCGATCTTGTTGACCAGATCCGCCGCGCTGCGGGCTACATCGATCGGATCCTAAAAAGCGAAAAACCGGCCGACTTACCGGTGCAAGCGCCGACCAAGTACGAGTTAGCGATCAATCTTAGGACAGCGAAGGCCCTTGGTCTGACCGTACCTCCAGCGCTACTCGCTCGCGCCGACGAGGTGATTGAATAAGTGGCGGCATGTCCGCTATTGGCCCAAAGCGGACATCCCAAGTTGCGCCGCACATGTCCGCTTTCGGGGGTGAAGCGGACATGCCTGTTTGCACTGCACATGTCTGCTTTTGACCCAAAGCGGACATTGCGTAGTGCCTTAACTAGCCTCACTTGAACCGCTACGATGTCTTCGACTGATTTCGGGGGCGGTATGAGGTCTGCATGCTTGGCGCTCGTCCCAAGATGCACTGTCCATAACCACGCAGAGGTATCGACAGTGACCCATGACGCGTTCATTCATGTGCCGCACCTCCACGGCCGGCTGACACCGGCGGATAAGTCTGCCATGCGCATCACGCGTGAGGCCCTCGCCATCTACGATGAGCGCGCCCGCAAAGCCGGCTACCCCGAAAGTTGGCGCCATTCGGACCAAAAAATCGAAGAGTCCTGGCGCAGCTTCTTTTCCTATCGGACGAAACCAAGCGATCTTTGGGTCTACGGCTACGGGTCGCTGATGTGGGATCCCGGCTTCCACTTTACGGAGGTCAGATTGGCGGACGTTGAAGGGTACCAGCGCCGCTTCACGCTCAAGACCGAAATTGCTCGTGGCTCGCCAGAATTCCCCGGTCTGGTGCTCTCGCTCGAGCGGAAGTCCGGTCTCTGTAGGGGATTGGCGTTTCGTATCGCTGCGGATGTAGCGGAGGCCGAGTCGGAGATCCTTTGGAGGCGTGAGATGATTACTGGCGGGTATTGCCCGGCAATTTTGTCGATGAGGACACCGCAGGGGAGCATCACTGGTCTCGCATTCACCTCTAACACGTCGCACCCGCGTTATGTCGGAGAGCTCTCGCTTGGTGAGACCGCTGCAATCATCGCGACCGGTAGGGGTGTCATTGGCACGACCCGCGCCTACCTTGAGGATATGGCAGCGCACTTAGGAGCCTTGGAAATAGACGACCCATACGTCGAACGGCTGGTGAAGGAAGTGAATAGCATCGACGTACCGATACTCACGTCGCCGGAGCCCAAATCCATTCGTTCGTGAACGACATGGCTAGATGCTGCCGTCCGTTCGGCACAATCACGGGCGGGCTTATGTTCGCAGATGGGAATGCGACCAATTGGGGAGCCATCTCCACCGACGGTGCAGATCCCGGCGTGCAGACGTTCGGCCCGCGAAGGTTTAATCACGTTTTTATCGGTTATGTCCGCTTTTGGCCCAAAGCGGACATAGCCTCTTGCGCTGCACATGTCCGCTTTCGGGGGTAAAGCGGACATTGCTTAAATGTCGCATCGTCCGCGCATGGGCCTATAGCGGACATCCTGCCATGGCATGAAACATACGTTTTGGTAGGATTGAGCATCGTCGTGAACCGTCGGGGGCGACATGCAGCGACGCGGTGGAAGCGGTCAACCGCCCAAGGGCCAGCGCAAGATTGGGCCCAAGGCGCGCAAAGCGCCAATCGCTTCCGTAACCGGTGCCGACCTACAGGAACAACTCGACCGGCGTACCCGCGAACTCGACGAAGCGCTGCAGCAGCAGACTGCCACGAGCGAAGTGCTAAGCATCATTCGCCGTTCGCCGGCGGATGCCCAACCTGTGTTCGACGCGATCGTCCAAAGTGCCGCGCGTCTGTGTGGTGCCATCTTCGGCGTTGTCTATTTGTACGAAAACGATCGTCTCCGCATTGCCGCTACCAACAACTTCTCACCCGAGGCGACGAGTCAACTTCACGACCTTCAGCAACTAAAGCGGCCCGATCGTTCCCACACCGGTGGCCGGACAATCTTGGATCGCGCTGTTGTTCACATTCACGATGTGCTTGAGGACCCGGAGTACTCGCGCGAATTGGCTTTGGCCGGAGGATGGCGGGCCGTGCTCGGAGTTCCTCTGGTTCATGACGGACAATCGGTGGGCGCGATCACACTGGGCAAACGTGAGCCGACGCCCTTTTCAGAGCAACAAATTCAACTATTGAAAACGTTTGCCGACCAGGCGGTGATAGCAATCGAAAATGTCCGTTTGTTCGAAGCCGAACAACAGCGCACACGCGAGCTTTCCGAATCGCTGGAGCAGCAGACTGCCACGTCGGATGTGCTGCAAGTCATCTCAAGTTCGCCCGGCGAGCTGGAAGCGGTTTTCAATGCAATGTTGGCGAACGCTACCCGCATCTGTGAGGCCACATTTGGCCACCTTTGGCTCTTCGAAGGCAGTGTCTTTCGCGCTGTCGCAGTCCACGGCACGCAAGGCTTTGTCGATCATATGCGACATCATCCTATGGTCGATTTGCAGAAGAGTCCGGGAATTCCTTTGGATCGTCTCGCGAGAACGAGGAAGCTTGTTCATATTACCGATCTCCGCACCGACGACTCCTACATTCGGAAAGCTACTCCCCAAATCATTGCTCTCGTCGAAACCTCGGGCGCGCGAACTTTTGTTTCGGTGCCGATGCTCAAGGACGACAAACTCGTTGGCGCTATTAATTTGTATCGCCAGGAGGTACGGCCGTTCACCGACAAGCAAATCGAGCTGGTCAAGAACTTCGCCGCCCAAGCAGTCATCGCGATCGAGAACACGCGGCTATTGAGCGAGTTGCGGGAATCGCTGCAGCAACAGACGGCTACCGCCGATGTGCTCAAGGTCATCAGCCGGTCGACGTTCGACCTTCAGGTCGTGCTCGACACGCTGGTGGAATCTGTTGCTCGGCTGTGTGAGGCGTATGATGCGGTTATTTTATTGCGTCAAGACGAGCGGCTCCAAATCAAAGCGCATTACGGGCCAATTCCAGTGGGTGTCAGCGGTTTGCCGATCGAACGCGGTTGGGTTTCTGGACGCGCCTTTCTCGATCGTGCCCCGATCCATATCCACGACGTTCAGGTGTCGACCCACGATTTCCCAGATACCACCGAAACGGCGCTTCGCGTCGGCACCCGGACGATTCTGGCCGTCCCTCTACTGCGGGAAGATGAGGCCATCGGCGCACTCACGATCCGTCGTTCCGAGGTGAAACCATTTACCGAAAAACAAATTGAGTTGGTCACCACCTTCGCCGACCAGGCGGTGATCGCCATTGAGAACGTGCGTCTATTCGACGAGGTGCAAACGCGCACGCGCGAGCTTTCCGCGTCGCTGGAGCAACAGACGGCAACCTCAGAGGTTCTGAAGGTCATCTCAAGTTCGCCCGGCGAGCTGGAGCCGGTCTTTGACACTATGCTCACGAACGCCACGCGCATTTGCGAAGCCAAGTTCGGGACGCTGTACCTTCGCGATGGCGACGGTTTCAGTGCGGTTGCCGCTACTCGCGACGCGCCCCCTGAATATGTTGAGGCACGGAGGCGAGAGTTGCGGGTTCACCCACCACCGGAGGGGGTGCTTGGCCGAGCTGTCATCACGAAGCAGGTCGTGCACATTGCTGACATTATGGAGCTTCAGGCCTACCGCGACGGTCATCCGTGGGTCGTCAGTGCTGTTGAACTGGGCAAATTCCGGACTGTGCTAGCTGTGCCGATGCTGAAGGATGACGAGCTTATTGGTGCGATCACCATCATGCGGCAAGAGGTCCGGCCTTTCACCGATAAGCAGATCGAACTGGTCAAAAATTTCGCCGCTCAAGCCGTCATCGCCATCGAGAATACGCGCCTACTCAGCGAGTTGCGTGAATCCCTGCAGCAGCAGACCGCCACTGCCGATGTGCTCAAGGTCATCAGCCGCTCGACTTTCGACTTGCAAGTGGTCCTCGATACGCTGGTCGAATCAGCAGCCCGGTTATGTGAAGCCGACTTGGCGGCGATCACTCGCCAAAGCGGCGATAACCATCGGTTAATTGCAAGCTACGGCTATTCCCCGGAACTGAAAGAACATTGGGCTCAAAATCTCATTCCATCGGGCCGAGGCTCGATCTCGGGGCGCGTGATGCTCGAAGGCCGGCCTGTGCATGCTCCCAATGTCCTGGCGGATCCAGAATTTCAAGTGAAGGAGGCGGCGATAATTGGCGGTATAAGCACCATGCTAGGCGTCCCACTTCTGCGAGAAGGCAGTCCGATCGGGGTTATGGTGCTTCAACGCCGCACCCCTTTGCCATTCACCGACAAACAGATCGAGTTGGTCACTACCTTTGCCGACCAAGCTGTGATCGCAATCGAGAATGTACGCCTATTCGACGAAGTGCAGGCACGCACGCGCGAGCTTTCCGAGTCACTGGAGCAGCAGACAGCGACCTCCGAAGTACTGAAGGTTATCGCAAGCTCGTCCGGTGAGCTGCAACAGGTATTCGACACCATGCTCGCGAATGCAACGCGACTCTGTGGAGCGAGTTATGGCGCTATGTGGTTGCGAGATGGTGATGGTTTCCGGAACGCTGCTCTTCACGGTCCACTGCCTCCCGAGTATGTCGAGCAAATCAGTGGAAATTTCCTCCGTTCCGGTCCCGATGGGGCGTTGACGCTTGTCGTGCAGACAGGCAAGCCAGTGCATGTGCCCGATCTGCGGGAAAGTCGTGCTTATCTCGACCGCGACACACTGCCTGTGACCGCTGTCGAAGTCGCTGGAGTCCGCACCATAGTGTGTGTCCCGATGTTCAAGGCAAACGAGGTCATCGGGGCAATTACCATCTATCGCAAAGAAGTCCGTCCCTTCACGGACAAGCAGATCGAGCTGGTCAGCAATTTTGCTGCTCAAGCCGTCATCGCTATCGAGAACACGCGACTGCTGAACGAGCTGCGCGAATCGTTGCAGCAGCAGACCGCGACCGCTGATGTGCTTAAGGTGATCAGCCGATCGACGTTCGATCTACAGCCGGTACTCGAGACACTGACAGAATCAGCAGCGCGACTTTGCGAGGCAGATATAGCCGCAATTATTCGCCAAAAAGGCGAATCTTACTATTGGGCGACGAGTTATGGCTTGTCAGCGGAACAGAGTGAATATGCAAAGCGCGTATCAATGGGGCCTGGACGTGGCGGTGTTGCCGGCCGCGTATTGCTGGAGGGCAAGACTACCCACGTTACGGACGTGCTGGCAGACCCGGAATACACTTATTTGGAGGTTCAAAAAGTAGTCGGCTATCGCTCTATGCTCGGAGTGCCACTTCTGCGAGAAGGATCGCCGATTGGAATAGTTTTGGTAATGCGTCGTTCGCCACAACCGTTCAACCAAAAGCAGATTGAGCTTGTTGAATCCTTCGCCGACCAGGCAGTGATCGCAATCGAGAACGTTCGGCTGTTTGAAGAGGTGCAAGCGCGGACACGGGATCTTTCCGAATCTCTGCAGCAGCAGACCGCCACCGCCGACGTGCTCAAGCTCATCAGCCGCTCCACCTTTGACCTGCAAACGGTTCTTAATGCGCTGATTGAAACAGCTACGCGCCAGTGCAATGCCGACCAAGGAACCATTACTCGCAAGATCGGCGAGGCCTTCTTTCGCTCGGCAGCCTACGGCTATTCGTCGGACTATACCGACTACATGCGCGAAACAGCAGTCCAAATGGATCGAGGTTCTGTTGCTGGGCGAGCGCTGGTAGACGGTCAGATCGTTCACATTGCCGACATCAAAACCGATTCCGAATACACATTTTCTCCCGGATTGCATTTAGGGAATTTTCGCACCGCCATCGGCGTTCCCATGCTGCGGGAGGGTGAGCCAATTGGTGTCTTGGCGTTGACGCGCAGGGAGGTTCTCCCCTTTACCGACAAGCAAATTGAGATGGCCACGACCTTTGCCGACCAAGCCGCGATTGCAATGGAGAACGTGCGCCTGTTCGAAAGTGTCGAGGCCCGCACACGCGAACTGGCGCAATCGTTGGAGAATTTGCGCAGTACGCAGGATCGCCTGGTGCAGACGCAGAAACTGGCCTCGCTTGGTCAGCTCACCGCCGGTATCGCGCACGAAATCAAGAACCCGCTCAATTTCGTCAACAATTTCTCCGGGGTCTCCACAGAGTTGATTGATGAATTGCAGGACGCTCTGAAGGGCCTAACGATTGACCAGAAGGCGCGCGCAGAGATCACCGAATTGACTAACACACTGCGGGGCAATCTCGACAAGGTCGTCCAGCACGGCAAACGTGCCGATGCCATTGTCAAGAACATGCTGCTGCACTCGCGCGAAGGCTCGGGTGAACATCGGGTTGTCGATATCAACGCCTTGGTCGAAGAAAGCCTTAATCTCGCCTATCACGGTGCACGGGCTGAGAAGCAAGGCTTCAACATCACCATGGAGCAGTCACTCGACCCGGCCGCTGGGCAAGTTGACGTATTTCCCCAGGATCTCACGCGGGTGCTTCTGAACCTGATCTCGAACGGCTTCTATGCGGCGACAAAGCGTAGAGCCGAAGCTGATGGCGATGGCTATGAACCCACCCTTTCTGCCTCGACCCGCAGCCTTGGAGATCGTGTGGAAATCCGGGTTCGGGATAACGGCACGGGTATTCCACCGGAAGTAAAAGAAAAGATGTTCAACCCGTTCTTCACAACGAAGCCTGCTGGAGAAGGAACCGGGCTTGGGCTCTCCATCTGTCACGACATCATTGTGAAGCAGCATGGCGGCTCAATCGAGGTCGATACGCAGCCGGGCGAGTTCACCGAAATCAGGGTGACTTTGCCGCGAGTGGTTGCGTCCCAGTCCTGAACGCCTGTAGTCGTTAGCCGCCATCTCTAGTTCCACCGCACATATCCGCTTTCGGGCAGGGATAGTGCGGAGACTTAATCCTTCCAGAACCCCTTAAACCGATCAGGCGCCAGTGCCGTGTAACGGACGGTCGAGTTGATCGACTTGTGCCCAAGGTAGTGCTGGATCGCACGGGTGTCCTGGCCATCGTTTGCGAGTTTGTAGCCGCAGGAATGCCGCAGCATGTGGCTGTGAACGAGGAAGGGGAAGCCCGCGGCTTCGCCAGCTCGTGCGACCATGCGCTGATAGCCGGCAACGCTGAGGGGTGCGAGGCGCTCACTGACGAATACATAGACGCTTGCAGGGGCCTCACGCTTCAGCCGCCGCAGAGCGCGTAGTTCTCGGCCTCCGATCGGGTGAACGCTGGCCGTGCCGCCCTTGGCACGCCGAACGTGCAGTTTCCCGGTTGGGAAGTCGATATCATCCCATCGCAGGGCCACGAGCTCGCTGGCTCGCAAGCCGTGGCGGTAGGCGAAGACCTCACACAGCTTCTCAACCACTACCTGACTGAAATGTCGAAGATAGCGCTCCAATACGGCGCGACCATAGACAAATATGTTGGAGACGCCATTGTCATGTTTTTCGGCGATCCAGCGACTCTCGGAGTGAAGGAGGATGCGCTCGCCTGCGTCCAAATGGCGCTCGCCATGCAAAAGCGAGTCAGTGATCTGGCGCATGAGTGGCGTAATGTCGGTATCACCACGCCGCTGCGGTGCCGGATCGGCATTCATTCCGGCTATTGCACGGTCGGCAATTTCGGCAGCGACGACCGCATGGATTACACGATGGTCGGGGGCACCGTAAACCTTGCTTCACGGCTGGAGCATGAAGCGCCGCCTGGGGGTGTACTGGTCTCGTTCGAGACCTACGCGCTCGTGAAGGACAGCGTCCGTTGCGAGGAGCGCGGGCAAGTCCAGGTCAAAGGCATTGCTGATCCGGTTACAACATACGCGGTAATCGGACTGAAGCATGATCCGGACTTGGCCGGCACAACGCACCTGCGCCTGGAGCTCCAGGTCGACCGTATGTCGGACGACGAGCGCCGGGCCGCGGCGAATAAGCTGCGTCACGCGCTCGGATTGCTGGAAGAAGACGGCCGACGCTAGCAGTGAACTCTGTCACCCGATGTCCGCTTTTGGCCCAAAGCGGACATTGCCTTTGTGTCGCGGAATGTCTGTTTCAAGGGACAAAGCAAACACTTGCATGCGACCATAAAGTTGGCGTGAAGTGGTCCGTCACGGAGTGCCACATGAGCTTGAAGACGATTCTTGCCGCAAAAGGCAGCGAAGTCGTGAGCATCGATTTTGCTGCGGATGTTGCCGCCGCAGCCCAACTGCTCACCAAGCATCGCATCGGAGCGGTAGTGGTCCTTGGGACCGACGGCCGGCTCGCGGGCATTTTGTCGGAGCGCGATATCGTACGCATGATGGCGGAAAGCGGTAGTGCGGTTCATCACATGCCTGTTGCGCAGGCGATGACGCGGAATGTCTCCACTTGTGAGGTCACTGATTCGATTAACAGCGTTATCGACCGGATGACGAAGGGTAAATTTCGTCACATGCCGGTGCTTGAGAACGACCGCCTCGCCGGCATGGTATCGATCGGCGACGTTTTAAAGTGGCACATAGACACGATACGTGACCACATCCATCAATTAGAAGAGTCTATTTCCGAGTTCGACATGATCAGGCTCTAGTCTGAAGCGCTATGTCCGCTTTCGGCCCTTAGCGGACATCCCCATCTGTCGCATTTGATGTCGCTATTGGGGGTAAAGCAGACATGCGTGGTTGCAGCGCACATGTCCGCTTTTGACCCAAAGCGGACATTACGCGCACATCCTTAAGACCCCTTCCTCACTACGTGTACGAGTTGCTACGATCCCGTTCCCTAGCCGCGGGGGTTACGATGAGGCGACGCGATTTCATCGCAGCACTCACTGTCACGGCGGCTGCATGGCCACTTGCCGGGCTTGCGCAACAACCGGATCGTGTGCGCCGCGTGGGCGTGCTCATGCCCTTTACGGCCGACGATCCCGAAGGCCAAGCACGCCTCATGGCATTCGGGCAAAGTCTGCAGCAATTGGGTTGGACTGTCGGGCGCAACCTACAAGTCGACATTCGCTGGGGCGAAAGTGATGCCGAGCGCACTCGGGCATGCGCAGCGGAATTACTAGCACTCGGCCCAGACGTCATTCTGGCGAATGGCACTCCTGAAATGCGGGCATTGCAACAGGCGACGCGTAGTTTGCCCGTCGTGTTCGCAAATCTAACTGATCCGGTAGGCCAAGGTTTCGTCGCGAGCCTGGCCCGACCGGGGGGCAACGTTACGGGCTTTGCCGCAACCGAATTTGGTCAGAGCGGAAAATGGCTGGAACTGCTCAAGGAGATCGCGCCCAATGTGACCCGAGTAGCGGTCCTACTTAATCGCTCCTTTTCTGCAGGGATGGCCCAGCTAGCCGCGATCCAAGCCGTGGCGCCGTCACTAGGGATCGAGGTAAGCCCGATAGACGTGCACGACGCAACTGAACTCGAACAACTTGTCACAGCATTCGCACGCGAACCGAAGGGCGGGCTAATTTTTACGGCTGTTGGATCGGTCGTGCGTCGCGAACTGGTCATGGCGCTTGCGGCCCGATACCACTTACCCGCGGTCTACCCGTTCCCCTATCTCGTTAGCAGTGGCGGCCTTGCGTCTTACGGACCCGATATCGTCAACCAATACCGGCTCGCAGCCGGCTATGTTGATCGTATCCTCAAGGGTGAGAAGCCTGCTGATCTTCCGGTCCAAACACCGACTAATATCCGGCTAGCGATCAATCTTAAGACTGCTAAAGCGCTCGGCCTTACCGTTCCGCCCGCCTTACTCGCCCGTGCAGACATGGTGATCGAGTAGGACGTGCCCAGCTATTGGCCCATAGCGGACATTGCCTGTGAGCGTTTCGCCGGGACGAACGAGGGCGTATCAATGGCTTTTTCCTGTCGTTTTGACATTCCCTCGAATTGCGCATTCTCCTCGATTGCCAGAGTTCGATGATAGATATCGCCCTCAACCGCAGCGGTGCTATTTAGCTTGACGCGGTTGGCACGGATCGTGCCCTTGACGCGACCGCCGATTGCTAGTTCGTCCGCGACGATGTCGCCCACCACCTGTGCGCCATCGCCTATCTCAACAGTCGAGGCGTGTAC
>Ga0306920_100008745_pt1 | contig 13465 bp, 11 predicted proteins | sample flu12Cox44000170_FD_204666 | JGI IMG/M metagenome (GOLD analysis project Ga0306920, IMG submission 204666) | Lab enrichment of tropical soil microbial communities from Luquillo Experimental Forest, Puerto Rico - flux4day.12C.oxic.44.000.170 (v2)... | ecosystem: Environmental > Terrestrial >... | reverse complement strand
CGCGCACACCAGCAGCGTGGTGACAATCAGGGCTCGCGCGGCTTTCGATAAAAGGAATTTTGGCGGTGCGGATGATGTGAATGATCAGCGTCTGGGTGAGCAGCGATTCCACGAACCAGCCAGTTTGGAACAGCGGCGGATTGGTCCAGCAATCGAAGACGAACAGCATCATGGCGTAGGTTGCATAGTCGAAAATCGAGCTGATCGGGCCGATAAAGACCATGAACTTGAAGATGTTGCCGATGTCCCAGCGGCGCGGCGACGACAGGTAATCCTCGTCGACGTTGTCGGTCGGAATCGCCGTCTGCGAGAAGTCGTAGAGCAGATTGTTCAGCAGCACCTGCACCGACAGAATCGGGAAGACCGGCAGCAATAGACTCGCGCCGATCATCGAGAACATGTTGCCGAAGTTCGACGAGGCGGTCATCTTGATGTACTTGAGGATGTTGCCGAACACCTTGCGACCTTCGATCACGCCCTCCTCAAGCACGAGGAGGCTCTTCTCGAGCAGGATGATGTCCGCGGATTCCTTCGCAATGTCGACCGCGGTGTCGACCGAGATGCCGACGTCCGCCGCGCGCAGCGCCGGGCCGTCGTTGATGCCGTCGCCGAGGAAGCCGACAACGTGGTTGTCGCGATGCAGCGCCTTGATCACGCGCACTTTCTGCTGCGGGTTCAAGCGTGCGAACACGGGCGTATCGCGCGTGGCGATCGTCAGCTCTTCGTCGCTCATCGCCTCGATCTTCGGCCCGGTCAGCCATTTGTCGACGTTGATGCCGACTTGGCGGCAGACGTTGCGCGTGACCGTATCGTTGTCGCCGGTCAGAATCTTCACCGCGACACCATTGGCATTGAGCGCCTGGATCGCGTCGGCCGCAGAATCCTTGGGCGGATCGAGGAAGGCGACAAAACCCATCATCGTGAGGTCGCGTTCGTCCTCGCGCGAATACGCCGGCTTGATCTCGATCTCGCGCACGCCGAGCGCGAGCGCGCGGAAGCCGTCCTCGTTCATGTCACGCGCGACGCCCTTCACTTCTTCGAGCTTCTGCGGCGTGAGCGCCTGATAATGCTCTTCGTGCGCGACGCTCGTGCATACCGCGAGCGTCTCCGCCACGGCACCTTTCGCAATGATGTAGTGCTTGCCCGCGCGATCGCGCACGATCACCGACATGCGCCGGCGCGTGAAATCGAACGGCACCTCGTCGACCAGCGTGTATTCGGCGTGCAGATGCTGCACCTTGTCTGCATCGTGCACGGCATCGAGCACGGCCTCGTCGAGCAGATTGCGCAAGCCCGTCTGGTGATAGCTGTTGAGCCAGGCGAACTCCAGCACCTTCTCGTTCTCGTCGCCGTAGATGTCGGTGTGCCGCTCGAGGATGACCTTGTCCTGCGTCAGTGTTCCTGTCTTGTCGGTGCACAGGACATCGATCGCGCCGAAGTTCTGGATCGCGTTCAGGCGTTTGACGATGACCTCTTTCTTGGCCATCTTGAGCGCGCCCTTGGCCAAATTGATCGCAACGATCATCGGCAGCATCTCGGGCGTGAGGCCGACCGCGACCGACACCGCGAGCATGAATGCGTCGTACCAATGGCCTTTGGTCGCGCCATTTACGATCAGCACGATCGGCGCCATCACCGCCATGAAGCGGATCATCAGCCAGGCGAAGCGGCCGACGCCTTTGTCGAAACTCGTCTCCACGCGCTGGCCGACAAGCGAGCCGGCGAGCGCGCCGAAATACGTGTGCGCGCCGGTCGCGGCGAGCACGGCCGTGGCCGTGCCCGAGACGACGTTCGAGCCCATGAAGCAGAGGTTGCGCGCTTCGAGCGCTGTCTTGGTGTCGGCATCGGCGCCGGCGAATTTCTCGACCGGCATCGATTCGCCGGTCAGCGCGGACTGGTTGACGAACAAGTCCTTTGCGCTGAGCAGGCGCAGATCGGCCGGAATCATGTCGCCTGCGGCGAGAAACACTAGATCGCCCGGCACGAGCGCGTCGATTGGCACTTCGACTTTCTTCACCACGCGCGGGACCGGAGCATCCTCGTCAGCACCCGCGACGGGCTCTTCGACCTCGCGCTTAGCGGTCGCGGTATTGCTGACCATCGCGCGCAGCTTCTCGACCGCGTTGCTCGAACGCGCCTCCTGGAAATGCGCGACGAATACCGCCATCACCACCATCGAGAACATGATGATGGCGCCGATCTTGTCGCTGGTTTCCTCGCCGGTCACCCAGGTGATGACCGCGAGCACGGTCAACAGGATGTTGATCGGGTTGGTGTAGAAGCGCTCGAGGATTTCGAGCAGGAAGGGCTTCTTCTTTTCCTGCGCGACGATATTCGGGCCGAACTGTTCGAGGCGCTCCTCGACCTGATCGGGATTGAGCGCATTGCCGCCCGGATTGAGCTTGTCGAGGGCGTCGTTGGCCTCCATACGCGCGAGCGCCAGCAGCTCGGCCGCCGTGCGCGCCGCCGCTTCATTTTTCGCGCTGCTGCGGCCATTGCCGCCGATCAGCATGGAGATGGCGCTCAACTTCATGTGTTGCTCCTCAAAGCTTACTGTCGCCAAGGACAGCGCAGCCTGACCAGCACACATGACAGACTGGCTACATGCGACGCGCAAGCGTCGAAGTGTCGCGTGTTTCCGCCGCTCGCGGAACACGCCTAGAAGACGAGGATTCCGCGGTTATGCTGGTTCGGTTGCAGGTTTACGACTACTGCAAGGGTCCACGGAAGGACGCCCTCGTCTGGAAAAGTTGCGCGCAAGGTAGTCGCGCAGAGCCGCCTTGTCAATGCGCACGCGTATCGTCATTTGGCGACGGTTCGGGCGCGCACCGGGATCGGCACGCCGCAGACGTCGATATGCCCCGCCGGCACCTTGTACCATTCGTCGCGGCGGTTGCGGCGCGACTCGATCAGCGCGGTGAACGTAGGCGTATCGGTACGCAATTCTTCGAGATTGGCGCGCTCGGATTCCGGCACATCTGCCGCCAGTCTCACGCGCTTGATCGGCACGTGCTGCTCGGCTTTCTCATAGAAGCCGAGCGTCCCGGTGCCGCGCGGCAGCACCGAGAGCAGTTCCATTCCCTGCACCACCCGGCCGACCGTGGTGATATTGCGATCGAGCCAGCGCGGCGCGTGGCCGATCACGGCATACAGTTCGGTGCCGCCGCCGGAGTTGACGTCGAGATCGCGGCCGACACCAACGACACCATAGCAATGCGTCAGCCAGGCGCGACCGGTCCGCGGATCGCGGGCGCTGGCGAAGTCGCCGACGAATCCGGTCTGCGGCGCATAGCCGTCGGCATCGGGCAAACGCGTAAACGGCCGTGCATCCTTTGCCGCGACGGTAAATTCCGCGTTGAGCGTGCGTTTCGCGTTCTTGATCGCTCGCGGCTGGTCCTTGTCGCCCGGTTTCGCCTCGGCGTTCGGATCGCCCCACTGCACGACGTAGTTGTCCTGCGAGCGCAGGATCGCGAGTCCGTCGAAATAGCCCTCGCGCACGAGCGATCGGATGTTGGCGACATGATTCGGAGCGAAGGCAGGTGCGAGTTCGATCACTACGCGACCGCTATTGAGTTCGAGATACAGGGTGTTCTCGGGATCAAGCGCATGCCAGTCGGAAGGCTGCGAGGCTTTGAGCACTTCCGACATCGTGGGCGGCAGTTTTTTCGCAGCAGTGTCCGCGAACGCGGGTGCCGATGCGCAAGTCAGGGTGAGACCAAGAGCAAGTCCGAAATTGCGCACCATTCCCCCGTTCGTCCTGAGCTTGTCGAAGGGCGATTCTATACCCGCAGCCTTGGGCGTGCTTCGACCCTTCGACAAGCTCAGGGTCAGCACGAACGGCACGGTCGTGCGTCAGATTTATTTATCTGGATGCAGTTCGGTCGCTAGCACGCCGAGGCGCACGAGACGATCGAACTGCTCGCCATTGCGTGCGACCGTGAGCGTCACGCGCTTGCCCATATTCGCGCGCAGCATCTCCTGGAACGCCGCGCGATCGCGCACCGGCGAGCCGTTGAACTTGATCACGAAATCACCGCTGCGCAGATTGGCTTCCGCCGCCGGCGTGCCGCCGATGACTGAGCCGAGCTGCACGCCGCCTTCCACCCCGACGTTACCGAGCTCGGCCGTGGTCATATTGCGGAACTGTGCGCCGAACGGCAGCCGGTAGCGCACATAGAAAGCGGCGATGAAATTCCAGGCGGAAGGTCCCTCGCCGTCGCACTCGGCAATGGCCGTCGTGGCGAATTGATCCGGATTCTTCGAATCCGCAATGCCGTAAAGCAGGACTTTCTCTGCGCCGACGCGCTTGCCGATACGCGCAGCCCAGTCGCGCGCTTCTTCGTCGCTCGTCGGATAACAGCCGGTACCGATGCGCACGTAACTTTTTGCGACGAGCTTGCGTTCGTCTCCGCGCACCGACGCGCCCGGCGCCATCTCGGCAGTATCCGGGGGGGGCGCGGCACGCAATTCGGCCACCATCTCCGTGCCATGGCCCGCGCTGACGAGATACCGGCCCGGCTCGGCGACTTCGCGCGGCGGCGGCACGCCCTGCTCGACTGCCGGTTTCGGGCGTAGCGCCACGCAGCCTGCCAGCACCAAAAACAACGATGCCAGCGCAAGCGTGCGCGACTTCAAACTGAACGAGATCGCGATCATGCGACAATAGTAACGCATGTCCTCGAGCAGCATCGCAAACCCCGTCGATTCCAAACGTGCGCTGCGCAACGCACATGTGCAGATCCATTTCTGCGTGCTGCTGTGGGGCTTTACCGCGATCCTCGGCAAGGTGATCACGTTGCCGGCGCTCGATCTCGTGCGCTGGCGCATGCTCATCGTAGCGTTGGCGCTGCTCGCGATCCCGCGCGTGTGGCGCGGCCTCGCCTCGATGCAGCCGCGCCTGATCGCGAGCTACGCCCTTGTCGGCGTCATGATCGCGGTGCATTGGTTTTCGTTCTACGCCGCGATCAAGCTCGCGAATGCTTCGGTGGGTGCGACTTGTATCGCCGTCGCGCCGGTGTTTCTCGCAGTGATCGAGCCGTGGATTGTAGGTCGTCGCTTTCGCTGGCACGAGCTGTGGATCGGCATCGGCGTGATCCCCGGCGTCGCGCTCGTTGTCGGCGGCATACCGGATTCAATGCGCATCGGCGTTCTCGTCGGAGTGGTCTCGGCCTTCTTCTGCGCGTTGTTCGGCGCGATGAACAAGCGCCTGGTCGAGCGCGCCGATCCGCTCACCGTGACCTGCGTCGAACTTGGAACTGGCGCTTTGCTGCTGCTCGGCGTCGCGACGCTCGTGCCGCATGCCGGCAGCGTGTTCGATCTGCCGAACCTGCACGACTCTGCCTTCCTCATTTTGCTCGCCCTCGCCTGCACGCTGGTGCCGTTCACCTTGTCGCTGGTCGCGCTCCGGCATCTGTCCGCATTCGCGGTCGAACTCGCGGTCAATCTCGAGCCGGTCTATGCGATCCTGCTCGCGATTCCGCTGTTCGGCGAGCAGCGCGAGCTCGACGTGAGTTTCTATCTCGGCGTGGCGATCATCATCGGTTCGGTGCTCATTCATCCGCTGCTCGAACGGCGGCGGCCGCACCGCATCGAAACCAACGTCGCTGGCAGCGTGGATTGAAACAGCGCCGAGCCGCCCCGAATTCAAAAGCAAGACGCGGAGTGCCCGCCGCGCCGCCTGTGCGTAACCTGCGATCCACCAATCGCAACGGGACACACAAAGCCATGAACGCCGTACTCAAGCCGAACACCGAACAGGATTCACGCTGGCTGGCGATCCGCACGCGCGACGTGCGCGCCGACGGCACGTTCTACTACTCGGTCAAGACCACGGGCGTGTATTGCCGCCCGTCCTGCGGCTCGCGCCCGGCCCGGCCGGAAAATATCGCTTTCCACGCGACGCGCGCCGACGCTGAACGCGCAGGTTTCAGGCCCTGCAAGCGTTGCAAGCCGGATCAGCCGAGCCTGGCCGAAACCAATGCGGCGAAAATTACGGCGGTGTGCCGCCTGATCGAATCTGCCGACGAAACGCCGAATCTTGAAGCGCTCGCCGTGCATGCGCAGATGAGCGTGTACCACTTCCATCGCCTGTTCAAATCGATCACCGGCGTCACGCCTCGCGCTTATGCGAGTGCCCATCGCGCGCGCCGCGTACGCACGGAGCTCGGACGCAAAGGCAGCATAACCGATGCTGTCTTCGAGGCCGGCTACAACTCCAATGCGCGCTTCTATGAGAACTCCAACGCGCTGCTCGGCATGACGCCGCGCGCGTTCCAGCGCGGCGGCACCGACGCGCAGATCCGTTTTGCGATCGGCCAATGCTCACTCGGCGACATCTTGATCGCGCGTAGCGACAAGGGCATTTGCGCGATCGAGTTCGGCAACGACCCCGACGCGCTGGCGCGCGCACTGCAGGATCGCTTCCCCAACGCGCAGCTCATCGGCGGCGACACGGAATTCGAGCAGCTCGTCGCCAAGGTCGTCGGCTATGTCGAAGCGCCGCAGGTCGGACTCGATCTTCCGCTCGACGTGCGCGGCACCGCATTCCAGCAGCGCGTCTGGGAGGCATTGCGCAAGATTCCCGCAGGCACGACCGCGAGCTACAGCGAAATCGCCGCGCGCATCGGTGCGCCGAAATCGACGCGCGCCGTGGCACAGGCCTGCGCGGCGAATCAGCTTGCGGTTGCTATCCCCTGTCATCGCGTCGTGCGCAACGACGGCGCGTTGTCGGGTTATCGCTGGGGCGTCGAGCGCAAGCGCGCGCTGCTCGAGCGTGAGGCGCGGGCGTGATCGCGCCGGCTCACGCCGACGCGGATGCCGCGCACCCCGTCGCCGAACGCATCGCGAACCTGGATTGGCCGCGCATCGGCAGCGATCTTGACGCACGCGGCAATGCCCTGATCGAGGGACTGATCACGCCGGCGCAATGCGCGGCGCTGGCCGACATGTACGCCGACGACGCGCGCTTTCGCAGCCGCGTCGTCATGGCGCGACATGGATTCGGCCGCGGCGAGTACCGCTATTTCTGCTATCCGCTTCCGGACGCGGTCACGGCGATGCGCAAAGCCTTCTATCCGTGGCTCGCGCCGATCGCGAACCGCTGGAATGCGGCGATGGAAGTCGGCGCGCGCTTTCCGTCGACGCACGAAGACTTCCTTGTCGAATGCCATACCGCCGGGCAAACGCGACCGACGCCGCTGCTGTTGCAGTACGGTCCAGGCGACTACAACTGCCTACATCAGGACTTGTACGGCGAGCAAGTGTTCCCTCTGCAGGTCGCGATTCTGCTGTCCGCGCCGCGGCGGGATTTCGAGGGCGGCGAGTTCGTGCTGACGGAGCAGCGTCCACGCATGCAGTCGCGTCCCGAAGTCGTACCGTTGTGTCAGGGCGATGCCGTCGTCTTCGCCGTGCACAACCGGCCAGTGCAAGGCGCGCGCGGTACCTATCGCGTCAACTTGCGCCACGGCGTCAGCCGCGTGCGCAGCGGCAAGCGGCATACGCTGGGTATCATTTTCCACGACGCGGCGTAGGGCCGCGTCGTATGCGATCTGCAGATCAGCTCGCGAGCAGCGTGTTGACTCGTCTCACGTAGGCTGCCGGATCCTCGAGGGTCGCACCCGCCAATATCTGTGCCTGCTCGAGCAGCAGCAGGCCGAGTTCGGCAGCTTTGGCTTCGTCGCTCTCACCTTCGAGACGCTTGACCAGCACATGCGCGGGATTGATCTCGAGCAGAGCACGTGTCTCGGGTACTTCGTGGCCGGCCTGCTTGAGCAGGCGCTGCATGGATGGGCTCATGTCGTGTTCATCGTACACGAGCACCGACGGCGAATCGGTCAGGCGTGCGGAGACGCGCACCTCGCGTACGCGCTCGCCGAGCAGGTCTTTGAGCTTCTTGATAACGCCCTCGGCGGCCTTCGCCGCTTCTTTGCGCGTCTCTTCGCTGGCGCCGCCGAACTTGGACAAATCGAGATCGCCCTTGGCGACGTTGCGCAGCTTCTTGCCGGCGTATTCGGTGAGATAGCTCGACAGCCATTCGTCAATGCGGTCGTACATCAGCAGCACTTCGATGCCGTGCGCTTTCAGCGCTTCGAGTTGCGGGCTGCCCTTGGCTGCCGCATAGCCGTCTGCGGTCAGGTAGTAGATCGCGTCCTGGTCGGCTTTCATGCGCCCGATGTAGTCGTCGAGCGAGACGGCCTGCGCAGCGGTGCCGGTCTGCGTCGAAGCGAAGCGCAGCAGCTTGGCGACGCGCTCCTTGTTGGCGAAGTCCTCGGCGATGCCTTCCTTGAACACGTTGCCGAATTCTTTCCAGAACGTGGCGAACTTCTCCGGCTCATCCTTGGCCAGCCTGTCGAGCAGGTCGAGCACGCGACGCGTGACGGCGGACTTCAATTTTTCTAGATTGCGGTTCTGCTGCAGGATCTCGCGGCTGACATTGAGCGGCAGGTCGTCAGAATCGACCACGCCGCGCGCGAAGCGCAGATACGCCGGCAGCAGCTGCTCGGCCGCATCCATGATGAAAACGCGCTTGACGTAGAGCTTCAGCCCCTTTCGCTCGTCGCGCCCGCCCGTGAAATCGAACGGCGACTTCGACGGAACATAGAGTAGCGAAGTGAAGTTCTGATTGCCCTCGACACGGTTGTGCGTCCAGGCGAGCGGATTTTCGAAATCGTGCGCGATGTATTTGTAGAAATTCTCGTAATCGCCGTCGGTGAGTTCGGTCTTCGGCCGCGTCCACAGCGCAGAGGCTTGATTCACGACCTCCCACTCGTCCGCGGGCTTGCCGTCTTTGTCCTCTTTCGGCATGCGGATCGGAAAGCCGATGTGGTCGGAATAGCGCGCCACTAGGCTGCGCACCGACCATGGCTGCAGGAATTCGTCCTCATCGGCTTTCAGATGCAACACGACAGAGGTGCCGCGCGCCGCGACATCGAGCGACTCCAGCGTGTACTCGCCGGTGCCCGCCGATTCCCAGCGCACGCCCGCCGTGCTTTCTTCGCCCGCCTTGCGTGTGGTCAACGTCACCTTGTCGGCAACGACGAAGGCCGAGTAGAACCCGACGCCGAATTGGCCGATCAGATTTGCATCGGCCTTCTTTTCCGCCGACAGGGCCTCGAGGAACTTGCGCGTACCGGAGCTCGCAATCGTTCCGATGTTGGCGACGACCTCTTCGCGCGTCATGCCAATGCCGTTGTCGCGGATCGTGATCGTGCGCGCGTCCTTATCGATGCTGATATCGATCTGCAAATCGCTGCTGCCGCTCGAGAGTTCCGGTTTGCCGATCGCTTCGAAGCGCAGCTTGTCGCAGGCATCGGACGCATTCGAGATCAGCTCGCGCAGGAAGATTTCCTTGTGCGAATAGAGCGAATGCGTCACCAGGTGCAGCACCTGGGCGACTTCGGCTTCGAACTTGCGGGTTTCGGCGGCTGCGGTCATTGCGATGTGTTTCCTTCGATGATGTACATGCGCCGGATATGGCCCAGCGCACAAAATTCAAGCTGCTGTGCAGCGTCATTGCCGGGCCGCCGGAGGCGGAACCCGGAATCGAGCCTTTGAGCGTCGGGTAACGGCTTATGCGTCGGATGAGCCCAACAAAAACAAAGGGACCGTCACTTCTGACGGTCCCTTTGGACGAGGAGCACAGACGCGACTCAATGCTCCAAGACGGTGCGTTCGTCCGTGAAGCATGGCGGCGATCATCCTGATCGCTGTAAACAAAGGCTTACTCTTCGGTCGCGCGCTTGGACAGATCTTCGGTGATGCGCGCCTTCTTGCCTTCCAGACCACGCAGGTAGTACAGCTTGGCGCCGCGCACTTTGCCGCGACGCTTCACGGAAACGGAATCGATCGACGGGCTATGCGTCTGGAAGACGCGCTCGACGCCGGTGCCGTGCGAAATCTTGCGCACGGTGAATGCGGAGTTGAGACCCGCGTTCTTCTTCGCGATGACGACGCCTTCGTAGGCCTGCACGCGCTCGCGGTTGCCTTCTTTCACCTTGACGTTGACCACGACGGTGTCGCCGGGGCTGAACTCAGGCAGCTTGCGGGTGATCTGGGCGGCTTCGAATTGTTGGAGGAGATTGCTCATGTTGCTCACCAATGGAATGGACACGCCCAGTACGCGGGCAAGTATACGATCAAATTTTTGGCTTTGTGAGGGCCAACTTCACTACTTTTTTCTATCTTCTTGAAACTCTTGCAAAAATTTATTTTCTTCCGGCGTAAGTTGTTTTCTCGCAACAAGGTCCGGGCGGCGCAGCCAAGTGCGTCCCAGAGCTTGCTTGCGGCGCCAACGCCGGATCGCCGCGTGATCTCCTGACATCAGCACGGCCGGAACCTCGCCCAGTTCGTGCCGCTCGGGCCGCGTGTAGTGCGGACAATCGAGTAGCCCGTCCGAAAACGAGTCCTGCTGCGCTGACTGCGCGTCGTTCAGCGCCCCGTCCTGCAGCCGGCCGATCGCATCGATCAGCACCGCCGCGGCCAGTTCGCCGCCCGACAGCACGTAGTCGCCGATCGAAATCTCCTCGTCGACCTCGTGCTCGATCAGGCGCTCGTCGACCGCCTCGTAACGCCCGCATAGAAAAATCAGACGTTGCGCCGCGGCCAACTCCCTGACCTTGTCTTGCGTAAGCCGCGTTCCCTGCGGACTCAGATAAATCACCTTGGCGGGCTTCTCGTCCGCCTTGCGCGCCGCATTGATCGCGTCGCGCAGCGGATCGATCAGCATCACCATGCCCGGGCCGCCGCCGTACGGCCGCTCATCCACGGTGCGGTAGTTGTCCGTCGCGTAGTCGCGCGGGTTCCAACCTTGCACTGTAAGCAGACCGCGCTCCTGCGCTCGCCCGACCACGCCGACCTTGGCCGCGGTGTCGATAAACTCCGGAAACAAGGTGACGACATCTATACGCATTACGCCGCCTTTGCTCACCGTTCCGCGACAAACTCCAAGCTAAAACTCCGCGTCCCACTCGACCACGACCATGCCCGCATCGAGATCGATTTCTTGCACCGCCTGACCGGTCACGAACGGAATCAGCCGTTCGCGGCCGTCTTCGGCGCGCACGACCAGCACATCGTTGGCGCCGGTCGCGAACAGATGGCTCACCTTGCCGAACTCGACGCCTGCGGTGTTGCGCACCGCCAGTCCTTCGAGATCGGTCCAGTAATACTCGCCGCGTTTGGCCTTCGGCAGCGCCGAGCGCAGGATGCGAATCTCCGCACCAAGCAGCCCCATCGCCGCGTCACGGTCGGTAATGCCCGAAAGCCGTGCGATGATGCCCTTACCCTGTGCGCGACCTTCAACTTGGTCGAACTCCTTCTCGACACCGCCCTGGACGCCGGTGACGAACCAAGGGCTGTACTTGAAGATGCGCGTACGCGGGTCAGCGTAGGATTCGAGCTTGACCCAGCCTTCCACGCCGAACACACCGACGATCTTGCCGAGCAGCAGCTTGGTGTCGCCGCGCGCTGGCATCGCGACTGTAGGCCTTTACGGCGGGATTAAGCCGACTTGGCTTGCTTGCCCGCTTCCTTGACCAGCATGCGCACCTTGTCGCTCAACTGGGCGCCCTTGGCGACCCACTGGCTGACGCGCTCGGCGTCGAGCTGCAGACGGGTTTCTTTGCCCGAAGCGATCGGGTTGAAGAAGCCAACGCGCTCGATGTTGCGACCGTCGCGCGCATTGCGCTGGTCGGTGACGACGATGTGATAGAACGGACGTCCCTTGGCACCGCCGCGAGACAGACGAATCTTGACCATGTTTATTTCTCGAGAATTTATAGGGCTTTAGTTCCACGAGGCGGATGGACGAAAACGTCCGAGGCGCCTGCTAAGGCGCAATACCAACCTCGGGGATCGAATATTATAGCTGGGATCAAAAAAAAATAAAGCCCCTCAATCACTTCGACGGCAACTGGTGCCTAGCGAGAAACCTTCCGTTCCAGGTCACGGATCAACGCTAGGCGTTGCTCCGCGATCGCGGTCAGTTCTTGCATGCCGGCAAGGCGCTCATTCGCAATCGTTTGCAGCTTGTCGATGAGCGCCAGGCGCTCGCGCGCGGCGCGGTCGAGCTCGTCAATTACGCGCGCGCGTTCCGAGCAAACCTCATCAAGTGCAACCAGCTTGCTTTCCAGTTCGCGGATTCGACAGGTCGATTCCCACTCAGGGGTTGTAGCGTGACCGCTATCGGCAAACTTCATGGCCTCTTCAAGGGTTTTTCCGCCCTCTAGTTTTTCCAGAACCCCCGGGATGCGCGGTTTGACATCCCCAAGAGCACAGTAGGTCTCGGCGAAGAAAGCCATAATCGAGCCGGCCACAAAATCCGTGACATGTATATTGTCTTCCTGAAACGGTGACCCGAACAGGTTCAGCACGAATTCGTAGCTTGGAAAGTAGAAAATCTGATCACCGACGAGACTCGGGTGAGCTCGCAGAAATTCGTCAAGCGCTGCGCGTAGAATGCTCTTCGATACACAGTTCGCGGTCACAGAAGAGATAGGGCGGAATGTTGCGCCCAAAGGAATCGGCGAAACAGTGTAGATCATCTTCAGTCCCGGCAGATGGCGGCGCCGAAGCGATTCGATAATCTCGAGCCACTGCCGCGTCTGCTCGACGCTTTCGACCCGAAAGACGTGTCGCGTAGGATCGTATTTGTCCCGGGTCAACATACGCCAAAGCGGTTCTCCCGATAGTTGGTCGTACCAAATCTCGGATAGCCCCAACGTAACGATAAGAACATCAGTATCAAGGAGCGCGTTGCGCAAGCGCTGTTTTGCTTCCTCGGTTGCCTCGAAGCTTTCGCGATTCTTGTCGACCCACATCAGTGTTGATGGGTCGACATCGTCAAACGCCCAGCGAAATTGCTGCGCCAGAACGGCCGCGCTTTCAAAGCCAGACAAGAGCTGTTCTAGCGCACCATAGGGGGAGCGCCCCTCGGCCTGGTTGAAACCGTGCTCGGCCAGCCAGACGATAAAATTGCGCGCAAAACAACTACCGATCGCCAGTGCGCGAGTGCGCGAATTGATCAGTGGCTCCCTCGGCAGCCAACCTTCGGCGATGCCAAGCATGCCGCGTGCAAACAATTGCGGACGCGTTGGAGTTCGATTGAATCCGGGAAGATTCTTGCTGACTACGTCATCTGGGCCGGGAATCTTCCATCTCACTAGATCAGATTTCTCCTGTTCCGCACTGCGTCTCACATTCATGTCGGACGGACCTTACCGTCTATGTCGCTAGAGCGAACCGGATAGCTCTAGCATATCGCAGGCGGTAACCGATTCGAATCATTGACATCCTCCTAGGTGCTGCACAAACTCCTTCGCAACCTCAGATTCGGCTAAACGACCTTGAGGCTTTCCAGACTCAGGTACGCCTCTAGTGACTAGCCATCCTGCCGCAAACTCCGCGACAAGCTCGTACGACGCGCCTTTCCTCGCTGCCGACGTCGGCGGCACCAATGCACGCCTCGGCC
>Ga0306920_100008740_pt1 | contig 13466 bp, 10 predicted proteins | sample flu12Cox44000170_FD_204666 | JGI IMG/M metagenome (GOLD analysis project Ga0306920, IMG submission 204666) | Lab enrichment of tropical soil microbial communities from Luquillo Experimental Forest, Puerto Rico - flux4day.12C.oxic.44.000.170 (v2)... | ecosystem: Environmental > Terrestrial >... | reverse complement strand
GGCTTCGTTCGTGCCGGCAAAGCTGATGCCGCAAATGGCGGATGCTGCCGAGGTCGTGGCGGCTGCAAAGGAGCTGCCTGCAATCTCCGTCACCGCCCTGGTGCCCAACCTGCGAGGAGCCGGCGCAGCGTTCGCCGCGGGCGCCGATGCGATCATTATCCCGATTTCGGTGAGCGAGGCGCACAGCCTCGCCAATGTGCGCCGCACCCCGGACGAGATGATCGGCCAGCTCGGCGAAATCCGCCGCCTGTGCGACTCGACTGCGAAGGGCGTGCGCATCGAGGCAGGGCTGGCAACCGCCTTCGGCTGCACCATCCAGGGGGAGGTGCGCGAGGACGCGGTGCTGCGCATCGCGCAGGCCTGCGTCGATGCCGGCGCGGACCGGATCACCCTTGCCGACACGGTCGGCTATGCCAACCCCGCGCAAGTGCGCCGGCTGTTCGGCAAGGTTCGAGCGCTCCTCGGAGGGCGCCTGCACGCCGCCCACTTTCACGATACCCGCGGTACCGGGCTCGCCAATGTCGCCGCCGCGCTCGATGCGGGCATCCGCTCGTTTGATGCATCGCTTGGCGGTCTTGGCGGTTGCCCGCATGCTCCCTGCGCAACCGGCAACATCGCGACCGAGGACCTCGTATTCATGCTGGAGACGATGGGCCTCGATACCGGCATCGATCTCGAGGCGCTGCTCGAGACCCGCCATCGGCTCGCAGAGTGGCTGCCGGGCCAAGCGCTCTACGGAAAGCTCGCGGGAGCGGGCGTGCCGAAGACCTATCCGAGTCGCAAGGCGGCCGCGGCCTGAATCATGGCCGCGCCGACGCCGCGGCCGGCGCAGGGCCTTCGCCAACGCCGCCGCATGCTTGCGCATGTGTCTTCCATTAGAAGAGCAACCATTTTCCGGTCCGTGAGTTGCGCGACTTGCAGCTTTCATTTCAACAAATGCACATGCACCCGGCAAATGCCATCGCACGCTGCGCGCATACCATGGAGGAAACACTGGCTCCCCTGAAGGCGCAGCGCAGCCGCTCTATCTTTTGGATGCTCTTTCCCTCCATCATGCTGCCGATGTTCCTGGCGGTCGCCGATCAGACGATCGTTGCAACGGCATTACCTGTGATTGCGGCGAAGCTTGGCACGATCGAGCGGGCTCCCTGGATCGTGCTTTCGTATCTCATCGCCTCCACGATTGCCGCGCCGGTATACGGCCGCCTGGGCGACATGTTTGGCAGGCGGCACATGATGCTGGCCGCGCTGGCTGTTTTCATGGCGGCCTCGGTGCTTTGTGCGCTGTCGTTCACAATCGAGATGCTTTCGCTAATGCGGGTGCTGCAGGGGTTCGGTGGCGGCGGCCTGATGACGCTGTCGCAGGCGCTGATCGGAGAGACGGTGCCGCCCCGGGAACGCGGACGCTATCAGGGTTATCTGGCGGCTGTCGCGGTCAGCTCCAGCACCTTCGGTCCATTTGCCGGGGGCTACCTCACACAATACCTGGGCTGGCAATCGATTTTTCTCGTCAACCTTCCGATCGGTCTCGCCGCCGTGGTGCTTGTGCTGCGTCTGCAATCGGGCTCCGGGAGCAGCGGCGGCCGCGCATTCGATGTCGTTGGCCTTTGTCTGTTTGCCGGCTTTGTTACATCTGCCGTGCTCGCGCTCGAGCAGCTGCAACGCCTGGATTCGCGAACCATCCCCATAGCTATTGCGCTTGCCGCAGCGGCGACCGCCTCGGCACTCGGCCTATGGTGGCATGAGCGGCGGGTTTCATATCCTTTGCTGCCGATCTCGCTGCTGAGGAATCCGGCGGTCTGGCGGAGCGACGCGCTTGCCGCCTGCCATGGCGCCGCCCTGGTTTCATTGCTCACCTTTCTGCCGATCTATTTTCGGGCCCTGGAGGGGGCGACCCCGGCGCAAACAGGTCTCCTGCTGCTGCCGCTGACGGTCGGGATCGGGATGGGCTCGATGATCACGGGACGACTGATAAGCAAGACCGGGTATACGACCATCATTCCTTTCTGCGGTCTGACGGTTGTCACAATCATTCTTCTGTTTCTGGCATTCTGGGCGCCCTATATAAGCGTCAAGGAGCTGCCCTGGATCTTCGGCGTGAATGCGCTCTTCATGGGCACGGTCATGGGAGTGGTCCAGGTCACTGTGCAAACCGCAGCCGGATCGCAGTTGCTTGGTGCCGGGGCGGCAACCGTGCAGTTCTCGCGTTCCGTGGGTGCGGCAGTGGGGACCGCCGCGGTAGCCGCCGTTCTCTTTGCGGTGCTCGCCGCAACCGACACTGCAGCGGCGAGCCGGTTAGGCGCGCTCATCGCGCAGGGCCCCGATGCGGCGGCGACGCTCGCGCCGGCGCAGGCGATGATTGAGCGAGACGAGATCGTGACCGCTTTCCGCGCTGCTTTTGCGACCATCGCCGCATTTACCGGCGCAGGCGTCTGGCTGGCGTGGTCTATTCCGATACGGCGGGTGTAGCGCGGCCGCGTCGGCGCGATACACACCCATGCAGTCTTACCCCGACGCAACCGGAATGATGTGCGGCGTGCCGTTAACAAAGGCGCAAGCAAAGGCGGTTCATAACCATCGGGGGTACTCATGACCGCGTCCAACGGGCTTCCCTTTGCATCCGCCGAGCTTGCCGCCGAGGTCGCGGGCTGGCTCACCCAGCTCGCCGGAGAGCGGCGAATGTCGCCGAAAACCGTGGAGGCGTATGCGCGCGACGTTTCCCAGCTGCTGAGCTTTCTGTCGGGCCATGCCGGCGCCCGGATGACGCTCGCAAGCCTGTCGAAGGCAAAGCCGCTTGACATCCGCGCGTTCATGGCGTCGCGCCGTGCCGAGGGCGTCAGCAGCCGCTCGTTGGCGCGCGTGCTCGCGGGTGCGCGCTCATTCGCGCGCTTCCTGGAGCGCCGGGGCAAGGGGGGCATCGGCGCGCTCACTCTGGTGCGCGGACCGAAAACCGCAAAAACACTGCCCAGGCCGCTTGCGGTTGCCGATGCCAAGCGCATGACCGATACCGCGCCGCGGGCCGGGGAGGAGCGCGAGCAATGGGTACTCGTGCGCGATGCGGCGGTCTTCGCCTTGCTCTATGGATGCGGCCTGCGCATCTCCGAGGCACTTGGGCTCAAGCGCTGCGACGCGCCTGCAGACGTCGCCATCAGCAGCATTCGCGTCATGGGTAAAGGCGGCAAGCTGCGCATGGTCCCGGTATTGCCGCAAGTCGTGCGCGCGATCGCGGAGTACATCGCGCTTTGCCCGCATGGTCTCGCCGCGGAAGGTCCCTTGTTCGTCGGCGCCAGGGGCGGCCCGCTTTCACCGCGCATCGTGCAGCTTGCCATGGCCCGCATGCGCGGCGCGCTGGGATTGCCGGAAAATGCCACGCCGCATGCGTTGCGCCATTCGTTCGCTACCCATCTCCTCGCCCGCGGTGGCGATCTGCGGGCAGTGCAGGAGCTGCTCGGTCACGCGTCGCTGTCGACCACGCAGATCTACACGGCCGTCGACACGCAACGGCTGCTCGATGCGTACCGCAGCGCGCATCCCCGCGCCTAACGCCGTTCGCCGCGCCAGCCCCGCCCTTGCGAAACATCGCTCTGCCTCGTCCCGCAATTGCTTTTTTCGGGATGCATGATCTTATCCGAAAAGTCTGCACCCTCGGGCCAAGCCCGAGGGCATGCTTTTCGAGATCATGCATCGGAGGGCGACATGAGTGAAGGCGTGCACGCGGTCCAGCACGAGGTCGAGCACCGGATCGGCCATGGGGAGCATGAGGCCGGACACGGGACAAATCCGGCTCAGAGCCGGAACCGGAAGATCGCGCTGCTGATCGCCGTCCTCGCGCTGTTCCTCGCCCTCTCGGAGACGCTCGGCAAGAGCGCGCAGACGGCTGGACTCGAGCTCAATATCAAGGCTTCCGACACCTGGAATTTCTTCCAGGCAAAAACCGTGCGCCAGACCACGCTGCGCACCGCAGCCGAGGCGTTCGCGATCGAGCTGGTGGGCCGCAGCGATGACGCCAACAAGGCGGCGATGAGCAAGCAGGTCGAAGCCTGGAATGCGACCGTGAAGCGTTACGACTCCGACCCCAAGGAGAAGGATGGGCGCAAGGAGCTCAAAGCGCAGGCCGAGCAATACGAGCACGAGCGCGATACCGCCATGGCGCGCTACCACAATTATGAGCTCGGATCGGCGGCGTATCAGATCGGGATTGTGCTGGCGTCGGCCGCAGTCATCACCGGCATGATTGCGCTCGCCTATGGCGCCGCCGGCGTCGGGGTGGTCGGTCTCATCTTCACCGGAATAGGGCTGTTCGCGCCGCAGGTGCCGCACGAGCTGATGCATTTGCTCCCGCATGGTTTGCAGGCTGCCGGCGCGCATTGAGCGCGCCTTCGTCGCAAGACCGGCATTTGCGTCTCACATGTTGATGGCGCGCTTGTCCACCGCCAACGCCGCCTCCTTGACGGCCTCGCTCAGCGTCGGATGGGGATGACAGGTGCGCGCGATGTCCTCGGCGGCGGCGCCGAACTCCATGGCGACGGTGGCTTCCGCGATCATGTTGCCGGCATCGGCGCCGAGGATGTGCACGCCCAGCACGCGATCGGTGCCGGCGTCGGCCAGGATCTTGACGAAACCGTCGGTCTCAAGATTGACTTTCGCACGGCCGTTGGCGGTGAAGGGAAACTTGCCGGCGTTGTAATGGATGCCGGCCGCTTTGAGCTCCTCCTCGCTCTTTCCTACCGAGGCGATCTCCGGGAAGGTGTAGACGACGTTCGGTATCACGTCGTAATTGACGTGACCCGCCTGTCCGGCCAGGATTTCCGCGACTGCCACCCCCTCCTCCTCCGCCTTGTGCGCGAGCATCGGCCCCGCGATCACATCGCCGATGGCGTAGATGCCGGACACGTTGGTTGCAAAACGCGCATCAACGACAATGCGGCCCTTGTTGTCCTTGTTCACGCCGGCAGCCTTGAGGCCGAGCCCTTCGGTGTAAGGCACGCGGCCGACCGCTACCAGCACGACATCGGCGCCGATTGCCTGCGTTGCGCCGCCGTTCGCCGGCGCGACGGTTGCCTGCAAGGCACCGTCCACGGCCGCAACGCCCGCGACCTTCGAGGAGAGCCGAAACGTCATGCCCTGCTTCTCGAGCAGGCGGTGGAATTGCCTGCACACCTCGTTGTCCATCCCCGGCAGGATGCGATCGAGAAATTCGACCACGACGACCTCGGAGCCGAGCCGGCGCCACACCGAGCCGAGCTCGAGCCCGATCACGCCGGCGCCGATGACGAGCAGGCGCTCCGGCACCCTGTCGAGCACGAGCGCTCCGGTCGAGGACACGATTCGCCTCTCGTCGATCTCGATGCCGGGCAGCCGCGCGACGTCCGAGCCGGTCGCGATCACGATCGCATTTGCTTCGAGCCTTTCGGTCTTGCCGGCCGAGGTCACCTCGACCACGCCGTTTCCGGCGATGCGGCCGATGCCCTCGAACGACTCGATCTTGTTCTTCCTGAACAGGAACGCGACCCCCTTGACGTTACCGTCCACGCCCGCGTCCTTGAACTTCATCATGCCCGGCAGATCGAGCCTGGGCTTGCCGAGCTTGATGCCCATCCGGTCAAACAGGTGGCCGGCCTGGTCATAGAGCTCGGACGCATGCAGCAGCGCCTTCGAGGGGATGCAGCCGATATTGAGGCAGGTGCCGCCGAAGGTCCGTTCCTTCTCGACCACTGCCACCTTCATGCCGAGCTGCGCGGCGCGGATGGCACAGAAATATCCGCCGGGGCCGGAGCCGATCACGATGAGATCGTAATGCACCTAGCTGCCCAACTTGCCCCGGATGGCGTCGAGAAGGATTCTCGTGTTGGTCGCGATGGTCTGAAATACCTGCTCGAAGCGGGCGTCTATGCCCCGGAAGCGAGCATCCACCGCCTCAAAGCGAGCATCCATGCCCGTAAAACGAGTGTCTATGGCCGCAAAACCACGGTCGACCTTCTCTTCCAGCCGATCGATCTTGGATTCCACCCGCGCCAGGCGATCCTGCATCTGGACCTGCTCGCCCTCCTGACGCAACTGATCCGCACGGACCTGCCGCAGGTCCGATTGCACTTGCTGCATCTTCTCCCCGAGAAATCGGAGATCGACATTGTCCGAGGCCATGGTCTGCCCAGCCTATCACAGATCCAGCACGAGTCGCGCGGGATCCTCCAGCATCTCCTTCACCCGCACCAGGAACGTGACCGCCTCGCGGCCGTCGACGATGCGATGATCGTAGCTCAAGGCAAGATACATCATCGGCCGCGCCTCGATCTTGCCGGCCACGACGACCGGGCGCTCCTCGATCTTGTGCATGCCGACAATGCCGGATTGCGGCGCGTTGAGGATGGGGGTCGACAGCAACGAGCCGTAGACGCCGCCGTTGCTGATGGTAAAGGTGCCGCCCTGCAACTCCTCGATCTTGAGCGCGCCCTCGCGTGCCCGGCGACCGAAGCCCGCGATCTCGCTCTCGATCTGCGCCAGCGATTTCTGGTCGGCGTCGCGCACCACCGGGACCACCAGCCCGCGCTCGCTGCCGACGGCGACGCCGATGTGATAGTAGTTCTTGTAGACGATGTCGCCGCCGTCGATCTCGGCATTCACGGCGGGAATGTCCTTGAGCGCCTGCACACAGGCACGCACGAAGAATCCCATGAAGCCGAGCTTGGCGCCGTGCTTCTTCTCGAACAGCTCCTTGTATTGATTGCGCAGATGCATCACCGCGCTCATGTCGACCTCGTTGAAGGTCGTAAGCATGGCGGCCGTGTTCTGTGCCTCCTTGAGCCGGCGCGCGATGGTCTGCCGCAGCCGTGTCATCTTCACGCGCTCCTCGCGCGCGGCGTCGTCGGGCGGCGCCGGCGCGCGCAGCGAAGCGCCGGCCGCGGGCTGGGCGACCGGGATCGGGGTGGCAGCGGCACGCTCGATCGCCGCCAGCATGTCCGCCTTGGTGAGACGCCCGTCCTTGCCCGAACCCGTGACCGATGCAGGCTCGACGCCGCTCTCCGCCGCCAGCCTGCGCACCGAGGGTGCCAGCGGCATCGGCTGCGAGGCCGGCGCCTTCGAGGGCTCGCGCGGCCGCGGCTCTTCTTCCGCGGCATTGATGGGCGCCGTCGTATCGGTCTTCTGATCCGGCCGGCCCAGCGGCGCTGCCACCGTCTTGCTGGGAGCTTGCGCCCCCTCTTTGATCTGGCCGAGCAGGGCGCCGACTGCGACGGTCTCGCCGTCCTTGACCGCAATATCGGCGAGCACGCCGCCGGCCGGAGCTGGAACCTCGATCGTCACCTTGTCCGTCTCGAGCTCCACCACAGGCTCATCGGCGGCAACCGCATCGCCTGCGTGCTTGAACCACTTGCCGACGGTCGCTTCAGTGACCGACTCGCCGAGCGCAGGCACGCGGATTTCAGCCATGGTGCTTCCTCAATACAACGGACAACAGACGCCCGACGAGAGTGGGCGGACTAACACAGGCTGACTTTCTTATCTGTCCTCTGTCCTGCGTCGTCCATCGTCCGACAGCGCGTCTTCCAGCAGCACCTTGAGCTGCTTGAGGTGCTGCGACATCTGGCCGGTCGCGGTCGCGGCAGCGCCCGGCCGTCCGGCATAGCGCACCTCCTGGTCCGCCGCCCCGATCTGGTGCAGAGCCCATTCCAGATACGGCTCGATGAAGGAGAACGCGCCCATGTTGCGCGGCTCCTCCTGGCACCACACGAATTGCGCCTGCTTGAAGCGGGCGAGTTCCTGGACCAGCGCCTTGGCCGGGACCGGATAGAGCTGCTCGAGGCGCAGGAGATAGATATCGTCGATCCCGCGTTTCTCGCGTTCCTCATGCAGATCGTAATAAACCTTGCCCGCGCACATCACCACACGCCGGATCCTGCCGTCGGCAACGAGCTTGATCTTCTCGTCCGGCAGCATCTGCGCGTCGTCCCACAACAGCCGATGGAACGTGGTGTCGGGTCTCAGCTCGGCAAGCCGCGAGACCGCCCGTTTATGGCGCAGCAGCGACTTCGGCGTCATCAGGATGAGAGGCTTGCGGATGTTGCGCTTGAGCTGCCGGCGCAGGATGTGGAAGTAGTTCGCCGGCGTGGTGCAGTTTGCGACCTGCATGTTGTCCTCGGCGCACATCTGCAGATAGCGCTCGAGGCGCGCCGACGAGTGCTCGGGGCCCTGCCCCTCATAGCCATGGGGCAACAGGCATACGAGGCCGGACATGCGCAGCCATTTGCGTTCGCCGGAAGAGACGAACTGGTCGAAGACGACCTGCGCGCCGTTCGCAAAGTCTCCGAACTGCGCCTCCCAGAGCGTGAGCGCGTTGGGCTCGGCAAGCGTATAGCCGTACTCGAACCCGAGCACCGCCTCTTCCGAGAGCATCGAGTTGACCACTTCGAAACGCGCCGGCCCCTCGCCGAGGTTGTTGAAGGGGATGTAGCGGTCCTCATTGTCCTGGTCGACCAGCACCGAGTGGCGCTGCGAGAAGGTGCCGCGCTCGCTGTCCTGTCCTGATAACCGGACCGGGTGGCCCTCGCGCAGCAGCGAGCAGAACGCCAGCGCCTCGGCCGTTGCCCAGTCGATGCCTTGGCCGGTCTCGATTGCCTTGCGGCGGCTGTCCATGAAACGCGCAATGGTCCGGTGCGCGTGAAACCCCTGCGGGATGGCGGTAATTCTCTTGCCGATGTCCTTGAGCTCGTCGAGCGGCACCCCGGTCTGGCCCCGGCGCGGCTCGTCGACATCGCGCGCCGCCTTGATATCGATCCAGCGCCCGTCGAGCCAATCGGCGTGGTTGGGCTTGTAGCCCGCGCTCGCTTCCAGCTCGAGATCGAGCCTGGCGCGCCAGTCGGCCCGCATCTTCTCCACTTCGCCGGCGGTGACGACGTTCTCTGCCACCAGCTTCTTGGCGTAGATCTCGCTGGTGGGGGGGTGGTTGCGTATCGCCTTGTACATCAGCGGCTGCGTGAACGACGGCTCGTCGCCTTCGTTGTGCCCGTACCGCCGGTAGCAGAACATGTCGATCACGACCGGATGCTGGAATTTCTGCCGGAACTCGGTCGCCACCTTGGCCGCGAACACCACTGCTTCCGGATCATCGCCATTGGCGTGAAAGATCGGCGCCTCGATCATCTTGGCGACGTCGGAGGGGTAGGGCGAGGACCGCGAGTAACGCGGATAGGTGGTGAACCCGATCTGGTTGTTGATGATGAAATGCACCGAGCCTCCGGTGCGGTGTCCGCGCAGCTCGGACAGCCCGAAGCATTCGGCGATGACGCCCTGGCCGGCGAAAGCGGCATCGCCGGAGATGAGGAGCGGCATCACCATGGTGCGGTCCTCGCGGGTTGCACCGAGCTGATCCTGCTTGGCGCGCACCTTGCCGAGGACAACCGGATTGACGATCTCGAGGTGCGAGGGATTTGCGGTCAGCGACAGGTGCACGCGGTTGCCGTCGAACTCGCGGTCGGAGGAAGCGCCGAGGTGATATTTCACGTCGCCGGATCCCTCGACCTCGTTGGGCGTCGAGGAGCCGCCCTTGAACTCGTGGAAAATGGCGCGATGCGGCTTGCTCATCACCTGCGCCAGCACATTGAGGCGGCCGCGGTGGGCCATGCCGAGGACGATGTCGCGCACCCCGAGCGCGCCGCCGCGCTTGATGATCTGCTCCAGCGCGGGAATCATGGATTCCCCGCCTTCAAGGCCAAATCGCTTGGTGCCGGTAAACTTGAGATCGCAGAACTTCTCAAAGCCTTCCGCTTCGATCAGCTTGTTGAGAATGGCGCGCTTGCCCTCGCGCGTGAAGGTGATCTCCTTGTCGGGACCCTCGATGCGCTCCTGCATCCAGCTCTTCTGCGCTGGATTGGAGATGTGCATGAACTCGACACCCAGCGTCTGACAATACGTGCGCTGCAGGATGGCCAGGATTTCGCGCAAGGTGCCGAATTGCAGCCCGAGCACGCGATCGAGGAAGATCTTGCGATCGAGGTCGGCGTCCGTGAATCCGTAGGAGCGCGGATCGAGATCCTGCTCGTCCTTGCGCGGCTCGAGGCCGAGAGGATCGAGGTTGGCATGGAAATGCCCGCGCGCGCGATAGGCGCGGATCAGCATCAGGGCATGAATGGAATCGCGCGTTGCCTGTTGCACCTGGGCGGCGGAAAGCTCGACGCCGGCCGCCTGGGCGCGCGCGGCAAGCTTGTCGCCGACTGCTTTGTCGACCTCTTCCCAGTCGCCGGAGAGCCCCGCAAGAAGCTCGCCGCGGGCGGCAGCGAGCCGGTCCGGACGCTGCCACGAAGGACCATGCGCCGCCCGCTGCACGTCGGCCGCCTCGTCCTTGAGTGCCCGAAAGAATTCCTGCCAGGCCGCGTCGACGCTGCCGGGATCCCGCTCAAAGCGCGCGTAGAGGTCGTCGATATATCCGGCGTTGCCGCCGTAGAGGAAGGAACTGCGGGCAAGGGCTGCGTTTAGGTCCTGGCGCGACATGCAAAATTCCTGCTGACAGGTTGAGGGCGGCAGCCCCGCGCGGCCGCGGCCTGGAATTGTGGCCTCCCCCATACACCATTTATGTTGCAAATGCGTGCTTACAAAATGGTCGGTCCGCGGGGTCTTCAGGGAGGTGCGCGCCGGGCAAGCACATACTCCGATGACCGACCTTGCCGGAAGCAATCGACTGGTTCAGCGTTAGCCGGAGTGCGGGATTACGTCAGGGCAATTATTCAGGGCAAAGACATGTATATCGCCGACGCAAAGCGGCTTACCCACGCGGGCGCGCGAATGATGGTGGACAGCGCCATCGAGAAGGCCCGCGCGGCGGGGATTGCAATCTCCTGTTGCGTCACGGACGCCGGCGGCCACATCGTCATTCTTGAGCGCATGGATGGCGGGCGCTTCCACACGCTGCATTCCTGCACCACCAAGGCCGTTTGCGCCGCTTCCAACAGGCGGCCGACCAGCGCCAAGGGCGCGGTGGGACAGGACCTCGACGTGACGCATGCCATCGGGCTCGCACTCGCCGCGGGACCGCAGCGCTGGACTGCGATGGAGGGCGGCGTGCCGGTTGTGGTGGACGGCGAGTGCATCGGCGGGGTGGGCGTGAGCGGCGGCGACTGGCAGACCGATCTGCGCATTGCGCAGGCCGCCGTCGAGTCCATCGGGGCAAGCTGGAAATGACGGTGATGACTTCCCGCTGCTACAGCGCGTCCCTCAGGAACCGCACCACCTTAGGGCCGGCGAATCCGCCGAAGCTCGTATCGTCCACCGGTTCGGTGATGAAGAAATGTCCCGCGCCCGGGATCACTACGGTGCGGACGAAGAAACCGGCCTGCTTGAGGGCAAGCAGAAACGCAGCCGACTGCGTCGCCGGATCGACAATATCGTCGTGGTCGCCGTGAATCAGCAGGAACCGCGTCGAATTCCTGTCCGCAGTAGCGTAGCTGATCGGAGACGCCTCGAAGAATACCTTGCGATTGGTGTGGGGAGCCGCGCTGAGGTATTTTTCAGAAATATTGTCGCGCGGCCGCGTCACCAGATCGTGCTGCCACTGCGCCAGCATGTCGTAAACGCCGTAGAAGCCGACCACCGCCTTGACCTTCGCCGGCAACGCCGCACTCGCCTCGGAGCGATATTGACTGGAGAATGCGGGCTCCTCGCCTGCGAGCGCGACCAGCGCGGAAAGATGGGCTCCGGCGCTGTCGCCGATCATGCCGATGCGGTCGGGATCGATGCCAAAATCGCCGGCCTTCGCGCGCACATATTGCACTGCTGCCTTGGTATCATAAACCGAGCCTGGGTAAGTCTTCACGCCAGGCTTCATCAGCCGATATTCGATAGCGAACACGGCGAAACCATTCCTGGCGAGATAAGGCCCCCAGTTCGAGTAGAATTTGCGGTCGCCGATCTGCCAACCGCCACCGTGGACGGCGACCAGCGCCGGTGCCTTGTCGAGACCCTTGGGTGCGTACAGATCGCCGAGCAACCTCACGCCGTCGTGCTCGGCGAAGACGATGTCGTCCCGCCTCGTCACCTCGTGCTCCGCCCTGGCCATCGCAGCCGACATCAGCAGGCTTGCCGCGAGCACCGCGGCCCAAAGCAGACCCATAATCCATATTCCATGCGCGCCTCCCCCAGGCCGATGCCGAACATATACCGGGTTAGCCGTTCAATACCTCGGCCAGCGTCTTGCCAAGCCGGGCAGGCGACGGCGATACCTTGATCCCGGCGGCTTCCATGGCGGCGATTTTCGATTCGGCATCGCCCTTGCCGCCGGAGATGATGGCGCCGGCATGGCCCATGCGCCGTCCCGGCGGGGCGGTGCGCCCGGCGATGAAGCCCACCATGGGCTTCTTGCGGCCGCGCCTTGCTTCATCGACGAGGAACTGCGCCGCATCCTCCTCCCCGGAGCCGCCGATCTCGCCGATCATGACGATCGCCTCGGTTGCCCTGTCGGCCAGGAACATTTCCAGGATATCGATGAACTCCGTGCCCTTGACCGGGTCGCCGCCGATGCCGACCGCGGTGGTCTGGCCCAATCCCTCGCGGGTGGTCTGAAAGACGGCCTCATAGGTGAGGGTGCCCGAGCGCGACACAATGCCGACCTTGCCGGGCTGGAAGATGTTTCCGGGCATGATGCCGATCTTGCATTCGCCGGCGGTCATCACGCCCGGGCAGTTTGGACCGATGAGCCGGGAGTGGGTTCCCGACAAAGCGCGCTTGACCTTGACCATGTCGAGCACCGGGATGCCCTCGGTGATGCAAATGATGAGCGGGATCTGCGCCTGGATCGCCTCGCAGATGGCATCGGCTGCACCCGCCGGCGGCACATAGATCACGCTTGCATCACAGCCGGTTTGCTCCTTGGCCTCGGCGACCGTATCGAATACCGGCAAGCCGAGATGGCGGCTGCCGCCCTTCCCGGGCGATGTGCCGCCCACCATCCTCGTCCCGTAGGCGATCGCCTGCTCGGAATGGAACGTCCCGTTTCTGCCGGTGATGCCCTGGCAAATGACCCTGGTCTGCTTGTCGATCAGGATGGACATGATGTGCCCCTGATGGCGCCCGCCGGCATCACCCTGCTCTCACTGCCCGCACGATCTTCTGGGCGGCGTCGTCGAGATCGTCGGCGGGAGTGACGTTGAGATTGGATGTTGCGAGGATATCCTTGCCGCGCTCGACGTTGGTGCCCTCGAGCCGCACCACCAGCGGTACCCGCAGCCCGACCTCGGCCACCGCCGCGACGACGCCTTCCGCGATCACGTCGCATCTCATGATGCCGCCGAATATGTTGACCAGGATGCCCTTCACCTTGGGATCGGCGGTGATGATCTTGAAGGCGGCTGCGACCTTCTCCTTGCTGGCGCCGCCGCCGACATCGAGAAAGTTTGCCGGCGCCTCGCCGTAGAGCTTGATGATGTCCATGGTGGCCATGGCAAGGCCTGCGCCGTTGACCATGCAGCCGATGGTGCCGT
>Ga0306920_100008739_pt1 | contig 13467 bp, 10 predicted proteins | sample flu12Cox44000170_FD_204666 | JGI IMG/M metagenome (GOLD analysis project Ga0306920, IMG submission 204666) | Lab enrichment of tropical soil microbial communities from Luquillo Experimental Forest, Puerto Rico - flux4day.12C.oxic.44.000.170 (v2)... | ecosystem: Environmental > Terrestrial >... | reverse complement strand
GATACCCAGTTCCAGGCTGGACGTGGCCACCACGGCGGGCAGTCGGCCCGCCTTGAGCGCCTCCTCGATCTCGGCCCGCTCCTGCCGGGACACCGAGCCATGATGGGCCCTGGCGACCTCCGCGGGCGCGCCGGCGGAGGCGCCGGCCTGCGCCATGATCTCGGCGGGCGGCTTCTGGTCTCCCGTCTCCCAGAGTCGGCCGAGCTTCGCCTCGTCGGCGGCCTCTGCGCGCTCGGCGGCCAGCTCGTTCAGCCGGCCGCACAGCCGCTCGGCCAGCCGCCGCGAGTTCGCGAACACGATCGTGGACTTGTGCTGCTCGATCAGGTCGAGCACCCGCTCCTCGACGTGCGGCCAGATCGAGCGCCGCGGCGCGGGGCCCCCACCTACCTCCCCTTCCCCCTTCATCCCGTCCTCGGCGCCGCGGCCCGGCATCGTGTCCAGCTCGGTCATGTCCTCCACCGGCACGACGACCCGCAGTTCGATGCGCTTGGGGCTGGGTGGCTGCACCACGGTCACCGCCCGGGTGCCGCCGAGGAACGTGGCTACTTCTTCTACTGGCCGCACCGTCGCGGAAAGGCCGACCCGTTGTGCCGGGGAGGCGTCCCCCCGCAGCGCGTCGAGACGTTCGAGCGAAAGGGCCAGGTGGGCGCCGCGCTTGTTGCCCGCGACAGCGTGCACCTCGTCCACGATGACCGTCTCGACCCCGCGCAGAGTCTCCCTGGCCTGCGAGGTGAGCAGCAGGAAGAGCGATTCCGGCGTGGTGATGAGGATGTCCGGCGGCTTGCTGATCAGCTTCCTGCGCTCCTCGGCGGCGGTGTCACCGGTGCGCACCGCCACCCTGATGTCCGGCTCGTCCAGGCCCAGACGGTGCGCGGCGTGCCGGATCCCGGTCAGCGGAGCGCGCAGGTTCCGCTCGATGTCCACCGCCAGCGCCTTGAGCGGGGAGACATAGAGCACCCGGGTGCGCCTTTTCGGATCCGCGGGAGGCGGCACCGCCGCCAGCCTGTCGATCGCCCACAAGAACGCGGCCAGCGTCTTGCCCGAACCGGTCGGCGCGACGACCAGCGTGTCCTCTCCCTCGCCGATCGCCCGCCACGCGCCCGCCTGGGCCTGCGTCGGCTCCGCGAACGCCCCGTCAAACCACGCCCACGTGGCCGGCGAGAACCCGTTGAGCGGGTCGGTGCCGGTTACCGGTGACTCTCCTGCCATGCTCCCATCTTGCATCGCCCCACCGACATTTCTGGCCCGCCGTTACAGTAGTCTCGGCTGCACTCGCAACTTCGGACGCGAACGCGGCGGGGTGACGCATGAGGTTGTCCCGGCAACTGGCCCTGGCCGCGGCGGCCCCGCTGGCCGCGACGGTCCTGCTGGCCGGGTGCGCTGGCGGTTCGCCCGGTCAGCCCGCGCCGGCCGCGAAGGCCAGCGCCGCCGGGACCGGATCGCCCTCGGCGACATCCCCGTCACCGGGCGCCAGCGCTGCTCCGCGAGCCACCGCCAGCACGTCACCATCCTCCCTGCCGGTAGCGCCGGGCGCGGGCGTACTCCCGCAGACCCGCGCCTTCCCGGGTACGGGTACGACCGCCTTCCGTAACGCGATGGCCGACCTGTGGCTGGCGGTGGCCACCGGTAAGCCGCGCTTCGGCCTGCCCGGCTTCTTCCCTGTCGCGGCGTACAAGCAAGTCAAGGCGGAGCCCTATCCCGTCTCCGACTGGCAGGACCGGCTCTGGTACGACTTCGCCCTCGACGTCCGCGCGGCGCACCGTCTGGTCGGCTCGGGGGTGCGGCTGGACCGGGTCATCGTGCCCAGGCAGTACGCGGCCTGGGTCTACCCTGGCGTCTGCCACAACAAGATCGGCTACTGGCACGTGCCCGGCGCCCGCGTCGTGTACCGCGAGCACGGTAAGGAGCGGTCGTTCGGCATCGCCTCGCTGATCTCCTGGCGGGGCGTGTGGTACGTGGTGCACCTCGGCGCCGTGCAGGGCACGGCGGCGACCGGAATCGTCGATCAGCCCGCCGTCGGCCCGGGCGTCCCCGGCCCGCCCGGCGGATGCTGACCAGAAAATTCGTTCCGCCCCGTATCGCGAATGTGTCGTGCGGCCATAAACTGCGCATAATCGCGCAGATGACTTGCGCGTTACTGGGGAGGACCGATCCGTGCCGAGGTATCAGCGCTGGAATGCCCTGCTCGACCTGCTGCCCGGCGACGGGGAGCTCACCGTGGCCGAAGCCGCCCGGACGCTGGGCGTCTCCGAGGCCACCATCCGCCGTGACCTGGATCAGCTGGCCAAGCAGCAGCTGATCACCAGGACCAGGGGCGGTGCCACGGCCGGCCACGTCTCCTACGACCTGCCGCTGCGGTACAAAACCGCCCGGCACGCCCCGGAGAAGCAGCGCATCGGCCGTGCGGCCACCGCCCTGCTCGCCCCGGGAGCAACGGTGGCCCTGAACGGCGGCACCACCACCAGCGAGGTCGCCCGGGCCCTGGCCACCCGGCCCGACCTGCAAGACGGGACCGGCGCGCCGGCCGTCACGGTGGTGACCAACGCGATGAATATCGCCAACGAGCTCGCCGTCCGCCAGCACATCAAGATCGTGGTGACCGGCGGGGTGACCCGCGGCCAGTCCTACGAGCTGATCGGCCCGCTCGCCTCCCTGGTCCTGGCCGAACTGACCCTGGACTGGGCCATCCTCGGCGTGGACGCGCTGGATCCGCGGACCGGGGCGACCGCCCATCACGAGGGCGAGGCCAGCATCAACCACCTCATGGCCACCCGCGCCGAGCAGGTGATGATCGTGACCGACAGCTCCAAACTCGGTCAGCGCGCATTCGCCCGGGTCTGCGCCACCGACGAGATCGACGTTCTCGTCACCGACCGCGACGCCCACCCCGACCTGCTGGCCGCCTTCACCGAACGCGGCATCCGCGTGATCACTGCCTAGCCGCATGCCGTCTGCGCGGCGCGCCGCGCGAGCACGGAATACTCCCGTGATCTGCCCATTTCGCGATCACATCAGCTGACATATAATGCTCGTATAGAGCATATTTCGATCAGAAATAAGCACAGCGGGTGACCGATGGGGGTGTAATGACCTATCTGGCCGACGAGATTGCCAGCCAGCCGGGATGCTGGTCCAGGGCGATCGAGCTGGCGGGTTCGGCGGGATCCGCGCTGCCCGCACCGGGGGAGCGGGTGGCCGCGATCGGCTGCGGCTCGTCGCTCAACGTCGCGCGCAGCTACGCGGTCCTGCGCGAGGCCGCGGGGCAGGGAGAGACCGATGCCTTCCCCGCGTCGGAGGTGCCCGCCGCCCGGCGGTACGACCGCCTGCTGTACATTTCCCGCACCGGGACCACCACCGAAGTGCTCGACGCCCTCCGCCGCGTGCCGCGTGACGCGCCGGCGACCGCCATCACCGCCGTCGCGGACGCGCCGCTGGCCCGCGAGGCCCGCCACCTGGTGCTGCTCGGCTTCGCCGATGAGCGCTCGGTGGTCTCCAGCCGGTTCATCACCAGTTCGATCGTGCTTCTCCGCGCGCATCTGGCCGCGCAGACCGGGACAGACGTCCTGTTCCTGCCCGCCGCCGCCGATCGAGAAGTGGTCCGCCCGCTGCCACCAGGACTGGCCGAACGGGCCGAGTTCACGTTCCTCGGTCGCGGCTGGGCCGCCGCGGTGGCCGACGAAGCGGCGCTGAAACTACGCGAGGCCTCGCGCACCTGGGCCGAGTCCTACCCGGCGATGGAGTACCGGCACGGCCCGATCAGCGTCAGCGACGAGAACACCGTGGTGTGGTCGCTCGGTGAGGTGCCCTCCGACCTGCTCGAAGACGCCCGCCGCACCGGGGCCACAGTGATCGACTCCGACGCCGACCCGCTCGTCGCGCTGATCGGAGCGCAGCGGCTCGCCGCCGAACTCGCCGAGCGGAAGGGCATCGACCCGGACCAGCCCCGGGCCCTGTCGCGTTCTGTCATCCTGGCCTGATGCGAGCGGTTCCGGCGCACGCCGGGGTCATCCGCGGCCACCTGCTGACCGGCGGCCGGGTGGTGACGCCGGCGGGGGTGCTCAGCCCCGGCTGGCTCCGGGTGACCGGGAGCGTCATCGACGCGGTCGGCCCCGGCGAGCCGGACGAGCGGCAGTCATCCGGGCTGACAGTGACCGACCTGCGTAGGCAGTGGGTACTGCCGGGATTCGTCGACATGCATGTGCACGGGGGCGGCGGCACGTCGTTCACCGAGGGAACAGCCGACGACGCCAGGGCCGCCGCGGAGTTCCATCGCCGGCACGGCAGCACCACCATCGTGGCCAGCCTGGTCACCGCGCCGTTCGGCGGCCTCGAGGCCCGCGCCGCGATGCTGGCCGGGCTGGCCCTCCAGGACGTCATCGCCGGCCTCCACCTGGAGGGACCGTTTCTCTCCGCGGCCAGATGCGGTGCCCAGGATCCGCGGTACATGATCGCCCCCGACGTCGCCGCCTTCGAGCGCCTGCACGCCGCGGCCGCCGGATGGTTGCGCGTCATTACCGTCGCCCCCGAGCTTCCCGGCGCTACCGCCTTGATCAAGGCGGCGACCCGGGCCGGGGTCGTCGCCGCCGTCGGCCACACCGACGCCACCGCGGACGTCACCTCGGCGGCCGTCGACGCCGGCGCGAGCCACGCCACGCACCTGTTCAACGGCATGCGGCCGCTGCATCACCGCGAGCCGGGACCGGCCGGCGCGCTGCTCGACCGGGACGAGGTCAGCTGCGAGGTGATCGCCGACGGCGTGCACCTGCACGACACCGCGATCCGCCTCGTGGCTCGCGCCGCGGGCCCTGAACGGCTGGTCCTGATCACCGACGCGACGGCGGCCGCCGGGATGCCGGATGGCCGCTACCGGCTCGGCTCGATGCAGGTCGACGTGGCGGGTGGAGTGGCGCGGCTCGCCGGCAATGCCGAGCCCGGCGCGATCGCCGGCTCGACCGCCACGATGGCGGGCGTCGTCCGGCACGCCATCGCGGCCGGCCTGCCGGCCACCGACGCGGCCGCCGCGGCCAGCACCACCCCGGCCCGCGTGCTCGGTCTCGGTGACCGGACCGGCGCCCTGCGCCGGGGCCTGGACGCGGACCTGGTGGTCTGTGACGAGGAGTTCGGACTGCGCGCGGTTATGCGGCACGGCGAGTGGCTGGGCCAGAGCCGGTGAACCCCCGCGGGGTCATCCCTTCGCGCGGACCGAACCGGTGAGCTGTCCGCTCACCGCGCTGACCTCGCACACCACGGTGCGCTCGCCGGCCTGCCAGGCGGCCTGGTTCGGATATACGTACTGCTGGGTCAGGCTGGCCCCCGCGAGCTGCGGGTCGATGTAGCTGCCGAACCGGCTCGCGCAGCCATCGCCCGCGTCCGCCTCCACCGTCGAGGCACCCGGCCAGGCCGTAGCCGGCAGGCTGTACACGGCGAACACCTCGGCGTCGTGCGGGCGCGCGCAGGACAGCACGGTGACCTTGAGGGCGTCCGCCCCGGCGTCGACGCACTGGCCCGGCCGCAGCCCGAACACGGCGGGCGGCCGGTAGGTGACCGTGACCACCGTCTTGGGCCGGAACCCGTGCGTGACCACGGCCAGCACCCCCGCCGCCACGCCGACCAGGGCGATGACCCCGAGGATGAGGCCGGCCACCGCGAGTGGCCTGATGTCCCGGTGGCTCTCCTCAGCGTCCCAGTCAGCCTCGGTCGGATCGTCCGCCTCGACCGGCCCCGCCTCAGTTAGCTCTGCCTCAGCTAGCTCTGCCCCGGCTGGCCCGGCCACCGCATCTTCTTCTGGTGCGGCTTCGGCCGGCCCGGCCGCCGTCCGTTCTTCGGCTGCGGGCTCGGCCTGCGCGGGCACCATCTCGGACGGCACCACGCCGGCCGGCCCGGCCTTCTCTTCGGCTGGCGCCGTTCCCCCCGGCTTCGCCTCAGCCGCCTCCGGCTCTACGAGCTCCGCTCCGGTCTGCCCGGCCTTCGCCGGATCCTGAGGAAACCCCTCATTGACCCCCGTCGGCGCAACCATCCGCCCTCCATCACGCGCAATGCCCGCCATGGTCGGCTCCGCTATGACGGCGACCTAGTCAGGCGGCGCACGACCAAGATCATGAGGTGCGCCCTGCCCGAGTACTTCCCAAGTATTCAAAAAACGACACATCGGCCGAAAAGGCGCTCCCCGGGCTGCTCCTCCTAGCCTGGCTGGCCAGCACCGATCCTTCCCGCCGCCGCACCGGCTCTGATCCGCGGCGGCAGTACCCTGGGCGGCGTGCGGCTGACGGAATTCTGGAATCGGATGAATGCGCAATTCGGTGACGTCTACGCGCAGAGCGTGGCCAAGGACTTCGTGTTCGATCAGCTCGGCGGGCGCACGGTCGAGCGCGCCCTGGCCGACGGGGTGGACCCCAAGGCGGTATGGCGGGCCGTCTGCGAAACCTTCAAGGTGCCCGAGAGCCTGCGCTGAGGCGCCGCGCGAGCTCAGGACTTCGTGCCATACCTGAGGAGCTCAGCCGCTGTCCGCATGACCCTGACCCCCCGGCGCGTTCCCTCGGCCCGGGAGCCCGCGCAGGCCGGTACTTTCCGGATTTCCGGCTGCTTTTCGGCGTGTCGCTCATGGTCGAATACACGTTCGTTCTATAGTGGTCGAGTGGCGCTGATCGCTGGCCCCGGAGACCAGGGAAAACGGCCGCGAAGATCCTCGGACCAGGCATCACGCGGTGCCGGGCGGAAATGTCAGTGGCGGCGCGTACCGTGTCCACCGATAACCGCCGGGGGATGTCCGGCGGGACCGAAACTCAGACGACCTGGGCGGTGCGGGAGGTGCCCGCAGGCCCCTTACCCGGCAGGGAGTCCCCATGGCAGCAAATAGCAGGCCGAGCGTCGAGCGGGCAGGCGACAGGGAGAAATCCCTGGAGACCGCTCTTCTCCAGATCGAGCGGCAGTTCGGCAAGGGCTCGATCATGCGCCTCGGCGAGGAGACGCGGATGCCGGTCGAGGTGATCCCGACCGGCTCGATCGCGCTCGACGTGGCGCTGGGCCTCGGCGGCCTGCCGCGCGGTCGCATCGTGGAGATATACGGACCGGAGAGCAGCGGGAAATGCCTTACTGCCGACACTTACGTCTGGTCCGATCGAGGGCTGGAAACCATAGCCGAAGTCTTCGCGCGTGCGGGCATGAAGGCGAGTTGCACGTCGCGCGTCACCGACGTCAGCGAGTCTGATATCCGCCTCGTCAACGAGAGAGGCGAACTCGAGACTGTCGTCGCGCTGACACACAACAACCGCAAGCCCGTTCTCCGCTTGAAGCTTCGATCGGGCCGGATCGTCAGCGCCACTCGCAATCACCCGCTCCGTGTCGTTAGCGACCGCGGATTCATCGTGTGGCGCAAGGCGGGGGAAGTGCGTCCAGGCGATACTGTCGTCTCCGCCGAGTTCGGCGCTGTGGAGGCTCCGGGAGGGGAGGGGCTAAGCGAGGACGAGGCCGTCCTGCTGGGCTATCTCGTAGCGGAGGGGACTCTCTGCTACGAGACCTCGATCCGGTTCACCAACTGGGATCTCGAGGTGAGCGGGGAGTTCACCCGGCTCATGGAGCACATCGCCGGAGCCCCGGTCCGCAACTACGGCGACAAGGAGTTCGCTGTCCAGGGCAAGGGAATCCGGGAAAGGTTCGCGGAAGAATACGGTCTCGACTACGTGCGGGCGGCCGGTAAGAAGGTTCCCGTCTGCGTCCGTACCGCCGGGCACAAGGCACAGCGCGCCTTCCTCTCAGCTCTCTTCGAAGGCGACGGGTGGATCGACCCTAAGTCAACGATCGGGCTCGGCACCGCGTCGGAGGAACTGGCACGGCAGGTCCAGTTGATGCTCTACGGGCTCGGAATCCCGGCTACCGTCTCCTCGAAATACAATCCGAAGTACGAGCGCGACTACTGGTCGGTAACCGTAAATCCCGCAGTTGCCGGCCGGTTCCTGTCCGAAGTAGGGTTCCGCTCTGCCCGTAGAAAGGCGCAAATCGAGAAGTGCTTCACGGTCTCGCTTCGAGACCCGCAATTCGAGAACATCCCGCACCTATCAGGCCTGCTCAGGGACCTGCGCGATGACTGCGGCGGCGACAGGGGATTCGACAGGGTGGCCGGGGATATCTTCCGCGAAGACATGTCTCTTTCGTGCTCCCGCCAGCGCCTGGCCAAGATCGTCGAATGGTGCGACCGGCAGGAAAGCAGGCTGTCAGCTGGGGCCAGGACGATCGTGGAGTATCTACGACAGCTCTCGGCGTTCCCGTACACCTACGAGAAGGTCGTCGCGATCGAGGAAGGTGGGCTGCAGCCCACCTTCGATGTAGTCCTTCCGCGTACCCACAGCTTCATCGCCAACGGCATGCTCTCCCATAACACCACCGTGGCGCTGCATGCCGTGGCCAACGCGCAGAAGGCGGGCGGCATCGCCGCGTTCATCGATACCGAGCACGCGCTGGACCCGGAATACGCCAAGAAGCTGGGCGTCGACACCGACGCGATGCTGGTGTCCCAGCCGGACACCGGCGAGCAGGCCCTCGAGATCGCGGACATGCTCATCAGGTCCGGTTCCCTCGACGTCATCGTCATCGACTCGGTCGCCGCGCTGGTACCCAAGGCCGAGATCGAAGGCGAGATGGGAGACAGCCATGTCGGGCTCCAGGCCCGGCTCATGTCTCAGGCCCTGCGCAAGATTACCGGCGCGCTGAGCCAGGCTAAGACCACCGCGATCTTCACCAACCAGCTTCGCGAGAAGGTAGGTGTGATGTTCGGGTCTCCTGAGACCACCTCAGGCGGCAAAGCCCTCAAGTTCTATGCCTCGGTCCGGCTGGACGTGCGCCGGATCGAGACGCTCAAGGACGGCACCGACGCGGTTGGCAACCGGACCCGCGTCAAGGTCGTGAAGAACAAGTGCGCCCCACCTTTCAAAGTCGCTGAGTTCGACATCCTCTACGGTGTCGGGATCAGCCGGGAAGGCAGCCTGATCGACCTCGGCGTGGAGCAGGGGATCGTGCGCAAGTCGGGGGCCTGGTACACCTATGGGGGCGACCAGCTAGGCCAGGGTAAGGAGAACGCCCGCAGCTTCCTCCGGGATAACCCGGACCTGGCCAACGAGATCGAGAAGCGGATCAAGGAGAAGCTCGGCGTGGGTCCGCGCCTCGACGCCGACGCCGGTAACGGCAGCGCCGGTGACAGCAGCGCTGGCCCCGGCGGCAGCGCCAGCGGCCGGCCTACCGGCAATGGCGCCTCGTCATCCCGGCCCACCCTCACCGTCCCGGGTATCGCGGACTAGCCCATGACCCCCAGCGGCCGGGCTTCAGGGTCCGGGGAAGGGGCGGCCGCGGCTATGGCCCGCGGCACCCAGGACCCTGAAGCCCGTGCTAGGCAGATCTGCCTGCTGCTGCTGACGGCCGCGCCCAGGACCCGGGCGGAGCTCGCCCAGGCGATGAACCGCGACGGTGTCCCGGACGAGGCCGCCGCGGCCATCCTCGTCCGCTTCGCCGACGTCGGCCTGATCGACGACGCCGCGTTCGCCCGCGCCTGGGTCGAGTCCCGGCACTACAGCCGCGGGCTGTCCCGGCGATCGCTTTCCGCCGAGCTCCGGCGGCGCGGCGTCGATACCGAGGAGATCCGCGAGGCGGTCGATGCCCTCGACCCCGAGCAGGAAGTGGCCACCGCCCGGCGCCTGGTCGAGCAGAAAATGGCCGGCAGCCGCGGACAACCGCCCGAGGTCCGTGCCAGGCGGGCGGCGAGCATGCTCGCCAGGAAGGGCTATCCGCCCGGCCTGGTATTCAGGCTGATCAGCGAGGTCATGGAAGAGGAGAGCCCGGACGAGCCCGTCGGCTTTGAGCTGGATCCCGACCAGTACCTGGATCCAGATCCCGGCCTGGACGAACCAAGCGGCTAACGATATTCCGGTAGCGCCGGAGGTTCGGTCATCTTTCCCCGCTGGGCAATGTAGACGGGGATGCCAAGTAGCAGGGCACCTCCCGCCAGGATGAACGGGGCCCAATACACAAACCAGCTATGACCGGTGTTGCGCGAGTACCAGATGAACAGGATCGAGAATACCAGCGAGAGCACGGCGACGATCATGTCACGGGCGAATCGCTGGCCATGGAGCTCCCGGCGGTCGATAATGCGCCATTTGATCTGGGCCAGCGCCGAGAACCCGTACGGAATGGCGACGGTGATACCGGTCATCAGGATCAGCGTCGTGAAGACGGTGGCGCCACCGGAACCAAGATAGTTAATGGCCATCGCGATCGACGCCAGCACGGTGGCGGCGATGATGCCGAAGGCCGGAACCCCGTTCTTTGACAAGCGCTTGAAACGGTCGGGGAAGAGCCCGTCCTTGGCCGCCGCCAGCGGCATCTCGGCGCAGATCATGGTCCAGCCGTTCAGCGCCCCGAAGCCGGAGATGATGACGACGACGGCCATGACGTAACCCGCCCACGTGCCGCCGAACATGGTGTTGAGCGCGGTCGAGAACGGCGCGTTGGACTTCGAGAGCTGGGAGGATGGCACGATGCCGAACACGGCCGTCAGCGACAGCATGTAGACCACGGCGGTGGCGAGCGTGCCGAAGACCGTGGACTTGGGCACGTTGCGGTCGGGATCGCGCACCTTGCCCGCGGCCACCGAGGCGACCTCCACGCCGATGTAGCTGAACAGAGCGATCGCCATACCGGAGCCGATCGCACTTATGGCGCTTCCGCCGCTGATGTTCCACGGCGTGAAGTTGGCGCTCTTGATGTAGAACAGGCCCACGGTGGACATGAAGGCCAGCGCCGCGAACTTGAGGATCGTCGTGACCAGCTGGACCGAACCCATGTTCTTCACGCCCGACATGTTGATCAGGGCGGGCACCCACAGGCCGATCAGTACGAGCAGGATCGTGATCAGTTTGTTCTGGCCCTTGTTGATGAACACCTCGACGTAGAGGACCCAGCCGACGGCGATCCCCGCGTTGCCGGCCCACGAGCTGATCCAGTATGACCACGCGTTGAAGAAGCCCACCCGGTTGCCGTACGCGGCCCGGGCGTACGCGTACGGCCCGCCGTCGGCAGGCAGCCGACGCGACAGAGCCGCGAACATCAGGGCCAATGCGATGGCGCCGACGGTCGTGAGCGCCATCGAGACCAGGGTGATCGGCCCGTAGACGGCCAGCGATGTCGGCAGGTTGAAGATCCCGACACCGATGATGCTGCCCATGATCAGGGCGATCGCCACCGGCAGGCCGAAGCCGCCGCCCGGAGCGGCGCCCGCAGCCGCCCCTTCTGACTGGGGGCCTGACCCTTCCGGCTGAGGCTGGACGACGGCCGGGGATTCAGTCATGGCCTACCTCTTTCGGTCACGAGCACAACGTCCGCCGAAGGACGGACATCCGCGTTGAGCGCCCACGATGCCCAGAGTAGACCGATAAACTCACGTATTCGATAGGGGCCTAGGACCTTAGGAAGCTTCGTAATTGAATATTAGGTGACCTTGAGGTTTAGGTAAGATGGCGCAGAGAGGGACAATAAGTGAAGAAGGTCTTCCCCGGCCCGGGTGCCGTCTGCTATACGGCCAGCGGAAATTGTCACTCCCGCCGCAGCCGCTCAATTCTTGCTCAGAAAGCACCTAAATCCCCCTGACTGCGGCGGCCGCCGAGTTTCTGTTTGAGGACGTCGGGTTCTTGCGGGTGCAACCCCTATAAAATAGCGTGTCTCGTATGTGGGGAACGTCATGAGAGTCGTGGTCGCCCTCGGCGGGAATGCGCTCTTGCGCCGGGGACAGCCGATGACGGTGGAAAACCAGCGCGAGAACGTCCGGGTGGCATGTGACCACCTGGCTCCCATCGGCGAGAAGCACGAGTTGATCATCTCCCATGGGAACGGTCCGCAGATCGGGCTGCTGGCCCTGGAGGAGGCAGCCTACGAAGCGGTACCCGAGTCTCCGCTCGACGTACTGGGCGCGGAGACCCAGGGGATGATCGGTTACCTCATCGAGCAGGAACTCGGGAACCGGCTCCCGTTCGAGAAACCGCTCGCATCGCTGCTGACGATGATCGAGATCGATCCGGACGATCCGGCCTTCACCGACCCGAGCAAGCCGATCGGCCCGATTTACGGCAGCTCCGAGGCGGACAAGCTGGCGGCCGAACGGGGCTGGACGTTCAAGCGCGACGGGGACCACATGCGCCGGGTGGTGCCCTCACCGGTACCGAAGAGGATCTTCGAGCGTCGGCCCATCATGTGGCTCCTCCAGCAAGGCTGTGTCGTGATCTGCGCCGGAGGCGGCGGGATCCCTACCGCCTACCGGTCAGGCCGGCAGTTGGTCGGCATCGAGGCGGTTATCGACAAGGACCGGGCCAGCGCCTTGCTCGCCCGCGACGTCGGCGCCGACATCCTCATCATGGCCACCGACGCGCCCGCGGTCTTTGTGGGGTTCGGTACCCCTGAACAGCGGGCTATCACCACGGCTGATCCCGACGTCCTGCTCACTGAGTACGAAGCGGAGTTCGCGGCGGGATCAATGCTCCCCAAGGTGATAGCCGCGTGCGACTTCGCCAAGACGACGGGAAAACCCGCGGCTATCGGCGCGCTGGCCGACATCGACGCGATGCTCGCCGGCACGGCGGGTACCCGGGTGGCGGCCGACGTCAAAGGCGTCGTGTTCGCCGCCAGCTGACCGCTCAGCCGCATCATTCAAGCAAGGAGATCGTCATGCCGCTGGGAGTGTATTCCGAGGTAGGCAGGCTACGGAAGGTCATGGTGCACCGGCCGGGCCTGGAGCACTCCAGGCTGACCCCGTCCAACGCCGAGGAGTTGCTGTTCGACGACGTGCTGTGGGTGGCCCGGGCCAAGGCCGAGCACGACATGTTCGCCGAGGCGATGCGCGACCGCGGGGTGGAGGTCTTCGAGGCCGAGGAACTGCTGGCCCAGGCACTGGTCAAACCCGAGGCCAGAGAATGGGTCCGCGGTCATATCCTGAGCGAGCAGCAAGTCGGGGTCAGAGCCGCCCGGGTGGCCCGGGAATGGGTCGATACGGCCGATGCGGTGGTGCTGGCGGAGTTCTTGATCGGCGGGATCACGCGGGCCGACGTGCAGCAGGAAGCCGGGCTGATGTGGCAGACGGCCGATCCGACGTCGATGCTGGTGCCGCCGTTGCCGAACTTCTTGTTCCAGCGCGACTGCTCGTGCTGGATCTTCAGCGGGGTGACGATCAACCCGATGACCAAGCCGGCCCGCCAGCCGGAGACCATGATCATGGAGGTCATCTACACCTTCCACCCGATGTTCGCCGCCGAGAAGTTCCCCATCTGGCTGGGCGGGACGGACAAGCCCTGGGGCCGCTGTCACGTCGAGGGCGGCGACGTGCAGCCGATCGGCAACGGCACGGTGATGATCGGCATGGGCGAGCGCACCACCCCGCAGGCGGTGCTGTGGATCGCCCGGTCGCTGTTCCGCGCCGGATCGGCGACCCAG
>Ga0306920_100008738_pt1 | contig 13468 bp, 10 predicted proteins | sample flu12Cox44000170_FD_204666 | JGI IMG/M metagenome (GOLD analysis project Ga0306920, IMG submission 204666) | Lab enrichment of tropical soil microbial communities from Luquillo Experimental Forest, Puerto Rico - flux4day.12C.oxic.44.000.170 (v2)... | ecosystem: Environmental > Terrestrial >... | reverse complement strand
TACTATCAGACCCAGGAGCGAAAGAAAGACCCGAAGCAACGGAAGGTCGTCAGTCGAACTCAGATACCCTACGAACAATACTTGTCTGGCATTGGTGAGGTCAGGGCCACGAGTAAGGGTGGTCTTAGGGCCAACGAGTTCGGTTGGGAACCAAAACAAAAAACCTCCATGGCGTTTGCCGCGGCTCAGGCTGGGAAGCTCACGGCCGGCCGGCCCGCGATGGGCGCGGGATATCAGGTGCAGCGCGAGATTTCGCTTGGGCAGTTGAAAAAGATCTATCCCTTATTTGCGAAAGACATCGACGCGGACAAGCAAAAAGAGGCGCAGGCGAAACGTTATGTCGAAAACCTGAACCGGGCGTTCGCAATCATGAAGATCGACACGGTTGAGGCGCAGTCAAACTACCTGGCGCATGCCTTCGTGGAGTCTGACCAGTTCCGGCGCTTTACCGAGACTCAGACGCCTGATCAAGAGTGGGAAGACAACCCCGAAAAAGTCAAAGTGTTCAGAGAATCGCTGAAGGCGCCCTTCAAAGAAGGCGGGGAAGAAGCTGACTTTATCGGTCGCGGACCCATTCAAGTGACATTCCGAGCAGGATACGTGGAAACGATCGCGATGCTGGAGGCAGCCGCCAAGCAAAACAGGGCGTCCGCGGAGCAGCAGACCAAGGATGCGCAAGCGCAGTACCAGGCAGACAAGGACCAAGCTAGCTTAGCGGCGAAATTGTCGAGGGCAGCCCAGGCATCGGATAACGCGGCGCTGTGTGAGGAGGCGGCCACGAAGATAAGGGCCAAGCCGTCCGAGGCCGCTAATCCGAAGTACGCGTTCCTGTTCTCAGCAGCCTTCATGAAGAGGTCGGGAGCCGACGTGAAAATCCAGCTTGAACCAGACCCCGCAGAGTGGAAAGGAGACAAGATCGCGGCCAACTGGGTTGCAGGAGGTCCTTTACCTGCCGGGTCGCCGCAGGAGAGGGAGCTCCCTCGTAAGAAGAAGGCTTATGAGGATGCGTACGATGAACTCTGTGAAAACTCCGACCAATGTGCGGAAGCTAAGGCCAAGAAAGCCAAAGCCAAGGCAGCTAGGGCCCAAGAAGTGAAGGCCAAGACAGTCAGCACGAAGCCCTGAGGGTTACCCATGAATCTTAGAGGCCAGAGTCGCAGCCACGTTCCGCAGGTCGACAACCCGACTTACCAACGCCGGCGCGCGCCGGAGCGCGTCATGGGAGGCGACAAGACCGCGAGCAGGCCTGTGAACGTGCTCGGCAGTTCGAGAAATCAAACTCAGGCTCCTGCCCGATTTCCCCTGCTGGATGATCGTCTGCACTCGGGGCGCCCCCTCGATGCTGACAGCCGAGCGTTCTTCGAGCCGCGCTTCGGGCACGACTTCGGCCGGGTCCGCTTGCACGATGGCGCGGAAGCGGATGCATCGGCCAAAGAGTTGAACGCACGGGCCTATGCCGTGGGCGACGACATCGTTCTCGGCGCCCAGCATCCGGGCCTGTCGACGCCACAAGGAATGGGGTTGCTGGCGCACGAACTGGCGCACGTAGTGCAACAGCGAAGCGGCGGCCAGCATGCAGGGGCGGAGCCGGGAGCCCGGGCAACCGTCGCGTGGCTTGCTAGCGGTCAGGGCGTGCCGCCGGAAGTGGTGGGGAGCGCTCCGCCCGGTTTGTACCGGCAGGGAACGGAGGAGTCGCCGCCGGTTCCAGTGGATCCGCTGCTGCTGCCGCCCTCACTGAAGGCTCCCGCGGCGGTGGCCGCACCGGCCGCATCGCCAGCGCCCGCGGCGCCCCAGCGATTCTCCACGCCTGCCGGAGGATTCCAAATACCGCACCTTTCGGAGCTCAGTTCGGCGTTCCCTAAGCTGCCGCCGCCGGACTTGACCAAGAGCAGTCCAGCAGCGCCCGGCCCGCGCGTCTCTACCCCGCCTCCGGCCGTGTTCGCCGCGCTGGCGCCCAAGTTTCCGAACTTTCGGGCCGGGGGCGACAAAAAGGCTGCACCATCTGCTCCGGAGACGCTGACCGTCCCAGGCTCGGACCGGGTCATTAAGACCGCCATCCGCCTCAGCGCGCCATCGCCGGATACAAAACTGGTGGCCGGACAGATCCCGCCGGCCTATGTGACTGCGGCTTTGCAGCAGGCCTTCGTAAAGGCGGAGTTGACCGGCAATCCGCCTCCGGATCTCGACAAGGGGGAACTGATGAAGATCGTTTACTCCATCGTCTCCACGTACTTTCTGGCGGACATCACCGCTAAGATGGCGGCTGCTTTCACAAGCAAAGACAAGGGCGCCAGCATCCAGCTTGAGTTCACGCTGAACATTCCGGGCGCCAGCGGCGCTACCACGGTGAAACAAAGATTCCTTGGCGCGGGTTTTACGGCGCTCAGCGCCGGAATGCTGGGCATCGGAGGCAAGTTCTAGGCATGTCGTCATTTCCCAACTCGTCGCGGTTGCTCAGGGGACGCATCGTGGTGATCGATCCGGACTCGGGGGCTATCACTCGCATCATCACGCTGCAATACGATCCCGTCACGGTCACACGCACGCTGCAAATCCAGGCTCAGTACCTCGCGGAGCGACCCATGAGTTGAACGTAGTGTTGAACGGCGACTTTAAGGGAGCCGGCGTATCGTTCTCGGCTCAGTTCTGAAGCACTGAAATTTTCGAGGGAATGCAATGCCTGCTATTTCACCCAGGCTGGTGAAAGGCGCGATCGTGCTGGTCGATCCCAACGTCGGAAGGCCGCTTAGCACCATCGCGTTTCAGTACAACCCGGACGAGGTGGCGCGCACCCTCAGGCCTCAAACCGTCGGCGAAGAGCCTGATCGGACGGAGATACTCCGGCTCAAGGGGCCGCCCATTGAGACAATCAAGTGCACGGTCGAAATCGACGCCACCGACCAGCTTGCCTCTGGCGACTCGAATACACTGTCGTATGGCGTTCAGCCGCTGCTGGCAAGTCTGGAATTGCTGGTCTATCCCACGAGTTCGGAGTTGAACACCAACGAGACGCTCTCTTACGTCGGAACGATTGAAATCCTTCCTATGGAATCGGCTTTGACCCTGTTCATTTGGAGCAAGACGAGGGTTACACCCGTGCGCATCACGGATATCGATATCACCGAAGAGGCTTTCGATCCTCAACTGAACCCGATTCGGGCCAAGGTGATGCTCGGGATGCGCGTTTTGAACGTCAACGACGTGGGATTCCAGACCCCGGCGGGCTCGTTGTATATGGCTTACCAGGTTCAGAAAGAGACGCTGGCATCTCTCTTCGGTTAGCGAGAGGCGGTACTGATGGACAACGCGCTGAAATCCATGGTCCTTGCGGCGGCGGGCACGGGAGCTACGACCGATCCCAGCAGCCGCTACTACGGTTCTGCGATTCAGTACTTTACACGCCTCGACGGCGTGCAGGTGGCGTACCTCGCGCGGCGAATCATTCCACAACCGGATATCTACACCTCAGTGCAGAAGTACGCCGTGGTCGATGGCGACCGGCTGGATAACCTGTCGGAAAGGTTTCTCGGCAATCCGCTCCTTTACTGGATGATCTGCGACGCCAATTTTGCGACCGACCCGGATGATCTGACCGACCAGGTCGGCCGCACCGTCTTGATTCCGCTTGCGTCGGGTATTCCGCCAGGGGCGCGCAATGGCTAGCCCGCTGTACTTGACGCTGTTGGTTGGTCCGGTGGAGGCGGGACCAGCACCCAAGCCGCTGATGGACGCGCTAACGTCGGTCGAGGTCACGGTATCGGCCACCGGCCGCAGCGGGTTTCAGCTTGGCTTCACGTTGGGCAACAACTCGCTGCTTCAGACTTTCTTTCTTCTGGCTGGGGGGGTGCCGGTTCCGGTCATACGCGTCATTCTAATGGCGAGTTTTGGTGGCCTCCCGCAGGTGATTATGGACGGCGTTGTGAAACACCACGAGGTCGTGCCGGATGCGATGCACGGGTCCTCCAAACTCATGGTGACCGGCGAAGATCTGTCAGCGCTGATGGACTTGATTGACCTTTCTGGAATTCCCTATCCAGGCATGACTCCTGACCTGCGCGTTTTGACCATACTTGCCAAGTACGCCATGTTCGGCATCGTGCCGGAAGTGATCCCCATGGTTGTCCCCGACATTGAGGTGCCGATCGACAAGATCCCCAGCCAGAAGGGCACCGATCTTGCCTACATTTAGCACCTCGCCAAGGAGGCCGGCTACGTCTTCTACGTTCAACCTGGACCTCTGCCGGGAGTGAGCCAGGCCTATTGGGGGCCGCAAATCAAGATCGGCATCCCTCAGCCTGCTCTGAACGTGAATATGGATTGCTGGACCAATGTCGAGAGCCTGAATTTTCGCTTCGAACCCCAGAGTTCCGTGCTGCCGCTGACCTTCATCCAGGACCAGACCACCAAGCTGGTCCTACCGATCGTGATACCCCCTGTGACTCCGCTTAATCCGCCCATGGGAGCCGTGGTGCCCGTGCCCATCAAAGTGGACGAGCTTAAAGACGTGGCCAAGTGTTCACCGGGGCAAGCGATTATGCAGGGTATGGCCACCGTCTCGGACACGTCGGACGTGGTGACCGTGGACGGCACGCTCAATGTGCTGCGCTATGGCCAGATCCTTCAAGCGCGCCAACTGGTTGGCGTTCGTGGCGCCGGAGTAGCTTTTGACGGCTTGTACTACGTGGATAACACGAAACACCAGATCAAGCTTGGTGAATACAAGCAGAGTTTTACCCTGAAACGGAACGCTCTGATTTCTGACGTACCGGCGGTTCCAACGATTCCGTTCTAGCTCGCTGAGGGGATCGCATCGGGCATGGCGAAGTTCTTTGGAAAGTATCGCGGGACGGTGTTCAACAACGTCGACCCGATGCAGATCGGCCGCCTCATGGTGATGGTGCCTGATGTCTCCAATGTCTTGCCTTCAACATGGGCCATGCCGTGCGTTCCATTTGGCGGAATCCAGTGCGGTTTCCTTGCCATCCCGCCTATTGGCGCGGGCGTGTGGATCGAGTTTGAACAGGGCAACAGTGACTACCCCATCTGGACCGGATGCTTCTGGGGTTCGGCTGCCGAGGTTCCGGCGCTGGCCTTGGCTGCGCCGCCCGGTCTGCAACAGGTCGTGATACAGACTCTTGCCCAGAATACGCTCATGATCAGCGATGTCCCCGGACCAACCGGCGGCATCCTTCTGAAATCAACCACGGGCGCCATGATCATGATCAACGAGACCGGGATCACCATCAGCAACGGACAAGGCGCCACGATTATTCTTGCCGGTCCGAGCGTCACGGTGAATGAAGGGGCGCTCGAGGTCATCTGAGGAAGGGCCAGGAGACCCTAGAGTGGCTGGCTTTCTGCTCCACCAAGGTGCAACCGTCCTGTGCAGCCACGGCGGACAAGCAATACCGACGGGGCCAAACCCGCGCGTGCTTGTGAGCGGCCAGCCGACGGCTTTGCTCCCCATCCCGTGGACAGTTGCTGGATGTCCGTTGGTGCCGCCACCGCTCCCGCCCTGCGTCATGGCGCAGTGGTTATTAGGAACCCTGCGCGTCACCTCGAACGGACAGCCCCTGGTAGTTCAAACCGGTCAGGCCATTTGCACTCCTACCGGAACTCCGCTGGTTCCGGTGGTCATGCAGACCCGCGTCAATGCCATGTGAACCGTTATGAATGTGAAATACCCGTACGAATTCGACAGTAGCGGCCGTACCGCACAGACCGACTTGCCGGGCCATATCAGCGACCTGATCGAGCAGATTCTTCTGACCTCGCCTGGAGAGCGCGTCAATCGGCCCACCTTTGGCTGCGGCACCTCTCAACTGGTGTTTGCGCCAAACCGCGACGCCCTGGTTGTAGCCCAGCAGCAGGTGATTCAGGCTTCCTTGCAACAGGGGCTTTCCGATCTTATTAAAGTGAACCGAGTGGACGTATCGACCCAGGAATCCACCCTCCTGATTGCGGTCACGTACACTATCATCGCGTCTCAGCAGCAGCAAACGCAGCAGTTTGTCTACGGCGGAGCATCGATATGATCTACTTCTGCTCGCAAAAAAACCGCCGCGCGCTGGTGCTTCAACACCCGACTCTAAACGGCATCGACTATCTCGAAGTGTCGACGGCAGGTCCTGATTGCGGCGAGCAACTGTTCATAACGATGCTCAAAGATGGCCGGAAACTAGCCCTGAGCACGTCTCAGGTAAGAATTAGTCTCGGGGCCTCTAGCTCTCCCCTGCGCGCGGTCTCGGTTTCGCTTGGCACCGACGCCTCGCCGCGCCTGGTGACGGTGGAACTGAATCAGCCAGGCGATTTTTCTCTCTACACTCTTTCGCTCGTAGCGAATCCGACGGTCAACGACCCGCCGGACGGCCTCGACCCGCAGTTGTCCACCGTCGAATTCTCGTTCAAGGCCGGCTGTCCGACGGTTGGCGACTGCCTTGAGAGCCGTTGTTGTCCGCCGGAGAAATCCCCGGAGCCGGAGATCAACTATCTCGCCAAGGACTACGGTGGATTTCGGCAGGTCATGCTGGACCACATGGCTGTGCTTTCGTCGGATTGGACTGAGAATCACCCGGCAGATGTGGGCATTGCTTTGGTGGAATGGCTGGCCTACTCGGCCGATCATCTCAGCTACCAGCAGGACGCCGTCGGAACTGAATCGTACCTGGGTACGGCCAGAAGCCGCATTTCTCTGCGCAGGCATGCCAAGCTGGTCGATTACCGGGTCAGCGAAGGCAGCAACGCCCGGGCTTGGGTTTACATCAATGTGGCCAAGAACACGCCTCCTCTCCCGTCCGGAACCATGACTTACCCGCGGGTACCCGGTTTACCCACCGTGCTCCAACCTAGCTCCAATCAGGCGGTGGCTCTTCAGAACACCAGCACGCTGGGATTCGCCACGCTGGCGTCCATTAGCCTTTATCTGGAACAGAACGAGATTGCGATCTACACCTGGGGTGATTCCGCTTGCTGCATGGCGAACGGCGCCACTACGGCCACGCTTTCCGGAACGCTCAAGAGCCTGACCGTAGGGCAGATCTTGATCTTCGAAGAAGTGATCGGACCCGATACGGGCGATCCGCAGGATGCGAATCCGAGCCATCGCTGGGCCGTCCGCCTGACTGAGGTGCGAACCGTGGATTATCTAAATCGCACCTTGGTGGATCCTCTCAACGAGCAGCCGATCACCCAAGTCTCTTGGGCTGCGCCGGACGCGCTGCCGTTTCCCCTTTGCATCTCCTCCACCACCGACGCCGGGCACGGATCGCGTGCGTTGACCGGCGTGACTGTGGTGCGCGGGAACATAGTTTCCGCAGACCATGGCGCTTGGCAGCCGCTGCCTCCACCGGGCGTGCCGCCGCCGGTCTGGGAAGATCTGGGTGAAGTTCCGGCGCCACCAGAGGCTCCCGTCGTCGCAACCAGTTGTGCGTGCACCGCCGTCGGTGACGTGCCTGCTCCACGACCCCGGTACTTCCCGCAGCTTTCCCTGTCGCCGGTCACCTTTGCCTGGCCAGTCGACCCGACGGTGCCCGCCTCACAGTTTCTCACTCCGTCGCCGGGGGGCACGGCGCATCCCGTTCCTCAGATCATTGTCCAGGACGATCAAGGTCAAGGCTGGGGAACGCTCGACGATTTGTTGTCGAGCAATGACACGCAGTTAGTCTACGTGCTCGAGATCGAGCGTGATGGCAAGGCTTTTCTGCGCTTTGGCGATGGGCAGTACGGGATGGCGCCCGAGACGGGTACGACTTTTCAGGCCCGGTACCGCACAGGAAATGGAGTGGCAGGAAACATCGGCCGCGACACGCTCGCGCATGTCGTCACTGACGTTGCGTCCATCGTCGCTGTGCGCAATCCCTTGGCGGCGGCCGGTGGAGTGGACCCCGAGACGATGGAACATATCTGCCAGCAGGCACCCTTTGCGTTCCGGACCCAGCTTCGCGCCGTGACCCAGGATGACTACGGCGTCATGGCGGAGCAGGATCAAGCGATCCGTGAAGCGCGGGGAACGTTTCGCTGGACCGGAAGTTGGTATACAGCGTTTGTCTCTATCGACCCGGCCGCCGAGGGCGGGCTGGACGCCTCGTTGCTCTCGGCTACCAAGAAAAGGTTGAACCTCCTGCGAATGGCGGGAGTGGACCTCGATGTTGAAGGTGCGGTGATTGTTGGGCTGCGCATCGAGATGAATATCTGTGTGGATCCCGACTACTTTCAAGCTGACGTTAAGAGCGCGCTCATCCAGCTCTTCACCGTTGGCACGCTCTGCAACGGCCGGCCTGGCGTCCTTAACCCGGAAAACTTCAATTTCGGCCAGACGATTTATACGAGCCCGTTCATCGCGGCCGCCCAGGGCGTACAGGGCGTCGTGGCCGCGACGGTGACGGTGTTTCAACGGATGGACGATCCATCTATCGACGGCGTCGAGTTGGGGTACCTCACCATGGGCCGCCTCGAGATCGCGCGCTGCGATAACAACCCGAGCCGGCTGGACTTGGGCGTTTTTGTCCTGCACATGGATGGTGGCAAATGAGCGAATCGTGCGAAAGCCCCGCGCCGCAGCTCTGCGGCTGCTGCGACGGGATCAGCTCCGAAACGCCCGAGCTCGTAACGAATCGGGCCGGCCTCGACGCCATCGCTTATCGAGTGGGCACCCATGCGACTTTCAAAGCCAGCCTGCTCGCAAGGCTTTCGGCCTCTGACGAGCCCGGACTGGTGCCCTTGCGTACGCGGGACGACTCCGATTTCTCGATCGCCCTTCTCGACGCCTGGGCTACCTCGCTCGACATCCTCACCTTCTATCAGGAACGGCTGGCGAACGAATCGTACCTGAGAACTGCAATCAATTCGTCGTCCGTCTTTTCGCTCGCACAGCTCGTGGGATACCAGCCCTCGCCGGGAGTGGCAGCGTCCGCGTTCCTTGCCTTCACGCTCAGCAGCGCGCCCGGCTCTCCAGATCCGGTGCTCATCCCCGCGGCGACACGCGTCCAAAGCGTCCCAGGGCCCGGCCAATCGCCGCAGGTATTCGAAACCTCCAGCGATTTGAAGGCCTGGATCGAGCTTAACGCGATTCCTCCGCAGAAGACGTTAGCCTGGAGATTGAACCCCGGCGACAGGTCAGTCTGGCTTCAGGGGACCAGCAACAATATCAACGTCGGAGATGTGATCCTTTTCGTCAACAAAGGGCTCCATGCTGAAGCTGTGTCCGGTATAACGTCGGGGTCTGCGCACGCCGACTTGCATTACGTTACCTCAGTCACGGTCGACTCGAACCTGGGCAATACGCTGATCGAGTGGGACAAGCCCCTGAAGTGGACCACCGCTAACGACAACACCGCGTACCTCTACGTCTTTCGGAAGAAGGCTGCGCTGTTCGGTGTGCAGGCACCTGATCCTAGAGTGTTTTCAACCGAGAAGACCAATCTCGCCAATCTTTCCGGATTTCCAAACGGCGGGAATGGAGATTGGTCATTCCAATACGCCGGCAAGGGCAGGATCAACCTCGATGCCAGCTACGCAGGGCTGGCTCCTGCTCAAGGCGGTGAGCCGCAATGGACCCTGTTGGTGGCGCCGAACGTCTGCACGGCAGCCTTTCAAATCACGAACGCTGCCGAAACGGGGCCGCTCCTCTACACGCTGACCTCGAAGACGACACAGTTGACGTTGGCGCACGGACAGATTCTGGCGAATCACATCCTCGCGACCAAGTGGGACATTCTAAAAAACGCGCTGAATGCTTACGCGGACGCTCTTAAGACACTGGTGCTCGACCGGTCAGACCCGATTCAATTTCTGGCTGATTCCATAGCCGAGCAGTTGGCGTGGGTTGTGGTGGACCAAGCCACCAAGAGCTTCCTGCAGGTAGGCGGGTCTGGCAAACCGGAGTGGGATTCCTTCCAAGATGCTCTAACCAGTTACGAAGACCTTCTGATCTTATGGGCGAGTAGCCAGGCGCCTGGCCTTCCTTCGTTCATCGTTTCTTTCTGGGAATCACAGAAAGCGGCCGCCTGGGCGGCCTTAGAGGCGCCGGTAGCAGACCTGGAAGGATCCGGTCAACCAATCTCAGACGATGTCGCCCTCAGCGCCATCGTGAGCCAGACTCGCAACGTGACGGCCTTCGTTCAAAGCCAGCTCCTGTCTTCGGCTGGCCCGCCGTATCTCCGACCCTGGTCCCATGACAAGGCCTATGCGAGGCAGAGCGGGCTGCTCGTTCCCGTCGAGGGCGCCAGGCTAGGGATCCAAAGCGCCCAGCAGTTTGGCGCGGGTCAACCCGTGGCCGTCATGGGGCAACGCTTGCGATTGCGGGCTAGCACTGCCGGGAAGACTGCTGATAGCAAAGCAGGTTTTACTCCGGTGGGCTCCGCTGCAAGTCTCGCCATCTCGGAGGGTCAGATCTTCCTGATTGACGCTTTTCCGCCGCAGGCTGCCCCGGGCGGCAAGGACGAGCTTTGGTCTGTGATTACAACCGACGGTGTTGCCGGAACGCTCGAGATCAACCACTCCAATCTCGTATTGATTCCGGCTGATAGCGGCGATCCGGTGGTGGGGGAGATTGCGGCCGTCAGCCAGACCAGTGTCACCGGCTCGATCACGTCCCTGCATTTCACCGGTCCGCTAGCTCGCATCTACGACCGCAGCACATTGACGGTCAACGCCAACGTGGTCGCGGCGACTCAGGGCGAAACCATGAACGAGATCTTGGGAAGCGGCGACGCCGCCAACTCGGCACTCGACTTTACGCTTAAGCAGTCACCGCTTACGTATGTCAGCTCACCGCTCAGCATGGGAGCGCAATCGACTCTGCAGATATGGGTGAACAACCTTCAATGGCACGAGGTTGACAACTTCCTGGATTCGGGCCCGGCAGACCGCGTGTTCGTAACCCAAACCGACCAGACTGGTAAGGCGACCGTGCAGTTTGGTAATGGGCAGGAGGGCGCCCGCACGCCGACGGGGCAGATGAACATCCGGGCCGTCTATCGCAAGGGCATCGGATCGGCCGGCAATGTGTTAGCCGGGCAGCTCTCCCAGCCACTCGATCGTCCGCAGGGCCTTAAGGGCGTCACCAATCCCGATCCCGCTACTGGCGGCGCCGACCCTGACACGGCCGACGAAGCGCGCGCTACCGCTCCGCTCCACGTGCTGACGTTGGATCGGGTCGTTTCCCTCGAGGACTATCAGAACTACGCGCTGGCCTTCGCCGGGATAGCCAAGGTCCTGGCAACCTGGACGTGGTTCGGCCGAACGCGCGGCGTGTTCCTGACGGTTGCCGGCGCTGGCGGGAGCGTGTTCAAGTCAGGTGATCCAACCATTGTGCACCTCGGGGCGGCGTTACGCGATGCGAGCAGTCCATTTGTGCCTCTGAGGGTCGCGTCCTACCGGCCCGTTCTATTTGAAGTAGGGGCCAACGTCCGCGTTGACAAGGTCAACTACGATTCGACGCGAGTCCTCGCACAGGTGTGGCAGTCGCTGTCCACGAACCTGGGTTTCGGTCCAATGCAGTTGGGACGTGGAGTGGCGCAGAGTGAGGTCATCGCTCTTATTCAGCAAACGCCCGGAGTAATTGCTGTCGAGCTGACCAAGTTCAACCGCCGGGGACAGCCGCCGCGGTTCCGCTACGTTTGTGGGCAGGTGTTGCGCGCTGCGTCGGCCGTTCCCGCCGAGACGGGCACGCCCAAAGCGGCGGAACTGTTGCTGCTCGATCCCGCTTCGCGGGGCAGCCTCGAGGTCTGGTCATGAGCCTGGACATCAACCAACTCTACGCCCTGTTGCCGGCCATCTATCGCACGCGCGACGCGCAGAACGGCGGGACGCTCATGGCCTTGGCGTCGGTGATCGCGGAACAGGGGGCCATTCTCGAAGAGAACATCCACCAGCTTTACGACGATCATTTCATCGAAACGTGCGCTCCGTGGGTTATTCCCTACATCGGTGACCTAATCGGCTCAGACCCGATTTACGAGATCTCGGCAGCCGCGAGCGGAACTCGGGCGGAGGTTGCCAACACCATCGGATATCGGCGGCGAAAGGGCACTCTGTTGGCCTTGGAACAAGTCGCGATGGACGTTTCGGGACGGCCCGCCGCGGCGGTCGAGTTCTTTAAGCGGCTGATCACCACGGAGAGCATGCACCACATTCGCCCGCGCCACGCCGCTTGTCCTGACCTGCGCCGCGGCCTCGAGCTTGAGCGGATAAACACGGCATTCGACACGCTCAATCGTACCGCCGATGTACGGCGGCTCGCGCCCCGGGTGCGAGCCGCATCGGATCCGGACCCCACCCCTCTGGATGTCAATCTGCATGGAGGCGGTCGATTCAATATTCCGGACGTGGGTATCTACCTTTGGCGCTGGAAAGCGTTCAGGGTCGCCAAGGCGCCGGCGTTTCGCGTCGATGACCGCCGGTACCTCTTCAGTCCGTTGGGCCAGGATATGCCGCTCTTTAATACCCTGGCGCCTCGTGACTCTTTCAGCCGGCTGACCACGCGCTTCGACGTTTCGCAGCCGATCCGGCGGCGCGAATTCTACGCGAACTTGCAAAACTTTTACGGACCGTCCAACGGCGTGGCGATCTACGCTGACGGCGCCCTCATTGATGTCTCCGAAATCTGCTGCGGCGACCTTTGCGACTGTGGCGGCGGATCTTGGAACTGCGCCACGGCGGGGAAGATCACCATCGATCCCATGCTGGGGCGAATCCGGCTGGGGGATGGCGTCGCCGTACCAAAGCAATTGCAGGCAAACTTTTGCTACGGGTTTCCGGCCGAAATCGGAGGCGGTCCTTATGACCGCAGTCAGAATCTGCCGGCTCTTAGACCAAGCCAGTTTAACCTGGTCGCGGTGGTCGGCTCACCCGGAACTCCGACCTTGGAAGCGGCAGTCGCCAGCTGGCACACTCAGCCACCCGGCTCTCAGGGATTGATCGTCTTGCCGGGTGTTCAAGCCCTCACCGCCGACCTGACCGGGGCGGCGGCCATTCGCCTGCCCGGGCAAAGTCAACTGTGGATCGTGTCGGCAGAATTGAATCCGGCGGGGAGCGACAACTTCATCTACAAGGACTCTTTGACGACGGTGCGGGGCAATATCACCGTCCAGGGACAAGAGGGTTCGAGCGGCGGTGCTACGCCGCCGGCCGGCCAACTGTTCATCAGTGGCCTGTGGATCTCCGGCTCGATCCAGATTCTCGGAAACGCCGCGAACGTCCAACTGATGGATTGCACAATAGTCCCTGGCGCCTCCCTCGAGCGAAACGGCGCCGCGACGAAACCCGGTGCTCCCAGCATTACGGCTTCAGCCGCTGACACCAACCTGAGCTTGATTCGCTCGATCGCCGGCCCGATTGGCGTTTCCGTAGGCGGCACAACCCGGATTTGCACGAGCATCATTGACAGCGGCGCCCGGTGGAACGTCGCCTATGCCGCCGACGATTTCGACTCCGACGGCGCCGACCTTCATATCGAGGACAGCACAGT
>Ga0306920_100008737_pt1 | contig 13468 bp, 12 predicted proteins | sample flu12Cox44000170_FD_204666 | JGI IMG/M metagenome (GOLD analysis project Ga0306920, IMG submission 204666) | Lab enrichment of tropical soil microbial communities from Luquillo Experimental Forest, Puerto Rico - flux4day.12C.oxic.44.000.170 (v2)... | ecosystem: Environmental > Terrestrial >... | reverse complement strand
TGGTAGACATGTCCGCCGAGCTGATCCGGCTTTTTCTGGCCGATTTAGAAACGTCTCGTCACTGTGCGATCGTCACCCGCAATCAGCGCCTGGCGGCCATTCACGCCCTGGCCCGCTTCGTGGGCGAGCACAGCCCCGAGCACATCCCCTGGTGCGCTCAACTTCGGGCCATCCCATTTAAGAAACCGGCCACCCGAGCCGTCATTCCTTATCTGGATAAGTCGGAAATGGATGCACTGTTGGCCGCCCCCGATAGCCAAACGGCTCAAGGGCGCCGTGACCAAGCCCTACTGTTGTTCCTTTACAACTCCGGTGCCCGTGCCGAGGAAGCCGCCAGGTTACTCATCGCCGACCTCTTTCTGAGCGCTTCGTATGTGACCATCCTGGGCAAGGGTAGCAAGAAGCGTCAGTGCCCGCTGTGGTCAATGACCGTTCGCGCGCTGAGCGCGCTGATCGCCGGACGTCCTAATTCGAATAACGTCTTTTTGAATCGTTGCGGTCGTCCCCTAACACGCTTCGGCATCCACACGCTAGTCGAGCGCTACGTCGATAAGCTCCAAGTCACTATGCCCTCGCTGGCCACCAAGCGTGTGAGCCCGCACACGATTCGACATACCACCGCCACCCACCTGCTTCGCGCCGGGGTCGACATTAACACTATCCGTGTCTGGCTTGGGCACGTCTCGCTCAATACGACGAACGTTTATGCCGAGATCGACCTAGAGATGAAGGCAAAAGCTCTGGCCAAGTGTCAGGTCGCCGAACCCGCCAAAGGCAACCGACCTTGGCGTGAGGATCCGAAATTAATGGCCTTCCTCCGCTCGCTCTAGCCCTTTGGTTATGTGGCGTAGAGCTAAGCTAACCCGCACGACACGAACGGCTGGTGAGCTCAACGCCACATAAGTGGGAAGGCCACATAACGCTTCCGGCTGCCCTCCACCCCGCCTCTCGACGACGCAGTTGCCTTCAGCTACGGACAGCCAGTGCTCTGTCCGACGGGGACTTTCACCCCGCTGTTGGTGCGCACTCTCAGGCGCACGAGGGCGCCGGTCCCTCGGCGCCGTGCTGGGCGATAGAAGCTTTGTTGCCGGGGACAAGGTATGATCGCAACGTCGGAGTCTTTATTGGTTCCGTGGCTGTGACGGACCGCAGCCCTCCAGGTCTTCCCGCGCGTCAACGGATCGGTGTCATCAAAAAAGCGCGATCTGTCTGGCCATCTGGAGTAGTTTCGATCCCCACTATTTGACCCAAATCGTTGATTCCATTGGCTTGTTCAAGGACCCAACCGAAGTTGGGCGGAACATACTGGTTGAGATCCGTGAGCTGGCCGAATCTGTAAAGGAAAGCGTGTGGTAAATTTGGTGGAGGACTGGAAGGCGCACTAAAGAAGCCAACCACTTCGTCACGAGAATTAATAGCCAGCGCGTAGCTGCTTATATCACTGCCGTTGTCCAGCGCCATAGTTTTTCCGTTCGCGTAAATAAAGGCATGATCGTTGCCGCTCACGGTATACCTGGAGTATCCGACAACATGACCAGAATTATTGATAGCTGTGGCAGTGGAGACGTCTGCCCCCAAACTAGGCAGATGCTTGCCTACCCCGTCTTTCCAAAGGAAAGCGTAGCTCGGTCCTCCGCCTGTGATCAGACCTGTGCCTGAAAAACCGACTACTTCGTTTTTGTTGTTGATGCCATAGGCGAAACTGTAGTCATCGAGGACGATGGCATGCATTTGCCCATCGTAGATGAAAGCGTGACGATTGACACCGTTTTGGATGACTCCTGCGACAGTTCCATGATTATTGATCGCAGTGGCCAGACTGGCGTCGCCGTCGGATGTCCCCAGGTCTAGCATATGACCAGCGGTATAGAGAAATGCGTGCAGGCTCGCACCTACACTGAGATTTGAGGATCCTACCAATTGACCATGTTCGTTAATGGCAGCCCCAAAAGAGAGGTCTCCACCCAGCGTGCCAAGATTTTGCAAGCGGCCATGTGCATACAGAAACGCACGATTCTGACCAGGAGCTAAATCGCTCCAGCCAGCCACCTGCCCTCGATTGTTTACACCATCTGCTTCGCTATAGTTACCTCCAGGGAATACACCTAAATCAGTTATGGTGTAAATGCTCTGCCCTTTGGCCAGAGACAGCACCAATACTAATAGAAAGGTCAGCCTCAGCGTGTGTCGCGAATCGATATAGGAATGATTTAGTTTTCTCATATCTCTCTCTCTGTAAAGCAAACGTATCCCGCTTGGAGAAGACTTCGATTCGGGACAAACTCTGAAGATCTCCGCTGAAATTCGGTCTTTGATTCACGTTGAAGTCCTCTCGCCGTGAACACATGCCATCTTGGCAAATCGTTCTGGACAGCGGTTGTTGATTGCTCGCCACGGATTAATCGATCTGAAGCTGGCGGAAAGAAATCGGAAATTGCATAAGGCTTAACCGCTCGCGGTCAAACAGGGCAATTACTGTATTTATTATATTTTCAGACATTTTTTGTTTGCGGTCCGCCAAGTGACGCCAGTTTATGCAATCATCCCCGAAAAAGAGAGGCGGTTTCTAAATAGACGCTGATGGGAATCACCCGTTTGGGCAATGGTATTTTAACGAGCAGCTTCACGAATTGAGCCCTACTTCAATAGAGAACCTCAAAGAGACGCTAAAGGGAGCGAAGAGTTAGCGCTGACGGCGAGTGCATCGAGCAAGGCACGCAGCGATTTCGCGGTTCGGCCGCGTTGCCAAACGACGAGAAAATCCCAGCTGGCTTTGGTCTCAGAAAGTGGAACCATCGCGACACCGGCCACGGGAAAACTCTTGAGGTAGGCAGGGACCAAGGTGACTGCGCCTTCGCTTCCGATCAGAGTAAACATGTTCGAAAGACTGGCTGCTTTCTGCACGAATTTTGGCCGGAACCCAGCTCGACGACAGAGTTGAGTGATCCAGCGGTCGCGTCCCGGCAGATCTTCCTCGGGCGAGCTGATGAACGGTTCTCCACGCAGTTCCCTCAGCGAAATGCTTTCTCTCGAAGCCAGTGGATGATCGGCTGGCATGACCGCGACGACCGCTAAGGTGGTCAGTTTACGAATGTAGAACTCGCTGGAAAGCAGAGCGCCCTCCTGGCCGATCAGGGCGAGATCAATTTCTCCTTTGCGCAACGCTACAATCTGTTCACCAGGCGAAAGATCCAACAGTTTGACCTTCACTTCCGGATGAGTGCGGCGCAAAGCGGACAGGGCGGGATCGAGAAACATCTGGGCGGCGGACCCGAGGTAGCCAACCCGAATCAGGTCACGTTGACCGCGAGCAAGCCGGCGCGCTTCCTCAATTGCGGCATCATACTCGGCAAGGACGCGTGGCAAAGATGTTGCCAAAGCGTATCCGGCATCAGTGGGACGAACCCCGGCGGCGGTGCGTTCGAGTAATGCTCCGCCAATCTCGTTCTCGAGTACCTGCATCTGCCGGGAAAGCGCAGATTGCGACATCCGCAGGCGAAGGGCAGCGCGATTCAGACTTCCTTCCTCAAGAGCAACCAGGAACGCCCGCAGCTGAGCTACCATAAGGCCAGGATATGCGTAGACTGCATAACTGCAATCTTAAAGCAACATTAGTCGGGTTTCTATCGGCCGACTAAACTTGAGTCGTTTGATAAACACAAAAACTCACGAACCATGAAAGCACTGAATTTCTTGTTTAAGATTGACAATAATGTTTCCACTCTCCTGCTTCGACTATTGTTGGGCGTGGTATTTTTCCGCATGGCGCTCAGTTGGCCCTAGGCTGGTTTGGTGGCTACGGGTTTAGCGGCACGATGGGATTTTTCACCGGAACGCTGCATATTCCGGCCCTGTTCGCCTTCCTAGCCATCGCAACGCAGTTTGCCGGAGCGATAGCATTGATTCTCGGCCTGTTCACCCGCTTGGCGGCGCTTGGCATCGCAGTGAACATGCTGGTCGCAGTGGCGATGGTACACGCGCAATACGGTTGGTTCATGAACTGGTTTGGCAACCAGAAGGGTGAAGGTTTCGAGTATCACCTGCTGGCCATCGGTATAGCCATCGTTTTGATTATCCGCGGAGGCGGCAAATGGGCCGCAGATGCAGTGATAGAAAACTGGCTGGCCGCGCCGGTTTCCAGCAGAGCAAGCGCCTGAAGGAGACCGATCTTAACCTAAACTCCGAAAGTGAAGCAAACCGCAGATTGAACCGATTACACAGATTCAATTCGGCTAGGCGTGAATATCGGAATCTCAGTCTACACCTCGCAAGTCCTATGAACATCACCGGTCTTCATCACGTTACCGCGATTGCCAGTAATCCGCAGCGTAATCTCGACTTCTACGCTGAATTGCTCGGCCTCCGACTGGTTAAGCGGACCGTCAATTTCGATGACCCAGGCAGTTACCATTTTTATTTTGGTGACGCGGTCGGTTCGCCAGGGACAATTCTCACCTTTTTCCCGTGGCCTGGTTCTCGCCGGGGTATTCATGGATCGGGTGAAGTCAGCGCCACCGCGTTCACCATTCCGATGGGCTCGGCGGGCTATTGGCTTGAACGTTTAAAACTGTACCAGGTCAGCGACGAACGAGTCCCAAAGCGGTTGGGTGAAGACGTGTTGCGGTTTGCCGATCCCGATGGAATGCCAATCGAATTGATTGAGTCAACGCCGAGCGATGGAGCGGTACCGTGGGGCGAAGGGCCGGTTCCGGCGGAGTATTCGATCCGGGGACTTCACAGTGTATCGGCGAGACTCCAAAGCTCCGAAGAAACCGCGAAGTTGCTGACCGAGGTTTTCGGCTACCGCTGGGCTCAGGAGAGTGGAAACAGGGTACGTTTCGTCGCACTAGCTGGAGGTGGAATTGGCAAATTCCTTGATCTCATCTCCGCTCGTGATGTTCAACCCGGCCGGGTCGCAGCCGGCTCGGTCCACCATATTGCTTTTCGTGTTTCTAACGATGAGGAACAGATTGCGTGGCGAAAAAAACTGGTCGGTCTCGGTTACCAGGTCAGCCCGATTATGGATCGGACCTATTTTCATTCGATCTATTTTCGAGAACCGGGTGGCGTGCTTTTCGAACTGGCCACTGATCCGCCAGGATTCACCCAAGACGAAGCGGTGGATGAGCTGGGCGCAAACTTGCGTCTCCCGCCCTGGATGGAACAAGCACGTCCGGAGATCGAAAAGACTCTGCCAAAGATAACCGTTCCGAAAAAGGCAACCTGTGAATCAACCTGAGGAACGCGATTTCGTACATACGTTTGTGCCGGGCCATTCTACGCGCACCTTGCTTCTGCTTGATGGCACCGGCGGCAACGAAAACGATCTTATCATGCTCGGACGCCAACTCGACCGGGACGCGAACCTGCTTATTCCGCGCGGCAAAGTTCCAGCCCGCACTCACCAGCTTGCTGACTTCATCGAGCAAGCGTCGGTGAAGTACAGACTAATTCGGCACAACCTGTTTGCAGTCGGTTACTCGAATGGCGCCAACATAGCTGGGAGCCTGCTCCTGCTTCGACCGCAGACTTTGGCTGGTGCAATACTTCTCGGACCGATGGTACCGATCGTTCCTGAACAGTTGCCCGATCTGAGCGGCGTGCCCGTGCCGGCTGGATCGGGTCGTTACGATCCGGCGGGAGCGGAAGTGCATGGGTCGCGAGAGAACGCCGGGCATGGCCTGAGCGGGGCAATCGTGGAGATTGTGCGGCGGTGGTTGGAAAATCTCAGGTCGGGACGGCAATATTTGCGCGGCGCTCAGCAGGTGCTTAGGCGGTTCGGGCGCCTAAGCGTTGTGTTGCGACGGGAAAATTTGCGTGCCAAACCGCAAGCTGTGCGCAGTTCCAGACGGTCGTCTGAAATTGTCCCAAGCAATTTTGGAAAGTCATTGCCTGACGATGACGGCCACGTGTTAGCTCCCCCTTTTGTGGGGATATGGAGTTTGCCTTACTATCTTAGCGCGTTTTGGCGCGAAAATCGACGAACGGCAGCATCTAGGGCGGTGAAATATCCGGTGCGGTAATGAGCTCGTCGCGATCAGAACGGCCTGCATCGGTGAGCCTTGGTTGCTCGTTTTAAACACTGCTTTCTGTAGCTTTGCGAATTTCCATTGTCTGGACGAGGCCGTCGCTGATCGTGTAAATATGCTGCACGGGTTGATCGAGCATTATGGCCCCGGAAAGGTCACGTACCACCTGATGAACATCGACCAGAATGCGGCCGGTTGCGTCGCGCCGGAAGCGCAGCGGCTCGACGTGAGGATCGATAATGGACCACTGCCGGGTCCAATACGAACGGACCTCCGCGTGCCTATAGACATAGCCGCCCTCCATCCCGTTCGCCCACTTGACGTCTGGATGCATGGCCGAAAGGGCAGAATCAATGTCGCGTGAGTTGAATGCCATATAGGCATCTTTTAACAACCCAATCTCAGCGAAGCTCGCAGGTTCCATATTTTTGATTAGGGACAATCCGCACAAGACCCGAGAAATCAAAGCGTTCCTGCGGGGCCAACTGGCGCCGGGTCGGACATAGGAATTGCAAACTGAGCTGTTGGCAGTCGGAATCCCGCTTTAAGTTATACTCTCACTGAATGTGAGTCGCCGCCGATGTTTTTGAGTTCCGGATATTAGACCTGTCGCCTTTTGTGCCTCAGTTCACAAAGATGTCAACAAGCTGGTTCTCCAGTCTGGTCACCACCACGTGGACACCATGTGGCGGAACTACCACAAGGGCGTCTCTGAAACTGAGGCGACGAAGCCTTGGGCGATCCGGCCTCCCCAGACGGCATCCAATATTGTCAGCATGACGGCGTTAGTTTTGGCGCGCAGCCCCCGGGCTTTTGTTTTCTGCGGATGGACTTGGCATTGTGGTACAGTCCGTATGTCATGGCCGATTTTTCATTCTATCTCTTCCGCTTGCCGAACGCTCCGGGGAACGGCGACAGGTTTTTCGTCGTTAAAGTCTTTATTGCCGACGCGCAAGGTCGCACCAAAGAGAACAGACTAAAGAAGGAATGGGCCACTACCAAGTTCACGCATTTTGTTGCGCGGACTTTGAAGTCCGCTTCGTCGGCTAAGTTTGATTGCAGAAATCGGAAGCGACCGCACCGTCCCAACAGTGGGCGAACTGATCATCGCGATTTACTCGCTCGCTGGAATGAGATGCCACCTTTAGGGCACTTGCGCTAGCTCTTTTGCGATGAAGATTCAGGTCGGAATACAAAAAACTATGAGTCACCTTTATACCCCTGGTTACTCTCAAGTGGCGGTTTCATTCATGCAGGAGGGTTCTGCTGAAACACGCAGCATTTGTTTTGCCGTTCCCGCAGACTAATCTCCGAATTTTGGACGTGGGCTGTGGACCAGGGTCCATTAGCATCGATTTAGCATCTCGGGTTCCGCCGGGCAGCGTCCTAGCAGTCGATGCTGAGCCATCGCAGGTTAAGCTGGGGGACGAAAGAGCCAAAGAGCTTGGTATTTCTAACATTCGATTGATGGTGGGGAACGCCGACAGCTTTTACTGCAGAGAGAGCAATTTCGAGCTGGTCTTTTCTCACGCGTTGTTCGAGCATCTTAGCGACCCGGAGAAAACGCTGAAGCATCTGCGTGATTACTTGCGACTCGGTGGGCTGATCGCGGTGCGCAGTCAGGACTGGGGCGGATTCGTTCTCCATCCGGAAACATCAGCGGTTTCCCGTGCCCTGGAAACTTATCAGGCCATCCAAAGTAACTACGGCGGTGATGTCCATTGCGGCCGCAAGTTAGGGATGTACCTGCGATCAGACAGCAGGCCGGATCCTGGCGATATGTCGAGTTCGTTAAGCTCTTCCTCAGTGACAGGAATTTCGTCGCAATTGGAAGATAACTCGTCCCAGAGCTCGACCGCCAAGGCTAACTTGTCGGCTGTCGAAAGATTTCGCAGCTCAAGAATCTTTTCGCGTTCGGTTGCGGTGGGTTAACCGGCGTCGCGCATCAAGAAAGTGGATGAACCGCTTAAGAGCGGATATCACTGAAATCGATCCCGCCGCTTCTGGACTACTCTTTCGGAGTCACGGATATTTTGACCTGTCCCCTTTCCCGTCCTGCCTGAGCAGATCGAATGGCATCTAACCATCTGCGAGTTCGCTGCAGACATACTACCATCGTAGTATATGAATTTCTCCTTGTTCAGTTAAAGTTCTCAATCTTCCTTCCCCGCCGGCTGAATGGACGTCCCATACCCAAAAAATATTGTCTGGTATATCGAAGCAAGGCCTTGGAACGGCTCGAAAGCACAGCCGGGTTTTGCCCCAGCGGATCCGTCCTCAATGGGTAGTGCGGTCGCAGTACAGTTAGAGCACCTTGATCAAGACGGGAATCCCTTTCAACCGGCCAAAATCAGGCAATATTTGCTCACCTGCGGGCACGTGGTTCGCCAGGCGGCCAGTAATGCGGATGCCGGCTGGGGCCCCTTTTGGAAGAAATTTATTGTTGGCCGCCCGGCAAAGGCTACCAGCCTGGGTGGAGTCGCTGCAACTTGGCATGGCGGTGACGGGCCGGCGTATGACGGGCGAAATCATCACCGCCCGCCTGCCCTTGAAGTCCTGGCTGAAGCTGAGAACGAGTTGAAAGCCGAGTTGAAGAAACGTTGATTTTGTGGAATTACAGGCGCATCGGAGGAAGCCCGTGATGCCTCCGATATTGGATAGCGGAAGGCTGCGATTTGAACAACGTGGCAAGCGTTGAAGGGGGCTGCTCAGGCATGTGAAATCGTCTGCTCCGGCGATAGATAGGGTGGCGTCGAGTCAAGGATATCTGACCTGTCCCCCTTTCTGGTCACTCGGGATTCTGGACAGTGATTGAGCTCGGGGCTGCAACGGTAACCGTAAAACTGCCCAGCATAAGCTTTAAGAACCCGGGCCGTAACGAAGTGTAACGACCGGTGGCGGGTTGCGGTAAATGAATCCCTGATGATCGAGCTGCCCATACCGGCAGCATCAACAGCGGCCTTGGCGGAACATCAGCAGATTTCCGCCGCTCGTTCCTATTTTTTCTGTGGCTCGGCTGTAGCTCTGGGGGACTCAACCGGACTCGCCAAAACCTTGTGGTGTGTTGTCCCGGACGGCCTAGGCGAAGTCTCAGCTGCAGGGGGGACTCAATCGGACTCGCCAAAATCTTGCGGTGTATTATCTCGGGCGGCCTAGGCGAAGTCTCAGCTGCAGCGGGGGACTCAACCGGACTCGCCAAAATGTTGTGCTGTATTGTCGCGGGCGGCCTAGGCGAAGTCTCGGCCGGAGTGGGAGACTCAACCGGACTCGCCAAAACCCTGCGGCGTATTGTCTCGGGCGGCCTAGGCGAAGTCTCAGCCGGAATGGGCTTTTGCTCGACCGATAGCGGAGGAATTTGGATCCATTTGATTTTCTCGTGCGGGATGGCAACGAGCCTACCGGAAATCTGTGGGTGCAAAGGATCAATCTCAATGTACAGCAATACATATCGATCAAGGTCAAAAATTAACTTTCCTTCAAGACTAGCGACTTTATCTTTCTCGGACTCGAAAAGGACCTGGGTGAGAGGCGCTTCTGGGATGCCGGAACGTGCGTATTGTTCGCCGCGCCATTTAGAATGAAACAGCGACGTTGTGAAAGTGCCCAGGACCAATGCCAGAGCCAGAATGGGTCCCTTCGATGGCTTGGCAGTCGTGGAGCGTCTCTGCGATAGTGCTGCACCATACCAGACAAATAAGCTATGATTGCCAATCCAGTGATACTCAAGGTCGGAACTGTCCATGCAGGAGTGATCCTTAAATAGTCGGTCGGCGAAAAATAGACCGCCAATGGCTTCTTGAGCACATCCGCGAGTCCCCACACATAAAAGCTCGATGTCGCAAACGCGTAGATCGAAATCCCTGTCACGACCGCAGTTAAACTCGCCCATTCAGGAAGCTGGCTGGCTTTTGCCTGTGCAGGTTGCGCCGTTTCGTCGTCTGTCTTCGTAGGTATCGGCGTTGGGTCGCTCACTGGATCTATTCGCGGATCTTGATTTGGTCAATTTGTGGCCAGGGATCTCGACCAATATGGATCGGGCGCATTTGTTTGTTCCGTTTTCATTGGGGAAAGTTGAGTTTAGTGGTCACCTATCGACCTGCGGGATTTTCTCCCAGTCGCCAGGGTAAGGGAACGCCTTTGGTCAAAAGTCCTCAGCGAGAGGGCAATTGGACTCCTCACCAGATTTCGGTGTCAATGAAAAACGATTTCTGTATCGTGCGCTTCAGGTGGAGACCGAGCAGGCTGAATCGCACCTGCGAGCTTTTTTGACTGGGATGAAACGTCCGGGCCTGAGAGACCGGTTTTCGTCCCCCTAAGCCTTGCGAGGTTTGCGCTCGGCCTGTCTACAATCTCAATCGCTGGACCGTAACGCCGGCGATCTGTTCGCCCAGATGCCGCGGTATAATTGACACCGAACGCACAAAGTAACGTCGAAGCTCGCGTAGTTTTGGATTTTTAGTGTGACAGCTTAAGGGCAGATCTCGAGCGTGACGGATATTTGACCTGTCCCTTTTCTCGTCCTCCAAAATGCGCTCTATGGCCGTTTAAGCCATAAACGGTACTCTTGCACCCCGGGGCCGCCGTGGGTTCTCACGTCTGGCGAAGCCAGGCATGCGGTAGGAGTGATTTTAAGCCAACCTGGGTTCGCTTAGGCGAAAGAGGAAGGAAAGACCGCCCTGGGGCTTTACGGGAGAAAGTCGGTTCTTCCGAAAGGATCCGTAAGTGGCCTCAGTTCACCCGGTCGAGCAGCCATTTGGCAAACGCGTGCTCTTTGGTGTGCGGAAATTTGACCTGTCCCCTTTCTGCCTCTCCCTTTTCTGGTCACTCGGGATTCTGGACAGTGATTCAGCTCGGGGCTGCAACGGTAAGCGTACGACTGTCCGGCATAAGCTTTAAGAACCCGGGCCGTAACGAAGTGTAACGACCGGTGGCGGGTTGCGGTAAATGAATCCCTCGATGATCGAGCCGCCCAAACCGGCACCATCAACAGCGGCCTTGGCGGAACATCAGCAGAATTCCGCCGCTCGTTCCTATTTTCTCTGTGGCTCAGCTGTAGCTCTGAGGGACTCAACCGGACTCGCCAAAACCCTGAGTCAGGAAATCTGACCTGTCCCCTTTTCTGGTCACATTAGCATCCCGGAACTCAAGATCGCCATGGATCTCGCCAATCGCGAGCATGACACCGAAACGCTCGCAATGCTTTATCGCGAACTCCAAAAACGCCGCGGAGAATAGCCTTGTTGTTCTAATTGGCGCCGATAACATATGACAGATTCAAGGTTTGCCGGGCGTTCCAATCACGCGAGTGCGTGGGTCGAGGAACGCCCGGCCTTTTTACTTTTACTCCTATGCAAACTGCCGATGTCTTTGATGTCGTGAGCGACGAGCGAAAAACCTCTTCGCCCGAAGCCAACCCGTTCAGTCAAGCGATCGCTGAAGTCGAAGCCCAGCTCAGTCCCCTCCACGCAGCTTTTGCCCAGCTTGATACGTTGCGAGCCGAAGAAGCCGAATGCATACAGGCTTGCGACCAGGTTGCCGCGGAAGAAAAAGCAATGCTCGAAAACCCGAACGGCACCGAAAAGCAGGGCGTCGAGAAGCTGCTTCGAATCCGTGCAACCCGAGATCTTCGCAATGCCAAGCTATCCAATGTGCGAAAGCGGATCGCCCAGCATGTTGATCTACTCCGATACGATATCTGCGAACCACTGCGTCGGAACTTTACAAACCTGGCCTTTGCTTTGTTGGCTACTCGCCAGAAACGGTTACCGACGTGCCAGAACCGAAGCCATTAAAGCTGGAGCCATTAGTCCAGCCACTGAACGAACCCGTAGAATAAGTTCCCATGTATTGGCTGGTATCTGAATTCATGATAACCGCGTCAGCTCCACTAGCACGCGCTTTCGCCGCAATGGCTCCAGCTCGCGCAGCCACTACCGGTGGTCCGCCAGGTCGGCTGTCCTCGATATACCCAATGATCTGATAGGGTCGGGGCGGAGTTCCGTAAACCCAAAACTCAACTCCCCCAACGTTTTTACTGGCACCTCCTTGGCCTATCATTACGGGTGAACCCGAATAGGTCATGTATTCTGTACTGCAGGCTGATAAAGTCAGCCCGATTATTGCACCTAAAATTAGTGTTTTTTTCATGTTTGTTTGTTTGTTTTGAGAGAATCAGTTTTCGAATAAAATCCAGATCAACGCTGCGATTGGCGCTGCCAGCAGCAAGCCCATATCCGAAAATAGTTGCCAGTAGTACCCGCTCACTTGACCCGCACCGAATGCACTTCGCGGCATCCGCATGATTCGCAGTCCCGGTGGACCACCGACCGAATCGCCGGCAGCCGGACCGGCAACCCGCACACCGCACAGAAGATCATTTGATATTTGCTTAAAGATTTCACGGTTGTCCTCTGATACGGAATGATAACTTGAAAATTGAATACAAATTTCAAGAATGGATACAAAACTGAATCACGAATCCAACGGGGACCCGCCATTAACTAGGGCCGTCCAGGTAATCCAGATCACTTGAAAGGTCGTCTCAGACGCAATGCAAAGTAAATCTTATTGCAATGCAATCCGACCTACGCAGGTTCCGTCATTGCCAAAAATCTGTATAGACTTCGAAAAACGCGTCAATGATAGCAACGATGATAGCAAACTTGTATCATCAACTGCGGCGCAGCTGCGGATCGATCAATTGAGCCATAACGACCGCGGCCTCTGGCTGAGTATTGTTCGGCTACCGGCTAGCGTGAATGAACCCGGAATCGTGCTTGCAACTGACATTTACGAAAAAAACAGGTTCCTAAACGCACTTAAAAGGCATTATTCCTTTCAATTTACATCCGTCTCGTACCTATGGCCGCCGAAGAACATCTCCAGATCATTCGGCAGGGAGTAGACGCATGGAACGAGTGGCGACAGAAGAATCCTGAATTGCGTCCGGACCTCAGCGGAGCAGACCTCAGCTTTGCGAGCCTCAGCGGGGTGAACTTCAGCGGAGCGAACCTCAGCGCGGCGCACCTCTACGGGGCGAACCTCAGCGGAGCGGATCTCAGCGCGGCGCACCTCTACAAGGCGAACCTCCGCAAGGCGGACCTCATCGGGGCGAACCTCCGCGAGGCGAACCTCCGCAAGGCGAACCTCAGCAAAGCGAACCTCGGCAGGGCGAACCTCCGCGAGGCGAACCTCCGCTAGGCGAACCTCTGCGAGGCAAACCTCTGCGGGGCGCACCTCGGCGAGGCAAACCTCAGCGAGGCGAACCTCATCGGGGCGGACCTCGCCAGGGCGAACCTCTGCGCGGCGCACCGCTGCGCGGCGCACCTCCGCGAGGCGAACCTCCGCGAGGCGAACCTCCGCGAGGCGAACCTCATCGGGGCGAACCTCGCCAGGGCGAACCTCTACGAGGCGAACCTTGGCAGGGCGGACCTCAGCGG
>Ga0306920_100008734_pt1 | contig 13470 bp, 11 predicted proteins | sample flu12Cox44000170_FD_204666 | JGI IMG/M metagenome (GOLD analysis project Ga0306920, IMG submission 204666) | Lab enrichment of tropical soil microbial communities from Luquillo Experimental Forest, Puerto Rico - flux4day.12C.oxic.44.000.170 (v2)... | ecosystem: Environmental > Terrestrial >... | reverse complement strand
CTGCCAGAAAGCGCTCCTCTTCGCCGACTGGCCTGCCTAGCTCCCGGTAGCGGCGCCGCACCCGCGAGGCGGCGGCCGAGCGGTGGTGGCCGTCGGCGACATAAAGCGATGGCACTTCGAGAAACGCCGCCTCGATTTTAGCGCCCCACGCGCTCGGCGGGACCCAAAAGGTGTGGCCGACTCCATCCTCCGCGGTGAAGTCGTACTCGGGCGCGCCAGCGGTCACCTCTGCAATCGCCGCGTCGATCTGCGCGCGTGCACGGTAGGTGAGGAAAACCGGCTCGTCATTTCCGCCCAGGGTTTCGATGTGCCGAGCGCGATCGTCCTCCTTGTCCGGCCGGGTGAGCTCGTGCTTCTTGATCTCCCCGCGGTCGTACTCGTCGACGCTGGCGGCGGCCACCAGACCCGTCTGGACGTGTTCGCCCATCCTTTGGCGGTAAACGTAAAATGCCGGCTCTGCGTCGCGGCGCAGCCATCCTTCCGCTTCGAAGCGCCGCAGGTTCTTCAAGCCGAGCTGATGCACCCTCTCGCTGTGCTCGTCGGTGCCGGCCGGCAGCCCCACCTCCGGACGGGAGATATGAAAGAAGCACTTCTCGTTTCCGGCCGCGTACGAGCGCGCCTCTTCCGTGCTCACCACGTCGTAAGGTGGAGAGGCGATGCTGCGCACCAGGGCACGGGGAGGGCGCAGCCCTCGAAACGGCTTCAAGACGGCCATCGCGTGCTTCGCTCATACCCCGCCCAGAGCGGCAGGGGAACCCCTGGCATTGGCTGCTTGAAAACGCCCACATTTTCCGGGAGCCTGCTTGCCGGAGCCTAGACATGGACGAGGCAGCGCCATGAACGAGAGCGCGCTCAATGCAAACGTAGGGTACCGGCTGCGAAGCCTTCGGATGTCGCGCAACATCAAGCAAGCGGATGCGGCCCGAGACCTCGGCGTCTCGCCGGCGTACCTAAACCTGATCGAGAAGGGAAAGCGGGTGATGCCCTTCCCCTTATTGTGGAAGGCCCTTCGCTACTTCGAGCAAGATCCGGAACAGTTCATGTCGAGCCTTGGGGAGGGGCGAGCCGACGAGGCTCTGGCGAAGCTGCTCGACGAGCCTTTGCTCAAGAGCCTGGACATCGACCCGGAGTCCATTCAGCACCTCTCCGCCGAGCCCAAGCTCGCCGGCACCGTCGCCGCGCTGTTCAACCTCTACAAGAATACGCGCACCCAGCTGGAGAACGTGCTGGCGCAGCTCTCCGCCGAGGAGCGGGCGCGCGCTGAGGGCAAAATGCCCGGCGCCGGAGAGGCGCAGCCGCCCGGGCTTTTGTTCGACTACTCGCCGTTCGACGAGGTGACCGACATCCTCCAGATGCATCGAAACTACTTCCCCGAGCTGGAGGAACAGGCCGAGTCGCTTCGCCGCGATTTCAAATTGGAGCGGCAAGTCACTTCCAACCAGCTCATCGAGCTGCTCCAAGACACCTTCAAGTACCGGGTGAGCTTCGAGTCGGCCCCCAGCGGCAGCTCGGTGGTCCGCCGGCTGGACCCGCGCGACCGAAAGCTTACGCTCTCGCCTACCCTCACCGAGCAGCCGCTGAAGTTCCAGCTCGCCGCCTGCCTGGGGCTTTTGGTGCTCGACCGTGAAAAGCTGCTCCAGCGCATTCTGGGCAACGGCAAGACGCGCCACGCCGAGACGCCCAAGCTGATGAAGGTGAACCTGGCGAACTACTTCGCCGGCGCGCTGATGCTCAGCTATGGGGACTTCTTCAAGGAGGTGCAGCGAACTCGCTATGACGTCGAGCTGCTTTCCAACATCTTCGGAACGACGTACGAGACCGTCGCCCACCGACTCTGCAATCTTTCAGATCCCAAGCGAAGCGGCTTGCCCTTCCACTTCCTTCGCGCCGACATCGCCGGCAACATCTCCAAGAAATACAGCGGCACCGGGCTCAAGTTCGCCGCGGGCGGAGCTTGCGCCAAATGGGCGCTCCACCTCGCTTTCCTCAATCCATCCCAACTGACCCGGCAGTACTCGATGATGCCGGACGGCACAACTTACTTTTGCTTCGCCAAGGTGCAGCTGCAGCCGGTCGAAGGCTCGATTGTCCGGGGCACTGCTTACTCGATCGGGCTGGGCACCCACGCGGAGAACGCCAAGTACCTCGCTTACGGGCTTTCCACCACCGACCTTCGCAAGGACGCGGTCCCCACCGGCATCTCTTGCCGCTTTTGTGAGCGCACCGACTGCAACCAGCGCGCGGCGGCGAGCTACCGCTTCGCCTTTTCTTTCGACGAATACACGAAGAAGGACTGCTTCTTCTCGCCGCTGTTGGTGCGCGAGACCGCCAAGCCCAGCCGCGAAGCATGAAGCGATCGCCCGAGGATTCAGCCGTGAGATTCACCACCATGCCGGGGAAAGCCGCAGAGCTAAGCGGCGAGCTTTTGGTGATTCCTGTCTTCGAGGGCGCGCTCGCTCACGACGGCGCGCCTTCGATGCTTCGCGCCGCGGATGAGGCACTCGGCGGGCTTTTGCTTTCCAGCGCCGCGCGCGAGGGGTTTCGCGCAAAATTGGACCAGGCCTGGACCTTCCACACCCACGGCAAGTTGCCGGTGAGGCAGGTTCTTCTCTTGGGGCTGGGCGTTCCAGCAAAGTTCAACCTCGAAGCTTTGCGGTTCGCGGCCGGGCGCGCAGCAAAGGAGGCAGGCAGGGCCAGAGCTGCGGCGATCGCGTTCGCGGTGCCGCCGGCGACGGCGATCGACGAGAGCTGCAAAGCGGTGGTCGAGGGGTTGATGCTGGGCACCTACCGCTTCGATCGCTACCGGACGAGCCAGGAGGAAAACCCCGGCCGCTTGGAGACTGTACAGCTGCTGTTGCCCGGCGATCGGCGGCCAAGCCTGTCGCTCAAGCGCGCGGTCGAGCTCGGGCAGAAAATCGCCGAGGCGACCAACGCCGCGCGCAATCTGGTGAACGAGCCCGCCGCGGTCGTCACCCCCGCCCGTTTGGCCGAGGAGGCACGGCGGACGGCCGAGGCGAGCGGTCTGAAAATCTCCGTCGGCGGTAGAAAGCAGATCGAAAAGCTCAAGATGGGGATGTTCCTCGGCGTGGCGCAAGGCAGCGCGGAGAAACCCAAGCTGATTCGGATAAGCTACGCGCCGAAAAATCCGCGTCATGCGGCGCGCGCTCCCCTCGCGCTGGTCGGCAAGGCCATCACCTTTGACTCCGGAGGTCTCTCGCTCAAGACCGCCGAGGGCATGCTGGACATGAAGACGGACATGGCGGGCGCCGCAGCGGTCCTCGGCGCGATGAGCGTGCTGGCGGAGATCCGCCCCCCGTTTCCGGTGCACGGTTTCATCGGCGCCTGCGAGAACATGCCCTCCGGAACCGCCTATCGGCCCGGCGACATCCTCGTCTCCCGGTTGGGAAAAACGGTCGAGGTCACCAACACCGATGCCGAGGGGCGGCTGGTTTTAGGCGACGTTCTGGCCTGGGCCAATGAGCTCAAGCCCGCGGCGATCATCGACCTCGCCACGCTTACCGCGGCCTGCGTCATCGCGCTTGGCCACCACATCGTCGGAGCATTCGGAAACAATCAGCCGCTGATCCGATCGGTGCTCGACGCGGCCGAGCACGCCGGCGAAGAGGCGTGGCAGCTGCCGATCAGCGATATGCAAAAGGACGCTCTCAAATCGGAAGTCGCCGACCTCAAGAATTCCGGCGAGCGCTGGGGCGCGGCGATCAACGCGGCGGTCTTTCTTCGCGAGTTCGTCGGCGATACGCCGTGGGTGCACTTGGACATCGCCGGTCCTTCCAGCAGCCAACAGGAGCGAGGCTACCTGGCCAAGGGGGCGACGGGCGTCGGGGTACGGACGCTCGTCGAGTTCATCCGCCGACGGGGGACGGCTCAACGACAATGAACCGAACCATTCTGTGTGCCGTCGTGTTGGTTGCTTGCAGCGCCGCGGCGTCTTCGCCGCAAGTGCTCAAGGGCATCGAGACCGCTGACCTGGATCGCGGGGCCGCCCCCTGCGAAGACTTCTATCAATTCGCCACCGGAGCTTGGCACGCTGCCAATCCCATTCCTCCGTCGATGGATCGGTGGAGCCGGCGCTGGAAGGCCGCGGAGCAGAACAAGGAGAAGCTGCGCGACATCCTCGAGGAATTGTCCCGCGGCAATTGGCCGCAAGGGAGCGTCGAACAGCTCGTCGGGGACCACTACGCGAGCTGCATGGATGAACAAAGTATCGATGCTGCGGGCGCCGCGCCGCTTGGGCCAATCTTCGCCGAAATCGATCGCATCAAGGATGTCAAGAGCCTGCAACGGGTGATCCGGCGACTGCACGAGCTCGGCCTGCCCGCGCCGTTTGCCTTTCGCTCCTGGATTGACTGGCACCAGCCTTCCAGGACGATCGCCTCGGTTCTCGGCGGCGGCCTCGGCCTGCCGGATCGAGATTACTACCTCAAGACGGAGGCGCGGTTCGAAGAGGCGCGTGAGAAATACCGCGCCCATCTGGAGCGCATGCTGGCGCTCGCTGGACGACCCGAGCCGAAGACTTCCGCCGAAAGAATCTTCTCGCTGGAAATGCGGCTGGCGAAGGCCTCAATGGACCGAGTGGCGCGGCGAGACCCAAAGAACTTGGACCACCTCATGAGCTTCGCGCAGGTGCAGGCGCTTGCGCCGGGGATTGATTGGACGAGCTACTTGGACGACGCGCACCTGCCCCGAACCGACTTCAACGTCACTGAGCCGAAATTCGTTCGCGAGGTAGAGCACGAGCTCAAGATGACGACGCCGCGAGCGTGGCGAGACTACCTCGCTTGGCACGTCTTGAAGTCGGCCGCCCCTTGGCTCTCCAAGCCGATCGTCGAGGAATGGTTTGCCTTCGACAGGAAGTACCTGGCGGGCGTCGCGGAGATGAAACCGCGCGCGGTGCGATGCGCAGAATTGACCGACGAGCTCCTCGGCGAGGCGGTTGGCCGCAAGTACGTGGAACGGTACTTCCCGCCGGCCGCCAAAGCGCGGATGGAAGCGATGGTGAAGAACCTTCTCTCCGCCATGAAGGACAGTTTGGAAGGGCTCACCTGGATGGGCCCGGAGACCAAGAAGAAGGCGTTGGAAAAGCTCGCCGCCTTGAAAGTGAAGATCGGCTATCCCGACAAGTGGAAGGACTATTCATCGGTTCGAATTCGCCGCGGCTCCCTCTGGGCCAACATCGAAGCCGCCCGGCGCTTCAACGTGAACGACGATCGCGCGCAGATCGGCAAGCCGACCGATCGGGGCCGCTGGGGCATGACGCCGCCTACCTCCGACGCTTACTCCAATCCGATCCTCGTTGAGATCGTCTTTCCCGCCGGCATTCTCCAGCCCCCGGCGTTCGACCTCCAGGCGGCCGACGCGGTGAACTACGGCGCGATCGGCTTCGTCATCGGTCACGAGATCAGCCACGAGTTCGATGACCAGGGCGCGCAGTTCGATGCTCAGGGGCGACTGCAGAACTGGTGGACCGACGCTGACTTGACCGAGTTTCGCAAGCGCGGGCAGTGCGTCGTCGATCAGTTCGACGGCTACTTCATCGAGCCCGGCATTCACCACAACGGCAAGCTCGTCCTCGGCGAGTCGATCGGAGATTTGGCCGGAGCGAGCATCGCCTTCCGCGCTTTTCAGAAGACCGGGCCCGCACCCACCATCGACGGCTTCACCCCCGAGCAGCAATTCTTCATTGCCCTGGCTCAGTTCCGCGGCGACGCTACGCGGCCGGAAACGCAGCGCCTGATGGTGCAGAATGATCCGCATCCGGTGGCGAGGTACCGGGTGATCGGCCCGCTCGCGAACATGCCGCAGTTCCAGACGGCGTTCTCCTGTAAAGCGGATGCTCCGATGGTGCGACCCAACAGGTGCGTGGTGTGGTGAGCATCGCGTCGGAACCGTTGCCGGCGCGGGTCAGCGCACCCGTCGACTCTCAACCGCTCGTCGTCGACTGCGCGCGCAGTGCGGCTTCCACCTCGGAGGCAATCGCCCGTGCCGCCTCGAGGGGATCTGCGGCTGTATAGACAGGCCGGCCGACTACCAGCAGATCCGCGCCCGAGCGCACCGCTTGCTCGGCCGTGGCCACCCGCTGCTGGTCGCCGCGCTCTGCAGTGCTCGATCGGATTCCCGGCGTGCAGAGAAAAGCGGCTGGTCCCAACCGGCTGCGAAGCACACCGACCTCCTGTGGCGAGCACACCACGCCTGCAAGCCCGCATTCGATTGACAGCCGGGCGAGCCGCTCGGCCAGGCTCGCCACCGAGCCATGGTGGCCGGTCGCTTCGAGATCCGCGGACGACAGAGAGGTAAGCACGGTCACCGCTAGCACCTTGGGCGCCTCAGAAGCGGGGGACGTGGCGCCCGCTTCTGCGCCCGCTCGAGCCGCCCGCAACATCGCCGCTCCGCCTTGCGCGTGGACGGTGATGTAGCTTGCGCCGATTTCAGCCGCGCGCTTGGCGGCGAGCTCGACCGTGTTCGGAATATCGTGGAGCTTGAGATCCAGGAAAATTCGCGCCCCGAGTCGCCGCAAGCGCTCCACCGCCGCGGGTCCGTGCTCGACGAACAAGGACAGCCCAATTTTGGCGACAGCGAAGTATTGGCCCACGCGCTCGTATAGCTGCTCGGCCTCGTCAAGCGGTAGGTCGAGCGCCAGGGCGAGATAATCGCGCGGCGAGCTAATTGACCCCCAGCTCCTGATCAATCACTTTCTTGAACTCGTCGAACGGCTGTGCGCCGTTGATCATCACCCCGTTGATGAAGAATGCCGGGGTGCCGGTAACGCCGACCCTTTGTCCGGCAGCCATGTCATCGTCGATGGCCTTCTTGTACTTGCCGGAGTCGAGGCAGGCGCTGAAGCTCGTCGTATCCAACCCGACGTCCTTGGCGTGATCCTTGAGCTGGGGGACCTCCAGGGTCTGCTGATTCTTGAAGAGCACGTCGTGGTATTCCCAGAACTTGCCCTGCTCGTTGGCGCACATCGAGGCCTCGGCGGCTTTCTCGGCGTTCTTGTGGAAGTCCAGCGGATAGTGGCGGAAGACCAGCTTGACCTTCCCCGCGTAGGTCTGCATCACCTGCTCGACGGTGTCATGCGCCTTGCCGCAGAAAGGGCACTGGAAGTCCGAGAACTCGACCATCGTCACCGGCGCGGTGGAAGGGCCGCGGGCCGGTCCTTTCGCCTCGACCACCTGGCGCGGCTCACTCAGCTTGATGGACACTTGGTTGTCCTTCTTGAGCTGGTCGAACATCGCTTGCGCGCGCTGCTGGCGCTGATTCTGGGTCAGGTAATTGACGATCTGCGCCTTGTAGGTCTCCAGCTTGCTTCCCGGCGGCAGGCGCGCGGCGTTCTGGTTGAAAAAATCTTGGATCTGCTGATCCGTCGGAGGCGCGACCTTATCTTCGACTTCCACCTTGACGTACTGCTCCGGCGTCATGCCCTTCTTCTCCGCCTCGGACTTGAGCAGCTTGTCCGCCACGATCTTCTCCAGACCCTGCTTGCGCGCCTGGAACTTTTGCTTTTCGATCGCTTGCAACTGGCCCTTGATCTGCTCGTCGAGTTGGCCGGCGGTGATTTTCTCGCTGCCGATGGTGGCCACCACGGTGTCCGGCGGTAGATCGCCTGGAGAGGCGGCGGCCGGCGGATTGGCCGGAGCGCTGCCTTTGTTGCATCCGGCCAAGGCCAAAAGTGTCACCGCCAGTGCGGATGACAGGATTTTAAGCGTGCTTTTCATGAGAAGGCATCATCCTTGCTGGCAGAATAATGCGCAAGTTCGCGGGGCGCTTGAGTGTCGCGCTAGTTACGCGACCGACGGCTCGAGCACGGCGGCCAGATCAGGCAGGCGCAGATCGAGGCGCTCGACGTCGCGTTTTCTCGCTTGTACCACCAGGAAGCAGTGCGGATCCGCGAGAGTCTTCTGGACCAAGCGGTGATTGAGCGCGTGGCCGCTCTTGTAGACGCGCAGGTGGCCTATTACCGGCCGGCCGAAGAGCGCCACATCCCCCATCGCGTCGAGGACCTTGTGCCGGACGAATTCGTCCGGAAACCGCAGCCCGTCGGGGTTGAGGATGGAGAACTCATCGACGACGATCGCGTTCTCCAGAGAGCCTCCCCGCGCAAAACCGCCCCGCTTGAGCGTCTCGAGGTCGCGAAGAAAGCCAAAGGTGCGGGCGCGTGCGATTTCACGCGCGAAGGTGCGGTCCGAAAACTCCATCTCGAAGGTCTGGTTGGAAACCAGCGGGTGGCGAAAGTCGATGCGGCAGGTGATCTTGAAGCGATCGCACGGTTCTAAGGTGGCGGCTTTTTCTCCGTCGCGAACGCAGACGCGCTTCTTGATGACCACGAAGCTCTTCGGAGCATCCAGCACGCGGATGCCGGCCGACTTGATCAGATAGGCGAACGGAGCCGCGCTGCCATCCATGATCGGAACTTCCGGGCCATCCAGCTCGATGCGGACGTTGTCCACGCCCAAGCCCGACAAAGCGGCGAGCAGGTGTTCTACCGTTCCAACCTGGGCTCCCACGCAGCCCACCGAGGTGGCCAGCTCGGTGTTCACCACATGCTTGGCGGTGGCCGGAATCTCCACCGGCTTGGGGAGATCGGTGCGGACGAAGACGACCCCGTGATCGGCGGGTGCGGGGCGCAGCTTCACGTTCACCGGCGCACCGGTGTGCAGCCCCACGCCGTTACAGCTGATCGGCCCGCCCAGCGTTCGCTGATTGAAGGAGGAAGGCATGGTGGGTGATGGTCCCCTCATCGGTGCGCTCGTCGTCTTCGCCGCAGGTCGCAGTCCTTTCGCGCCGCGGTCGACAGAGCAAGCGATGTGCCATGACTGATTCCCGGCACTCTATGGTGCCCCTGATCGTTCATCGCCGTAAGAATTCAAAATTGCTTCGAAAAATAATGATCGCCACCCGATGCGCGCTGTGCTGCGCACCGAAGCGCTTGAAAGAGCGTTGGAAACGCGACATGCATGTCAGAAGTGTCGATCGAACGCCGTGCCGCACGATTGGTTTAGCGGTAGGTGCCAAGGGCGTGAACGCGCGCTCCCCCATATAGCAAGCAAGCTCTCGCGGCAAATGATTTTCCGAGCGCTTCGACCCCGGCCGGCGAAGCGGCGCCCACTATAGCGCTACCAGAGCGACCCTTGTGAGTTTTCCGGTGGCGTCTTACCGAAGTATCGGTAGGTGCGTTGGGTAGCAATGCGCCCCCGAGGCGTGCGTTGGAGCAGCCCCTCTTGCAGAAGGTAGGGCTCGTACACGTCCTCCAGCGTGTCGCGCTGCTCGCCGACCGAAGCGGCGATCGTGTCCACCCCCACCGGTCCGCCGCCAAACTTCTCGAGGATCGTCTGGAGAATCTTCCGGTCCATCGGATCCAGGCCCGCGGCGTCGATCTGCAGGCGCTCCAGCGCCCGGTCGGCCACTTCGCGCGAAATCCTCGAGCTGCCTTCCACTTGGGCGAAATCGCGGATGCGCCGCAGCAGCCGGTTGGCGATCCGGGGGGTGCCTCGCGAACGCTTGGCGACCTCGGCCGAGCCGCTCTCGTCCAGCGAAACGCCGAGGATTCGAGCGGAACGGGCGAGGATTTGCTCTAGGTACTTCGGCTCGTAGTACTCGAGTCGCTCCTGGATTTGGAAGCGGTCGCGCAAAGGCGAGGTCAAAAGCCCGGTCCGCGTCGTCGCGCCAATCAAGGTGAAGGCGGGCAGGTCGATTTTCATCGCGCGTGCCGCCGGGCCCGAGTCGATGGTGATGTCCAGCCGGAACTCCTCCATTGCCGGATAGAGGTATTCCTCCACCGCGGCGTTCAGCCGATGAATCTCATCGATGAACAGGACGTCGCGGTGCTGGAGGTTGGTGAGGATGCCCGCCAAGTCGCCCTTGCGCTCGATCGCGGGTCCCGAGGAGACGTGCAGCCCCACGCCCAGCTCGGCGGCGATGATGTAAGCGAGCGACGTCTTCCCCAACCCCGGCGGCCCGGAGAACAGACAATGATCGAGCGCCTCACGGCGATCCTTGGCCGCCTTGACGTAGATGCGCAGCTTCTCGACCACCGCGGTCTGGCCCACGTACTCGTCGAAGTTGCGGGGCCGCAGGGAGGCTTCCAGGCGCACCTCGTCCGCCATCGCGTCGGCGGCCAAAGAATCGCTCGCCCGCGAAAAGCGCGCGCCGTCGCCGGCCGGTACTTGGGAGAGCGGCGGCTTTCCATGCCGCGGACGCAAGCTCGAGCCCACCGCCTATGCTCCCGACCGGAGACCTTTGAGAGCCTCGCGAAACAACAGCTCGAACGGGGCACCGTCTCCGGCGCGCTGGGAAGCGACGTCGGCGGCCTTCTCCGCCTGGACGGCCTTGTAACCTAGATTCACCAGGGCCGAGATGAGATCTCCGCGGACGTCCAGCGCCGCCGTCTCCGCTCCCGCCGCTTTGGACCCCAGTTGCAACAGCTTCACCTTTTCCTTGAGCTCGACGACCAACCGCGCGGCGGTCTTCTTGCCCACCCCGTGGACCTGCGTCAAGCGTGCCAGATCGCCCTGACCGATGGCATTGGCCAGATCGCCCACCTCCATGCCGGAGAGCACGGTCATGGCGAGCCTCGGCCCGACGTTGGAAACCGAGGTGAGCAGCAGAAACATTTCCTCCTCGGCAGCTGCGAGAAATCCAAATAGATCCAGCGCATCCTCGCGCACAATGGTGCGCACGCGCACTCGAACCGGCTGACCTTCTTCCGGCAGGCGGCTCAAGGTGATCGAGGAGAAGTAGACACGGTAACCCACGCCGTTCACGTCGATCACCGCATCGGCGAGGTTCTTCTGAACAACCACGCCTCGAAGCTGAGCAATCATCCGCCTCGGGCCTCGACACGCCGGTACGCGGGCTTCAAACGGTCGGCGAAGCCGGTGGCGGACTGTCGCGCCGACGTGCTTTGCGGCTGCACCCGGCCAAAGCGAGCGTGGTTGAGATGGCAAATGGCGACCGCTAGCGCGTCGGTTGCGTCCGCGGAGGGCGGCTGGGGCAGGCGCAAGAAGCCGTTGACCATTCTCGCCACCGCCTCCTTGTCGCTCGCCCCACCTGCCCCGACGGAGCGCTTCACCTTCGCCGGCGCGTACTCATGGACGGGCAATCCTCTCTGAGCGGCGACGAGCAGGGCCACGCCCCTCGCCTGCCCGAGGATCAGTGCGCTGCGCGGATTGCGAAAAGCGAACACCCCTTCCACGGCCGCGGCGTCGGGATGGTGCAGAGCGATCGCGCTCAATAGCGCCGAGAAGATCCCTTGCAACCGCTGCTCCAAGCGGGCATCCGGCGATGCGCGAATCACCCCGTGCGCCACGTGCACCAGCCGGCCCCTGCGCTCCTCGACCACGCCGTAGCCCAGCGAGCGACTGCCGGGGTCGATCCCAATGACGCGCACGCTCCCTTGCCCCTCCATCAGCAACGGAACAGGTGTTTAGCTCTTGTACCGCGCTCGGCGGCGCGTGTCGACTTTGGCTGTCAGGCCAACTGCTGAATCAAAGCGTCGTCAACCTCGAAGTTGGCATAGATGTTTTGAACGTCATCGCTGTCCTCGAGGCTGTCCATCAGCTTGAGCATCTTGCGAGCCGCGTCCCCGTCGAGCTTTACCGTGCTGGAGGGGACGTAGGTCCACCGCTGCTCGCCGAGCGGGATGCCGGATTTCTCGAGCGCCTGGGCGACGTTGTGAAGAGCGCCCGGCTCGGTGCGAATCTCAAAGCCGTCGTCCCCCGAGGCAAGGACGTCTTCGGCCCCCGCGTCGAGAGCCTTTTCCATTACCTCATCCTCGGACGGCCCGGGCTTGACCGAGATCGATCCTTTCTTGGTGAAAACCCAGCTCACCGATCCCTCGGCCGCCAGGTGCCCCCCTCCTTTGGACAGGGTCGCGCGCACGTCCCCGGCGGTGCGGTGGCGGTTGTCGGTGAGACACTCGAGCATCAACGCCACGCCACCAGGGCCGTAGCCCTCGTAAGTCACCTCCTCGTACTGCACGCCCTCCAGCTCGCCGGTGCCTTTTTTGATCGCCCGGGCAATGTTGTCCGAGGGCATGTTCGCTTCGCGCGCCGCGGAGATCGCCGCGCGCAGGCGGGCATTGCCGGATGAATCTCCGCCGCCGAGGCGCGCAGCGACGGTGATCTCCTTGATCAGCTTGGAGAAGAGCTTGCCCTTACTCGCGCCCATCGCTTCTTTTTGGCGCTTGATTTTGGTCCAACGGTTGTGGCCGGACATCGCGGTTACTTTCGAGCGTTGCCGGAGCGGCATGCTACCGTGCGCGCGATGCACAAGTCGAGGCGAGCGGAAGGCCGGCCGAACTTGAACGCCATCGGCTTCCTCGTCCTCCTGCTAAGCTCGGTCTCCGCCGCGAAGAAGAGCTTGGATCCCGCCGACAACGAGGAGCCGCTCGGAGCGATCGTCGCGCCTGCCTCGCTGCCGCAAGGAGCTTCGGCGATTTACCTCTACGGCGGCGTGCCGGACGTAGTCCTTGGCTACCGCCAGGGCGTCAGCATCGTTGAGCTCGAGGCGCGCGGCAGGTTCAACTACATTTTGCTCTCGTACGCTTTCGAGGTGCTCCTCAAAAGCACCATTGCCTCAGACAACTCGTCGGCCCTGGCACCATTCTTGGGCGTGGGCATCGTCCATGACTCCGGCTCGCACTACATCACCACCGTCAATTTTCAGTACACCGGGATTCGCGCTCTCGCGGGCCTGATCTACACCTATCGAATCGGTGATCTCGCCACCGTGATCGGCGAGTTGGACGCCCCGCTCGACTTGACTTTGAGCCCTTCCCAGGGCGTTCGTTTCACGCCGCTCTTCGGCGGTGGATTCGAGGTTAACTTAAGCCCGAGCGTCAGCGGATTGTTGATGGGGCAGCTGGGCGTCGATTACCTCAAGGAACCGCTCGGCGTCCCGAAATGGAGCCTCGGATATCAGGTCAGAGCGGGCTTCGGCTTCAGGCTCTTCTAACCGCGGCGGTTACTGAACCTTGTGCATCTCTGCCAGAAACTTATCGGCGGTCAGAAAACCGGTGACTCGGGGGTGGCTCAAAACCTCCCCTTCTGAGGAGATGAAGGCGACGGTCGGCAGCGACTGCACGTCGAACCGGTCGTAGAGCGCGTCGATCAAGTCGTCTTCGTTCGTGGCGTCGACCTTGATGTTGATGAAGCGCGACGATTCGGTGACTACAGTCGGCTGGACGTAGGTGTCTCGCTCCAGCTCTTTGCAGGCCGCGCACCACTCAGCGCCGAAATCAATCATCACCGGCCGACCTTCCTGCCGCGCCTGACGCAGGGTGGCGTCGAACTGCGCGATGGTGGAGCTCTTGTCGCTGGGAAAGAGCAACGCCCACTTGAGCTCCGCTGCTGACTTCGGCTGCAGCCGGCAGAAGGAGACGAGAAGAGCGCCCGACAGCCCCGACGAGGCAGGTGCCCGGTTCGGCACTATCCGCCAGTTAAAGTTCTCCTCCAG
>Ga0306920_100008733_pt1 | contig 13470 bp, 13 predicted proteins | sample flu12Cox44000170_FD_204666 | JGI IMG/M metagenome (GOLD analysis project Ga0306920, IMG submission 204666) | Lab enrichment of tropical soil microbial communities from Luquillo Experimental Forest, Puerto Rico - flux4day.12C.oxic.44.000.170 (v2)... | ecosystem: Environmental > Terrestrial >... | reverse complement strand
CTCCTGGCGCTCCATGTCCACGTCGCCCATGTAAATGACGCATTCCATCCCAAGCAACGCGCAGACGGTGGCCGTGGCAACCCCGTGCTGTCCCGCTCCCGTCTCCGCGATGATGCGCTTCTTTCCCATGCGTTTCGCCAAAAGGCCTTGTCCGAGCGCGTTGTTGATCTTGTGCGCACCGGTGTGGAGAAGGTCCTCGCGTTTCAGGTAGATCTTCGCGCCGCCAAGCTCCTGAGTCAGCCGTTTTGCAAAATACAGCGGTGTCGGCCGTCCCGCGAAGTCCTTGAGCAGCCCTGCGAGCTCAGACTGGAACGCCACATCTGCCTTCGCTGCCTCATACTCGTGCTCGAGTTCCAGCAGCGCGGCCATCAGCGTCTCAGGCACATAACGGCCTCCATAGACGCCAAAACGCCCAGGGCGCGATTCCGATGGAGTTGCCGGAAGAATCACAGATGCCATTTGAAAGGCCTCCTGCTCCAGTGCGCGTAAAAAGAGCTTGTTTTCAGTTTACAGGCCGGTGAACGCAAGGCGCGAAAACGCCTGTGGCGCAATCTACAGGCTATGTGCAAGCGACCGTGCGGCGGCCCGTGCCTTTGCGATAAAGACCCTGACCCTGTCGGGATCCTTGCGGCCCGGAGCCGCTTCAACCCCGGAGGCCACATCGACGCCCCACGGGTTCAGCTTGACGATCGCATCCGCTACGTTTTCGGGATTCAGCCCACCCGCGGCTATGTATCGCTTCGCCCCCGCATTCCGGAACAGGGACCTGGCAGCCTCATCCCAATCGAACGCGATGCCGGTGCCGCCTACCGCCGTCGTAGTGCGCGAATCCACCAACAATGCATCAATATCACCGTCCTGCGCCAACGCTGCGACCTGTTCGACCGCGCCCGCGCCGAAATGGACGACCCGCAGAATCCGCAGCCCCGGCCCGAGTCGCTTACGCAATTCCGAAGGCAGCTCCGCCCCACCGTCGGAATGAAGCTGAACGCCCGTCAAGCCGCATTCGCGGACAGTTGCCTCGATCTCATCGACCGCAGAATCGACAAAGACTCCGATCTTCTCAAGTGCGTCGGGCAAGCGCGGCGTGATTGCGGCAATCTGTTCAGCCGTTACGCGACGAGGACTCGCCGCAAAGACAAAGCCCACCGCATCGGCTCCCGCCTCCGCCGCAAGCCAGGCGTCTTCGAGAGAGGTGTTTCCGCAGATCTTGACCCAAATGCTCATGGTCCAACCTTTGCCCCGGACAACAGCGCCGCAAGAGCCGCTCCCGGATCAGGCTGTCGCATCAGGCTTTCTCCGATCAGAAATGCCTCGAATCCCGCGCCCCGCAGCCGCTCAATATCCTCCGTGCTGGAGATTCCGCTCTCTGCAACCCGCGCGACCGCCGGCGGAATTCGGCTCACCAGTTCGAGCGATGTCTCCATGCGCACGTCAAACGTCTTCAGATCGCGATTGTTTACGCCGATTGCATCGGCGCCGGTCTCGCCCAGCGCGTCGAGCACGCGATCAAGCTCCCCGCCTGTGTGTACCTCGACCAGAACATCGAGTTCCAGCCCTTGCGCCGACGTCGCGAAGCGCTTCATCTCCTGATCAGTCAGCGCAGCCGCGATCAGCAGGATCGCATCCGCGCAATGCGCACGCGCCTCAACAATCTGGTACTCGTCTACCATGAAGTCCTTGCGCAGGCACGGCAACACAACCGCCGCTGACGCGAGCTCCAAATTGCGCAGGCTCCCCTGGAAGTAGGGCTCATCGGTCAAGACTGAGAGCGCGGCCGCGCCCCCTTCCGCATACCGCCGCGCCAACCAATCGACGTCAAAATCTTCCCGAATCAATCCCTTGGAGGGAGACGCCTTCTTGATCTCCGCAATTACCGCTGGCCCGGCGGTCGCATATCTCCGCAAATTCGCCGCCCACCCGCGCGGCTGGTGAAGGGCGGCTCGCCGCTCTAAGTCGTCCGCCGACACGCGTGCCTTTGCGTCCGCTACCGCGGTGCGCGTCGAAGCCAATATTGCATCCAGTCGGGTCAGCATGCACCGCTTTGAGTATACGGGGCCGCTGGGAAGGAGCGCCGCCTCAGAGGCTTGACGCTAAAGCGCGCTCCAACGCACTCCGGTCCCACCCGCCCGCGTTTGCTCCAGCCTCGTACGTGCTTTGGCAAAACGCGAGCAGCGCTTCACTGGGCTCCGCGACCGCGCGAACGTCGTCATACATCATGAGGAACTCTCCGAGACCCGAGTCATATCGCGCCGCTGCCGGCAACACCTTCGCCTCCCGAAATCCCTTCGGCTCCGGAGCCGCATACGAGTAGAATGCTGGCCCGGCAACATTCCCTCCGCCCGGCCAGAAACCTACACTGCTTACCTCGTGCGAATATGCTTCGCGGGTAATCCCATCTGCTTCCTGGCGCTCCGGCGCTCGACGCCCGGAGAACCTCGTCACTGCAAGATCAAAGCTCCCCCAAAAAAAGTGAACCGGGCTGGATTTGCCGATGAACCCTGAGCGAAACACATGAAAGACAGAGTCCACTGATAGCAGGATTCGCCACAGCTTTTCCACGGGATCTCGATCATAAGATCGATGCACCTGATCTTTCTCAAATGGGATCGGATCCGGGATCTCCACTGGCGTCGTCCAGATGCTCACCTCGATGCCGGCAGACTGCAGCATTTCCATGCAGCGCTCGTAGAATGCGGCGACGGTCATCGGCTCCAGTGGCAAGGTCTTCGTGATTCCCTCGCTCGTCTCCAGCACAAGACGATGTCGAAGAAAATCGAACCAAAGCTCGAACGACCTCTCACCGTAAGGAATGCGCGATGTGGTCAGTCCGCGCGTCGTTACATATAAAGGAACATTCCACCAGTGATTGACGAGCGGCGTCAGTACCATCCGAATCTTGCCCACCACCTGTGTCCACATGTGCAGCGTGGCATAGGTCTCCTTCCACGCATCAAGCGGTAAAGCGGGCCAGCACTCGGGTTGATTCGTCAGCGTGTGGGTCGTGGTCATGATTCTCGCCAAACCAGTCGCGCTTGCAACGCAGTCATTATGCGCCTCTGCCGGTTGCCCTCAAAGCTGTTTCCGCCTCCGAAACTCCATCACCACCTCAGCAACATCGCGATGTTGTCCGTCAATCGCTTCATTCATTGCGCGCATATCGTCGCCGCTGACCTTACCCGCGAGTGCGCCAATCGCAGCCCGCATCTGCGGCCATCGTTCAAGCGCTTCGTCACGAACCAGGGGAACCGCCTGGTACGGCGGGAAGTAGTGGCGATCATCTTCCAGTACTCTCATCCCGAATGCCTGGATCGGCCCATCCGTCGAATTGGCCGCAATCATATCCACCTGGCGGGCATTCAACGCGCGATAGAGCAGACCCAGATCCATTGTGCGCGGTGAATCGGCAAACCTAAGTCCGTATGCCGCGCTCAGTCCCGGCAAACCATCAGGCCTCTGCTCAAACTCATATCCCACTCCCAGCCGCCACTGCGGCGCATACCGGGCGGCCTGGCTCAATGTCTCCAATCCAAGGCGCCGCGCATCCTCTCCGCGAATCACCATCGCGAATGTGTTTTCAAATCCGAGCGGCTCTGCGACGCTTACGCCGTATTTCGCCTCGTAGAGTCTGCGAACCGTATCAAGGACCCGTGGTGGGTCCCGGTCCACAGGTTGCTTCAGAATCGCCGTAAGTGCGGTACCTGTGTACTCGACGTATGCATCAATGTGTCCCGACACCAACGCCTGCTGGCATATGTAACTACCCGCCAGATAAAAGCGCCGGTCAACCTTGAGATTCGACCGGGCTTCAATCTCCTGGGCGAGCAGTTCCCCGAGGACCACCTGTTCGGTGAAGTTCTTTGCTCCAATCACCGGGTGATCCGGCCGCGGAGGAGAACAACCAGCCATCAGCGCGCAAATCGCGAAGGCCGCGAACGCCCCTCCTCGCCTCACTGGCTCCCTGCACCTTCCGGCGCCGGAAGCCTCAACCGGCGCTCCAGCAATCCAAGTGCGCCATCCGCCGCCAGCGCCAGCAGCGCTGCGGGAACCGCTCCGGCAAGCACGAGCCGGTTGTCGACGGATGCAACTCCGCGAAAGATCAGTTCGCCTAATCCTCCCGCTCCAACGGCCGCGGCAATCGTCGCAATTCCAATGCAGGTCACCGTCGCGGTTCTCAAGCCCGCAAGAATGAAGGGTGCTGCCAACGGCAACTCGATCTTGAACAACCGTTGCATGTTCGTCAGCCCAATGGCGTGTGAGACTTCAATCACGGATCGGTCGATTCCAAGAATACCCGCATAGGTGTTGCGCAGAATCGGTAACAGCGCATAGGCGATCAGCGCCACAACCGCGATACGGGCTGCTCGATCCCCGAGCCATGGAAGCGGCAGCAAAAAGCCGAACATGGCGAGCGAAGGGATTGTCTGCAGAATATTTGCGACAGCCATAACCGGCCTGGCCAGCCCCCGCGAGCGCGTAAGACAAATCCCCGCGGGTACGGCAATCGCGGTGGCCAGCAGCATCGCAGCGCCAGTCAGCCAAAGGTGTTCCATCGTGAGCGTGGCAATCGAACCGCCGTACTGGCTGAAAAACCCCGTCTTCACTTTGGCCTCTCTTGCGACGCGGTGATAGGCCCGGTCCGTGTTTCGCCGCGATGGTAGGCTTGCACGTAGGTCTCGATTTCAGGCTTTTGCGATCGCATGAATTCTTCCGGGGTCAGATTCGCCATCAGCCTGCCCTCATCGATGAGCAGGATACGATCCGCCAGGTAAAGAGCCTCATCCAGATCGTGCGTAACCAGCAGCGCGGTCTTTTGCAGCTGGCCGAGCAGACTGCGAAGCATATCCTGCATCTCCGCGCGCGTCAGCGGATCCAGCGCGCCAAATGGCTCATCCATCAGCAGGATGCCGGGGTCAGCAGCAAGAGCACGAGCCACACTCACGCGCTGTCGCTGCCCGCCGGAAAGCTGGTAAGGGAATCGCTTGCCAAATGTCGCTGGATCCAGTCCCACAGAAGTCAACAGTACGTTGGCTCGATGCAGACGATCCTGCGATGCACCACCCATCGCCTCAAGCACGATGCCTACATTGCGCTCCACCGTAAAATGCGGAAACAGGCCCGCTTCCTGAATGACATACCCGATGCCCCGTCGCAGGCTGATGGGATCGAGTCTGCGAACGTCTTCGCCATTCACCAGCACTGCTCCATTTGTCGGCTCGATCATGCGGTTAACCGTACGAAGCAACGTGGTCTTTCCCGATCCGCTTCGTCCCAGGACCGCTGTTGTTGACCCCTCCGCAAGCGTAACCGAAACGCTGTCAAGGAGAAGTCGATTCTCCCGGGTTGCGACGGACAGCTCTCTGAACTCGATTTTTGCGCTCATCGCCGCTGGCTTGCCTCACATGCCCTTCAAAGCCGACCGTGCATCGCCATTCCCTTGGGGTACCTAACTATAACGCGGAAGCCCGATTACACTTAGCAGCCTATGACCTCTTGCCGAATGCGCCCGAAACCGCAAATCTCTCAGTCTGAATGGGATTTGCGACAGGAAGAGATGACCAGGGTCACATTCGCCGTTGACTTTGCGATGGCAAAGCTCTAGCCTGAAGACAATTCAGGGCCTTGAGGCCGCGAGACGCGCCGAAAGCATGATCGAAGCTTCCCCAACCCGCATCTGTACGTGCTGCTGTCGTTGTTGCTGCGCCATGCGGGTATGTGTCTTCGAGAACTGAATTACGGTTTCTGATCTTCTCATGACCCACCCGCTGCCGATTGGCCGGGTGGGTTTTTGATTTGCGATCCATCCGCAGCGACGGACTTGGAGCTTACGATGGTGCAACTTGGGTACAAACTCCGCCGAACCGTTCATACTCCGGCGGAAGTGACACAATTCAGTCGAGAGCGGGTCAAGTCGCGCCTGGACGAACGGCCCGGCGTGTCGTTGCTCGACCGAATTGGCAATACGCCCCTTCTCCGGCTCGACCGCATCGTTCAAGACCTGGAGGGCATCTTCCTGCTCGCCAAAGCGGAATGGGTCAATCCGGGTGGGAGCGTGAAAGACCGCGCCGCGGCGTCCATGGTGCGCGAGGCCCAGGCCAACGGCTCTTTGCGGCCGGGAAAGACCCTTTTGGACGCCACCAGCGGCAATACGGGAATCGCGTTTGCGATGCTCGGTGCGGCGCTCGGGTTCCCGGTTCTCCTTGCCATGCCTTCCAACGTGTCCCTGGAGCGAAAGCGGATTCTGCAGGCATACGGAGCCGAGGTGGAGTGGACGGATCCTGATCAGGGATCGGACGGGGCAATCCGCCGCGCACGTGAGTTGGCTGCCCAGGAACCGGATCGCTTCTGCTACATGGATCAGTATTCGAACAATGCGAACTGGCGGGCCCACTACGAAACAACCGGGCCGGAGATCTGGCGGCAAACGGCAGGGCAAGTCACTCACTTCGTGGCCGGTCTGGGTACAAGCGGAACATTCGTGGGCACGGTCCGGCGTCTCAGAGAGTTGAATCCATTGCTGCAAGCTGTCAGCATGCAACCCGACTCGCCCTTCCATGGACTGGAAGGCCTCAAGCACATGGCTTCGGCTATCGTTCCTGCCATCTACGATCCGCAATTGGCGAACCGCAACATAGAAGTGGAGACCGAAGCGGCATACGCAATGGCGAAGCGTCTCGCACGTGAAGAGGGACTGCTCGTGGGCATCTCCGCTGCTGGCGCCGTCGTGGCCAGTCTGCAGATCGCAAGAGAAGAAGCTGAGGCAGGACGCAACGCAACCATCGTAACGGTTCTCCCGGATTCGGCGGACAAGTACCTGAGCGAGCGCTTCTGGGAGGAGGCATGAGCGTCCTCCGTGTGACCCGGGCCGTGTATGACTCCATCCGCGCTCATGGCGAAGAAACCTACCCGCACGAGTGCTGCGGTGCGCTTCTCGGCAACCCCTCTTCGGAAGGGTGGCGTGTAACGGATGCGGTGCGCGCCGAAAATACCCGGACCGACTCCGCGCACAATCGCTACAACATTGCACCGCTCGAGCTGGTCAGGATCGAACGCCAGGCGCGCGGGCTGGGACTGGAGATTGCCGGCTTCTATCACTCCCATCCCGACCACCCCGCGCAATGGTCCTCCACCGATCTTGCTGAGGCGCACTGGCTGGGCTGCTCCTACGTCATCACGGCGGTCGCCAAAGGCAAATCCGATACCACCAACTCGTTTCACCTGTCCGGTGCAACTGAAGAGGACAAGCGTTTCGTACAACAAACAATCCAGGTGGAGGATTAGCAGGCGCGCCCGCTAATCAAGTCCATAAGAAAGAAACTCAATCAGCGAGGGAAGAATTTAATGACGATCTTTATCCCAACGCCGTTGCGCCCCTATGCCGAAGGCAACGCAACGGTGGAAGTAAATGCGGCCACCATCGCCGACGCGCTCGACGCACTCACGCGCACGCACCCCGCGCTTCAAAAGCACCTTTTCACAGGCGAAGGAAAGCTTCGTGCTTTTGTGAATCTCTATTTCAACGACGAGGACGTGCGCTACCTGCCCGCAAAGGAACGAACCGCGATCTCGGCTACTGACACGCTCTCGATCATCCCTTCGATTGCAGGTGGCGCCGCCCGAAGGTAGCGCGAGAGTTCCTGCGCGCCCCGCTGGAAGGCTTGTCATTCGCACAATTGCCGGCTTCAGGCCTGCCCAGCGTTTTGTTTCCCTTCAATCAATTGATGCCGGCTCCCCCATCCTTCTTGATCGAATCCTCCATCCCTGGATTCTTACGACACTCGTTGCGCTGTAACGTCGGCAGGCGTCTTCCAGGCCAGAATTCGAATGAGACGGCGTGTGAAGGAACCCCTGTTGATTTTGCCAGCAGACGTGAAAACCAGGTTGTCCTACAGTGTGCTTCGCAGATTGGTTGCTTCCACGCGCGCAGTTGGGAGACGCGCCATGAAAAAAACGCAATGGGGCGCAGCATTTCGGTCTCTCGTGGCCGTTCTCTGTTGCGCCGCACTCATGCCAGGAGAGACCCTCGTCTCTCAGTCATCAACAACGAAAGCCCCTGCGGCCCCGCCGGCAACATCCCAGGCCGCAAAGATCCCCCCTGACCAGCTCGACTCTCTTGTTGCCCCCATCGCCTTATATCCCGACCCTTTACTGGCTCAAACCCTTGCGGCAGCTACGTATCCTCTCGAAATCATCCAGCTTCAGCAGTGGCTCGAGAAGAACAAGACGCTGAAGGACAAGGCCTTGGCCGATGCTGTGGCAAAGCAGCCTTGGGATCCAAGCGTCCAGGCATTGGCCGCTCTGCCGGATGTGGTGAACCGCCTCGCAAACGACGTCCAATGGACCACTGATCTTGGAAACGCATTTCTTTCGCAGCAGAGCGACGTCATGGACGCAGTTCAGCGCATGCGTAAGAAGGCCCAGGACACTGGCAATTTGAAATCGAACGAACAGCAGACGGTCGAAACCAAGGTCGTCGAAAGCAAGAGCGTCATCGTTGTCGAACAGGCCAATCCGCAAGTCGTGTATGTGCCAACCTACAACCCTGTGGTTGTGTACGGTCCTCCGATCTATCCCTATCCGCCCATCTACTACCCGCCGCCCGGATATTATGCCGCCGGGGTGGCGATCTCATTTGGCGTTGGAGTGATGATGGGAGCCTTCTGGGGTGGCGGTTGGTGCTGCGGATGTGGCTGGGGACACAACGACATAACGATCAACCGTAACAACAACTTCAATCGCAACGCCAACATTAATCGCCCCTCTCAACTTCCGTCTGGGGGCCGGGGAAACATCGGCCGCCCGGGAGGAGTCGGTGGTGCGGGCGGAGTTGGCGGCGTCGGTGGAGTGGGTGGTGTTGGTGGTCCAGGTGGGATTGGTGGTGTCGGCGGCGGTGGCCCGGGCGGAGTTGGCAACCGACCTTCGCAACTACCAGCAGGGGGCGCCGGAGCCGGTGATCGATGGCAGCATAACCCGGAGCATCGCGGGGGCGCTCCCTATAAAGATCGCGCAACCGCAGACCGCTTCGGAGGCACGACGCGCGGTGATTCCCTTGCCAACCGGCAGGCAAGCGCACGGCAACAGCTCGGCCGGCAAGGCGGCAATCTCGCGAGCAATCGCGCAGGCGGCGCCGGCGTGAGCAATAGGGCCGCCGGCGGCGGCCTGGGCGGTAATTCAAGTAGAGGCGACCTCGGAGGCAGGACCGGCGCAGGTGGAGCGGATCGTATCGGGAGTCGTGACCTCTCGCGCAGCGGTGGCGGAAACCGCGACGCGTTCGGCGGAGGTTCACGCGGATTTGACGGATCGAGCGCGCGCAACAGCAGCAGCCGCGGCTTCTCCAGCATGTCGTCTCGCGGTGGTGGAGGTTTCAGTCGCGGTGGAGGCGGCGGCAGAGGCGGGGGACGCAGGTGAGATGCAGACGTCGCGAAGCAGAAACTTACGGAGCGTATGCATGAGAGCGAATCCAAAGGGCCGAACTTTTAGCGCGGAGCTTGGCATTCCTGGCGCATTGGTCTGTGTATGTCTGTGCGTGTCCGCTTCCTCTGGCGCTCAGCAACCTGCAAAGCAGAAAGCTCCGGCCGCAGGCACTTCCACTGCCTCGGCGGTAAAGAGCTTTGCAAGTCCGCAGCAGGCGGCCGATTCCCTCATCGATGCAGCCGGAAAGTTCGACGTGGCAACGCTGGGCCAGATCTTTGGGCCCGATGGCAATGACATCGTGTTCAGCGGAGAGTTTGCTCAGGACCGGAAACACGCCGCAGATTTCGCTGCCGAGGCGCGTGAAAAGCAGAGCGTTTCAGTGGATCCGAAGACCGGCGCCCGCGCATTCCTCCTCGTGGGCAAAGAGGACTGGCCGTTTCCCGTCCCGATTGTGAAGCACGGCGAAAAGTGGTCCTTCGATTCCAAAGCAGGACTGCAGGAACTCATGTATCGCCGCATCGGCGCCAATGAACTGGACGCCATCTCCATCTGCCACGGCTACGTGGAAGCACAATACGATTACGCTTTTCAAAATCGCGAAGGTTACGATGTCAACCAATATGCTCAGCGCATCATCAGCACCCCCGGCACCCAAGACGGTTTGGCCTGGCAAGACTCAGCCGGCAACTGGGAAGGTCCTATAGGCGAGAAAATCGCTCACGCAATCGAACAGGGATACACCATCGGAGCCGATCCCTATCACGGCTACTTCTTCAAGATCCTCAAGGGACAGGGACCCGCGGCGCCGCTCGGCGAGATGGACTACGTCGTGAAAGGCGTGATGATCGGCGGTTTCGCTCTTGTGGCCACACCGGCTGAGTATTCCGTGACCGGCGTAAGGTCCTTCATCGTCAGCCAGGACGGTGTTGTGTACGAAAAAGATCTTGGGTCGAATAGTCTCGACGAGTTCCAGAAGATGGAGCGCTTCAACCCGGATGCCTCCTGGTTGCCCGTCGCTGCGGAAGATGACGGCGACGCACAATAGTCGGCTGTCAAGAGGCTCACAAACAGATCGGAGCCACTCACGAATCTGCATGTTTCGCATTCAAGGCTCGAATGGCTGCCCAGCTGAACGCGGCAGCAACACCCGCAATCCCAATCGCCGCGAAAACAGCCGTCGCCACCCGGAATCGCCGAGTTTGTGGCCCCGTTTCGTCTCGCACATGCTCCGGACGCGCGCCGACACCCACAGCGTATCCCAATATCCGCTGCAGCCCAGGAATTCGCGAGGCCATCTTCACCTGCCAGGGAGCGCGGATGGGGCCCGCATTTTCAAACGCCTTGGCAAAGCCTCGATGAGCAAACAGCTGAATCGTTTGTGTCACACGCGTGGGGAATTCGCGCCGGCTCTGGACAGCGGCAAGCGCGGACTCAGGAACACGGCACTCCTGAAGTGGCTCGGCCAGGATATTAGCCGCCGCAACAGCATCCTGAATGGCGAGATTGATTCCAACTCCGCCCGCTGGCGACATCGCATGCGCTGCGTCTCCGATGCACAGCAAGCCAGGCCGATGCCAGCGCCGAAGCCGATTGATCTGTACCGTCAAAATATTGATCTGCTCCCAGTCGCGGAGTTCATGCACACGGTCCGCGAGGTACGGTGCGATTTGGCTGATAATCCCGCGGAATGCATCGAGCCCATCCGACTTGATCTGTTCAAACGAACCCTTTTTGATAATGAGCCCGGCCTGGAAGTAATCCGCGCGATTAATCAGGATCAGCGCTTTGCCGTAGTTCAAGTTTCCGAGCACCTGCCCCGGATCGTCGGGCTTTCGGCTGATCCTGAACCACAGGACGTCGATTGGCACTCCGTGTTCAATTACTTCAAGCCCTCCCGCATTTCGCGTCAGGGAGTGGCGCCCGTCGCAGCCGACAACGAGCTCCGCGCGAATCTGCACCTCGCGTTCTTCGTTCTGTACGGCAACTCCCTGTACCCGGCCGTTCTCCAATATCAGACTTCTTGCCTCGTGCTGCATGAGGATTTGAAATGTCGGAAGCCTCTTCGCATGCGCCGATAGAAAATTCAGGAAATCCCATTGCGGCATAAGCGCCACGAATTTGCAGGTCATGGACAAATGCCTGAAATCGGCCACTGCGAAGCTGGAGTCTCCGATGATGACACCGACCGATGAGACCCTCTGATGCGGCAGATCCAGGAACTCCTTCAAGAGCCCCAACTCATTGAGCACTTCGAGAGTTGAAGGATGTACCGTATCCCCGCGAAAATCACGGAAAAAATCTCGATGTTTTTCCAATACAGTGACCTGGACGCCTCTTCGCGCCAGAAGATATCCCAGCATCATGCCCGCAGGCCCGCCACCGACAACGCAGCAAGTCGTCTCCAAATACTCAGATGCCATGTCAAGCCGCCTCTCTGGTTTGGATGCCGCTCGCTGTCCTCGGGCCCGCGGGATCACTGCAATTAGTGCAATCAGGTGCTGGCCTGCGCGGTTCAACTGCCACGCGCAAGGCACGGGCGCTTCGGGTCGAAGCGCCAACCGGGCACAAGATACTGCATCGCCGCGGCATCATCGCGTGCGCCCTGGCCAATGCGCGAGTACAGCAAGTGCGCCTTTTCGATCTGTTCCAAGTCGGGTTCGATGCCGAGCCCCGGGCGGTCCGAAACTGCAATTGATCCACTGGTAATCCGAAAAGGCTCGCGGGTGAGTCGCTGGCCATCCTGCCATATCCAGTGAGTGTCGATTGCCGTGATCTTGCCAACTGCTGCGGCGGCCACATGCGTAAACATGGCCAGAGATATATCGAAGTGATTATTCGAATGTGAACCCCAGGTAAGGCCCTGCTCCCGGCAAAACTGCGAAGCTCGCACCGAGCCACTCAGAGTCCAGAAATGCGGGTCTGCGAGCAGGATGTCGATTGCATTCAACCGCGCTGCGTCACGCAATTGACGCCAATCCGTAGCAACCATGTTTGTCGCGGTGGGCATACCGGTCTCCCGGCGGAATTCGGCCATGATTTCGCGCCCGGAGAATCCCTGTTCGGCTCCGCAGGGATCTTCAGCGTAAGCCAGCACAGATTGTTTGCTGCGGCACAAGGCAATGGCTTCGTCGAGGGACCACGCGCCATTCGGGTCGATCGTAATGCGTGCCTCCGGAAATCTCTCAGCGAGCGCGCATGCCGCTTCCATTTCGAACGCTCCTGGAAAGACGCCTCCCTTCAGCTTAAAGTCGCGAAAGCCGTATCGTTCCTGTGCGGCCTCAGCCAGGCGAATCAAAGCGGGAATTGTCAGAGTTGCCTCGTCGCGAAGGCAGAGCCACGAATCCGGCTTACCTGGTCCTGCGCGATAAGGAAGATCCGTGGCATTTCGGTCTCCTATGAAAAAGAGATAGCCGAGTACTTCAACCCGGTCTCTTTGCTTCCCTTCATCGAAAAGAGCAGCGACAGGCAGTTCGCGAAACTGGCCGAGCAGATCCAGGAGTGCTGATTCAACAGCAGCGGCGGCGTGAATTGCAACGCGCTGGTCAAACGTCTGCAAGCCTCTGCCGGCTGCATCGCAGTTGGCAAATTGGCTGAGGATGCTGCCTGCCACCTGGCTCCAGTCGTGAGTCTTCGCGCCAATCACAAGTGAAGTGGCCTCTTCAAGCACCTTGCGAATCGCCTCGCCGCCCGGAACTTCGCCAACGCCGGTGTGTCCTGCATTGTCGGTCACAATAACTATGTTGCGGATGAAATAGGGAGCATGGGCGCCGCTGAGATTGAGCAGCATGCTGTCGAATCCGGCAACCGGAATAACCCGCATGCTCGTGACATGAGGAGAATCGCTGTTTCCAGGTTTCTGCGTCATACGTTGATGTCGGAGAGCGAAGCAGCAGGCACTTCAAGCCGCTTGATCTCGCCTACGATCGGCAGATAGGCAATGATCGCCAGCAGAGCCGTCGCTCCAACATAGACTAGCGCGTAATGGAACGAGCCAGTCCGGTTGACGATCCATCCAATCACAATCGGCGTGGTCACGCCCGCGAGATTGCCAATGAG
>Ga0306920_100008732_pt1 | contig 13470 bp, 7 predicted proteins | sample flu12Cox44000170_FD_204666 | JGI IMG/M metagenome (GOLD analysis project Ga0306920, IMG submission 204666) | Lab enrichment of tropical soil microbial communities from Luquillo Experimental Forest, Puerto Rico - flux4day.12C.oxic.44.000.170 (v2)... | ecosystem: Environmental > Terrestrial >... | reverse complement strand
GAAAAAGCAGCAAAACGAGGGCTGCTACGGCTGAGCGGTAGGCCAGGGATGTCACGGTTTCAGACGCTCCTTGTGATCAGAAAAGAGGCCCAGAAACTTTTGCGCGCTATATCTGGAAATCGATCTCCGTCAAATCGACTGGCACACTCCTAGAGCAAGTCGTTTCAGATCTGCAGTCCACGGTCATTCAAAATGCCAGTGAATTGCACGCCGGCCGCGAATCGGGACGGTCCGACCCGCTCACCGAAACTCCGCCTCCTGGTGACGCAGTAGCATACTAAACCGATTTATTGGCCGTTACAAGCGATGTGGCGCGCAAGGTGGGATACCTCCCTTTGCGGGGCCAAGGTGCGCTTTGCGCTTGTAGCTGGTCGACCAAATGTGGGAAACTACTGCGCACGATATCCCAATGCCCCGGCCCAAATCAGGCACGACCTTGCACGCTCGAATACCTTCCAGGCAAGGCGTGAGTCTCAAATCTCTCGCAGAACACCTGGGACTCTCGCAAGCGGCTGTTTCGCTGGTCATCAACCGCGCGCCGGGGGCCAAGTCGATTCCCCATCACACCCAAGAGCTGATCCGGAAAGCGGCGCGGGAGCTCAACTACCGTCCCAATCACCTGGCGCGGTCTCTCCGTCAACAGCGAAGCTACACGATCGGCGTGGTGGTGCCGGAAATCAGCGAAGGGTATGCGGCGCTGGTGATGTCCGGGATTGAGGATCATCTGCTGCAAGAGGGCTATTTCTATTTCGTAGTGAGCCACCGGCACCGCGATGAGCTGATCGAAGAGTATCCGCTGCTCCTTCAGCAGCGCGCGGTAGAGGGACTGATTGCCGTCGACACGGCAGTCACAGGCGCAGTGCAGGTGCCGCTGGTTGCCGTCTCGGGCCATCGCGAAGTGCCGGGAGTCACCAACATTGTGCTGGATCACGCGCGCGCCGCGGCATTGGCGATGGAACATCTGACCAAGCTCGGGCACCGCGAGATGGCGTTCATCAAAGGACAGGCGTTCAGCTCGGACACGGCCATTCGCTGGGAATCGGTACGCACGGCAGCGCAAGAACTGGGCGTGACAATTCAGGATTCTTTGGTGGGCCAATTGGAAGGCGAATCGTCGTCACCGGAACTCGGCTACCAAGTTACAAGAAAATTGATCGCTTCAGGAGCGCCTTTCACCGCTCTTTTTGCGTTCAACGATATCTCCGCAATCGGCGCGATTCAGGCATTGCGAGAAGCGGGCCGCCAGATTCCGCAGGACGTCTCGGTGGTGGGCTTCGACGACATTCAAAGCGCGGCGTTTCAGAATCCGGCGCTGACGACCGTGCGGCAGCCGCTGCGGGAGATGGGCATGCTGGCGGCCAGCACGCTACTCCGGCGCATCGCGGCACCACCGGAAGCCGACTATCCAAAAGAAATTGTGGTCGAACCTGAGCTCATCTGCCGGGCGAGCACCGGCGCAGCTCGCAATCCATCCTAGTTCGCGCGAAGTTTCGGGAAGCGCAAACACTTCCGTGAAGGCTACCGCATTCGAATTTCGCCACCGTTCGATTCTCAATCTTATTCATTTCTGGATTGCATTCCAGCTCTATTCCGTCGACCGCATTAACATTGTGTGGGCCTTCGTTCCACTGGAACACTCCCCCGGCGATTTCATCGCGCGAATCGTTTTTGGCTTCGCCGCCCTGCTGCTCGGCTTGGCCGCCACGATCCGAACTTGGGCGGCCGCCCACCTTCGCTCGGAGGTAGTCCACGACCCGGCGTTGCACACAGAAACGCTGGTAGCCGATGGGCCATACCGCCATGTCCGCAACCCGCTTTATCTGGGCACTTTTCTGATGTCTGTGGGATTGGGCTTTCTGGCTAGCCGGTCAGGGTTCGCGGTACTGGCCGTGGGAGCGGCGATACGCATTCCCCGACTGATCGGGCGCGAAGAAGCGGAACTCGAAAAGCGACAAGGAGAACGTTTCCGGGAATTCTGCCGGCGGGTAGCAAAGATACTTCCGTCGTTCGGCCCGAGAATTCCACCGGCCGGGCTGAAGCCACGGTGGGGTCAGGCGTTTCGCGGCGAAGCCTTTATGTGGGGGTTCTTCCTAACGATGGTGGGCTTCACGCTCACTCTTCAAGATCGCGTGGCCGAGATGCTCGCCGGTGTCACGTTGGTCCTTTGGTTTTTCGACCGCGCTGTCGAGCGTAGCCGCGGTCTATAAAATTCGTGTTCGGATGATGTCGCTTGCCGCCATCATCTGGAGATTCTCGTCAACAACCGAACAGGCTTCGCTGGTCTTCCCGCTCGTCGCATCCCTTGAACGCCACTAGATGGGCAGCACAAGCCTGGCCTCGCACCCTCGCGCATCGGAACGGTTCCTGAGCGTCAATTCGCCGCCGTGAGCTTCGGCGATCTGGCGGCTCAGAACCAGGCCAATGCCGGATCCCCCCGGCTTGGTGGTGAAAAAAGGCACAAACAGGTTTGCTGTGTTTGGCAGGCCCGGACCGTCGTCGAGGACCCACAACTCCACCTGGCCGCGTCTTCGCACCCAGCCAACCTGAACGCCTCCCTTTGTTTCCAAGGCGGCATCCGCGGCATTGCGGATCAAATTGATCAATAGCTGCTCCAATTGATCGCGATCCGCGGAGATGACCGCCTCCGGCCCCTTTCCCAGACTGACTTTTACGCGGGTCTCGAGTTTCACGGTGCTGCCGATCCATTCCGAAACATTTACCGGCAACAACTTGGGCTGCGGCAAGCGCGCCAGTTGCGAATACGCCGTCATGAAACGGCCGAGAGCCTCGGTGCGAGAACGAATGATGCCCAGTCCTTGCCGCAAGTCATCCAGAATCGCGCCGAGCGAATCCCCCCGAACCCCGGAAGATTTCGTTGCGGCAACGAGGCCACTCTCGAGACTTTGCGCGACCGATTGAATGGGGGCGAGCGAGTTATTCAGTTCATGCCCAAGAACACGAATGAGCCGTTGCCACGCCTTGCGCTCTTCGTCGCGAAGGGTGCGGCTCAAGTCGCTCAGAACCACCAACTGGTGGGGCCAGCCTCCCTCGCGAAATGAGCCGCGGCGGAGTCCCCAGCGCCCGGAACTGCCCAGGAAGGCTAACTCCATCATGCGAACAGGTTCGCCCTCGAGGCATGCGCCGAGCCCCAGCTCTTCGGCAGTGAATCCGAGGAGGCGCTCGAGCGGGCGGCCTAACAGGCGAACGCCCGCGCGATTGACTAGGCGGAGTTTCTTATCCTGGTCGAACGTGAAAATGGCGAGGTCGATTTCCTCCATCACGGTTCGCAGGAGCGCGGTGGCTTCCAGCGCGCCCAAACGCTGCTCGCGCAGCGTTTCGCTGAGGGCGTTGATTTCCACCATGACCTCGCCCATAGCATCGTCACTGCGGGCCTCGCGAGCCCGCATGGAAAAATCCTCCTCGCGAAGGGCGGCCAGGAGATTGGAAAGGGTTTGCAGAGAGAAGGTCACGCGATTTTTTACGGAAAGCGCGAAACCCGTCCAAAAAACAACGATAAAGAAGGTCAGCGTCCAGGCCGTGCCCGAAGAGAAATCTCCGATCCACAGCAGAATCAGGGCAACCAGCGACCCTGGAAGGCCAGCGCCCAGCGCTAGGAGTTGGATCCGGCGCTCATACTTGAGTCGGGTCATTCCAGTCGGTGCTTTTGCAGCCGGCGGTACATGGCGCTACGGCTTAGTCCGAGAGCTTTCGCAGCTTGGCTGACATTTCCTTCGTGACGCGCAAGAGTGCGCTGAATGAGATACTTCTCGACTTCGTCGAGACTCATCTCCTCCAGCTTGGCAACTCCGCCGGTGGCTTGCGGACGCAATCCGAGATCCGCTGCACGCACCGCGGGCCCGGGTGAAAGGAGCACGCCTCTTTCCACTGCATGATCCAGTTCGCGCACGTTGCCGGGCCAGGAATGTTCATGAAGGGCTTTGAGCGCCGCAGGATCGAAAGTGGAGATGTTTTTGCGATAGCGTTGAGCGTAGCCGTGAAGGAAATGGTGCGCCAGGAGATCGATGTCCTCGCGGCGGTCGCGCAGCGGAGGCAAGTGAATCTCAATAGTATTCAGACGGAACAGCAGGTCCTGCCGAAAGCGGCCGGCAGCGGCTTCCGCATTGACGTCCGCATTAGTAGCCGCCAGAACCCGCACGTTCACGCGGCGGGTGGTCGAGGAGCCAACGCGCTCAAGATCTCCGGTTTCGAGTACGCGTAAGAGCTTCGCCTGCAAATTCAAAGGAACGTTGGCAATTTCGTCCAGAAACAGTGTGCTGCCGTCAGCGAGCTCAAATCGTCCGACGCGATCAGCGCGCGCATCGGTGAACGCGCCTTTCACGTGCCCGAAGAGCTCACTCTCGAAGACACCTTCGGAAAGCCCTCCGGCGTTCACCGTCACCATGGGCTTGGTCGCGCGCGCCGACAAAGCATGGAGCGTTCTGGCGACCACTTCCTTGCCCGTACCGTGCTCTCCGGTAATCAAAACGTTGGCATCGGAGGGGCCAATTTGCGCAATCAGTTCCATGACCGGAGCCATCGCCGGGGAATTGGCCAGGAAGGTAGGGCGGGATTCCGCGCGCAAGAGGCGGTTTTCGGCCTCCAGGCGAGAGGCCTGCCGCAAAGCCTGGCGCAGGTCGATTTGCGTTCGCAGGATGGAGAGCAAGCGGTTATTCTCCCAGGGCTTTGCGATGAAATCGCGGGCGCCCCGGCGCATGGCCTCGACCGCCAATTCGATGCTGCTCCAAGCGGTCATGACCACCACGGGCACGGTGCTGTCGAGCACTTGAATGCGCGTGAGTAGGTCGAGTCCCTCCTGGCCCGAGGTGGTGTCCCGTGCGTAGTTGAGATCCATGAGGACGGCGTCGAATTCGCGCGCCTCGATGGCGTTGATGGCCTCGGTAGGGGAGGCCACTCCTTGCGTCTCGTAGCCCTCCGCCTTGAGGAGCAAACGAAGCGAGTCGCGGATGTCCGCCTGATCGTCTGCCAAAAGAACTCGATAAGATTGCGCCGTAGTCGTCTTCATTCCGATGTATACGTCAAGTTGGTCCTTTTCTTTGGAGTCACTGCGTCGGGCCCGAGACTCATCACCGTCGAAGTGCATCTACTCCTACGAAAATAGCCATCTAGCTCATCAAAAACAAAACACCGAGCCCATTTTCATCCTTCGTTGCGGCGCCCCGAGCGCCATGATTTACTCGTAGCGCAGGGCCTCGAGCGGATCCACCCGTGTAGCTCGCCATGCGGGAATGCTGCACGCGAGCAGCGCCACCAGCGCCAGCACCGCAACGGCCGCCGCCAGAGATGCGGGGTCATAGGGCCGCACGGCAAACAGCAAACTACTAAGAACCCACATCAAAGCAAGCGAGAGCGCGAGTCCCGCAGCGAGGCCCGCCGCCAACAGCGACATGCCTTGCCGTGTGACGAGCGTGAGAACCGCGCCGCGAGTGGCGCCTAGCGCCATGCGCAAGCCGATTTCCTGTTGCCGCTGCGTCACCATATAAGCCGTGACACCGTAAATCCCCAACGCCGCGAGCAACATCGCGCCACCCGCAAAAATTCCCAGGAGCGTCAAAGTGAGGCGGCGGCGTGCCAGCGAATCGGCCATCACTTCTTCCATGGTGAGCACGTGATTCACAGGCTGCTGAGGATCAATGCCGAGAACCAGCCGCTCGACGACGGGAGCCAGGCTCATCGGGCTACCGGCAGCGCGGATGGCGAGCCCCATCGAACCGTCGGGATTTTGCGCCTCGGGGTAATAGAGCTGGACGCGCGAACGCGCCTCAAGGGTGCGATAGCGAACGTGGCGGACAACGCCGATGATGGTCATCCAAGGCACCTTCGATGCCATACCGCCGAATTTGATGCGTTTGCCGAGGGGATCCTGGTATGGCCAGAAGGTGCTCGCCATGGTTTCGTCGATGATCGCGACAGGTGGGGCGGTATCAGCATCGCGCTCCTCAAAATAGCGCCCATTGATCAGTGATGTCCCCATGGCCTGGAAGTAACCCGGCGTCACCGCCCGGTAGTCAGCTTCCGGAGAAGCATTTTCTGGAGTGACAGAGCGAGAATCGACCGTAACGGTCCCGGAATTTCCTGGGCCAATTAACGGAAGCTCCGAGATCGCTCCTGCCGCTTGCACGCCGGGAAGCCGCTGCACGCGGGCAACGAGTTCCTGGAAGAAGGCTCGGCGCTGCTCGGGCTTTGCGTACCTCTCCGCGGGAAGTGAGACTTGCATCGTCAACACACCCTCGGGACGGAAGCCGGGATCGACGGCCAGGAGCTTTACAAAGCTTCGCAGGAGCAGACCGGAACCCGCGAGAAGCAGGACTGCCAAGGCCGCCTCCGCAACGACGAATAGCCGCCGCAGGCGCTGCGAGGTGTGGCCCTCGCTGGCGCTGCGTCCGCCTTCTTTGAGCGTCTCGTGGTGAACCCCGCGGCTGGCCTCCAGCGCCGGCGCGAGACCAAACAAGATTCCCGTCCCCACGGCCACAACGAAGGTGAACAGCAGAGCGCCCAAGTCAATTTGTGTGGATACCACGCGAGGCAGAGCCGTAGCACTGAGCGATACGATCAACTGTAACAGAATCGGCGTCAGCAGTAGCCCTAACAAGCCGCCAAAGAGGGAGAGAATCAGGCTTTCCGAAAGCAACTGGCGGATGATGCGCTTGGTCCCCGCGCCGAGTGCCACGCGGATGGCGATTTCCTTCTGCCGCGCCGTGCTGCGCACCAGGAGAAGCCCCGCGACGTTCGCGCAGACCAGCAACAGAACGAAACCCACCGCGCCCATGAGGACCCAAAGCGACGTTTTCACATCGCTTACGGTTTCCTCGAGCAAGGGATGCAGGAGCAGCGCAAAGCCGAACCGCTGATACGGGTATTGGCGATTCTGCTCGATGATGGATTTGGAGAGCGCGGCCATATCTTGGCGCGCCTCGGCGAGCGATACCCTGGGCTTCAAGCGGGCGAGAACTTCATACCCGTGATTGCCGCGATTATCCGGCGCAAAATCGGCAGGGACAAACACCTGCGGCATCCAGAGTTCGGAGGGTGACGGATAGTCAAAGCCCTTTGGCATGACCCCGACGATCTGGCAGTTTCGGCCATCAACGATGACTTCCTTGCCGACAATCTGCGGATCGCCACCAAAGGCGCGGTGCCAGAGCCCGTAGCTGAGAATAACGACGCGGTCGCGTCCTTGCTCGGTCTCTTCCGCCAGGAACGTCCGGCCGAGCCGTGGATTGATCCCGAGAATCGTAAACAAAGCCGGCGAAACTGCGGCACCGGTGACGCTTTGCGGATTGCTGCCGCTCAGCCCCAGGTTGAAGGTGCCGGGGCTTAACACCGAAACCGCGGAAAGACTTCGGTTTTGTTCGCTGAGGTCGCGAAATTCCGGCGCCGAAAACCAGTTCTGGTCATTGGGCAAGCCGATTCCGGTGAAACGGGTCCAAACCTTGACCAGTCCCGAGGGATCCCCATATGGCAGTGGCTTCAGCAGCACTGTGTTGACCACGCTGAAGATAGCGCTGTTAGCGCCGATGCCCAACGCCAAGGTGACCACGGTGACCAGCGTGAAGCCGGGATTCCTCACGAGCCCCCGAATTGCGTAGCGGATATCCTGCCACCAAGTATTCACTTTCTTAGCTCCCTGGCTTCACTCATAGCGCAAGGCCACCAGCGGATCCACGCGCGTGGCGCGATGCGCGGGGATCCAGGACGCCAGCAGCGCAACGCAGATCAACAGCACGGCCATGCCTGCAAAGGTCAGCGGGTCGGTCGCGCTGACCCCGTAGAGCAAGCTCGAGAGAACGCGAGTCAGCGCAAATGCCGCAACCAAGCCTCCAGCGACTCCCACGAGCGCCAGCCGCAGACTTTCACCGAGCACCATTCGCAAAACATCGCTTGGCGACGCGCCAAGCGCCATGCGCACGCCGATTTCCTGCGTGCGTTGCGTGACGTTATAGCGAATCAATCCAAACAAGCCCACGGCCGCCAACGTCAGCGCCATCGCGGCGAACACGCTGAGCAGCGTCACGGCGGAGCGCCGCGGACCCATCGACAGCGCTATACGCTCGTCCATGGTCTTCAAATCGGCGACGGGCTGGCTGGGATCGACGCCGTGAACGGCAGCGCGAATCGCGTCAGCCAAAGCTCCGGGATTCCCGTTTGCCCGAGCAATCAAGAAAAACGCCGGAGAGTTTATCTGATATAAAGGGAAGTAGTAAACGCCCTTCCCAGAACCTTCGGTACCCGTAGCGGATGCCTCCTCGCCAACAACTTGCGAATGGCGCACCGGGTCGACTATCCCAATAATGGTGCTCCAAGGAGAAGTGTTGCCATTGCGAATGCGCTGTCCCAAGGCATCCTGATGGGGCCAGTATTCGCGGGCAAGATTCTTGTCGATGATGGCCACCGGCTGTCCACCGAGGCGGTCTTGATCGGTGAAGACGCGGCCCTCGAGCAGCCGAATCCCCATGGTCTCGAAATAACGCGGGCTCACTCCGCGAATGTCGCCGTGGGGTCCCGGATCGCCCGGAGGGGACACGCGCCCTTCAATGTTGAACGAGGCGGAACCTCCGAAACCGCTGAACGGCAGCGGCACTCCGGCAGCCGCGGAGATGACGCCGGCAGTAGTGGAAAGCCGGTCCAAGGTGCTCTTGAGGAACGTAATTTGCTTGTCCGGCGTATCGTATTGGTGGCCGGGCAAAGCCAATGCGGCGGTCATCAGGTCATGCGGACGAAAGCCAACGTCGACATCCTGGAGCTTCGCCAGGCTTTTTAGAAACACTCCGGAGCTCGCGAGAAGAACCAACGCCAGCGAAAGCTCCGCTACCACCAGCCCGCTCCGGAAGCGATGGCGGCCAGCGCCCCCCTCGCCAGTGCCGCGACCCTGCTTGAGGTTCTGGTGTGGATCGAGAAAGGCGATCTGCCACGCGGGAGCAGCGCCGAAAATGATTGCCGAAGCTCCGGCAATCAGCGCGGTAAAAACAAGGACATACAAATCCAGGTGAATGTCCAAACCGGTGGAAAGATTTTCCTTAGCGAGCCACAGCAAGGCGCGAATGGCCTGGGAGGCAATAACCAGACCAAGCACCATACCGAAAAAGGCCAGCGCCAAGCTTTCCCTTAGCATCTGGCGCGCCAGGCGCCACGGCGAAGCGCCGAGCGCAGTGCGAACGGCAAACTCTTTCGCGCGGGCGGAGGCGCGGGCCAGCAAAAGCCCCGCCACATTCGAGCAGGCAATCAACAGAACCAAACCTACCGCACCCAGGAGGATCAGCAGCGGCGTGCGAACGTCGCCATAGACGAATTCCGTGAAAGGAATGGCAAACAAGCTCCAACCGGAAGCTTTTGGAAAGCCCTGGGTGCGCGGATCGTCACTGACCTGCTGAGAAGTCATTTTGAGGAACGCCTCCGCGTTGGAGGGTTTCACCCGAGGTTCGAGACGCGCGACCGCAAGATAGTTTTCATTGAACATGTTGTTGGGGAGGAAGGCGTCCGGCGCGAGGCCCAGGGGCGCCCAAAGATCGGTCTGGCTCGGCCACTGAAACTCCGGCCCGGTCACACCGACTATTTTGTAAGGCTGCTGGTTGAGTTGAACCGTGCGCCCAACGATTTCGTTGTCGCCGCCAAAAATTGATCTCCAGGTGTTGTATGCCAGAACGACTTCGCGGTCGGCATTGGGTTGATCTTCCTCGGGAGTAAAGAATCGCCCTAGCAACGGCCTGGCCTCGAACACCTCGAACCACTGCCACGAAACCCTGGCGCCCCGAAGCTGCAGGGGCCAGGAGCCGGTCTCATAATTGAAATTGCTTGGGGCCTGAATGGCGGCGGCGGCGAAGGTTTGCTTATTGTCCCGGACAAACGTATAGTCCGGAGCAGAAATCACGATGCTCTTGAGGTTCAACTTTTCGTAGCGCGCGCGAATGGCAAGCAACCGTTCGGGGTGAGGTATGCCGTAAGGGTGCAGCAAAAGTCCGTTCACCACACTGAAGATGGCGGTGTTTGCACCGATACCGAGCGCGAGCGTCAGAATGGCCACGGCGGCGAAGCCGGGACTCTTCAGCAGCATGCGCAACGCGTAGCGAAAGCCCTCAAGCAATGCCCTCATTGCTACCTCACTCCCCCTACCAAATTAGCCGCCTATCTCATTGAAAAAAGCACCGAGCCTTTGGGTCTTGCCTTGCCCCGTACCCATTTTCATCCTTCGTTGTGGCGCCCCGAGCGCCATGATCTACTCGTACCGCAGCGCGACCAGGGGGTCCACGCGTGTGGCACGACGGGCCGGTGCCCAGGAAGCAAAAAGTCCCAGCAAGGCAATTGCGAGCCAGACGCTAACCATCACTAGCGGATCGCGCGGCTGCGTTTCGTACACGATGCTGGCCATGACTCGGCCGACTGCCAGAGCAAGGACAAAACCGACCAAGGAGCCGAAAAATAGGAGCGCCGCAGTCTTGCCCAGGATGACGCGAAGAATTTGCATGGGCCGCGCGCCGATGGCCATGCGGATGCCGATCTCATGCGTGCGCCTGGACACCGCATACGCGACAAGACCGTGAATACCTGTTGCCGCAAGCATAATGGCGAGCACGCCGAAGGCACCGAGCGCCATAGCTGCGGCACGCGTTGGGAGGAAGGCGAAGCCCAGCATCTGCTCGAGGCCGCCGACGCCATAGAGCGGCAGCTCGGGATCGAGCTTAGCCAAGGTGCGGCGGATTTCGCTGACCATTTGTGTGGCTGGCAGAGAAGACCTCACCTCAAGCGTAGTGGTGGAGTTGTAGGACTGCAGGATCGGCCAAAAAACCACCGGCCGCTGCGATTCCGTGAGGCTCTCATACTTGCCGTCTTCGACGACGCCCACGACCTCCACAGGTGTGCCGGAATATGACGGAAACCGCCTACCGACAACGTTCTCGGTGCGAAAGACGCGTCTGGCGAAGTCCAAATTGACGATGGCGACCGGCGGAGATTCGGAATCGTCATGCCAGTTAAACTCACGGCCGGCGAGCAGCTTTGTTCCCAGCGCGGCGAAAAATTGCGGGGAAACCTGATAATACACAACGTTGATGCGCTCGGAGGGTCGCAGGTCCGTTCTATCCGCCGGATACACCGATGTGCTGGATTGATCAATGCTGAGCGGCACGGAGTTCGAGTACGCGGCAGACTCGACGCCGGGCAGTTGTTGGATGGCTTCGAGTGCTTGCCGCTGGAAGGCGCGGCCGCGTTCTTCGGGATAACCGGCGAGGCTCAACTCGAACGCCGCCGTGGAAACGCGCTGCGGTTGGAAACCGAGGTTCATCTGCAAGGCCTGCTCGAGACCGCGCAACGAAAGGAACGAGGCAGAGATGAGCACAAAGCAAACCGCCACTTGCACCGTGACAAGCAGGTCACGCAACGCCAACCGAGTCCGCCATGTCGCGGAAGCCCCGCGCAGCGCGGCATTCGGGTCCGTTCTCGAGGCACGCCAGGCAGGGGCGGAGCCCGAGAGACCGGCGGCAACCATCGAGCCGGCCAAAGCAAACAGAAAAACACGCCAATCGACGGTGACGTTGAACTGCACCGGGAAGTCCATGGGGGCGTGCCATAGGCTCAGGGCGGAAGAAAGGAACGATGCCAGTAGATAGCCGGTACCGCCGCCCGCGAGCGAAAGCACAAGGGTTTCGGTCAACACTTGACGCACCACGCGGCCGCGACCGGCACCCATGGCAAGTCGCACGGCCAGTTCGCGCTGTCGGTCCGTAGCCCGAGCGGTGAACATGCTGGCCAGGTTGGTGCAAGCCGCCAAGAGAACCAAGGAGGCCAGGATTAAGACGCCGAGTGCGAAAGCCTTGGCGGGAGCACCGATGAGATCCCCGACCAAGCCGGGCTTGCTCAGTTTGAAGTGTAGGCCATCGTTTTCGTTAGGAAATTGGCGAGTCATCTCGACCGCGATGGAATTGAGGTTCGCCTCTGCTTGCGCGGGAGAGATATTGGCCTTCAGGCGGCCGAGCACGAAAGTATTCCACGAGCTCCGCTCGTCGAGCCAGGACCGGCTTTCGATCCGGGGTTCCATCATCATGGGCACCCAAACTTCGGGCCAATAGAAGAGCTCGGTCCCGTGAAAATCAGGAGGAGCCACACCAAAGACCGTGTACGGCAGGCGGTTGATGCGAATGATCTTGCCAACGATGGCGGGGTCGCCCCCAAATCGTGCTTGCCAGGCGCCATAGCTCAACACGGCGTAAGGGCTCGCTCCGGGATGCAGGTCATCACTTTGATTGAAGAAACGCCCTACAGCGGGCTTCACGCCGAGGAGGTCGAAATAGTTGCCGGTGGCAAGATAGCCCCAAATGCGTTCCGGGCCGCGATCGGTCTCCAACTCCATGGGGGCCATACGGTATCCAACGAGTCCGGCGAGCACCTGATTGCGGTCGCGAAGGTCTTTGTAGTTCGGAAATGACTGACTTGGGCCGTAGCGGCCATTTTCAAGGAAGACCAACTCGCTTGGCCTCTCGACCGGCAGCGGGCGGAGGATGAGGGCATTCACAATACTAAAGACTGCGGTGTTTGCGCCGATGCCGAGGGCGAGCGTCAGAACCGCCACGGCGGTGAAGCCGGGACTCTTTAGCAGCACGCGCAGCGCGTAGCGAAAGTCCTCGAGGAGCGTTCTCATTTCTGCCTCATTCGTAACGCAATGCGACCATGGGATCCACCCGCGACGCACGGTGGGCCGGAAGAAAGCTTGCCAAGGCCGCGACAACGGCAAGCAACACAACCGCTGAAGCGATGACGAGAGGATCGGCAAAGCCCGAGCCAAAAATCATGCTGCGCACCAGACCTGTGCCAGCCAGAGCCGCAGGAACGCCGGCGGCTATGCCGATAAACACGAGAACAAAGCTTTCACGAAGGACCTGCCACAGCACATCGGCCGGTCGAGCGCCCAAAGCCATGCGGATGCCGATGTCCCGGGTCCGCCGAGCAACGATATACGTCATCACGCCGTAGAGGCCTACGCTGGCGAGCAAAATGGCGAGAAGGCCGAAGGCGCTGGAGAGTTGCTCGATGAAACGGTCCGTTTCGAGCGTGTCGCTGACCAAGCCAGACATGGAACGAATCGAGATCGGCGGAAGCGACGGGCCAACTTGCTCGACAGCAGAACGAAGGGCGGCACCTACACTTACCGTGTCTGCATAGGTGCGCACTTCATACACAGCGGTCGGTTGCTCCCACATGGGAACAAACAGGGGAACGTAGACGCGAGGCGGAGTTCTCTCCCTCAGGCTGTTGTACTTGGCATCCGCGGCCACGCCCACGACGATCGAATCCGCGGAATTGCCGGGATAAGTGTCGCGAACGTGTTTGCCGATCGGATTCGTATTGGGAAAGAAGCGCCGAGCAAAGGTCTCGTTCACCACCGCAGGACGAAGACCGGCGGCTGCGTCCTGTGCGCCGATTTCGCGGCCGAGGAGAATCGGAATGCCCAAGGTCGAGAAA
>Ga0306920_100008730_pt1 | contig 13474 bp, 13 predicted proteins | sample flu12Cox44000170_FD_204666 | JGI IMG/M metagenome (GOLD analysis project Ga0306920, IMG submission 204666) | Lab enrichment of tropical soil microbial communities from Luquillo Experimental Forest, Puerto Rico - flux4day.12C.oxic.44.000.170 (v2)... | ecosystem: Environmental > Terrestrial >... | reverse complement strand
CCAAACGCTCACCCAGAGCATCAACGCCTTCTTCTTCCGCGGATCACAACAGCTTGGAGCCCGCTTCCGCCTCTCCGGCGGCCTCTACCAGGCTCGCTATTCGACCTTCGGCAGCTCGTTGAATTGGCGCCTCGGGCTGAGTCAGGACTTGGGCGCCTCGAGCGTGGTGCGTTTTTCCGTCGGGACGGGGTTTCGCGCGCCGCTGCTCTCAGAGCTCTACTTCTATCCTCCCATTGTCGTCGACGGTAAGCTCCAACCCAATCCAGGGCTTGGGCCGCTCGATGCCAACTGCGTCGTTCCCAACGGCAATCCGAACGAACAACCCGAACACGCGACCGAATACGAGCTGGGATTCTCGCATCTCTTTTCGAACACGTCGAACGTCGATGTCTCGCTCTATCGCTCGAACTTGCGCGACACGATCGAGAACTACTATCCGGGAGGAGGTGCGCGAAGCTTCTGCGGTACTCCGCCCGGATTCGCTTACGAAATTCCGGTTAATATCGGGAACGCGGTGTATCAAGGGGCTGAAGTTCGATACAAGCAGCTGCTTCCGCGCCTAAATCTTTCGGTGACTCTCTCCTATGGGCTCAACGTCGCCTATCCGTACGCGCTAGGTCCCTTCGTTTCAAATCCGACCTCGGGCGGGACGCTCGTCGACTACCAGCAGTTTCTCGGCGTGCCTCAGCAGCAAGGTTCGGCCGTCCTGTCGTGGACGCGCAACGGCTGGCACGCCTCGACGGCGCTGACCTTTGCGGGGAAGAACAACACTTTAAACCAGCCGCCGTACGCGCTCGTCGATGCAGCCGCCGGCAAGAATTTCGGTCACGTCGACGTGACGATTGCGGGAACGAACATCTTTAATGCCGTGTCGGGCCCGTTTACGCTCTACAACGCGGGCGTACCGTATCGCGGGCTCTATCCCGGTCCGAACAGTACGCAATTCCTCGCCAACGTTCCGACCGACGCGCTTGTCGTGCAGCCAGGTTCGGTGAAGTTCATCATAACGCTGCACGAATGACCGCGACGATGAAGGCATTGCGGCTCCACGCGATCGGTGGCCCGGATGAGTTGCACGTCGATGAAATCGCGGTGCCGCAGCCCCGTGAGTCGGAGGCGCTCGTCCGGATTCGCGCGGCAGCGCTCAATCGCCGCGACGTCTTCATAACTGCGGGCCTCTATCCGAATATCCGGCTTCCGATCACGCTTGGCTCCGACGGAGCTGGAGAGATTGCCGCGCTCGGCGCAGTCTTCGGCGATCTACGCGTCGGCGATGAAGTCGTGATCGATCCGTTGCTTGCATGGGGCGAGGATCAACGCGTGTGGGATCCCGCAACCGCTAATATTTTGGGAATGCCGCACGACGGCACGTTCGCGCAGTACGTCGTCGTGCCGGCCGAAAACGTCTATCCCAAACCAAAACGGCTTTCGATGGAAGAGGCTGCGGCGATTCCGCTCGCCGGACTAACGGCGTATCGCGCGCTCTTCACGCGTGCGGCGCTGCAGCGGGGCGAAAACGTTTTGATTACAAGCGTCGGCGGCGGCGTGCAGACCTTCGTCTTGCTCTTTGCCAAGCACGCCGGCGCGCGCACCATCGTTACGTCCGGCAGCGATGATAAACTCGAGCGCGCCAGAGCGCTCGGCGCGGACCTCGCGATCAACTACAAGACGACGCCGGACTGGCAGAAGATGCTACGATCGGAAAGGATCGATCTGGTGGTCGATTCGTCCGGCGGCGAGACCCTGCGCAAAGCGCTCGACGCGGTGCGGCCCGGCGGCCGCATCGTCATCTATGGGGGAACCACCGGCGAAGCGACGATCCGGCTCTTTCCGCTCTTCTGGAAGCATATCAGCGTCTTGGGCACGTCTATGGGCAGTCCGCAAGACTTCGCGGCGATGCTCGAGCTTTTCAGTGATGGACTGTGCCCCGTTGTCGACCGGGTATTTGCGCTCGACGATGCCGTCGCCGCGGCAAGGCGCCTCGACGCCGCGGAACATTTCGGCAAAATCGTATTACGCGTAGATTAGCGTGTGGACGCCACGCTACTCCCGCTTGCCGTAGCAGCTGCCGTTGGGCGGCGGCCGGTCTTGATAGAGCGGCCCGGGATGCGCGACGGGCAGGCCGCTGCGCGGCCAGAGAATCACCGCGACTTGGTGGTTCGGCGTAAGCATAAGCTCGCAGTTGACGACGTTGCGCGCCTTCGACTTGGCCGTTCCGCCGACCCAAAGATCGAACCACAGCCCGTAGCAGCCATTGCTGCCGCTGCCTGTCGGCGGCCCTGAAGCGGTGCACAAATCTTCGCGGATGAAGTATTGTTTGAGGAACGGTACATAAATCTTGATGCCGTACGGAATTTGTTTGTTGTTGGAGTGTTCGGTGGCGAAGGTCGTCGGATTGCAGTACGTGCCGTCGCCGCCGGCGCCTTTGTGGATGATCGGATGCGCGATTTGATTCCCCGGGGGTGTGTTATCCGGCCAACCGTAGAATGTAATAGTCGCTTTGACGTTCGTGGGGGTTTGTTTGGTCACGTAGCACGATGCTTTAGGCGCTCCGCTCGGTACGGGTATGGACGACCCGCTTGTTTGCATGCATGACGCCAGCGAGATTGCGGCCGCTGCAAGCAATAAACGACGCATTAAACTAATCCGCTGTGAGACGGTAAGCAAAGAGTGTCCGGAGGCGCATCTCGGTGCCGAGTTCGGCAGTGATGACCGCAGCCTCTGCCGGGCCCACGAGTTCTTCGATGCGCGGATTGAGCATCGCCATTTCATCGTCGGTCATCGGGCGGTTCAACGGCTCGGCACGCACGCGGCCGTCCTCTTCGAGGGCGATCAGGTGGGCGAGCACCTGCCGCGCCATCGCGGGCCAAAGCACGCTGCGCTGTGGACCGTAGACGGCCCGGACGATCTCGGGAATAGTACGCGGCAAGTCGCGCAGCGTGTCGAGAATCTGCTCCTCGCGCGCGCGGCGATGCTCGATGTACTCGGCGAGCTTAGTGCGCGCGTCCTCGACGATCGGGCCATGCCCTCCGTAAATGGTCCGCGCCTCGCCGAACTCGTCCGCAAGCCGCTGCAACGTGCGCTGGTACGGGCGCATCGCTCCGCTCGGCGGTGCGATAACTGACGTGCCTTCTCCGAGGACGACGTCTCCCGTAAATAGACTGCGTTCTTGCGCCAAATAGAATACGACGTGATCGAATGTGTGACCGGGCGCATCGATGACCTGCAGCGCAACGCCTCCGACGGGCCACGCGCGGTCGAGCGGAAGATCGCAAACGTTCGGTACTCGGCTCTTGGGGTGCGCGTAGACCGGTGCGCCCGTCGCTGCCACGAGCGCGGGGGCGCCCGACGCGTGGTCGGGATGTCCGTGCGTCAGTGCGATCGCGCGTATCGCGAGCGCGCGCGAGCCTGCCGCTTCGAGCAATGCTTCAACATGTTGCTCGACGGCCGGTCCCGGATCGATGATCAACCCTTGACCGCCGCCGCAATCGAGCAAATAAGAGTTCGTGCCAGAGAGCGTCATCGCCGATGGATTGGGCGCGCGAAGCAGCGTTACCATGCGTTCTCGAGTTCCGGCGGTATCGCGAACGTCTCGCCCGCATCGTTCGGCATGATCGTCACGACCGGTTTCGTTCGTGCAAACGTGAGTGCGTCGTCGATCGAATCGAATGCGCGAAGACGCTCGAGATGCTTGATCGTCGGATAGACCAAGTGCATTTCGCCGCGCTCATAGCGCGCGAGCGCTTCGGTCGGTGCGATCCAAAGACCATCATGCGTTTCGAACGCGTCGGCGAATGCGGCTTGATCGGCCGGTGCAGAGGCGAAGAAGAAGTGCGTATTATATCGCCGTGGCTCGCTCGGCGGCGTGATCCAATGTGAAAAGAACGTAAGTGCGCGGGCGTCGCCGTACCAATCGCGCGCGACTAGAAAATCGGCGAAGGTGAGCGCGCCTTCGCGCACCCCACCACGCTCTACCGCAATTTGATTCCAGTCCAGTGCGGCAGCATCGATCGCGCGTTCTGTCGCAGTGCAGGCGAGCAGCACTCCCGCTTCTTCAAAGAGCTCGCGCAGCGCTGTGACGAGTAACGCGCGCGCTGCGCCGTGTTCGATCGGCGGTTCGGTACAGACCAGATCGGGCGAGACTTCCGCTCGAAACTCGCGAGCCAAGCGCTGCGGCTCGAGGCCGACCGTGCGCCGCTGCGCCGCCGAGGAGGTGTCCTGCGGGTCGATCGTTCCGCCTGGAAAGACGAATGCATTAGGAGCGAACGCGCTGCGAGTGCTGCGACGCGTCAGATAGACCTCGAATGAAGGCCTCGCTAAAATCACCGTCGCGGCCAAACGCACCCTGCTCACACGGAGCAGTCTCCCGGGCCCGTCCAGAGAAAACCTCTCAATGCGAATTGCATTGGGCAGCGATATGGAAGGGGATCTTCCCGAGGCGGTTGACCGATGGCTGCGCGCGCACGGTTACGAGGTGCGCCGGTTCGGCGCGCTTGTAGAAGATGGAGAGGACGCGTGGCCTTCGGTCGCTCACGAAGTCGCGAACGCCGTCGCGCGCGGTGAGGTGCAGTATGGCGTGCTCTGCTGTTGGACCGGCACCGGGGTAAGTATCGCCGCCAATAAGGTTGCGGGTGCGCGAGCCGCGCTCTGTGCCGATGCCGCCACCGCTGCCGGCGCGCGTGAATGGAACGACGCCAACGTCCTTTGCATGTCCTTGCGCGCCACGACTCCGACGCTCGCGCAAGAGATGCTCGAGGCCTGGTTCGCGGCGGGCCCAACCGACGACCCGGCCTATCGCGCGATGATCGACGAAGTTCGCCTGAAATAGTAAAGAAATTGTAAAGCAGAGGGGCTGCGCACTCGCGCAACCCCCGATTAATCTGCCGTTCGCCGGAGCGTAGAACTAACGCTGCGTTCCGGCCCCTCTTCCGGCGGTTCCGGCGCCCGTTCGTGCCGTCCTGAGCCAGAGAGGCCGATTCTACCAAATCGGATACGCGGACTCAAGATGGTTGCCGAAATAACCAACAAAAAAGAAAGAGGAGCGACCAGTTGACCGCGTGGCCCGTCCAACAATACGCGCATTCGCGCCGGGTCACAAAGAGCAGCGAATAAGCGAGCACTACGGAGGTGAGGGCGGCAAACAGCATGACGGCCAAGAGGGCCGCCTTCGCCAGCGTTCCTTGGATCAGCCAAATCGCGAGAGCGACCCCGGGATAGTAGATCACGCCGAGAACGGCGTTCTGGACGCCGAAGAGACGGGCCCGCGGCGACGTCACGACACTGGGCTCAAGCAACTCCCCCCGTTGCGCCCGCCGGCTCTTCGAAAGCATGAAAAGCGAGACATAGAGCCCAACACCGCATAGCAACGTAATGACCGTCCGCATAACCATCGCTTGAATCGATTCCTTCGGCAGGCTGTCGCAATCGCGCTACTGGCCGGATCCTTCGCGCTTGCCTTTTGGGTCATTCGGCACCAGCCCCGCGTTGAACACGAGATTCGGACGATCGGTCCGCTCGCCTATCCGCTGGCTGTGGCTATCTTTGCGCTGGTGGCGTCCGCTCCGTTCTCGGTGACCGACGCTTTGGCGATCATGAACGGCGCCATCTTCGGGCCGGTTGAGGGAACGCTGGTAGATACGCTTGGCCTGATTTTAGCCGCGCTTCTCGGATATTGGATTAACCAGCACGCTTCGACAATGTTCAACCTGCAGGAGTACCTGCAGCGCTTGCCCGCCTGGGTGAAGCGCTTCCCGGTCGGCTCGCCGGCGTTCTTGCTCGCGGTTCGAGTCATTCCAGGATTTGGCGGAACCGTCGCTACCGCGACCGCCGCAACCTTTCGCGTTCCGATCTGGCGACACGTGTGGACGATGTGCGCGATCGCCGTGCCGATTTGCGCGCTGCTTACCATCTTCGGCGATCGCGTCACGGTTGCGATTCACGGCTACGAATGGCGCGCACGTCACTATGCGCGCTACTATTGCCTCACGCACCGCTGCCCGCACTTTCATTTTCGCCGCCATGAAGCCGTTTCGCCGTCACCTTCACCGTGACGGCGCTACAGATCGTTTCCGATCGCGTCCAGCTCGATCGCCTCGGCGCGCGCGTGCGCGATGCGGGGCGGGTAGGACTCGATACCGAGTTTCATGCCGAGCGAACGTACTCGCCCCGGCTGATGATCCTGCAGCTCGCTTTCGACGACGGCATCGCGATCGTCGACGCACTCGCGATTCCTGATTTACGGCCGCTCGCGCTGGCACTGACGCATACTACCGTCGTGGGGCATGCACTGTCGGCCGACTTGAAGATCTTTGCGGACCGCTTCGATCTCGTTCCGCCCCGCGTCTTCGATACGCAAGTTGCGGCCGCATTTCTCGGATATGGAATGCAGGTTTCGCTCAGCGACTTGGTGCGCGCCATTTGCGCGGTTCGGCTAACGAAATCGCAGACGGTCAGCGATTGGTCGGCGCGGCCGCTCTCGGAGCCCCAAATCGAATATCTCGTCGGCGACGTCGTGCACCTTCTCCCGCTTTACGACGCGCTCGTGCCACAGCTCGAAGAGAAAGGACGCTACGAGTGGGTCTACGAGGAATGCGAAGAGCTCGGCGACATCGAGCGCTACCGCATCGACGAGCGGCGCGCGTACTTGCGGATTCCAGGGGCGACTCGAATGAGCCGCCGCGAGCTCGGTGTCCTCAACGAGCTCGTAAAATTGCGCGATCGAACCGCACGCGAACGCGACCTGCCGGTGCGATACATTCTTCCCGACGACGTGCTCGCGGGACTCGCGGTGCTCAAGCCGACGAAGCTCGACGACCTCGCGCAACTGCGCCGCGTCGACGCCGGCATGAAGCGGCAGCTGGGTGCGGCAATCCTCGATGCCGTCGCGCGCGGCCTTTCGCTTCCCGAGTCCGATCTGCCGCATCGGGCGGCCCGTCCGTCCGCGCCCGCGCGCGACGCGCTCGTCGCCTTCATGGGCGCGGCGATTTCGGAGATTGCGCGAGAAGCGGAACTGCCGGCGGGCCTGCTCGTTCCCCGCGCAGCACTCGAACGGCTCGCGCGTGAGATTCCGCGAGATCGCGCCGATTTCGAGCGCGTGCTGGCATTGCAGCCGTGGCGTCTAGCGCTGGTAGCCGAACCCCTTTGGCGTCTCTGTTCGGGCAACGCGGCGTTGAAAATCGAAGGCTACGCGGAGGGCGATCCGAAAGTACGATTATCCGATGATTGCGCATCCCAATAGCTTCGGCGCGCTCGATACGCTGCGCGCCGGAGGTCGATCGTATCGCTATTTTAGGCTCGATGCCCTCGAACGCGCCGGGCTCGCGCAGCTCGCGCGGCTGCCGTTTTCACTAAAGATTCTGCTCGAGAATCTGCTGCGATTCGAAGATGGTCGAGTCGTTAGGCGCAACGACATCGAGGCATTAGCGCAATGGAGCCGCCACGGACGGCACGAACGTGAGATTGCTTTTACGCCGGCTCGCGTCTTACTGCAAGATTTCACCGGCGTTCCTTGCGTTGTCGATCTGGCGGCGATGCGCGATGCGATGGCTGAAATGGGCGGCGATCCAAAGTCGATCAATCCGCTGCAGCCGGTGGAGTTGGTCATCGATCATTCAGTGCAAGCCGACTACTTTGGATCGAACGATGCGCTCGCAAAGAACACCGACCTCGAGTTCGAGCGCAATCGCGAACGATACGCATTTCTCAAGTGGGGGCAGTCAGCGCTCTCAGGTCTTCGCGTCGTTCCACCGGGAACCGGGATCGTTCACCAAGTCAACATCGAGTATCTCGCGCGCGTCGTCTTCGGCTCGCCCTTCGACGGAGCCTGTGCTGAGCGGAGTCGAAGCGCTCAGGGTGACACTGCGCCGCTTACCTATCCGGATACCTCTGTAGGGACCGATTCGCACACGACGATGGTCAACGGTCTGGGCGTTCTGGCTTGGGGCGTCGGAGGAATCGAGGCCGAAGCGGCGATGCTCGGGCAGCCGGTAACGATGCTGATTCCCGAAGTCGTCGGGTTTCGTTTGGAAGGCGCCTTGCGTGAAGGCGTGACGGCGACCGATCTTGTGCTGACAGTTGCTCAAATGCTGCGCCGCAAGGGCGTCGTCGGAAAGTTCGTCGAGTTTTTCGGGAGAGGGCTTTCCGCGCTTCCGGTCGTCGATCGGACAACGATCAGCAATATGTCGCCCGAGTTCGGTTCGACGGTTGCCATCTTTCCGATCGACGCTCGCACGCTGGAATACCTGGAGCTCACCGGACGATCGCGCGAGCAGATCGCGCTGGTCGAAACATATGCGAAAGCGCAAGGACTCTTTCGCACCGACGATTCTCCCGATCCCGAATTCGCCGATACGCTCGAGCTCGATCTCGCGAGCGTCGAACCGAGTTTGGCCGGGCCACACCGTCCGCAGGACCGGGTACCGCTGCAAGAAGTCAAACGAAACTTTACCGGCGCATTGCAGCAATGGCTTGCAGCACGGGAGCGCGCCGGCGAAGCGGTCTCGCGTTTCGAAGACGAAGGCGGTGGCGGAACCGCAACCGTGCCGCATCCCACAGTGGCCATCCAGCGTGACGGCGAGCTCGACGACGGCGCTGTGGTCATCGCGGCAATCACGAGTTGCACTAATACCTCGAATCCATCAGTTCTAATCGGCGCAGGGCTGCTCGCGCGCAATGCCGTCGAACGCGGACTTCGCACGCAGCCATGGGTCAAGACGTCGCTCGCTCCCGGCTCCAAAGTCGTGACCGATTACCTTGCGAAATCGGGCTTGCAAGAGTCGCTCGATCGGCTCGGGTTCAATCTCATCGGTTATGGCTGCACGACTTGCATCGGCAACTCAGGCCCGCTCCCAAGCGACGTCGCCGAGATGGTTGCCGACCGGGATCTCATCGTAGCCGCGGTGCTCTCCGGCAACCGGAACTTCGAAGGACGCATTCATCCGCAAGTCCGCGCCAACTATCTGGCTTCACCACCGCTCGTCGTCGCTTACGCCCTCGCCGGCCGCATGGACGTAGATTTAACGGCCGAACCGCTTGGCACCGGTAGTAACGGCAAGCCCGTATTTCTCAAGGACATCTGGCCGACTAACGGCGAGATCGAAGCGACGATCGCGCGCTGCATCAGCAATGAGATGTTCCAGCGCGAGTATGCCGACGTCTTCAAGGGTGACGCGAACTGGAACGGCCTCAACGTGGCCGCCAGCGAGCGCTATCCCTGGGATCCAAACTCGGAGTACGTCAAGGAGCCGCCGTATTTCAAGGGGATGCCCGCGGAGCCGGCGCCGCTGCAGGACGTGCACAGCGCTCGCGCGATCGCGCTGCTGGGCGATTCGGTGACGACCGATCACATCTCGCCCGCGGGCAGCATCTCCAAGATTAGCCCGGCAGCCAAATACCTGATGGAGCACGGCATCGAGCCGCGCGACTTCAACTCGTATGGTGCGCGTCGCGGTAATCACGAGGTAATGGTGCGCGGAACCTTTGCGAACGTGCGGCTGCGCAATGCGCTCGTTCCAGGCGTCGAAGGTGGGGTAACGCGGTATCTGCCGACCAACGAGCAGTTGTCGATTTTTGATGCCGCGCGCAAATACAAAGCCGACGGCACGCCGCTGATCGTCCTTGCCGGCAAGGAGTACGGATCAGGCTCCTCGCGCGACTGGGCCGCCAAAGGACCCTATTTGCTTGGCGTCGTGGCGGTGATCGCCGAATCGTTCGAGCGGATTCACCGCAGCAATCTCATCGGCATGGGCGTGCTCCCGCTTGAATATATCGACGGCGCCGATCGCTCGACGTTCGGTCTCACCGGCGAAGAAATCTACGATATTACCGGAATCGCCGGCGGCATCGAACCGAAAATGAAGCTGCGCGTGAAAGCAACCGATGCGCAAAGCGGCAAATCGATCAACTTCGAAGTGCGCCTTCGCATCGACACCCCAAACGAAGCCGAGTATTATCGCCACGGCGGAATTTTGCAGTACGTCTTGCGCCAGCTTCGTAAGTCGATGTTAACGACGTCACCCTGAGCGCTTCGGCTACGACGGCTTAACTACCAGTGTCACCTCGAGCAGAGTCGAAGGGTGACACTGGTAGACCAGGATGACAAACGGAGTCATCCTTCGACTCCGCTCAGGATGACAAACGCATGACAGACGGTTTTCGAAGTAACGCCCTAGATGTTGATGCGGCCAGTCATGTCGCGAGAGGATTCGACGAACCACAGTCTGTCGCCGTATCCTCGAGTGATCCCCGTCGGACCGGCCTTGGGATTAATGCCGATCGAATGTTCGGTGATCTTGCCTTGCATCGTGATGCGGCCGATCTTCGAGGCCCGCACCTGATACGATCCGTAAGTCTCGTACTCCGTAAACCACATTGCGCCGTCGGGACCGGCGGCTATGTCAAAGGGCTGTTCCGTCGGCGTGATGCCGCTTGAATATTCGGTAACTTTCCCCGCGGTCGTGATGCGCCCGATTTGGCCGATCGATCGCTCCGTAAACCAGAGTGCGCCGTCCGGCCCGGGAGCGATTGAATACGGTTTCGCATCAAAGGAAATGCCTTTCGAGAACTCGGTGACCTTGCCGCGCTTGGTGATCCGCCCGATCTGACCGCTGTTCGGTTGCGTGAACCATAACGCACCATCAGGGCCGGCAGCGATGTCGTTCGCTAATGCGGGTATGGGAAAGAGTTTGATTTGACCGCTCGTCGTAATTCGTCCGATTTCGGGCGGCAAGCCGTCGTCCGCGAACCACAAGGCTCTGTCGGGTCCGCTGCAGATGCCGAGGGGAGCGCTGTAGTTGTGCAGCGGAAACCCCGTGTACGATCCTCCCGGCGTCAACTTGAGGATCTGCTCGTTGTAAACGTCGGTAATCCAAAGATTGCCGTCGGGGCCTTCGACGATATCAGAAAAGGACGAACCCTGGCTGGAAATTCCGCCGTAGTAATAGAGGTGCTGTTGCGCACCAGATGTCGCGATGGCGACGACGGCGTTCTCGCCAAAGTCTTGATCGATCGTGTCGGTGATCCACATCAGCCCGCCTGGTCCGGCGGTAACGGCACTTGGCATGTAATAGCCGCTTCCGTACTGTGGAAGATCCGCGAACTCTCGGATCCTAATGCGATCGCCTGGCGGTTCCGTCAGGGACGGCACGCCGCCGCCGACGCCGCCTGAGGGTGGTACTGCGCCTCCGTTCATGCAGCCCGACGTAAGGGCGGCTAGACCGCCCAGGATAAGGGCAACCGTAATGTGGCGCATGATGCGAGCCTCCTTTGGCGGGGACTAGGGTTACTTTTCTTTGAGAGGAGGGAGTTTACTTGCGCTGGTGGATCGCGAAATTATTCCCCTCGGGGTCCTCGCACCAGGCGATGCGGCAGACTGGCGATTCCATCACGCCGCTATAGAAGCGGACGCCTGCTTCGCGCAGCCGTTTTTCCGCGCGATCGATATCCGGTACGGCAAAGACCGCTCCGCCGCACGGATACCACATGCCCTCCGGCAACTTGAAGATGCCGAACGCATTTCCGTCGCTCAGCTCGAATTCGCTCCCATGTTCGAGCTTCGTCTCCTTGGCCGCCGATAGACCGATGACGTCGCGATAAAACGCGAGCGCGCGAGCTAGATCCTTGGCTAAATATTGGACAGTGTCGATGCCGGTCGCGCCGGCGCTGTCGATGACTGCCATGCCGGTATCCTTTCTAAATTGCTCGTTTTGGCTTAGGCTATGTTCGCATACGATACGTGACATGGGCTGTCATGTTTTCGCGTCAGCCAGCAGGCTAGGGCGTTACTTCGAAGACCGACCCTAACCCCATCGCGCCGCCGCCGATCGTCGTACCGTAGAGCTTGCCGTCAGCACTCATCACTACGCCGGTTGGGAGCACTCCGTCCGGCTTACCGTTGAAGCTGTGAAGCAGGCTATATTTCCACGCGTGATGCGATCCGGACGCGAGCTCAAAAACGACCCCGCAGCCATAGTTGTAGCCAAATATGCATTTATGATTTAAGTTGCCGCCGTTAAACGTCGTTCCGTATAAGTTACCAGACATATCGATGGCCATGGTTCCCACCGGCAAGATACCTGCGCTCGCCGTGCTGCCTGTGAAAAAATGAATGACGCTGAATAACCGTCGGCCCCGCACGCCGGGTCTCAGTTCGAAGATCACACCGTAGCCGGAGTCGAAAGGAGTACCGCCGCCACCGTGCTGGGTGCTTCCATAGAGGTTGCCGGCGGCGTCGAAGAGTAGGCCCCCCGCCGGCAGAAAGCCGTCGGCCCCGTTGAATGCATGGAGCACGCTCTCCTTCCACCGGCCCTTTGCTATGGGCGCGAGCTTAAAGACGACGCCGCATCCTTGCGCGGCGCTTCCTACACACGAAGGGTTTCCGCCGTCCGCCGTCTCTCCATAGAGCGCGCCGTCGCGCCCGAACAGTACAGGGCCTGAGGGGTTCGCTCCGTTTTCCCCAAGAAGAAGCGATGGATGATCGTCTCGGTCCATTTGTTGCCCGAGCGAGTCAATTCATATACCGTACCGTTTCCGCCGCTGCCGCCTGTTCCGCCGACAATCGTCGTTCCATATAAGTTTCCGTGCCTGTCTAAGATAAGGCTCGTTCTCGGCTGCGCACCATCCCGATTTCCTTGGAAACTGTGAAGATCGCGGAATCGCAGTCCGTGCACGTCATGGAAGAGCCCATAGGCTACTCCCAAGTTACCGCCGACGTCAGTTGCACCATAGAGATTCTCTAGCGTATCGGCGACGAGGGGAGAACTAGGATACGCGCCATGATAGAGATCGAAGCTCCACAACGTCGTTTCTTTCCAGCCATGCGAATCGTGCGACAGGCGATAAATAGTGCCGCACCCGCTTCCGCACGCGCTGCTGGTGCCGCCGAGCTTTGTGGTTCCATAGAGGCGGTTCTCCGCATCAACGATCGGACTCGCTTCGGGCGTGTTACCTTCGCTGGGAGCGAACGAATGAATGACGCTGTAGCTCGACGTGACCGGCAGACCGTAAGGAGCCGCCACGAACGACGGCGCGCTCCGGCCAAACGCTCCGGCGGGTGGTACCGCGCCGCCGTTCATGCACGCCGCCGTGAGGGCGGCCAAAGTGCTCAGTATAAAGGCAACTGTAATCCGGCGCATGGGTCGGGCTCCTTCGGCGACCAGGGTACGTTTGTTCATGCTAGCTTCCGTTCTGGCTCGCGACAAGGGCCCAAGTGCACGAATTGCGCACACTCCGCAGGCACCCGCGATACTTGACATAGGCTGTCATGGTTTCGTAGTTTGATGAGGCTGTGAAGGCCGACCGCCTGATTTCGCTCTTGCTCCTGCTGCAATCGCGGCGTCAATGCTCGGCACGCCTCCTTGCGGAGCGCCTCGAGGTTTCAGAACGAACCATCTATCGTGACGTAGACGCGTTGAGCGCCGCCGGTGTACCCGTTTACGCCGAGCGCGGCTCACAAGGCGGCATCGTGCTCGCCGACGGC
>Ga0306920_100008729_pt1 | contig 13474 bp, 13 predicted proteins | sample flu12Cox44000170_FD_204666 | JGI IMG/M metagenome (GOLD analysis project Ga0306920, IMG submission 204666) | Lab enrichment of tropical soil microbial communities from Luquillo Experimental Forest, Puerto Rico - flux4day.12C.oxic.44.000.170 (v2)... | ecosystem: Environmental > Terrestrial >... | reverse complement strand
GATCGTGCTGGCCCAAATCTATCAGTGCCACGGCCAGCCGCGGCTGGCGCTGACGAACTTCCGGGAAGCCCTGGCGCTCGCCGAGCAGGCGGGCGATCCGCAGCTCTTGTTCCCCTGCTATGATGGTTTGGCGGCGCTCCACCTCGAGATGGGCAACGACGCGTCAGCCGACGAATACCTGCAGAAAGCGCAGGGTGTCTGCGAGAGCACGGGGCTCGACCCCGATTCCCTGGTGGTCCTGCCGTTCCTAGAGTGAGGAGGCAAGCCGATGATGGAGCCGACCACCTCGCTGCGACCCGGTGACGATGCGCCCGACATCACGCTGCCGTCCGCCACCGACGACGGCACGATCTCGCTCGCCGCGTACCGTGGCGAGGGCCCGGTGCTCCTGGCGCTGTTCCGCGGTCTCTACTGACCATTCTGCCGGCGACAGGTCGTGTCGCTGGGTCTGACCGCGGAGAAGCTGCGCGGGGCGGGCGTCGAGCTGGTCGGAGTCGTCGGGACGGCCGCCAACCGGGCTCGGCGCTACTTCAGCTACCGGCGGCCACGGTACCCGGTCGCCGCCGATCCGGACCTCGCCAGCCACCGCGCCTTCGGGCTACCGCACACGGCGTTCACGCCGGAGATCTTCCAGATCGCCAACGCCAAGATCGACGGTGTCGCGCGGGAAGCCGGGCTCAAGGTGCCAGCCGGCGGCGGTTGGCAGGCCCTCGACCGCGAGGACGGCATCCAGCCGAACGAGTTCGCCCTCGACATAGAGCGCCACCAGGCGCAGCTCACCGGCCAGTTCCTGATCGACCGCCAGGGCGTGATCCGCTGGTCCAACATCGAGACTGAGCGCGACGGCATGGACGGCATCGACCGGTTCCCGTCGGACGACGAACTGCTCGCCGCCCTCCGCGCGCTCTGAGGGATCGGGGGAGAACCCGGCGCCAGACGAAGACCGAGTGGACCCGCCTGGCCGCCTCGCCGTGGTCGACGACGCTACGCCACCTGGAAGCGCCGGATGGCGTCGGTGTCCCAGACGCCACCCTGCCCGGGGTGCGCGGGGCGCGGCATGGGGCCGTCGACCAGATGGCGGGGCTCGGCCAGGAGCGGCTCCAGCCCACGGTATGGGCTCGAGGTAGTAAGCGGTCGGGCTGGCGGCCATCAGGTGGCACGTCAGCTCGGGGAAGAGGCGGGACGCGAGGGGCAGGTGCCAGGCGTCCCCCAGGGCCGCCGTGCCCACCCAGCCCGTCACGCCGCCGAACCGTTCGAGGTCCGGCATCATGACGTCGACCGCCTTGGCCTCGATCAGCCCCGGAAGCCGAAGTGAGTCTGGGCGTTCTCGCCGGTGGCGAGTGGCGTCCGGAGCTCGGCGGCCAGGCGAGCCTGGCCGGCGCCGTCGTCGTGAGGGACGGGCTCCTCGAACCAGGTGAGGTCGATCCCCGCGTCCTTCAGAGGCCTGGGACGTGGCCGCCAAGGCCCTCGGGGTCCCGCTGTGGCAGCTCTTGGGCGGCTCGCCCACACCGCTCGACACCTATGCCAGCGAGGGGCTCTGGCTGACCGCCGACCTCGGCAAGCTGGTGGCGCAGGGCTTCCGTGCGGTGAAGATGCGCTCGGCCGCGACCGCGAGGGCGCTGCCGTGGCAGCCGCTCGCGCCGTCCGCGATGCCATCGGCCCCGACATCCGGCTCATGGCCGAAGCCAAGGCTGGGACGTGCAGCGCGCTCGGCGTCGGACGGAAGAGCGGTGTTGATGGCGGAAATGGCGAAGGCGGCGAGGCCTCGATGTGGGCCTTGAGGCCGCGGAGCAGCTCGATCACGGCCCGGCCCAGTCCTGGCCGATACGTCTGGCCCACGAGCCCCTCGTCGGTCTCGAGGTCGACGAGCAGATGCGGTCATGACGGGGGCGACTCGGATCTTCGACACGATCGGGCGCCGCAGGGGGGGTGTCGACGAGCGTCGTCCGGATGCTGTTGATCTTTACGATGATGGCTCCGTCTGGCGCCTGACTGTGAGTCAGACGCTGGTGGGTGTCAAGGCGGCGACGCGAGGCGACGTGGTAGGCTAGCCGCCGGACGTCGATCGCGACGTCGGGAGGTCACCAATGCGCGTCGGGTACTTCGCCATGCCACTCCACCCGCCCGGGTCCGAGCCAGGGCTGACGATGGAGGAGGATCTCCGCCAGCTCGTCGCCCTCGAGCACCTCGGGTTCGAGGAGGCCTGGATCGGGGAGCACTTCACCGCGGAGTGGGAGAACATCCCGTGCCCGGACCTCTTCATCGCCAAGGCGCTCGGGATGACCCGGACGATCCGGCTCGGCACCGGCGTGTCGTGTCTCCCGAACCACGATCCCCTCATGCTGGCCCAGCGCATCGCCCAGCTCGACCAGCTGGCGCGCGGCCGCTTCCTGTGGGGCGTCGGCTCGGGCGGCTTCCCGGGCGACTTCGCCCTCTTCGACGTCGACCCCAAGTCGGGCGAGCACCGAGAGATCACTCGGACCACGCTCGACCTCGTGCTCGAGCTGTGGAACGACCCCAAGCCCGGTCTCTACGAGTCGCGCCGCTGGCGGTTCCGCGTGCCCGAGCCCTCCCCCGACATCGACCTCCGCCTCCACCTCCGGCCGTACCAGAAGCCGCATCCGCCCATCGCCGTGGCGGGCGTCTCCGAGAGCTCGGAGACCTTGGTCCTCGCCGGTGAGCGGGGCTTCATTCCCATGAGCATCAACTTCGTGCCGGCGCGCACGCTCCGGACTCACTGGCAGGGGGTGGAGACCGGGGCGCAGCGCGCGGGACGGTCACCGGACCGCGCAACGTGGCGCGTCTCGCGCGATGTCATCGTGGCCGAGACGACCGGGGCGGCCCGACGCCTGGCGCTGGAAGGGCCCCTGGCGCGGGACTGGGACGGCTACTTCCTGCCCCTCCTGCGAAAGACCGGACGGCTGGGGCTGCCCAAGGTCGACCCGTCGATGTCGGACGAGCGGGTCACGGTCGATTATCTCTTGGACCACGTGTGGATCGTCGGAGATCCCGACGAAGTAACGCGCAAGCTCCGCACCCTGCGCGACGAGGTGGGCGGGTTCGGCGTCCTCCTGGTGATCGCCCACGAGTGGCAGCCGTGGGACGCCTGGCTCCGCTCGATGACCCTGCTCACCGAGCGGGTCCTGCCCCAGCTCTGAGCGAGGATTCAGCATGACGCACCCGCCCACCCACGTCGGCGCCCCCGTCGAGGAGATCGATACCCCGGCCGTGATCGTGGACCTCGACGCCTACGAGCGGAACCTCGACCGGATGGCCGACGCCCTCCAGGGAAGCCGGTTCGCCTGCGCGGTCACGCCAAGACCCACAAGTGTCCGGTGGTCGCGCTCCACCAGATGGCGCGGGGCGCCGTTGGCGCCTGCTGCCAGAAGGTCGGCGAGGCCGAGGCCATGGTGTACGGGGGTGTCCGGAACGTCCTCGTGTCGAACCAGATCGTAGGGGCAGGGAAGATCGCCCGGCTCATGGGGCTGGCGACGCAGGCGCCTCTGGTCGAGATCATGGCCTGCGTCGACGACCCCCAGAACGTGCGCGACCTGGACCGGGCGGCCCCAGCGTTCGGGGTGCGGCTGCCCGTCCTCGTCGAGATCGACATCGGGATGAACCGGTGTGGCGTGAAGCCGGGCGAGCCGGCGCTCGCGCTCGCCCGGGAGGTCGCGGCTCAGCCCGGCCTCCGCTTCGCCGGAGTCCGGGCCTACCACGGTCGGGCCCAGCACATCCTCGAGCTCGACGAGCGGCGAGCGGTGATGGAGGTGGCCATCGGCCACGTCCGGGCTACCGTCGACCTTCTGAAGCGCCACGGCCTCGACTGCGGAACCGTCTCGGGGGCCGGCACGGGCACCTATGCGTTCGAGGCGGCCAGCGGCGTGTATACCGAGATCCAGGCCGGCTCGTATCCGTTCATGGACGTGGATTACAAGCGGGTCCGCGGGTTCCCTTCTGAGTTCGAGGACGCGCTCTTTGTCCTCGCGACGGTGATGAGCCAGGCTTCGCCGGGTCGGGCCGTCGTCGACGCCGGGTTAAAGGCGCTCGCGGTAGATGCCGGCATGCCCGTCGTCTATGACCGGCCCGACCTCCAGTTCCAGCGGGCCTCCGATGAGCACGGGATCCTCAAGGTCGCCGATCCCGTTGGCGCGCAGCTGTGGCTCATCCCCGGTCACTGCGACCCGACCATCAATCTCTACGACTGGTACGTGGCCGTGCGGCGGGGCCGGGTCGAGGCGCTCTGGCCCATCACCGCCCGCGGCGCGGTGCGGTGACGCTGCCCCACGCCGGGGCGACCCCGTGGACGGGACGGAGACCCTTCCGGCCGACCTGGTCGTTCAGGGGCGGCCGACACGGTATCGTCAGGCGGGCTCGGGTCGGCCCGTCCTCCTGATCCACGGGGCCGGCGGCAGCGGCGAGCTGTGGGGGCCGCAGCTCGCCGGCCTGGGCGACGTCGGGCGCTTGCTGGCCGTCGACCTGCCGGGTCACGGTGGGACGTCGGGCCCGGGCCTGCTCGCAGTCCAGGCCTACGCCGACTGGATCGTGGCCTTCCTTGACAGCGCCCGTATCAACCGAGCGGTCGTGGTGGGGCACTCGATGGGCGGCGCCATCGCCCAGACCCTGGCCCTCGATCGCCCCGAACGGCTGGACGGCCTTGCGCTGGTCGCTACCGGTGGGCGGCTACGGGTCCTGCGGCGACTGCTCGACGCCTTCCGGGAGACGCCCGGCGAGGGCCGCACCCTCCTTCAGGGCCTCTCGTATGGGGCGGCCACTCCGCCCGACCGCGTCGCGGTGGCCGGGCGGGTCCTCGCCGAGACACCGCCGCTGGTCACGCTGGGCGACTTTCTGGCCTGCGACCGCTTCGACGTCCTCGACCGCCTGGATCGCGTTGACGTCCCGACGCTGGTGGTGGTCGGAACCGAGGACCGGCTCACCCCACCCCGATTCGCCGGGGCGTTGGCCGGTCGCATCCCGGCGGCGCGCCTGGTCGAAATCCCGGGAGCCGGGCACTTCCCGCAGATCGAGGCGCCGGAGTCGGTCGTCCGGGCAATCCGCGAATTCGTGGTATCGCTGGACGAGAATCCGCTGCCCTGACCGGCTCGGGCTACGGTCCGGCCGGCAGCCCGTCCAGCGTATCCGGGCGGACCTCACTTGCGCTCGGGCAGACGCCCGAGCTCGACGGCCACGTGTACCTGCTTCCGGTCGCGGAGGACGGTCAGGTCGACTCGGGTGCCGGGAGCTGTTCCCGCGATCCGACGGGTGAGATCGGGCGGCGCGGAGACGGGCTGGTCGCCGACGGCGATGATCACGTCTCCCTTCCGCATCCCGGATCGCTCTGCGGGCGACCCGTCCACGACGGCGTCCACCATCGCGCCACGGGCTTCGCCCAGACCCATCTCCTCGGCCAAATGCGGCGTCACCCGCCGGATCGCCACCCCCAACCAACCGCGGACCACCCCGCCCCGCTCGAGGAGCTGAGGCAGGACCGTTTTGGCCAGGTTGATGGGAATGGCGAAGCCGATACCGACGGACCCGCCCGACTGCGAGAAGATGGCCGTGTTGATGCCCACCACCGCGCCGCGGCTGTCGATCAGAGGGCCGCCCGAGTTGCCCGGATTCACGGAGGCATCGGTTTGGATGAAATCGTCGTACGGCCCGCTGCCGATGAACCGCTCCTTGGCGCTCACGATTCCGGTCGTCACCGTCTGGTCCAGGCCGAAAGGATTCCCGATGGCCATGACCGGCTCCCCCACCTGGAGATGATCCGAGTTCCCCAGGGGAAGGGCGGGAAGGCCCGAGCCCTCGATCTTGAGCAAGGCGAGGTCGGTGGCGGGGTCCGTGCCGACAACGCGGGCCGTGTGCTCGCTCCCACGGTCCAGCTTGACGACGATGTCGCCACCGCCGGTGACCACGTGGTTGTTGGTGACGACGTAGCCGTTGGCGGAGACAATGAACCCGGAACCCAAGCTCGCGCGGGGCGCGCCGTCCGGCCGGTCGCCCTCGAAGAAGCGGCGGAAGAACTCGGTGCGTGGATCGCCGCTCCGCGGCTCGCGGGTGCTCACGTTCACCACGGCGGGCCGCGCCGCCTTGGCCAGCTCGACCCAGATCGCGAAGGGCGCGGGCAGGGGCCCGTCGGGGGGCGCGTCCGTCCAGAAGCTGGCCAGCGCCCGAGAGACGCCCGGGGGATGGAAGTCGACCCGGACCGAGACGACGCCACCCACCACGAGGAGCACGACGACCAGCACCAGGGCCACGAGCCAGGCGAAGCGTTCCGTCACGGCGCCAATTTTACCAGCGATCCCACCCCGGGCCCGGGCGGCCGAGGAGCGGCCGACCAAGACGCCCGAAGGGGCGTGGCAGAATGAGCCCAGTCAGCGGCGGTCACCCCCGCACGAGGAGGCAGGGATGGGTTACCAGACGATCCGAGTGGACACGGTGGACGGCGTCACGACCATCACGCTCCACCGGCCCGACGCCTTCAATGCCCTCAACCTCGCCCTCGCCAAGGAGCTCCTCCAGGCAGTGATCGAGGCGAGCGAGGACCGGGCGGTGCGCGCGGTGGTCCTGACGGGCGCCGGCAAGGCGTTCTGTGGAGGCGGCGACGTGAAGGACTTCCTCGAGGACCTGCCCCGCATCGGCGCCCTCCTCAAGGAGCTGACGACCTACATCCACGGCGCGGTCTCCCGGCTGGTCCGGGCGCCCAAGCCGGTGGTCTGCGCGGTCAACGGGGTGGCGGCGGGCGGCGGGCTCGCGCTCGCCCTGGCCGGGGACCTCGTGGTGGCCGCGGAGTCCGCGCGCTTGACCATGGCCTACTCGCGGATCGGGGCCACGCCGGACGGCTCGTCCTCGTACTGGCTCCCGAGGCTCGTCGGGGTTCGCCGGGCGGTCGAGCTGTTCTACACGAACCGCGTCCTCACGGCCCCCGAGGCCCTCGAGTGGGGCCTCGTGAGCCGAGTGGTCCCCGACGCGGAGCTGTCGCAGACGGTCGGCCGACTCGCCCGGGAACTGGCCGACGGGCCGACCTTGGCCCTCGGCCGCGGGAAGCTCCTTTTCCACGGCTCGACGACCGAGAGCCTGGAGACCCAGATGGAACGGGAAAGTCAGGCCATCGCGGAGAGCGGACACACCGACGACTTCGCCGAAGGGATCCGGGCGTTCGTCGAGAAGCGTCCCCCCGTCTTCCGAGGCCGTTGACCCCGGGCCGCCGTTCCGCGCGCCGCGCGGACGTCGTGAACGGTCCAACGCTGACCACGAGGCCGACCGATGACCAGTGACCATCAGGCGAGTCCCTCTCTCCGTGCCACGCTCCGCACCCTGTGGCGGCTGGCTCGGCCCTACTGGTTCTCCGAGGAGCGCTGGGTGGCGCGGGGACTCCTCGCCGCCGTCATCGCTCTCAACCTCGCGATCGTCGGGATCAACGTCCTCCTCAACCGGTGGAACGCCACGTTCTTCAACTCGCTCCAGGACAAGGACTTCCCCACGTTCCTCCGTCAGCTCGGCGTGTTCACCGTCCTCGCCTTTGCCTTCATCGTCGTCGCCGTCTACCAGATCTACCTGAACCTCATGCTCCAGATCCGGTGGCGCCGCTGGCTGACCGACGTCTACCTGGACCGCTGGCTCGGGGGGCGCGTCTACTACCGCCTGGAGCTCGCCGGGCACGGGCGCGGGACGGACAACCCCGACCAACGAATCTCTCAGGACCTCCAGGCATTCGCCAGCAAGACCCTCACGCTCGGCCTGGGACTTCTCCGGGCGGTCGTCAGCCTCGCGTCCTTCGTGGCCATTCTGTGGGGGCTGTCGGGAACACTGGTCGTGCCGCTCGGCGGCCACTCGCTATCGGTTCCCGGCTACATGGTGTGGACCGCGCTGGTCTACGCCGTCCTCGGGACCTGGCTGAGCCACCTGATCGGGCGTCCGCTCGTGCGGCTGAACTTCGCCCAGGAGCGCTACGAGGCCGACTTCCGGTTCGCCCTGGTCCGGGTGCGGGAGAACGCCGAGGGCATCGCCCTCTACGGAGGCGAGACCGACGAAAAGCGGAGCCTCCGCCTCCGGTTCACGAACGTCTGGCGCAACTGGCACGAGCTGATGCGCTACCAGAAGCGGCTCATCGGCTTCACCGCGGGGCACCAGCAGGCAGCGGTGATCTTCCCCTATCTCGTGGCCGCGCCTCGCTACTTCAAGGGGGCCATGCCGCTGGGCGGGCTGACCCAGACGGCGGCGGCGTTCGGAGAGGTCCAGGACGCGCTCTCCTGGTTCGTGGGCGCCTACTCCGATCTCGCCGACTGGAAGGCGAGCGTCGACCGGCTGACGAGCTTCGAGGTGGCGGTCGGAGCGGCCCGCGCCCGCGTCGAAGCCGGGGACGGCGTGACGGTCGTGGCGGGAGAGCCCGGGCGCCTCCGGGTCCGTGACCTCGTCCTCGACCTGCCGGACGGTCGCCGCCTGGTCGAGGCCAAGCGGTTCGACCTCGTCGCGGGCCGTCACTTCCTCCTGTCGGGGCCGTCGGGGGCGGGCAAGAGCACGGTGTTCCGGGCCCTGGCCGGGATCTGGCCGTTCGGGCACGGTCGGGTCGAGCGGGCGCCAGAGGCGCGCCTGCTGTTTCTCCCCCAGCGCCCGTACCTCCCGATCGGGACCCTCCGTCAGGTCGTCTCGTATCCCTCCGTGCCCGGGACGTTCTCCGACGCCGAGATCACGGAGGCCCTGCGTCTCTGCCGCCTCTCCGGCTTCGCGTCCCGCCTCGACGAGGTCGACCATTGGGCGCAGCGCCTGTCCCAGGGCGAGCAGCAGCGGGTGGCCCTGGCCCGGGCGATCCTCCACGCGCCGGACTGGCTCTTCCTCGACGAGGCGACGGCGGCCCTGGACGACCCGACCGAACAGGCGCTGTACCAGACGCTGCGCGAGAGACTTCCGGACACGACGCTGGTGTCGATCGCCCACCGGCCCGCCGTGTCCCGATTTCACGAGGCGGCCTACGTCCTGGAACCGGGGCCGGACGGCAGTCCGGCGCACCTCGTCGCGGCGGCTCCGGGTTAGTCGCCCGGGCGCGTCCGCCTCCCGGGCCGGGCGCCGGCTCGCGGATGGAGGCCGGCTCCGCCGGGAATGGCGGCCACGACCCGGATCTCCACCAGCAGATCGGGTCGTGGCAGGACGGCCTGGACGGTCGTGCGGGCGGGAGGGTTCATGGGGAAGTAGGGCGCGTATGCCTCGTTGAAGGCGGCGAAGTCTCCGGCGTCGCGCAAGAAGCACAGGCATTCAACCGCGTGAGCCAGCGAAGTACCGGCCGCCTGCAGGATCACCTGGACGTTGTCCAGGACCCGGCGGGTCTGGGCGCGCACATCACCCGGGACGATCTGCCCCGTCGCGGGGTCGAGGGCGACCTGGCCGGCCACGAACACGAGGTGCCCGTGGCGGATGGCCTGGGAGTAGGGGAGGCCGGTGCGCGGCCCCTGGTCGGTGCTGACGACCTGTCGTTCCATGGATCGCCTCCTAGCGCGGCACAACGGAAAGCACGACGTGAGACGGGTGCTCGGCGTCGTGGAGGATGGTCTGAGCGGCCGGCTGGAGGTCCCGGTCCGTCGCCAGGGCGCCTCCGGTGTTGGGATTCCGGTCGAAACGCGGGAAGTTCGAGCTGGAGATTTCGAGCCGGATCCGGTGGCCAGCCCGGAACAGATTGCTCGTCGCCCAGAGGTCGATCCGGTACTCGTGGATCTGGCCCGGCTCGATCGGCTCGGCCCGGGCGGTGCCGTTCCGGTACCGCGCCCGGATGATCCCGTCGGTCAGGTTCCGCGCGTAGCCGTCGGGCCCGACGTCGACCAGCTTGGCGGTAAAGTCGGTGTCGGGCGCGGACGTCCTGGCCCACAGCGTCGCCGTCACCGGGCCTGTCACCTCGATGGCGCGCTCGAGAGTCGGGGTCGTGTAGACGAGCACGTCCGGCCGCGCCTCGACCGGGCGCTGGTCGTACGCTCCCCCGGGCACCGCGCCCGGCCAGCAGCACAGCCCGCCCCCACGCGTCGGCACCGGATTCCGGGGGTCGTAGAGGTAATGGTCCGGCGGCTCCCGGCCGGGGGTGTCCACGCCGAGGCGTCCGTCGCCGGCGAGCGTGTTGGCCCGGCCGCCGCTGTGGAGGTAGTAGCGGGTGGCCCGGGCGCGGGCGGGGGGCCACTCGCTCTCGTCTCGCCAGCGATTCTCACCCAGGACGAAGAGCTTGACCGGCGGCTCCGCCAGCATGCCGGTGTCCACGCCCTTGAGCCAGTGATCGAACCACCGGAGCATGATCCCCTCGAGGTCGATTCCGACGCCTTGGCTCAGGACGCCGAAGTCCACCTCACCGTTGACGTTGGGGAAGAGCGTGCTGTGAAGCCATGGCCCGACGATCAGCCGCGACTCACGGGCGGCTGCGCTTCCGCCTCGCTCACGCAGGCCCACGTAGTTCCGAAGCGTCCCGCCCAGGAAGATGTCGTGCCAGCCCCCGACGTTGAGGGCAGGCACGGTCAGCTCGGCGTGACGAGCCTCGATGTTCCACTCCTGCCAGTAGACGTCGTCTTCCGGATGGGCGAGCCAGTCGAAGTAGTACTCGGCCAGCCGGTGCTGGCGAAGGATGGGCAAGTCGGCCAAGGGGAGCCGCTCGAACGGGCCGCACATGTGGTCCACCGCCTCCACCAGCTCGGCCCGGACCCGCGACTCCTCGGCCCCGAGGCCGAAGTGGCCGAGGTTGGCCAGGACGAGGTTGGCGAGCGTCCACGACAGGTTGAAGCCGAGCTCGAAGGCCCCACCCTGGTAGGTCCACCCCTCGTGGTAGTCCGAGGCGGTGATGATCGGGACGAGACAGCGAAGGTGGGGCGGGCGGGCCAGAGCCGCGAGCCACTGGGTCGCCCCCATGTACGAGGCGCCGTACATGCCCACGTTCCCGTCGGCCCACGGCTGGCTGGCGGCCCACTCGATCGTGTCGTAGCCGTCGCCCACCTCGTGACGGAAGCAGTAGAACTCGCCCTCGGAGGCGTAGCGGCCGCGCGTGTCCTGGACGACGAGGGCATAGCCGTGCGCCGCCGCGCGCATCGGATCGAGCTGGAGGTAGGCGATGCGGGCGAAGGCCTTGTTGTACGGGGTGCGCAAGAGGACGACGGGGTAGCGGGCGGGCGCCTCCGGACGGTAGACGTCGGCGTACAGGACCGTACCGTCCCGCATCGGGGCGGCCACGTCCCGCTCGACGGTGAGCCTCAGCGGAGAGCGCACCGGATCTACCGGACGAACGTCGCCTGGTGAGCGGTGTCGATGGCGCGCAAGGCGTCGGCCGGCGTGAGGACACCGTGGGCCAGGAGGAGGTTGAACTCCTTCTGGAGCGTGGTGCCGATGAGGTAGGTGCCGTCGGTGTTGATGGTCGTCCGGACCCCGGCCGTGCGGAAGCGGGCGAAGATCTCCCCCAGCTCCTCCCATCCCGCCACGGCCCTCGTTCGGAGGTTCGACGAGGGGCAGACCTCCAGCACGATGCCTCGCTCGACCAGCCGGGCCATCAGTTCCTCGCTGCGGGCGGCCGCGATGCCGTGGCCGATCCGGTCGGGCTGGAGCTTCTCGATCACCGCGAGGACCCCGTCCACGCCCGTATGGGCCGTCTCGCCCGTGTGGATCGTAGTGCCCAGGCCGGCGGCGCGGGCCCGGGCAAAGAGGTCGTGGTATCGCTCGACGTCGCTCCCGAACTCGAGCGTGTGGCGCTCGGCGCCAGCCAGGTCGATCCCGACCACACCGCGGTCGCGGTACTTCTCCGCCTTGCGGACGATGATGTCGTTCAGGTCGTAGTCGAACTCCCGGGCCAGGCAGAAGACGAGGCCGGCCCGGATGCCGTAGGCCAGGCACGCCCGCTCCATGCCGCGGAGCGCGGCGGCGATGATGTAGTCGAGGTCGCGCTCGCCCCCGAGGTTCCGCTTCATCGGGTTGAAGCGCAGCTCCATGGTCGTCACCCGCGAGGAGCGGTACTCCTTGCCGATGACGGAGTAGACGGAGCGCTCGATGGCCGAGGGGGACGACTGGATGCGCTCCGTCCAGCGGTGCATGATCTCGAGGTAGCTGTCCAGCGACGAGACGCGCGTCGGGTCGGCGTAGACGAGGTCGCAGAACTCCCAGTAGCTCTTGACCGGCAGCTTGAAGCCGTGGTCGTGGGCGATCTCCCAGAGGATGTGCGGCGCGACCGCGCCGCCGACGTGGAGGTGGAGCTCAACCAGCTCGATCCCGTCAGGCAGTAAGGCGGGCATCAGCCGAAGGATACACCGGCATCGCGGGGACCGGCACCCCGGCTGGGCCGGCGAGAGCACTCTCCTCGAGCCTTCCGTGCAGCCACGGGCAGCCGGCGCGTCCCGAGACGCGGGGGCGGCGGTTACAGGAGGTAGCGGCGCAGCTGGTGGGCGGGTGTCAAGTACCGGCCCGCGGCCAGCCGGACGAAGCCGAGAGAGGCCATGGCCGTGGCGGCGGCGAGCATGAATACGACCACGATCTGATACTCGATGGCCAGCCGTGGCGAGCTCCCGGCGAGGATCTGGCCGGTCATCATCCCGGGGAGCTGGACGAGGCCGACCGTGGCCATGCCGTTGATCGTCGGGATCATAGCGGCTCGTAGCGCCGAGCGCACTAGCGGCTCGACGGCCTCGCGCCCCGAGAAGCCCAGCGTCAGTCTGGCCTCCACCTCGCCCAGCCGGGTCCGCAGCTCGGCCTGCAGGCGCTCCCCGGCGAGGGCGGCGCTCGTCATCGCATTGCCGAGGATCATGCCTGCCAGCGGGATGACATACTGCGGGTCGTACCAGGGACGGACGCGGACCACGATGCTGAGGACGTAGGCGAGCGTCAGGGCCGTCGACGAGGCTAGTGTCGCGGCGGCGATCTGGTGACCGCCGGGAATCGGTTGCTTGAGCCGGGAGACCGCGGCCTGAGTGGCCACGGCCGTCATGACCGCCAGCATGAGCAGCACCCAGTACCACTGGGCCGAGGCGAAGACGGCGCCCAGGATCAGGCCGACCACGTACAGCTGGACCACGGCCCGCAGCGCCCCGACGAGAAGGTCGCGCTCGAGGCCCAGCGCCTGTCGTGCCGAGACCGCCACGACCAGCCCGATCAAGAGGACCGCCAGGCCGATCTGCCACGGCGAGAGCGCGATGACGCCCGCCGACTGAGTCATCCCGAGGCTCGCTCGTCCGGCGCCATCTGGCCCGGTGGCCGCTCCCACGGAGCCCCGCTCATCGGCGAGTCACGGCCGCCGGCGCCGCCCCGGCGAGGAAGGCTTCCAGGCGCGCGTCGGTGAGGACCGGGGCGACACTCGCCTCGAGGCACTCGTAGGCCTCCCGCTCTCCCCTGACGAGGTAGAGCAGGAACCCGCCCAGTCGGCGGATCAGCTCCGGCTGATGAGTGACCACCACGATGGTGAGGCCGCGGGCGGCGCGGAGCCGGGAGATCGTCTGGATCACCAGGGTCGCGTTCGGCGGGTCGAGCGCCG
>Ga0306920_100008727_pt1 | contig 13474 bp, 10 predicted proteins | sample flu12Cox44000170_FD_204666 | JGI IMG/M metagenome (GOLD analysis project Ga0306920, IMG submission 204666) | Lab enrichment of tropical soil microbial communities from Luquillo Experimental Forest, Puerto Rico - flux4day.12C.oxic.44.000.170 (v2)... | ecosystem: Environmental > Terrestrial >... | reverse complement strand
AGGAAGCGAAAGGCACACAAGCGAGGAGCCGGGGCGCGCGTCACGCTACAAACCGGGATGGATCTGGCTCAGGAGCGTCCACCTGATGTCGTCGAGCTGGACGACGCCCTCCGCAAACTGGCTGAATTCGACCACAGAAAGAGCCAGGTCATCGAGTTGAAATTTTTCGGCGGCTTGACCGCGGAAGATATTGGTCGCGTGCTTGGCATTTCCGTGGGAACAGTCGGACGCGAATTGCGGATGGCACAGGCCTGGTTGCGGCGCGAGTTGTCACCTGAGTCTGCATGAGCACCAGGAGCACGGCGCGCCACATCACCGCCGACCGCTGGAAGCTGATTGAAGAGATCTTTCAGACCGCGTTGGAGCACCCACCGTCGGAGAGAAGGGCCTACATCGTGAAGGTCTGTCACGGCGACCAGAAGCTCGTCGACGAGCTGGAATCGTTGATCGCCAGCGACGGTGGCGCCGCAACGGTGCTTCACTCGCTCGTGGCTGGCGGCCTGCACGAGTTGGCGCAATCCTCAAGTGTCGGGGACGTGGGCCAACAGCTGGGTCCCTACCGCCTGATCAGGGAAATAGACACGGGAGGCATGGGCGCCGTCTTTCTGGCGCTCCGTTCCGACGATCACTACTTCCAGGTTGTCGCGATCAAGACAATCCGCAAGGGCTCCGAGTCCCCGTCGCTCATCCAACGCTTTCGCGTCGAGCGACAGATCCTGGCAAATCTCGCGCATCCCAACATCGGCGCGATCCTCGATGGCGGCGACACGGAGGACGGGCGCCCCTTCCTCGTGATGGAGTACGTCGAAGGACAGCCCATTACGCTCGCGTGCCACCGTTTGTCGATCACGGAGCGTCTGGATCTGTTTCGATCGGCATGCGCCGCCGTTCAGTACGCGCACCAGAATCTGGTGATCCACCGGGACATCAAGCCGAGCAACGTGCTGGTGACTCCAGGAGGCGTCGTCAAGCTCATTGACTTCGGCATAGCCAAGGCGCTGGCGCCGGATATGACACCTGTCGAGTATCCGCGCACGGAGAGCAGTCAACGATTCATGACTCCCGACTACGCGAGCCCCGAGCAATTACGGGGGGAGCCGTTGACCCCCGCAACGGACATCTACTCATTGGGTGTGCTGCTCTTCGAGCTCCTGACTGGTTCGCGCCCCTACATGCTCCACGGTCTCTCGCCCGCTGCCGCCGAGCACCTGGTCTGTAATTACGAAAGCCCGAAGCCCAGCGGCGCTCCGGGTCTCTCCCAAGCGATACGAAAAGAGCTGGCGGGGGACCTCGACAGGATCGTCGCGATGGCCATGGACAAAGATCCGGCCAGACGCTACCCGTCGGTCCAGCACCTTGACGACGATCTCCTGCGATTCCGGCAAGGAAGGCCAGTGACGGCCAGGAAAGCCACGAGCTGGTACCGCTTGAGCAAGGTCATCAAACGCCACAAGACCGCCTCGCTGATGGCGTGCGCGACGGGTCTCGTCCTTGGAGCGTCGCTCCTTTTTTACAACTGGCGATTACGGGTGGCCGATCAAAGGGTCAAGCAGGTTCACCTGTTGGCCGAATCCGCCATTGGAGGATTGACCGAGAAACTCCAGGAGTCTTCAGCGTCAACCGAAACGCAAGCCGCACTACTTCGGAGCGCCATCGAGTACTTGAACCAATTGAGGACGAGCTCAGGCAACGGGAACGATCCTCGCGTGCTGCTCGAGCTCTCGAAAGCGTACCTGCGCGTCGGTGACGTCGAGGGGTCGCCGTTCGTCGCGAATCTTGGAAGATCGGAAGCCGCGCTCGCCAGTTACCAGGACGGGCTTCGTGCCGCCCTGGACGCTCGCTCTCGGATGCCCGGGGATGAGAGTACTCAGGCGGTCAACGACGCGTACTGGCGGCTGGGCCGTCTGGAGACCGTCGCTGGTCTCCTGCAGGAAGCACGCGGACACTATCAGCAAAGCCTCGCCGTCGTGCGCGAGTTCTGGCAGCAAAAACCTGCGGATCCAATTCGCCAGCGGCTGCTCGCCACGAATTACGCGGGGATCGCGGATGTCCAAATCGCCAGTCTCGAGACGGGCCAGGCCGTGGCGAGTCTGCGCGCCGCGTTCCAGGTCTTTGGGACGGACACAAACGGCAACGATGATCACGATCGGACATTGATGGGCCTGTCTTCACGAATGGGGTGGGCATTCAACGAGCTCGGTCCGCAGGTGGAAGCGATCACCGGCTTTCAAAGAGCGATAGCAGTCGCAGAGGAGCTGGCTCGACGATCTCCTTCTAGAGCAGCAACCAGGACCCTCTTCGCGTTGTACCACAATATCGTCGGGCCTCTGGCAGGACGAGAGACCCTGAACATCGGCGACTCGCCCCACGCCGAGATCTACGCTCGCAAAGCGTTGGCGATCGCAGAAACGCTGGCCGCCGGCGACAGCAAGAACGTGCAGGGCAAATACGACTTGGCGTCTGCGTATGCCGCCATGGGCGATTCCATCATTTCCACGCGCCCAGCCATCGCGAGCGACTGGTACCGAAAAGCGATCGCGCTCACCAAGGAGATGGCGCCTCGCGCAGAAGCGCAGCGTCAGACCGCGGCACGCGACGAAGCGTTATCGGACATTTTGGTCACAAAACCGCAAGCCCGAGAGCGGCTCCATCTTGCGCAGGAAGCCACCGCGCTCAGGGAAGAGCTCGCGAAGAGCAAGCTCCCGCCACTCGATCGCGTCCGTCTCATGCGTGCCTATTGCAGGCTGAGCGACGCGGAGCTGGCCGTGAACGACCTCGAACAGGCCCGGCAGCATGCCGACGCCGCTCGGCCCTTCTTCGACGAGTTCAAGGTTACGTCGCCGAACCTGCTTGTGCTGAGTTACCTGGGCTTCTGCTTCGAGAGCCTTGGAAACGTGTCCGCCCGCGAAGCGACGAATCGCTCGCTGCCATCGTCGGAGAGGCGCGCCGCCGCAGCTGACTCACGGCAATGGCTACAACGAAGCCTTGATACATGGGATGAATGGAACAGGCGCGGCGTGGCGACGCCCGCGAGCGAAGTCGAGCGCCACAAGGTGGAACGTCTCCTCGCGAAACGAGAGACGTACGAACCTGACCCCCTTCGGTTGCGAGGGCCGGTCGGAGGCGCCGCCAAGCCGGCCGGATCAGCAAAGTGATCGAAATCTATAATTGATTGCGCAGTTGATGTATATGGTGCCCCATCACACGCCCGGCCGGCCGAGCCTTCGGCTTCTGACCACGGCGGAAGCCCTTCAGGAGCAATCCGAGGGGGCCCTGCTCCTGGACACTCGGCCGGCCGAACGGTTCGCCCGCCTGTTCATTCGGGGCGCAGTTCAGATTGGCCTTCAAGGACCTTTCGCAAGTTGGGCCGCGATGTTGATCCGGCCGACTCAACCGATTGCGCTGCTGGCCGCAGACCTCGAGGACGCTGAAGAGGCTCGGATTCGATTGGCGAGAGTTGGCCTGGAAAGCGTGACCGGGTACGCGTTGGCACAAGAACAGCGCTGGCTCGAGGGAGGGGTGAGCGTCGCGAGCATGTCCATCCACGGGACTCGCAGTCTCAACACGGTCCTGCAAAACAATCCGACGATCCAGCTCGTCGACGTGCGCAGCCGATCGGAATGGTTGAAGGGGCATTTGCCGGGGGCGATCTCACTCCCGCTGCTCGACCTGGAGTCGAAGGGACAATTCATCGATCCATCCAGGCCGAGCCTCGTGTACTGCTACGAGGGATACCGCGCAACCACCGCAGCGAGCATTCTGCTCAAAGGGGGCGCAGGCGATGTTGCCATTCTGATCGACGGCATCGAAGGATGGCTGGCATCGGGTCTGCCTCTCGAAACCACGACTGCGCGATGACGATCTGACGTAATCCTTATCTGCTTCCCACGACTTCGCCTCGTAACGTCGCCGCGCGTGCACTGTTCAGTGCCTCTCGCAGCTCGGCATCCGATCGAAACACCTGCTGGCGGATCTCTCTGATGCTCAGCTCAATCGGAATCGTGGCTCCGTCAAACACATCCGGCGCAGCGCTCGAAACGTCTCTGGAGTTGGGCGCCTGGGACGTGACGACGACGCACCCTGCGGTACAGTTGACGGTCCACTCGTCGAATATCTGTTCGCCCGTCCATCCGGTGCAGAACGTAAGGGAGATCAAATCGCCGAGCCGCAGGAACACATAATCGGCTGCGAGATCGTTCGGGTGCAATCCGCTTGCGTGCACCATCCTTGCTCGCGCCTTTTCCATCTGTGCGAAGAACGACGACCACTCAGTCTGGCATCGAAACCGGTCGTAGATGGTCAGCGCGTGCTGCGCCACCAGGGCCGCGGCCCACGGGTCCTCCTCGAGGCGCGCAACAGCGCGAGGCCACACTCTGTGGCGAACATTGAGGGGCGCGTTGACGAAGTCGTAGATGCGGCCGGTCTCAGGGTTGACGCTCGGCGCCGCGTCTTCCTCTGCCCACCCGTTGTCGTGCTCCGCAATGGTCTCGAGAATCACGTCCCGTCGCACTTGCCCCGCAAGCGGCACGTGGTGCTCCATGATCGTCCGAGCAAGGCGCGCGTGCTCTGGCTGTGTAATCAGCTGCACACCGCCAGGAACAGGACGGACAATCACGTCGCATTCTACCTAAGGTCTGGCCTCGGACCGGGAGCTTCAGGCCGCCGCGATCGGTTCGCGCTGAAGCAACAGGTCGATAAGCGACGCGCGCGGTCGCCATCCCGGCGCCGACATGACCGACGTCTCATCGCGATCGAGCATCGTCACCACGACCTCGGCGACAATGCGTCCGCCGACCGGCCCCAGACGATTCCCGGACGTTGTCACCGCCGCCTCACGGAGGATGTAGTACCAAAGCGGTGTCTCGCCCGCCCAGCCCGCGGCACGGAGTCCCACTTCGTCGGCCGCCAGCGGCTTCACGCCGATGCGGCGCGCGACGGCTTCGCCCGACGGAAGTCCCACGCCTTGACCCCGCTCGAGGTCCCGGAACGCCAGCGAGTGGTATTCGTCGATTTCGCATTCGCCCGTGATAGCGACCGGCAGCTCAATCAGCGATCGCACGAGACGCCCGTCAATCTTCTTCGCCCGCTGCGCCGGCTCGGCTCCGGGCGCGTCGAAGAACAGCGTCCAGTCAACGGTTCGCTCGCGCGGCACCGACCGGAACCCCAGTAGCTCCGGGAAGATCCGCACCGGCTGCGCCTCGCGATTCAGCCGATACCGATGGCGAATTTGAGCGTGGCCGTACCGATAGGCTGCGTCCGCGAACTCGAGCGGAATGAACACGTCGCCCGCCGGCCGGAACCATCGGGCGCCCCCGGCGCGCACCTCGTCAACGAGCGTCTGACCGACCAGGGTCGGGAGGAACTCGTGGAGCACGGCCCACTGATAGTGCCAACACGCCTCGTGAACGGCGGAGTCGAACACCCTCGACTCCGGCACACGCCGCCGCCGGGCATCGTCGACGAGCGCGTTGTGCGCTTTCAACATCGCGAGGTGCATCTGCGCCATCAGCATGTGCGAGTCGTTCCTCGGGTCGCCCACAATCGCAATCCCCTCCGTGTTGCGAGGCACGTCCGATCCGCCTGGCCCGAGCAACAGCTTCGCAGGATCATCGCGTTGATAGAGGAAGGGATGGCCGACCGGGCCATCGCCGTACAGACACTCCAGATTCAGTCGCGGGGCACGTGCGTTCCGGAGCTTGCGCGTGTCGACATGGTGCTTGATCGCCGAGCGATCCGCCGTGATGTCGTGGGCGACGAACTGACCAAAGAGTGGCCAACCGGCCGCGCTCTCGCCAAGCGATTCCGGCGTGTCGGTGACATCGCCGCAGTCGCACAGCCCTCCCGATCGACCGAGCGCTCGCAGAAACGCCTCGTCGGCTTCAAACGCAGGCAGGTCCGGAAACATGCGAGCGTACTGGGCAGGCCCGATGGCAGCATCAACCGGCGGGCGAGCTCGCATCGGCGATAAGCAATGGGTCCGTACGGAGGGAAGGCGTGGGTTCATGTCGGCGCTCCGATATGATTCTGACGAACGGCGCACGGCGTCGTTCCCGCCGCCGGCTGTTATCGTAACGGCGCGCGTTCCCTCCGGCCGCCGCCCGTTCGGGTAGGTCTCCAATGAATGGAGCTCATCAAGATTACGGCCTGATGACTTCCTTCCCTCGCATATAAGGCCGCAGCGCGGCCGGAATCACAACCGAGCCGTCTTTCTGCTGGTAATTCTCCAGGATCGCGATCAGTGTCCGCCCCACCGCAAGCCCCGAGCCGTTGAGCGTGTGGACCAGCTCCGCTTTCCCGGAACCCGAAGCACCGGCGCGGAACTTGATCTGTGCGCGCCGTGCTTGAAACGCTTCGGTGTTGCTGCACGACGAGATCTCGCGGTAGGCGCGTTGGCCCGGCAGCCACACCTCGATGTCGTACGTCTTCGCAGCCGCAAATCCCGTGTCGCCCGCACACAGGAGCACCGTCCGGTAAGGCAGCTCGAGACGCTTCAACACTTCCTCCGCGTCCGTCGTCAGCGTTTCGAGCTCCTCGTATGACTGCGCGGGCGACGTGATCTTCACGAGCTCGACTTTGTCGAATTGATGCTGCCGGATCAACCCGTGGACATCCTTGCCGTGCGATCCCGCCTCGCTGCGAAAGCAGGGCGTGTAGGCGGTGTACTTGAGCGGGAGATCTCGGCCATCGAGTATCTCGCCGCGGTGAAGATTGGTGAGCGGCACCTCGGCGGTTGGGATGAGATAGAGATTCCATTCGCCCGCGATCTTGAAGAGATCCTGCTCGAACTTGGGCAGCTGTCCGGTGCCAACCAGCGTCTCCGCGTTTGCCAGAAACGGCGGCTCCACCTCTCGATAACCATGCTTCCCGGTGTGCAGATCCAGCATGAAGTTGATCAGCGCGCGCGACAGGCGCGCCCCCGCTCCGCACAACACGGAAAACCTTGCGCCGGCGATCCGGGCGGCGCGCTCGAAATCAAGAATGCCGAGCGCGTGACCCAGGGCCCCGTGCTCCTGAGGCTCGAAATCGAACCGCCGCGGCGCTCCGTGCCGACGGACTTCCACGTTGTCGCTCGCGTCTGTCCCGTCAGGCACGCTCGAGTGCAGCAGGTTGGGCAGCGTCAGCAGCGTCGCGGTGCGCTGATGTTCGACGGCATCCCTCTGCACCGAAAGGCGCTTGATCTCGGCCGCGCGCTGCTTGCTCGCCTCGTGAAGATGCGTCGTGTCCTGACCTTGGCGCTTGGCTCGCGCAACCTCTTCGCCGGACGCATTCTGTTGCTGGTTCAAGCGCTCGAGCTCCGGAATGATTTGCCGCCTGGCGGCTTCGAGCGTCACGATCTCTTCGAGCGCCTGGTCCGGATCGGTGCCGCGCCTGCGCAGCCCCTCCCTGACCTGCTCGAGGTGATCGCGAATATAGGCCGGGTCGAGCATGTAATCCTCGGCGCAATTGTACGTTACGATCTTCGCGTGGCCACGGTCCGCAAAGCCGTCTTTCCTGCCGCCGGTCTCGGCACCCGTTTCCTTCCGGCGACAAAAGCGCAGCCGAAGGAGATGCTGCCGCTCGTCGACAAGCCAATCATCCAGTACGGCGTCGAAGAGGCGGTCGCATCGGGCGCCGGCAACATCATCCTCGTGACCGGCCGCGGCAAGAATGCGATCGAAGATCACTTCGATGTGTCCGTGGAGCTCGAGTCTTTTCTGGAGGCTCGCGGGAAGCGCGATCAACTGTCCGAGATTCGCAAGATCTCGAGCATGATCAACGTCTCGTACGTTCGGCAGGGCGAGCCGCTCGGGCTCGGCCACGCGGTGCTCGTCACGCGCGAGCTCGTCGGCAACGAGCCGTTCGCCGTCATCCTGGCGGACGACGTCATCGATGCCGATCCCCCGGCCACGCGGCAGCTCATCGACGTCTTCGATCAGCTCGACGGTCCGGTGCTTGCAGTCGAACGTGTGCCGCGCGATCAGATCTCGAGCTACGGGGTCATCGCGATCGAACCGAACGGATCACTCGGCAAGGGCATCCACCAGGTGCGCGATCTCGTGGAAAAGCCGCCCCGTGACGAAGCGCCGTCCGACCTTGCGATTATCGGCCGCTACGTCCTCACGCCGGATCTCTTCCCATGTCTGGCAGCCACCAAGAGCGATCGCACGGGCGAGATTCAGTTGACCAACGGCTTGCGTGAGCTCCTGCGCTCTCGGCCGATCTACGCGTGCGAAGTCAAGGGCGTGCGCCACGACACCGGCAACAAGTTGGGGTTCCTGAAGGCGGTGGTCTATTTTGCGCTGCGGAGGCCCGACCTCGCCGGCCCCTTTTCCGAGTATCTCCGGAGAGAGGTGGCGAGCGACGAACAACGCGTGACGCGTTAGGCGCTCGCGGTGTCGGGTTTGCGCGCGTTCCCGGATTTCGACGACTCCGCCTTCGAGGACTCGGACTTCGACGACTCAGACTTCGACGACTGCGGCTTGACCTCGCTTTTGGCCTCAGTACCGCCGTCGGCCTTGCCCTTCTCAGCTGTCTCGCCCGTCTCGCCCTTTCCGTCTTTCCCGGAGCTCGAGTCCTTCCTCGCGTAGTCGGTGATATACCAGCCGCTCCCCTTGAACTGAATGGCGGGGGAAGACAGCAGTTTTCGCACGACACCGCCGCATTTCGGGCAGCTCTCCACGAGCTGATCGGAGAACTTCTGAATCTTCTCGAAGCGGTGTCCGCAGATGTCGCATTCGTATTCGTACAGGGGCATGGTCTGTGAGCCTATTCGAGCGCGTCGCCGGTGTCGGCGCCCAGCATGAGCTGACGGTGCAGCCAGAACGGCGCCGTGCCGTTGCTGAGCAGCGCGTCATGAAACGCCCGAAGCGAGAACGACTTGCCTTGCTTCTGTTTCACGTCCTGCCGCAGCTTGAGCAGCATCAGCTTACCGATGCTGTACACGAGATACGTCGGATCGAACGTGCCGCGCTCGGCTTCGCGGCGGGCGCTCGCTTCCTCCATGAACGCTTCCTCGCGGAAGAACCGGACGCCTTGCTCCACGGAGAGATCCTCTGCATGGAGGCGAATGCACACGACGAAACGAGCCAGGCGGATGAGAGCCTCCGCGAGTTGACCAAGCTGAATGCCGTAGTCGCGTCGGCCAAACCCGGCCTCGATCATCATCTGCTCGCAGTAATGCGCCCAGCCCTCGACGAACGACGCGGGTGAGAACATGATGGACTTGCGCGCTTTCGATTCTACCCGGCGCAAGTGCTGGTAGTGGAGGAAATGGCCGGGAAAGACTTCGTGAATCGAAATCGACCAGAGCGCAGGATAGTTGTAGTCGCGAAGGTGCTCCTCCTGCCGATCGGCCGTCCATGACGGGTCGACGTCGGTGAGGTAGTAGTACGCGCGCGACGGCTTGGCTTCGAAAGGCCCCGGCGTCCACATGCTCGCGAACGACCAGCGGTAGAAGTCGGGCGTCGGCGCAACCGTGATCTCCTCGCCCCGCGGGATCGTGACAATCGACTGCCGTTCGAGAAACGCGATGAGCTCGTCGAGCTGCTCGCGGCCGACAGTCACGAGCTGACCCGGCGCCGGATGCTGCGACCGTGTCTTTGCCCAGGCCTCGAGCGGATCGCCGCCATTGACCCGCCCGGCCAACGATCTGAACGCTTCTTGCGTAGCACGGAGCTCGCGCATTGCGATGGCCAAGAGCCGGTCGACCGGAAGAGCGACCCCTTCCTCGAGCCGCAGCTTCTGCTCGAACCTGTCACGCCCCAATCGGAAGGACGCCCGGGCCTTGGGCCCCATGGCCTCGAGCTCCTGGACGAATCCACCGACCGCATGCGACGCTTCAGTCTGCGCGTCCGCAAGGTCCCCGAGCAGGTGCATGTCATCGAGATCGGCAAACGCGCGCGGCAGCTCGTCGTCGATGAACTTCAGCGCGCCTTTCATCGTCTCGATCCCGACCTTGATGAAAATGCCGGGCGGTTCTTTGATGTTATCGCGCGCTGCCTGAATCAACCGCGGCGTCTGACGCAGCTTGGAGAGAACACGGCGCGCGCGCTCCGCGACCGGGGCGTGGGAGAAGAGCGTCTGACCGGCGAGACTCGACGCGATGAGGTCCGAGTAGAACTGCGGGTTGCGCTCCCACGGGCGGACGACCTCGAGGTCGAACATGCGCCCCTTCAGATTCGAGGTCAGCATGCGATGCTCGACCCGCTCGACCGGCGTCAACCCGTCCTGAGCGATCTCGTCCAGCCGGCGCAGATAACCTGCGAGCGCGTGCGCCTCGCTGTCGATGGCGTGCCGGCTTAAATCCTCGAGAAGATCGTCGTGCGCGTGTACCCCGTCAAGGGTCGCGTAAGTGGGATGCGTCTCGTGAAGATACCCGAGCAAGTCGTCGACGAAATGCGGAAAGGGTTCAGAAGCTATCATCGTTCAATAACAGACCGCCAGGGGAGCGAGTCCCAGGAGTGCCATGCTGGTTCAACTGTGATACGACATCCATCCATCGAAAGTTACGCCGTTTGTCGCCCGGCTGAGCTGATCCTCGATACCGGATCCGCCAATAGTACAATAGTTGACGCCTCGTCGACGTCTTCCTGCCGAGCGGACCGCCGTATGCCCGGGATCCTGTTCGTCGTCGCTACGCCGATCGGCAACCTCGAGGACATCACCTTGCGTGCCCTCCGGGTGTTGGGCGAAGTCTCGGTGATTGCCGCCGAAGACACCCGACGGACAGCGCATTTGCTGGCGCGTCACGCAATTACAACGCCAACCACGAGCCTTCACGAACACAATGAGAGCCGCAAAACCCCTATCATCCTGGCCAGGCTGCAGAGAGGCGAGAACGTTGCCTTGGTATCGGATGCCGGCACGCCCGCTGTGTCCGATCCCGGCGCTCACCTGATCCGCACGGCCATGGCCGCCGGCATTCGCGTCGAGGCCGTACCCGGCCCGAGCGCCATCCTTGCCGCGCTCGTAGCATCCGGGCTCCCGTTAGATCAGTTTACGTTTCTTGGCTTTCCTCCAATTAGGTCTAGCGACCGAAAACGCTGGTTCGAACAGTTAGCGCACGTCAAGGGAACGGTCGTATTCTTCGAAAGCCCCCATCGGATCTCATCAACGCTCACCGATTTGCTAGCCATCGCAGGTGACTGTGAAATCGCTATCGGCCGCGAGCTCACAAAACTCCACGAAGAATTGGTCACTGGACCTATTTCTCACATTCTCAGCTATTTCAAGACACCCAAGGGCGAATTCACAATTGTAGCAAATATTGGGCTAACAACAGAAATCGCCTCGGGACGAGCAACGGCATCCCGTGGAAATATGTCTAATGACCTATTCGAGGCCGGTAAGGAACCACAGGGTGGGCCTCCAGACCAATTCGAGTCCAGACGTCGGGCAGTTGCCTCACTGGCTCGAGCTCATGGACTGACAGCCAATCAGCTTTACGCGGCCATCGAACTGGCCAAGAAATCTGGCGAACGCCCAACTTGACCGTTCGCTGCCGTTCTGTTAATTTACCGCCCTCTTTTTGGGGCGCAACCACTTTGCCCGCGCGACCTCGATGACGAAAGAGCGGCAGCCGTCCCGATCCGTAAAATCCTCGCCTCAGACCATTTCTCCACGTCCGGCACACCCTCGCAACCTGCATCCGGCACAATCCTCGACCGATCAGCCTTCTCAGGCCGCGGATTTTCGCCCGACTGGGTCCGGCGACTCGGTTCTCGCGAACCCACCCCGACGGACAACGTACGTCGAGGCTGTTGCACTCTATGAGCGCGGCCTTGAAGCGCTCCAGCGGCATGACTATCGGGAAGCCACGGACACGCTCGAATCCGTCCTGCGCCAGTACCCCGAGGAGAAGGAGCTCCACGAGCGCGTCCGCTTGTATCTCAATATCTGCCAGCGCCAAGCCACGCACCGCGAGGCACTGCCCCAAACCGTGGACGAACGCTTATACGCCGCAACGCTGGCGATCAACGGCGGACACTACGATCAAGCCATCGCCCATCTCCGCTTGGTCCGCGATGAGGATCCGGATAACGATCACGCACTCTATATGCTCGCCGTTGCTCATGCACAGCGTGACGAGCACGCCGAAGCCATCGCCCATCTCGAGCGCGCCATCGCCTTGAATCCCGAGAATCGGGCGCTTGCCCGCAACGACCCCGATCTGGAGCCGCTGCACGACGACGAGACGTTCCGTGCGGCGCTCGAAGCGCCCCCGTCTGCCCCAAAACCGACCGATACGAGGCGCCGCCCCTTCCGCACGCGAACCGGACGATAATTGTCACGAGGCGTCCGTCTGGCGCCCGATTCGAGCCAATTCGAGACAGTGATCACATCACGGGTCAAAATCTGACCTCAGCAGGCTCAAACATGGACGTTCACGTCGTGATCCTTGCCGCCGGCAAGGGAACGCGCATGAAGTCGGCGATTCCAAAGGTCCTCCACCGGGTCGCCGGACTTCCGATGATCGAGTACGTGCTTGCCACCGCCGCGTCTCTCCGCCCTCTCTCCACCACCGTCGTCGTCGGACACGAAGCCGACTCCGTGCGCAACACGTTGTCGAGACATTCTGGCCTCACCTTTGTGGCTCAGAAGCCACAGCTGGGAACCGGACACGCGCTGCTGCAAGCGGAGCCCGTCCTTCGCCACCAGCACGGCACAGTGGTGCTGCTCTCGGGCGACGTGCCGCTTCTCACAGCGCGCACGCTGGATACGCTGCTGACCCACCACATTCGGTCTGGCGCCGCCGCGACGGTCCTCACCGCGGAAGTCCCCGATCCCACTGGCTATGGCCGCATCATCCGCGTTGCGGCTCCAGCCGGCAGGCCGCTTGCAAATATCGTGGAAGAACGCGACGCAACGTTGGAACAGCGAACAATTCGCGAGATCAATTCGGGCGTATACGCATTTGCCCTGGACGGCCTGTTCGACACGCTACACCACATCGGCACTGAAAACGCGCAACGGGAATACTATCTGCCCGACATCGTGCGGGTGTTCCGCAACGAGGGGCGCGCCGCCGAGTCAGTGGCCGTCGCTGACGCCAATGAAATCCGCGGGATCAACAGCCGCAGCGAGCTCGCGGCAGTGAGCCGCATCATGAGAACTGAAAAGAACGAGTCGTTGATGGAAGCCGGCGTCACGATCGAGGATCCGGCAACGGTCTATATCGACCGGGATGTCACGATCGGCCCCGACACGGTCATCCACCCTGGCGTCTCGCTCGAGGGTGCGACGACGATCGGCTCGGGTTGTGAAATCTACAGCGGTGTGCGCATCACGAACTCACAGATCGGTGACGGCGCGATCATCCTGGACCATTCAGTCCTGGTCGAGGCGCGCGTCGGCAATCACGCCAGGATCGGCCCCTTCGCGCGTCTTCGAAAGAATGCGGACGTGCGCGAAGGCGCGCACGTGGGCAATTTCGTCGAGATGAAGAATACTGTGCTGGGCCCCCGATCGAAGGCGATGCACCTGACCTACCTTGGCG
>Ga0306920_100008726_pt1 | contig 13475 bp, 11 predicted proteins | sample flu12Cox44000170_FD_204666 | JGI IMG/M metagenome (GOLD analysis project Ga0306920, IMG submission 204666) | Lab enrichment of tropical soil microbial communities from Luquillo Experimental Forest, Puerto Rico - flux4day.12C.oxic.44.000.170 (v2)... | ecosystem: Environmental > Terrestrial >... | reverse complement strand
ATATTTGCCCTGTGATTCCGGCGACAATGCCGGAGAAAGGACGAAACGCATGTTATCACCTGTTATTCGCTTTTTCCAAAACTGGAAGCGATATGGGCTAGCCATGCAGGAACTTTCCCAGTTGAGCGACCGTGAATTGGCCGATATTGGAATTACCCGCAGCGACATTCCCCGTATCGCCTCGGAGCAATCGCACCAGGCCTGATCGGCACCTTGTTTGAGCATGATCTTTTTCGGAAAACCGGTATCCATTTTTCCGGATCATGCTATTGCGATCGGCTTATCGCAGCGCCCGGCCTAGAGCCGGGCGCTGCGCTTTTTGCGCCCTCGGTTTGCGAACTAAAGATTGCCCTCGCGGGTAGGGGCCGCTGTGACCTAGACCGCAATGGCTTTGCCTTTATCCGGAACGATCACTTTGGTTGGGTGGCCACGCATGGCCGCGAGGAATTTATCCGCGGTCGCATCGATGATCGGGAACGACCCGTAGTGGCAGGGGATCACGGCATCGAGCTTGAAGAATCGTTTGACCGCGAGCGCGGCCGTCGCCGCGCCCATCGTGAAACGATCGCCGACGGGCACCATGGCGATGCGCGGCTCATGGATTTCGGCAATCAACGCCATGTCGGAGAAAATATCGGTATCGCCCATGTGATAGACCTTGGGCTCTCCCGGCGCCTTGATGATCGCGCCACAGGGATTGCCGAGATAGACCGAGGCGCCGTCGACCATCTCGCCCGAGGAATGGTCGGCGCGCACCAGCGAAACCGTAAAACCGCCGAGGTCGGTGGTGCCGCCAGTATTCATCGGATTGAGATTTTGCAGACCTTTCCCAACGAGCCACATGCCGAGATCGTAATTGGTCGTCACCGTCGCGCCGTTCGACTTCGCGATGTCGAGCGCATCGCCGACGTGATCGCCATGGCCGTGCGTGAGCACAATGTGTTTGACACCTTTGCTGGCCGCCGCTTCGTCCGAGACGAAAGCCGGATTGCCGGTGAAGAACGGATCGATCAGAACGGCGTGGCCGGCAAAGTCGAGGCGAAAGGCGGAATGACCATACCAAGTGATCTGCATGGCGGGACCTTCAAGTTTGCGGGACGCTGGATGCCATCAACCATAATCGGGCGAACTTGCGCCGAAAAGCGTGTCCAGCCGTCCCGATATCGCGCCGGTTCCGCGTCCATGCTAACGGCAGACCATGCCGGTTCTCTCGCTTGCTGACGCCGCCGCAGTACTGACGCCCCGCGGCGTCCTGATTGGTCTTGATCTCGGTAGCAAGACCATCGGGGTCGCCGCCAGCGATCCTGATCGACGGGTCGCGGCGCCGGTCGAAACCATTGCGCGCCGGCGCTTCAGCCTCGATGCCGGCCGCATCCTCGATCTCGCCGTGGAACGGCGCGCGGCCGGGCTGGTGCTGGGCCTGCCCATCAACATGGACGGTTCCGAAGGCCCGCGCGCGCAATCAACGCGCGCTTTTGCCCGCAACCTGGCGCGGCTGACCGAGCTGCCGATCGCGCTATGGGACGAGCGCTTGTCGACCGCGGCGGTCGAGCGCACACTGATTGCGGCGGATGCCAGCCGCGCCAAGCGTAAGAACGTGATCGATCAGCATGCCGCCGCCTATATCCTCCAAGGTGCGCTCGATCGGCTGTCGCGCGAACAGCCGCGTTAAACGCTAGCCAATGGTGCCGATGCGACAGCCAAAGCCCATCTTTTAAGTCTTGTCGACCGGCGCGGTTTCCGGTGCATCGCCGCAAGCGCAATGCCGGTCCGGACTTGCCGTGACGCGCGGATTGGGCCTATAGCAAGGCTTTAATGACCAAGGCGCAGCCCCCGACACGGCACATCGTTTCGATCAATGACCTCACCAATAAGGAGATCGAAACGGTCTTCGAGGTCGCCCAGGGGTTTCTAAAGGAACTCGCCGACAATCACGTCTCCTACCGGATCGGACGCAGCACCGATATCGCCTCCAAATTCATCCTCGCCAGCCTGTTCTACGAGCCATCGACCCGCACCCGGCTCTCGTTTGAAAGCGCCATGCTGCGGCTTGGCGGCGCCAATATCACCAGCGCCGATCCGGCGGTCAGTTCAGCCGCCAAAGGCGAAAGCCTGGCCGATACAATACGAGTGATTTCGAATTACGCCGACATCGTCGTCATTCGCCATCCGCGCGACGGAGCGGCACGGCTTGCCGCCGAATATGCGGGAGTTCCGGTGATCAACGGCGGCGACGGCAGCCACGAGCATCCGACCCAGACGCTATGCGATCTGTTCACGCTGCGCTCGAAGAACAAGAATTTGCGCAATATGAAAGTGGCGATTTCCGGCGACCTCAAGGGCAGCCGCACAATTCATTCCTTTGTCTATGCGCTGGCGCGTTTCGGCGCCACGATCGAACCCCTGCCCGCGCCGGGAATGGAATTGCCGGCGCATGTGGATCGCCGGCTGCGTGAGGAATTTCACAGTCGCATGGTGTCGAAGGACGTTGGTCAAGGCGACACCATTGACGCGCTTTATGTCACCTCCGATCAGCCGCATCAGCTCTCGCTCTATGCCGAGCCGGAGGTCGATTACGGGCTGGTTTTACAGAAGAAGATCGACGCGGTTTACGTGACGCGGTTTCAAAAAGAACGCTGGAGCGACAAGGAGCGCCCGTATCCGCGGATCGACGCCAAATTTCTCGGCGAGCCAAAATATTCCGAAGCGAGCGTCATGCATCCCCTGCCCCGCGTCAACGAGCTCGACGCCTCGCTCGATACCGATCGCCGCGCAATCTATTTCCAGCAGGCCGCCTACGGCGTTCCGGTGCGCATGGCGCTGATCTCGCTCTTGTTGCATTTGCATAAGAACAAGTCGCTGCACAAATTTCCGAGCGGGTTCGCCAAACGCGAGCATCTTCTCTATTGCCAGCCGATCGGCACCGGCATGGGCTGCGCCAATCCGAATTGCATCACCGCCGATCCCGCCGAAAGCCAATACGCGACGAGCAAGTTTTATATCGTCGAAGAGCCGCAGCGGCATGAGACCAGACTGCGCTGCCTCTACTGCGAAAGCGACATCGATGTGCCGGCCGAGACGGCGGCTGACTCTTTGGTGGTCGCCGATACCGCACGAAAGACGTTCACGGCTGGGCTTGCAAACCTAATCAAGGCTCCGGCGGAAAAACGCAAAGGGCTCGTGATCTATCGCAACGAGCAGGATGCGGTGGCGGCGGGATTTGCGCCGCGCGAGGCGAGCGCCGGCAGGCTGCGAATGGGATAGCCGGACGCTGATCGAGGATCGCGCCGCGCCACAACGAGCGGATATGCAATTACCTGTGCTCCAATATGCCGCCGCGCTAATCTTCGGTTATCTCTGCGGCTCGATACCCTTTGGCGTGCTTTTGACGCGCCTTGCCGGCGGCCCCGATCTGCGCGGCGTCGGCTCCGGCAATATCGGCGCCACCAACGTGCTGCGGACCGGACACAAAAGTTTGTCGGCGGCGACCCTTGCCGGCGACATTCTCAAAGGCACCGCTGCCGTCGCGGTGATCGGCTTTGTGTTCAGCCGCGATGCCGCCCTTTATGCGGCGCCTGGCGCTTTCCTCGGCCACTTGTTTCCGATCTGGCTCGGTTTTAAAGGCGGCAAAGGCGTCGCAACCTATATTGGGCTGTTGCTCGGTCTCGCCCTGTGGCTAGCGCTCATTGCATTTTGCTTGATCTGGATCGCGATCGCGGCGGCGTCGCGCTATTCCTCGCTGGCCGCGCTCATTGCGTCGGCGGCAACGCCCGTGGTGCTGTGGTGGAACGGCGATGTACCGGAGGCAAAGTTATTTCTGCTGCTCTCCGTGCTACTCTGGGCGATGCACCGCGCCAACATCGCGCGACTGATCAGCGGCAGCGAGCATCCGATCGGCGGAGCGTAAGTAGCCGTTACCCTGAGGTGGCCGCTAACAGGTCCGGCCCGAAGTGCCCGGCCCGATGACGAGCTCCATGGCCCTCGAAGGGCGACGGCCCGAGCGCGGAGGCCATTCAATTTTCGAGGCTCGCTTCGCTCGCACCCCAGGAGGACGGATTATGGCAGCGACTACTCAGCGGCCGCTGCGACAACGGCGGCCGCACGCACGGGAGCGCCGTGGGTGTGCGGAATCTTGTCCGCGAATACTTCGACAAAGTGATCGGTCTCGCCCGGGGCGCTGTGCGCCCGCAGCGCTTCGTCGGAATAGCTGCGAGCGGCGGGATCTTTGGCAACCCGCGCCATGATGCGGCCATAACGCCAGATCAGGCGCAACCATTGCGCACTGACTTTGAGGAAATCGGCAAAACGCCACGGATAAAACAGAAGCGGATGACGAACCGGCATGCCGTAACGGCGCTGGGTGCGTAGCTTGCGCCGCAAGAAGCCGAACTGCAGTGGATGCACGCCCTCGATGCGCGCGGCGCCGGAAAAGATGGTCAGCGAATCGAGAACCTTGGTGCGGTTGATTCCGGAAGCCACCGCGCGCCGCATGATGGTCTCGACATGCTCGTCGGTGTAATAGCGCCGCCACGCATCGGCATAAACGCCCATCCAGGTCTCTTTCGACATCAAGGGATGTCCGGTGCAAGCATGTTCGAGGTCGTATTTGTTCATGTCCGGGTCCATCGGCACCCCGCGCATGAACAGCTTCTTGTGGTCTTCCGAACCCGGCAGCGGCGTTAGATAAAAGAACTCCAAAATATCGACCGGCAGTTCTTTCTTGATGATCTCGATATCGCGCGCGATCGAATCCGGCGTATCGGTCGGGAAGCCGAGGATATATCCGGCATAGGTCATGACCTTTTGTGCACGCCATGCCAGCAGCATGTCGCGATATTCCCAGATCTTGTTCTGCCGTTTCTTGGTCCCCATCAGCGATTCCGGATTGATGTTCTCCAATCCGATGAATACCGCGGTGCAGCCGGCGCGCGCTGATTTTTCGATGAAGCCGGGAATACGGTGACACAGCGTGTCGACCTGAAGCAGGAGTTTGATGTTGAATCCTCGCCGTTCGCGCAGCTCGATCAGACGATCGAGAAGCGACTCCCAATTGCGGTTGCGCGCGAAATTGTCGTCAGTGATGAAGAACCGCGTGATCCCCTGCGCCGCATTAGCGCGCACGATCGCCTCGACATCGTCCGGCGTGCGATAGCGGGATTTACGCCCCTGCACATTGATGATGGTGCAGAAGCTGCACTGGAACGGACAGCCGCGTCCAGCATCGAAGCTTGAATAATGTCCGGCGACGCGGGTCACCACCTCGCGCGGCAGGATCGGATAGACGGCAGCCGCCATTTCCGGAAGTTCGGTCAGGTAATTGTAGATTGGCTTGGCGTTGCCTCCGGCGACGTCGCGCAAAACCTCGGCCATGCGGCCCTCGGCCTCGCCGGCGAACAGCGTGATGCCGAGCTCGCGCGCTTCTTTGAGATCGGGCGGCAGTTCTGGCAGCATGGCGATACAGCCGGAAATGTGAAAGCCGCCCATCACCACGGGTATGCCCTGCGCGCGCAATTGCCGGCCAAGATCAAGCGCGCGGGGAAATTGGTTGGACTGTACGCCGATCAGGCCAACCATGCCGCCGCCGCTTAAGCGGATGCGCTTGGCAACACCGGCGACATCGACCACGGTGTTGCACTCGTCGCAGGCTTCGATCTCGATCTCGACGTCGGGCCCAAGCGCATGAGCGCGCGCGCATTCTTCCACCAAGCCGTAGACACTGGCCAAGCTGTTCGATGGCAATGTCGAGCGCCACCATTGAATGACATAGCCGTCTTGGTCGTAATGCGACGGCTTGATCAGAACGACGCGAAAAGCCCGCTTCGACGCCCTGGCGCCCAACACACCCTCCGCCACCCAAACGTACCCATCCCTGCGGCAGGCCCGACTGTGCGGCTTTGCCCCGTGTTTTGCAACATACGCGTTCGGTTCCATGGTTGGGGAAAAGCCGACGGAGACCGGCGGCAGTCCGTCGCCTTCGGCCGTTTGGATTTGAAGTTGCTCGATTTTCGAGCAGGGTTTGGAGTGAGCGAGGGCACGGAACCAATAGGTCTGACGGATGAGCAGCGGCTCGATTGGCCCCGCCTCATTCGCCAGAATCTGGGGCCGCGCACTTTTTGTGCGCTGCTCAATCACTACGGTGGAGCGCGCGCGGCTCGCGGCGCTGCCGAATTTGGCGCGCCGCGGCGGCGTGAGCGCCCCGCAGATTTGCTCCCGCGAAGAGGCCGAGCGCGAGCTCGAGGCCAGTGCCAAATTCGGCGTCGCGCTGGTCGCACTCGGCGAGGCGCATTATCCGCGGCGACTGCAGATGATCGATGACGCGCCGCCGCCTCTGCTCGCGATCCGCGGCAATGCCGGCGTGCTAGCGATGCCGCTGGTTTCGATCGTCGGTTCGCGCAATGCTTCGGCCGCCGGCGTGAAAATCACCGAGCGGCTGACGCGCGGGCTCTGCGAGGCGGGATTTGACGGGCGCGGGATTTTCCGCGCCGCAATCGGCTGATCTCGGGCGTCTCGCTCGGCGTGGTCATTGTCGAAGCGGCCAAGCGTTCCGGTTCGCTGATCACCGCCCGTGCTCGAGCAGGAGCGCGAAGCTTTTGCCGTGCCGGGCTCGACGCTCGATCCACGCGCGGAAGGCACCAACAGCTTGATCAAGCAAGGCGCCACGCCGGTGACCGAGCCCGACTACATCGTTTCCGTGCTGCGGCTGATCATGGGCACTGAGTTGGGCACTGAATTGGGGAGCGAACTCCCCGGCCGCGCGGAAGAGCTGACAAATCGCCGCCCGAGCCGGCCGCCGACGAGCGGGCGCGCCTGATCGCGCTCTTAAGCCCGGCGCCGGTATCGATCGATGACCTGATCCGGGGTGTCGAGCACCTCGCCGCGGGTCGTGCGCATGGTGCTGTTGGAGCTTGAAATCGCCGGCCGCATCGAGCGCCACGGCAGTGGACTGATGTCGCTGGTCCAGCGTCTCATGCCTTTACTTACACGTTACTATTAATGTTATACAATCAGCACGTGTAGGAAAGAATGCTCCTCCCTGCCCTGATTGCTCCTCAATGCGAGGCTATTTCGGCGGCTCTTTTCCACCGGTAACGATTTGACAGGCAGGGGTGCATTACCCATGTTCCCGGCGGCCTGCAGCCGCGACTTGGACGTGGAATAGGCAAAAAGCCATAAAAATCATTGGATTGACATGGATCTTGTACTGGTGGAGTCGCCCGCTAAGGCGAAAACGATCAATAAATACTTGGGCAAGGGCTACGAAGTTCTGGCCTCGTTCGGCCACGTTCGCGACCTCCCGGCCAAAAGCGGCTCGGTCGAACCGGATGCCGATTTTCGCATGATCTGGGAAGTCGATCCGAAGGCGGCGAAGCGCTTGAACGACATCGCCCGGGCCGTCAAAGCGGCTGACAAGCTCATTCTGGCGACCGACCCCGATCGCGAGGGCGAGGCGATCTCCTGGCACGTCTTGCAGGTGCTCAAGGACAAAAAGGCGCTCAAATCGCAGCCGGTCGAGCGCGTCGTCTTCAATGCCATCACCAGACAAGCGGTCACGGATGCGATGGCGCATCCGCGCAAGATCGACCAGGCGCTGGTCGACGCCTATCTGGCGCGCCGGGCGCTCGATTATCTCGTCGGCTTCACACTGTCGCCGGTGCTGTGGCGCAAGCTGCCGGGCGCGCGGTCCGCGGGCCGGGTGCAATCGGTCGCCTTGCGGCTGGTGGCGGACCGCGAACTGGAAATCGAAAAATTCGTCCGCCAGGAATACTGGTCGCTGATCGCCACCTTGGCGACACCGCGCAACGAAACCTTCGAAGCGCGGCTCGTCGGCGCCGACGGCAACAAGCTGCAGCGGCTTGACATCGGTTCGGCCGCCGAAGCCGAAGCGTTCAATCAGGCGCTCGAAACCGCCGCTTTCAGCGTGGCTTCGGTCGAAGCCAAGCCGCTCAAGCGCCACCCCTACCCACCGTTCACAACGTCGACCTTGCAGCAGGAAGCAAGCCGCAAGCTCGGCTTTGCGCCGGCCCATACGATGCGGGTGGCGCAGCGGCTCTATGAAGGCGTCGACATTGACGGCGAAACGATCGGCTTGATTACCTATATGCGAACCGACGGCATCGAGATGGCCGAAGAGGCCATCGGCGCGATCCGTCGCGTCATCGAGAGCGATTACGGCTGCGACTATGTTCCGTTGGCGCCGCGCCGCTACCAGAATAAAAACAAGAATGCGCAGGAAGCGCATGAAGCCATTCGTCCGACCGACTTGTCGCGCCGCCCCGGCGAGACCAAGCGCTTTCTCGACGCGGATCAGGCCAGGCTTTACGAGCTGATCTGGCTGCGCAGCGTAGCGAGCCAGATGGAATCGGCCGAACTTGAACGCACCACCGCCGATATCGAGGCGACCGTTGGTGGACGCCGCCTGGAGCTGCGCGCCACCGGCACGGTGGTGAAGTTCGACGGCTTTCTTGCCCTTTATCAGGAAGGGCGCGACGAGGATCCCGAGGACGAGGAGGCTCGCCGGCTGCCGCAAATGTCGGCGGGCGAGCGGCTTGCGAAGAAATCGATCGCTGCCGATCAGCACTTCACCGAACCGCCGCCGCGCTATTCGGAGGCCTCGCTGGTCAAGCGTCTGGAAGAGCTCGGCATCGGCCGGCCGTCGACGTATGCCTCGATCCTGCAAGTGCTCAAGGACCGCAAATATGTGCGGCTTGATAAACGGCGGCTCTATCCGGAGGATCGCGGCCGCATCGTCGTCGCCTTCCTGGAAAGCTTCTTCGCCAAATACGTCGAATACGACTTCACCGCGCGGCTGGAAGAACAGCTTGATCTGATCGCCGATCGTGAAATCGATTGGCGCGAAGTCCTGCGCGATTTCTGGCGCGATTTCATCGCCGCGATCGATGAGACCAAGGATCTGAAGATTTCCGCGGTCATCGACGCGCTGGACAGCCTGTTGGCGCCACATCTGTTTCCAACGCGCGCCGACGGCAGCGATCCGCGGCAATGTCCGAATTGCGGCAACGGTCGGCTATCGCTCAAGCTGAGCAAATTCGGCGCGTTCATCGGCTGTTCGAATTATCCCGAGTGCCGCTATACGCGGCCGCTCTCGATTCCCGCCGACGGTTCGGCTGACATCGGCACCAAAGTTCTTGGCCAGGACCCGGAGTCGGGTCTTGAGGTGACGCTGCGCAGCGGCCGCTTCGGCCCCTATCTGCAGCTTGGCGAAGCCGTCAATGGCGAGAAGCCGCGGCGCGCCGGGCTGCCCAAAGGAACGGCGCCGGATCAAGTCGATTTGCAGCGCGCGCTTGCTCTGTTGTCGTTGCCGCGCGAAGTTGGCCGCCATCCCGAGGACGGCGAGCCGATCCGCGCCGGCATTGGCCGGTTTGGACCTTACGTCCAGCACGGCAAGACCTACGCCAATCTGGAATCGCCAGAAGACGTGTTCACGATCGGTCTCAATCGGGCGGTGACGCTCATTGCCGAGAAGCGCGCCAAGGGCTCGCGCGGACGCCGCTTTGGCGCCGATCCCGGCCGTCCGCTCGGTGATCATCCGGTCAAAGGCGGCGCGGTCGTCGCCAAGAACGGACGCTATGGTCCTTATGTCAGCCATAACGGCGTCAACGCCACATTGCCGGCCGACAAGACACCGGAAACCGTGACACTTGACGAGGCGGTAGCACTGATCGACGCGCGGGCGGAACGCAGTACACCGGCGCCTCATGCGCGCCCACGGCGAGGCAAACGGCCGTCGCCGGGAACTGCACGGCATATCAAGGCGTCATCGAAACGACCGCCCGGAGCCGCCAAGCGCCCCGGCCATCCGCCACGCAAGACGACGCAAGCTGCCGAATAGATCCTTTCGCCGGCGGCCGCATCGGCCGGCGAGCCGCCTATGAGACAAGTGCCTTCAACCCGCCTGCCCTCACGCGAGGAACTCGTCGAGTTCATCCGCGAGCGCAGCGGCAAGGTTGGGGTGCGTGAAATCGCGCGCGCTTTTGGCGCCAAGAACGCCGACCGCGCCGCGCTCAAGCGCATGCTTCGCGATTTGGCCGACGAAGGCCAAATCGATCGCCGGCGCAAACGGCTGCATCACCCCGGCACTTTGCCACCGGTCGTCGTTGCGGACGTCACTGGCCGCGACCGCGACGGCGAACTCGTCGCCTGCCCGATCGAATGGGACGAAGAGGTCCACGGCGCGCCGCCCGTCATCCGCATCCATACCCCTCGCCGCGCCCGCCCGGATGAAATTGCCGGCGTCGGCGACCGCGCGCTCGTTCGCATCGAGCGGTCCACGGCCGAAGAAACAAGCGGACGGGTCATAAAACTTATCGACCGTGCCAAGCATCGCGCGCTCGGTATTTTCCGGGCGCTCGCGGGCGGCGCCGGGCGCCTCGTGCCCATCGACAAAAAACAACTCGGCCGCGAACTGGCGATTGCCGCCGATGCGGCGGCGGGCGCCCACGATGGCGATCTCGTCGCCGTCGAGGTGAGCCGGCATGGGCGATTTGGTCTTCCCGGCGGCCGGGTCGTAGAACGGCTCGGCTCGCTCAAGACCGAGCGCGCGGTGAGCCTGATCGCCATTCATGCCCACGACATTCCGCAGGTCTTCACGCGCAACGCGCTCGCGGAAGCCGACGCCGCGCGGGCGGCCTCTCTCGCCGGCCGCGAAGACTGGCGCGACGTGCCGTTCGTCACCATCGATCCGCCCGACGCCAAGGATCACGACGACGCCGTTCACGCCGTGCCCGATCCCGATCCGCGCAATCGCGGCGGCCACATCGTCAGTGTCGCGATCGCCGACGTGGCGCATTATGTGCGGCCCGGATCGCAGCTTGATCGCGAGGCGGAAAAGCGGGGCAACTCGGTCTATTTCCCCGACCGGGTCGTGCCGATGCTGCCGGAGCGCATCTCCAACGATTTGTGCTCGCTGCGCCCGCAGGTGGATCGCCCGGCGCTCGCCGCGCGCATGGTGATCGGCGCCGCCGGGCGCAAGCGCTCCCACAGCTTTCACCGCGTTTTGATCCGCTCGGCAGCGCGCTTGCATTACGAACAGGCGCAACTCGCCGTCTCAGGCCGCGCCGACGAGATCACCGAACCCATCGCCGAAAAGATTTTGCAGCCGCTTTACGCCGCCTATCGCGCCGTGCTGCACGCCCGCACTGAGCGCGGGCCGCTCGATCTGGACGTTCCCGAACGCAAAATCGTTCTCAAATCCGATGGTACGGTCGATCGCGTGGTCATGCCACAACGCCTCGAGGCGCACCGGCTGATCGAGGAATTCATGATTCTCTCCAATGTCGCGGCCGCGGAAACCTGCGAACGTGACAAGGTGCCGCTGATCTATCGCGTCCACGACGAGCCCTCGCCGGAAAAACTCAACGCCTTGCGGGAATTTTTGGCCACCCTCGACATTTCGTTGCCAAAAGGCGGCACGCTTCATCCCGACGGCTTCAATCGTATTTTAGCGCGGGTGAAAGGCCGTGACGTCGAGCGGCTGGTCAATGAAGTGGTGTTGCGCACGCAAGCGCAGGCTGAATATTCGTCGGAGAATTTCGGTCATTTCGGCCTCAATCTGCGCCGCTACGCCCATTTCACTTCGCCGATCCGCCGCTATGCCGATCTCATCGTCCATCGCGCCCTGATCCGCGCGCTCAAGCTTGGCGCTGACGGTTTGCCCGATTCCGCCGACACGCGCAGCCTTGCCGAAATCGCGGCCAACATTTCCGCCACCGAACGCCGCGCCATGAAGGCCGAGCGCGAAACCGCCGATCGGCTGATCGCTCACTTCTTGGCCGATCGCGTCGGGGCGATTTTCGACGGGCATATTTCCGGGGTGACGCGCGCCGGATTGTTCGTCGAGCTCGACGAAACCGGCGCCGACGGTTTTATTCCGGCGCGCAGCATCGGCGAGGAGTACTTTCGCTTTCACGAAGCCGGTCGCGCTTTCGTCGGCCGCTCCGCGACGCGCCGGCTTGGTGATCCGGTGACCGTCGAACTTGTCGAGGCGGCGCCGGTCGCCGGCGCGCTCCGCTTCAGACTGGTCGGTCAACATGCCGGCCGCCCTGCGGGTACGACCAAGCGGACTGCACATGCGCCCCGCCATGATCAGAAATTCGGCGCCAAAACCGGGTCAAAATCCGGACGCGGGCGGCGCGGCCGCGCGCGCCGCTAAGTGAAAGAGAAGTTGTGATGGACGACGACATGAGCGTCAGCGCCGGTGGAACCGCGGCCGACCGCACCGAGCGGCTCACGCGCAGCACGCGCGACCAGTCTTTTCCGAATCTCAAACCGCGCGATTCCGCAACGCTGATCTTGGTCGATCGCTCGGGCGATGTGCCCAAGGTGCTGCTGGGGCGGCGCCACGAACGGCATCGTTTTCTGCCTGGCAAATTCGTTTTCCCCGGCGGCCGGATCGAACCTGCCGATCGCCTGATCGCGGCAGCCGCGACCCTGAATGAGCAGCACGCCAGAAAGCTGATGCAACGCGTGCGGCGGCCGAGCCTTGCCAAAGCGGCCGCTTTTGCGCTCGCCGCCGTCCGTGAAACCTATGAAGAGACCGGCATCATGCTCGGCCTGCCCGCAGCAGCGCCGTTGCACGTGCCGCCCGGTCCGTGGCAGGCGTTTGCCAAAGCCGGCGTTGTGCCGGACCTCAGCGCGATCCATTTCATCGCCCGCGCCATCACACCGCCGCGACGGCCGCTACGCTTCGACAGTCGGTTCTTCACTGCCGATGTTGCGGCGATCGCGCGCCGCGACGATGGCTTTGTCGGTCCCGACAAGGAACTCGTCGAGCTGGTCTGGCTACCGATCACGCAAGCGCGAGAACTCGACATGCCAGCCATCACCGCGGTCGTGCTCGAAGAGCTGCAGGACCGCATTGCCGCGCATATGAGCAACGAGCATCCGGTGCCGCTTTATCGGATGCTGCACAAACGCTTTGTCCGGGAAATCCTGTGATCGGGATGTTGAGCGCGCTTTCTTGACAATCGCACCCTGCTGACTAGGTTCTCGCCCAACGCGGCAATCCCGAGGGTCTCATGGCCAAGAACACCACGATCAAGGTCAAGCTCGTGTCCAGCGCGGACACCGGTTTCTACTACGTCACGCGCAAGAATTCGCGCACCATGACCGACAAATTGGTGAAGAAGAAATACGATCCGGTCGCCAAGAAGCACGTCGAATTTCGCGAATCCAAGATCAAGTAATTAGGGCGCCTTAATAGGCGACAGGGATGGCCGGACTCGTGCCGGCCGTTCGTTTTTCTCGCAGATTGCAAAAAGGTGGCCGGCCGGGAACGGTGTCATGAGGAGGCCACTCGCACCGCCCCGTGCCGGCCGAACCCCACGGACCCAGGAGATGCGGCGGACCTGAGCATTCCGTAGGGCTATCAATGAATTCGCAAGAGTTTTTCGCGCGATTTCTTCGCGTCGCCACGCTCGCCGCAAAGCCCCAGTAATCAGCGAAAAGGCGCTATGTCA